>Ga0136633_1003595_pt1 | contig 10132 bp, 8 predicted proteins | sample AntDrymeUQ832206_2_FD_105494 | JGI IMG/M metagenome (GOLD analysis project Ga0136633, IMG submission 105494) | Polar desert sand microbial communities from Dry Valleys, Antarctica - metaG UQ83 (22.06) | ecosystem: Environmental > Terrestrial > Soil > Desert | place: Antarctica: Dry Valley...
CCGAAGGCGAGCGGCGCTATCTCGATGCGCTGGTGCGCGGGGTCTATGCCAAACGCGACCTCGACATTGGCGAGGTGTTGACCCGCGACAATGTCTATTTTTCGGTGCCGTTGCTCAAGGGCCAGATTTCGACCCGTGAGTATGTCGGCGGTGAGCGCTTGACGACGCCGCTATCGGTGCATGAGCCGGTCGTCATCGACGCGCTCGATGCGCCGATCCGGGCCAATGCCGAGCTGGTCAAGATGATCCTCGACCGCGGCCTGCCGGACGTTATGCCGGCCAGCCAGGCGGTCGGCTCCTGAGGGCGCGCGCGCCTCGATCAGCATGTTGCCGAGGAGCCCGATGACCATTCGCTTGTCAGACTATGTGGCGTCCCGCCTGGTCGAGCATGGCATCACCGATGTGTTCATGCTCACCGGCGGGGGCGCGATGCATCTCAACGACGCGCTCGGCCGGGCTGCGGGGCTGCGCTACATCTGCTGCCATCACGAGCAAGCGCTGGCGATGGCGGCCGAAAGCTATACCCGGCTGTCGGGCCGGCTCGCGGCGCTGAACGTGACGACAGGACCGGGCGGGATCAACGCCCTCAACGGCGTGCACGGCGCCTACACCGACTCGATCGCGATGCTGATCCTGTCGGGGCAGGTCAAGCGCGAAACGCTGCGCCAGAATGCCCCGGGCAAGTTGCGCCAGCTCGGCGACCAGGAAGCCGACATCGTCGCGATGGTGACGCCAATCACCAAATTCGCAGCGTTGGTATCGAACCCCAATGATATTCGCTATTTGCTCGAAAAAGCATTGTGGCTGGCGGAGAACGGTCGGCCGGGGCCGGTGTGGCTCGACATTCCAATCGACGTCCAGTCGGCGATGATCGATCCGGATGCCTTGCGCGGCTTTGACCCCGCCGCCGAAAGCGATGGCGCGCTCAAGGCAGAGGCCCTGCGCGCGCCTGCGCGGCAGTTGATCGCCATGCTGCGCGAGGCCAGGCGCCCAGTACTCCTTCCCGGCACCGGGGTTCGTATCGCCGATGCGCACGAGTTGTTCCTCAAAGTTGCCGACAAGCTCGGGATCGCCATCGCTCCGGCGTGGAACGCGCAGGACGTGGTCGATGACGATCATCCGCTCTACGTCGGCCGGCCGGGGACGGTGGGCGACCGCGCGGGCAATTTCGCGGTCCAGCGCGCCGATTTTTTGCTGGTGCTTGGCTGCCGCCTCAACGTCCGCCAGATCAGCTATAATTTCGCCGCCTTCGCGCCTGACGCGACCAAAATCATGGTCGACGTCGACGCTGCCGAGCTGGCCAAGCCGACGCTGTCGATCGACTTGCCCATTCACGCCCATCTGGCCGATTTTCTCACCGTCCTGCTCGATGAACTGGACGACTATCAACCCGCCCCCGCCCACGCCGCTTATGTCGCCTGGGGCCAGGATCGCCGCCGCCGCTACCCCGCTCTGTTGCCCGAATATTGGGACACCAAAGGCGTGGTGAACCCTTATTGCTTCGTCGAGACGCTGTTCGAAGCACTCGACGAAGACGAAGTCATCGTCATGGCCGACGCCACCGCCGCGGTGGTTACCGTGCAGGTCGCGAAGCTCAAGCGCGGCCAGCGCCTCTATTCCAATTCGGGCGCGGCCTCGATGGGCTATGATCTGCCGGCGACGATCGGCGCGTGGCACGCGATGCCCGAAGGATCGCGCCGCATCATCTGCCTCGCTGGCGACGGCAGCATCATGCAGAACCTCCAGGAATTGCAGACCATCGTCGGCCAGCGCATCCCGGCTAAGATCTTCCTCTACAACAACAGCGGCTACCATTCGATCCGCCAGTCGCAGCAAGCCTATTTTGACGGTTTCTCGGTCGGCTGCGGACCCGATTCTGGCATCACCTTCCCCGATTTCGAAAAGATCGCGGCGGCCTTTGGCCTGTCTTACACCCGCGTATCGGAGCATGACGATATGGCCCGGGCGATCGACTTTACGCTCAATGCACCGGGGGCGGCGATGTGCGAGATCATGGTCGACAAGGCGCAGAATTTCGCGCCGAAAGTCTCCTCGCGCCGGCTTGAGGATGGCAGCATGGTTACCGCGCCAATGGAGGATCTGGCGCCGTTCCTGCCGCGCGACGAACTGGCCGAAGCACTGGCGGTCCCCGAATGAAAAACATCATCTTCGATCTTGATGGCACGTTGGTCGACAGCGCGCCGCTGATCGCCGGGATCATTAACGAAATGCTTCGCGAACGTGGTTCCTCGCGGGTCGTGGAGGCTTCCGACGCGCGGGCCTGTTTGACCAGAGGCGGCGCGCAACTCGTCACCGAATTGCTGGGCAGCACCAGCGCCGAAATCGCGCTCGATTTGGCCAGGTTTCGCGCGCTTTACATGGCGCGTCCGACGCCGCCTGCGTGCCTGTTTCCGGGTGTCGGCGACGGTCTGCGCGCGCTGTCGCGGCTTGGTGTCCGAATGGCGATCTGCTCGAACAAGCCGCAAGCGCTATGCGACAAGATCGTGGCGGACCTGTCGATGAATGTGCATTGCGCAATCGTCGTCGGCAGCGTTGCGGGCGTGCCGCTCAAGCCCGCCCCCGATCTCGCCCGGCTGGCGCTCGCGAAGCTCAGTGCGACGCCAGAGGAATGTCTGTACGTCGGCGACAGCGGCGTCGACCGCCAGACCGCGGAAAACGCCGGCGTGCCGTTCCTGTTCGTCACTTATGGCTATGCCGAGCCCGGCGTCGCGATCGACGCGCGGGCCCGGTTCGACTGCTTCGACGATCTCGTGCGTTTCGTGTCGGACGGGCAGGATATCTCATCCGCCCGGCGTCAAGTGGCGTGATGGGGGGTCTCGCGCCGCATGTCGCCGAGGCCGTCCGTGCAAGCGAGATGCGGATCGTCATCACCGGCGCTGGCGGCTGGATCGGGATGGCGACGCTCGACTTGCTCGCCGCGGCATTGGGCGAGGGTTTCGCGACCCGGGTGGTTTGCTTCGGATCAAGCCGCCGCTCACTGCAGCTTCTGGATGGCACCTCGATCGAGCAATTACCGCTTGCCGAAATCGCGTGCCTCGGGGCGGTGCCGACCATTGTGCTGCATCTCGCTTTCCTGACCAAGGATCGCGCCGAGGCGATGGACGAGGAAGCCTATCAGGCGGCCAACCGCGACCTGAGCCGGATACTGCTCGACTCGCTCGACGCAATCGGTGCCGAGGCAGTGTTCGTCGCCTCATCGGGTGCGGCCACGCGCGCCGACGACACGGCGGCGTCGCCCGCGATGCGCTTGTACGGGGGGCTCAAACGCGAACAGGAGGAATTGTTCGCTGATTGGGCGGAGCGACGCAGCAAGCGGGCCGTCATCGCCCGGATCTTCAACCTTTCCGGGCCCCACATCAACAAGCATGACAGCTATGCGCTCGCCTCGTTCATTCGCGACGCGCTGGCCGGCCGACCGATCGCGATCCGGTCGCCGCACCCCGTCATCCGCAGCTATGTTGCGGTTCGCGAGCTGATGTCGCTGACGCTCGCTTTGCTACTTGAAAGGCAAGTGGCGGTGACCCGTTTCGACAGCGGCGGCGAAGCGATGGAGATGCAGGCCATTGCCGGGGTCGTGGCCGATCAATTGGGCGCGGTCGCGATCGACCGACCGCTGCTCGATCATACGACCATCGATCGCTATGTCGGCGACGATCGGGCCTATCGCGCCTTGCTCGCCGATCATCGCATCGAACCTGTCCCTTTTCCACGGCAAGTCGTTGAAACTGCTAAGTTCCTCGCGCTTCCTCAGGCAGCGGCGGCGGGCGGCAGGCTGGCCATGGAGAAACCTGCATGTTAGCGAACCGGCTGGTTCGATTGCCTGGCTGGGTGGGGCAGATCAGCTGTTAGATGCTGTGAAAAGGATATGGTTGCGGTGAACAAGTCGATCTTGCGAACAATCTCGGTTGCCGGACTTTGTGCCGTGGCGTTGGTTTCAGTCGCGGACATGGCGAACGCGCAGGGACTGCAGCAGCTCGATCCGCGCTACATCCCGCAAGGCTCGCCAGTGTCACAGTCGCCGGCCATGTCCAACCAGGGTGCGCTGAGTACCGCCGACCCACTGTCGGGCGCGATGATCCGTCCCGATTCGGTGATCGATACCGAGCGGCAGCTGCTGCTCACCGAGCAATTGATCGGTGCCCGGCGCGAGTCGGATGGCCGCGACCTCAGCCTCAAGACGCCGCCCAAGCCGAATGAGTTCGAACGCTACGTCGAACGCGTGCTCGGCCGGAAACTCCCCCGCTTCGGGACCAATTTGCTGCTTCCGGCGGAGCGCGATTTCGCGACCCCGGCAACCGCGACGGTGCCGCCCGACTACATTCTCAATGTCGGGGACGTCGTGTCGATCGCGATGGCCGGTTCGATCGAAGGCAGCGTCGAGCGCGAAATCGACACCAACGGCCGGATCTTCCTGCCCAAGGTCGGCGCGATCCAGCTCGCCGGGATCCGCTACGGCGACTTGCAGGATCGGATTTCGGCGGCAATCGGACGGCAGTATCGCGGCTATAATGTCAGTGTCGGCATCCGGCGGCTGCGCGGGGTCCGCGTCTACGTCACCGGTTTCGCCAACAATCCGGGCGCGTTCACCGTCAGCAGCCTGTCGACGATGGCCAATGCGGTGTTCCAGGCGGGCGGGCCGTCGAGCGGCGGAAGCTTCCGCTCGGTCAAGCTATACCGGCGCGGCGCCGAAGTCGCCGATTTCGACCTTTACCAGCTGGTTCGCGGCGGCAATCGAGTCAATGATGCCGTCCTCCAGAATGAGGACGTCTTGTTCATCCCGCCGACCGGTCCGCAAGTGGCGGTGATCGGCTCGGTCAACGAGGAAGCGATTTACGAGACCAAGCCCGGCGAATCGCTCGAAACCGCGCTGGCGCTGGCCGGCGGACCCAACGACCTCGGCGATACCAGCCGCGTCATTCTTTATCGAACCAGCGAGACCAGCCGCGTCGGGCCGCAGGAAGTCCGCCGCGAGGCCATGGCCAACGCCAATGCGATGGGCGGCGACATCGTGCAAATCCTGTCGCGGGGATCGCTGATCCAGCCAGTCGATCGCCAGTCGGTGCTGGTCCGGGTCGAGGGCGAAGTGAACCGGCCGGGCAATTATTACGTCGCGCCCAACACCCCGATGAGCCAGATCATGGATCTTGCCGGAGGGCTTACGCCGCGCGCCTTTGCGTTCGGCACCAGGCTGACCCGTCAGTCGGTCAGGGTCCAGCAGCGCGAGAGCTATGGTGAAGCGATCAAGCAGCTTGAACTGACCCTCGCCGCCGCGCCGCTCAACGCCAACCCGACCGCGGACCCCGGCCAGCGCGCGATGGAGTTGAGCAGCGCGCGGGCGGTGCTCGACCGGCTGCGCAACGCGGAGCCCGATGGCCGCGTGGTGATGCCGATCGACCCCGCCGCGACCACGCTTCCGGCGACCGTCCTGCTGGAGAATAATGACTCGATCAATGTCCCGGTCCGCGCGTCGACGATTGGCGTGTTCGGCGCGGTGTACCGGCCGGCGTCGTTCCTGCTTGACGATCAGCGGCGTCCGCTCAGGGTCAAAAATTATATCGACAAGGCCGGCGGCCCGCTCCGCGCCGCCGACCGTCAGGGAATCTTCGTCGTCCGCGCCAATGGCGAAGTCCTGCCCAAGTCGCGCGGCGCGCTAAATGCGGCGGTCCTGCCGGGCGACGTGATCTTCGTTCCGGTCAGGACGCAGTCTAACAGCTTCTGGGCCAAATTGCGCGATATCAGCACGATCCTGTTCCAGGTCGGGGTCGGTGCCGCCGGGATCAAGGCCGTCGGCAATTGACCCCGCCCAAGTCCTTGGCCGGGACCTTCGCCAGGCTGGGCTGGGTCAACCGCCCGTCGATCCGGCGACTGGTGTTCGCGGTGCTGATCGCGATCTTCGTGATCCTTGGCTTCTTTCCCGAACGCTACCGCGCCGCCGTCACCCTGACGCCGAGCGATCCGAGCACGCTCGGATTCAACCCGACCCAGGTCCAGCTCGGCGCGCTCAACAGCGTGTTCGGCAACCAGGCAGCGATCGAAATTGCGTTGAAGGTCGCCAACAGCGTCCAGGTGCGCGACCGCGTCGCCCAGCAATTGAAGCTCCAGCAGAAACTAAACCTCGACAGCCGCGCGGAGACCCACCGCTGGCTTGAGCGCAATCTCGACATTCGCTCGCTTCGCGGCGGAATCATCCAAATCCAGACGCGGCTGAGCGACGCGGACTTCGCCAAGCAAATCGTCGGCGCATACGAAGACGCCTCGCGTCTGCAGCTGGCGGAAATCAATCGCCGTCAGACGGCCTACAAGCGTGACGTATTGTTGACGCTGGTGACCGAGGCATCTGACCGGCTGGCCCGCGCGCAGGGCGCGTTCGACACGTTCCGTCTTGGCGTTCGAAGCCCGGATCCGACGGTCGAAGCCGGTATTGCCGGCAGCCGGGTGTTCAACCTTCAGCAGGCGATCAAAAACAAGGAGCTCGAGCTCGCAGCGGCGCGTCAATTCTATGCCGACGATAATCTGGCGGTCCGCCAGCTGCTGGCCGAGACTGCGGCCTTGCGCGGGCAATTGTCGCAAGCCGAAACGACCACGCCCGAACAGTCGCAAGGCGTCGGGCGGGCGGTGCGCACTTCGACCCAGTTTCGCAAGCTGCAGCGCGAGCTGTTGATCGCCCAGACGCTGTACGACACCTATGTGCGGCTGCTCGAAGGTACGGCGATCGACGACATGACCGCGACCGCGAGCGTGCGGGTACTCGAGCCGGCGTTTATCGACACCTCTCGCCAGCTCAACTACCCGGCGCTGGCGCTAGCGCTGGCGCTGCTGCTGATCCTGCTTGCGACCGAATTTTACCAGCTTCGCCCGCCGGTTGGTAACAGGATTGTCGTCCGCGAAACCCATGCCTGACAAATCCGACCAGCGGCCCGAACTTTCGGTCGTCATTCCCTGCTATAATGAGGAGGAGAATGCAGCGGAAATCGCGGCGGCGGTGGTCGAGCAGATGGACAAGGTCTGCGCCAGCTTCGACATCATCTTCATCGATAATGGGTCGAGCGACCGCACCGTCGAAATCATTCGCGGCCTGTGCGCCCGCGACCCGCGCATCAAGCTGATCGTCAACACCCGCAATTTCGGCCAGTTGCGCTCGCCGACCCATGCCTTGTTCGAGGCCACCGGTCGCGCGGTAATCGGCATCGTCGCCGATTTCCAGGACCCGCCGGAAATGATCCCTCTGTTCGTCGAGCGCTGGCGCAAAGGCGCGGACATCGTTCTTGCGACCAGCGAGACGAAGAAGATCGCCCCCTTGTTCGCGGCGGTGCGGCGCTTGTCTTACGGCCTGCAGCGCAAGTTCGGCGACTATCCGATCATTCCCAACGCCACCGGCTTCGGCCTGTACGACGCCAAAGTGGTGCGCGCGATCGCCGCGCTCAACGAGCCCGAGCCCTTCTTCCGCGGGTTGCTGGTCGAGACCGGATTTGCGATCGAGACGATCCCGTTCAAGCGCCCGCCGCGCGCCGCCGGTCGATCGAAGAACGGCTTCCTCGCGCTGCTCGACTTCGCGTTGTCGGCGCTCGCCGGCTCCTCCAAGGGCCTGCTCAGGGTGCCGCTGTACGTCAGCTTCTTCATCTTCCTGGCCACCGTGGTGACCATGATCGGTGCGATCTATTCGATGCTGGTCGGTGCCAATCCGCGGATGTGGCTGTTCGCGGCGCTGCTCGAATTCCAGTTCGGATTATTGTTCCTGTTTCTTGGGTTGCTCGGGGTGCAAGTGCGGATGATCTCCGACCGCACGCGGGGCACGCCGCTGGTGATCGAGCGCGAGCGGGTCAACTTCCCGGAAGGGAACTGAACAATGCCCAAGGTTCACGCCCTGAGTTCGATCGAGCGCCTGTGGCGCTATTACCAGGCGGGGATCGTCAACACCGCGTTCGGCTATGGACTGTACGCTTTGTTCGTGGCGCTCGGGCTCAACATGTATCTCGCCCAGATCATCGCCCATTTGCTGGGTATGACGTTCAACTATTTCACCTACAGCCGCCACGCTTTCCATGATTCGGATGTGTCGAAGGGCCGCTTCATCCTGTCCTATGCGGTCAATTACCTGCTCGGGCTGGCCGCTTTGTGGGCCGCCTCGCAGGTCATCGCATCGCCCTATCTCGCTGGGTTCGTCGCGGTCGTCGTCGTGTCGCTGATCAATTATCTGATCCTCAAAAATTGGGTGTTCACCGTTCGGGGCAAGAGCTGAACCGATGGCCGCGATCGAGCGAGGCTCCGATGTGTTGATCGAACGGTGGCTGATGCTGCCGATCGCGCTCGGGCTGGGTTACGCGCTCAGCCATTTGTGGATGTACGGCTATCTGCCCACGCCATTCTTTTACGAGCCGCTCGATACGTGGATGGACTGGTTCAACACCGCCCAATTCGCGCACCGGCCCGGAGCCTATGACCTGTGGGGAACGATCTACCCGCCTTTGTCCTTCATCATCCTCAAATTCACCACCTACGGCCAATGCTACACGGCGAATTTTTACGAGCCCCGGGATTGCGATACCTATGGCATCGTTGCGCTCCACATTTTCTACCTCATCAATATTGTCCTGACGGCAAAGACCCTGATCAAGATTGATCGCCGGACGGCGCTTCCGCGGGCATTCGCGCTGACGGCCGGACTGCCGATGGTGTTCGCGCTTGAGCGCGGAAACATCATCTTGCTAACCTATACCGCTTTGCTGCTCGCCTACGGACCGTTGCTTCGCTCTGCCCGGTGGCGCTGGTTTTTCGCGGCCTGCGCAATCAACTTCAAAATCTATTTGATCGGGACGTTGTTCGCCCAATTGCTGCAACGGCGGTGGCGGTGGTTCGAAGGCGCGCTGCTGGCGACCATCCTGGTTTATCTCATCAGCTTCGCGCTCCTGGGGGCCGGAACCCCGCGCGAGATTTTCAATAATATCATGTATTTTTCGGCCAGCTTCCAGGCCGCATCGCCGTTGGATCTGATGTACGCCAGCACCTACAAGCCCTTGATCTACGTGCTTGAGGGCAATGGCTTTCCGGTCCTCGAAACGCTCGGCTCGCGACCGATTGAAGCGCTGATTTTCTGGTTGCCGATCATCATCTACGGGGTCGTCGCGCTAATCGCGCTGGCCGCTTTGGCGGTGGCATTTCGGCCCGGATCAGTCCCGATGCATCGCCTGATCTTCCTCAGTATCGCGGCCGCGCTAATCTCGTCAGAAGCGGGTCACTACACGACGATGCTGTTGATCCTGTTCATCTTCATGGAGCCGTGGCGCGGGTTCGGTCGAATCTGGTCGATCGTGGTCAGCTACATCTTGTGTATCCCCGCCGACATTCCCTTATTCTTTGTCCCGCCCCTGGTTCGCGAAAGCTATCTATCCGGCCACCCAGTCGTCGTCGAGTTTGCGGTCGGGATAGGGCCGTTCATCCGCCCGGGTTTGATCCTGTCGATCGTGGTGGCCATGTCACTGGTGACGCTTCGGCAGGTATGGGACCAGCTGCAGGCAGACGGATGGCGTTCGCCCTGGCCTTGGCACCGCGATTCCGGCACGGTGGCCGCGCCAACCGGGCAAGCGCGATGACCGCCCGGCAGCGCCTCATCGTCTATGGCTTGGGCTCGACCGGCCGGACGATCGTCGACGAATTGATCGCCGCCAAGGTCGCGATCGAGCTGATCCTTGATCGCGGCAAGAGCGGGCAGGAGTATCGCGGGATCCCGATCCTTGCGCTCGACGACCTGCCCCAAGGGCGCCTCGCCGGCACCACCGCGCTGATCGCGCTCCACAATCATTATGTCGACCTCAAGTTGATCCACGCTCAGCTGGCTGAGGCCGGCGCCGCCCGCATCCTGACCCCGATCCACCTCGCCCAGCTGATTGACCGGCCCAGGGCGCGGCCCGGATACTGGCTCGATCCCGATTTCGATTATGCGGCGCGCGAGCCGGATTTTGCGCGAGCGCGGGCGTTACTCGCCGACGAGCAGAGCCGGGCGCTGTTCGATGCGATCCTTCGCTACCGCCGCGATGGCGATGTCGCCGACTGCCCGACCCCCAGCCTGGACGACGAATATACGCCGACCGATTTGCCGCGCTTCGCCGGGCCG
>Ga0136633_1003596_pt1 | contig 10129 bp, 11 predicted proteins | sample AntDrymeUQ832206_2_FD_105494 | JGI IMG/M metagenome (GOLD analysis project Ga0136633, IMG submission 105494) | Polar desert sand microbial communities from Dry Valleys, Antarctica - metaG UQ83 (22.06) | ecosystem: Environmental > Terrestrial > Soil > Desert | place: Antarctica: Dry Valley...
GCGGTGGCGACTGGGGCTGGACCGGTGACAGCGGCACCGAGGCGGGCGGGAGTGTCGTCGTCGGCGTAGGTGTCCAAGAAGGCCGACGTCCGCTCGATCACGTCGTCGATACTGTGGGCAGCAAAGAGGACGGGCTGGTAGTGGGTGATGTCGTAGTCGGCGGTGCCCATGGCCGCGAAGTCCAGGTCGCGTATGTCGGCGCCGCGGTAGGCGTCGAGCTCACCGAAGCTCGAGACAAGGCTTCGAGCCTCTCGGTACTAGGTGCCCTCCCCCACCGTGGCATCGGCGGGCTGTGTCCGCATCGCACGGAAGAGGTCGACGCCGGTCGCGGTCTCGATCTGCTCGGCGAGGCCGATGACCGCGGCCGGGAGCTGGCCCATGAAGCCGGGCACGCCACTGCCTTGGCCACCGCTGTCGATGATCGAGACACGCTCGATGTCGACGGCGGCGACAGTGGAGACGATCTTGTCGATGATGTCGGGGAGCATGCGCAGCACGAAGATCCGTTGGGCATCCGCACCGGCGGCCTGGTACTGCTCGACAAGTCGGCGGAACACCTCGACCTGGGCGTTGCCGTCCTCGATGATCTTGGCGGCGTCGGCCTTCGCCGCCAGCTCCTTGGCCTCAAGGTCGGCGCGTGCAGGCGCGACCACGTCGGCTTCCAACCGACGGGTCTCGAGCTTCACCCGCTCCGTCTCGAGCGCTTGCTCGGCGATAACGCGCGCCATGTCGCCGGCGACCTTGGCCTCGGCCTCGGCCGCGCCGGCCAGCGCTTCGAGCTGCGCTTGGCGCACGCGGAGGTGGTTCTGCTCCTCGACGATCTTGAGATCGGCTTGGGCGGTGGCGATCTCGGCCCGCTGCCTCGACAGCGCTTCGGACTCCTCGGCCTCGGCCTTGCGCTGCGCTTCTGCGACCCGCGCCTCCTTCAGCACCTCAGCGGTCTGGCGCCGGCCGACCGAGTCCAGGTAGCCGACCTCGTCGGTGACATTCTGGATCTTGAGTACATCGAGTTCGAGGCCGAGTGTCTTGATGTCGTCGTCGGCTTCGTCGATCAAGGTCTGGGCGAACTTCAACCTGTCCTCGTTCACCTCCTCGGGGGTCAACGTGGCCAGCACGCCGCGCAGGTTCGCCTCGAGAGTCTCCTTCGCGATGGCCGCGATCTCCACCTGTGCGACGTCGAGAAAGCGCTCCACAGAGTTCTGCAGCAGTCCCTCGATGCTTGAGACCTTCACGTTGGCAATCCCCTGGACGTTGAGCGGAATCGCGCCGCGGGAGTACGCGTTTTGTACCGATACCTCGATCGGGATCGTGTTCAGCTCCATCCATGCGACACGTTCGAGCAGCGGCACCCGAAGGGTGCGGCCGCCGCGGATGGCGCGGTAGCCGACAGTGCGGCCATCGCTGAGCTGCCGAGACCGGCCGGAGATGACGGCGACGCGGTTCGGTGGGCAGATGATGATCAGGCTTCGCACCGTGGCGATGATCACGAGGATGACGAGGGCGAGAACGCTCCCGATGATGAGACCGGTCATGGATAGTGGGCTCCTGAGTTGTGGGTGGACATGTCAGGCGAGCTCGGGGTCGAGTCTGGTGACGCGTGCGACGCCGTTGCGAACCTCGACCACGAGCACTGCGGCGCCGACCTCGATCGCCTCGTCGTCGATCAGGGCCTGAGCCGACAGATAGAGCTGCTGGCCGCCGACCGAGATGGTAATGCGACCTCGGTGATCGCCGGCCAGCGGAAGGACGACCCTCCCGATAGCGCCGCCGAGTTGATCGTCGTCGACCGCAACCCCCGACTCTGTCCGACGGAGGTACGCGAACACCGTGCGATTCAGCATCCCGGCTCCGACCGCTGTCGCTAAAGCTGCCGCGAACGTCGTCCCCGAAGTCGTACCAACCGCGCCGAGCAACAGCCCGCAGACGCCGAACGTCGCAGCGACGATGGCGATCGTGCTCACCGGGAGGAAGCGCAGCATGACGGCGCCCACGCCCTCGTCACCTCCGCCCTCGTCACCTCCACCATCGTCGCTGCCAGTCAAGAGGAACCACGCGAGCAACGGGACGCCAACGGCTGCGCCGAACAGATACAGCCCCGTCATTGCCGGAATCTTGCAGCCCGCGAGCCGAACGGATGCACGCTCCCGCAAGACGCGGGCAGAGCCCTGATGGTCGATGGCATGAGAACCTCCGGTGCGCGAATGAGGAGCCTTGCCGACCAGGCTTCCCGGCACGCCAGCCGCAACGATAGGCCAAGCGTTGGTTGACCTGCCTTCACACCTATGCGGTGGCGACTGGGGCTGGACCGGCGACAGGGGCGCCGAGGCGGGCGGGGGTGTCGTCGTCGTAGATGTCCAGGAAGGCCGACGTCCGCTCGATCACGTCGTCGATGCTGTGGGCAGCAAAGAGGACAGGCTGGTAGTGGGTGATGTCGTAGTCGGCGGTGCCCATGGCTGCGAAGTCCAGGTCGCGTATGTCGGCGCCGCGGTAGGCGTCGAGCTCACCGAAGCTCGAGAGCAGGCCGGCGCCGTAGGTGCGCAGGTCGCCGTCCTCCCAGACCACACCAAACTCAACGGTGAACCAGAACACCTTCGACAAGAAGCCGAGGGCGGCCGTCGTCTCGATCCGACCAACCGTCGCCGCCACGCGGCGGTAGAGCTCGGCGAAGCGCGGGTCGGCCAGCTGGTTGGCGTGCCCGAGCACCTCATGGCAGATGTCGGGCTCGGGTGTGTACAGCGGTACGGAGTGGTGGCGGATGTACTGCGTCGAGAAGAAGGTGTCATCCGCGAAGCTGCCGTAGAACGCCCGGAGGGGAGCGAGACCAGCGACGGGCTGGTAGCGGAAACCCGTGGTCGAGCGGAGGCGGTCGGTGACCTCGTCGAGCTGGGGCAGGTGGTCGACCGGGAGAGCGAGGGCTTCCGCCCCGTCGAGGAACGACCGGGCCGCATGCGCCCGCCACGCCGGCCGCAGCTCGCGGCACACCGTGCGCCACGTCTCGTGCTCGACCTCGGTGTAGTCGACGAAGGGCACGGGCTCACCGGGCACGTGGTCCACCGACAGCGCGGCGATCGCATTGCGGCGGGCGCGGTAGTCGGGGTCGGCCACACCCGGATGGTCGGCCGAGAGCTGGACGTCTATCCCGCCCTCGTTGGTGCGCGAGACGGGCGAGTAGCCGTCTCCGCCGGGGTTGACCATGGAGATCATCGGGACCAGCTCCTCCAGTACTCGGGGTCTTCCGTGGCGAGTCCATCGGCGCTGAGGAGCAACGGGTCGAACGTGTCGACCATCACGGCCACCTCTTCGGTGCGGACCTTGTCGAGGCTGGCCTCCAGGCTGCCGGGCTGGGGACCGTGGGTGAAGCCGGAAGGGTGCAGGCTCACGGATGCGGCGCCGATGCCGGAGCCCTTACGGCTCATGAAATCGCCCCGGCTGTAGAAGATCACCTCGTCGGAGTCGACGTTGGCGTGGAAGTACGGGATCTTCACGGCGTCGGGGTCGTAGTCGAACAGGCGCGGGACGAAGGAGCACACCACGAAGCGGGGCCCGGCGAACGTCTGGTGGACGGGTGGGGGCTGGTGGATGCGGCCTGTGATGGGCTCGAAGTCGAGGATGTTGAGCGCCCACGGGTACAGGCAGCCGTCCCAGCCCACTACGTCGAACGGGTGATGGGCGAGGCGCTGGCGGGTCAGGCCGGCACGAGTGCGCACGAGCACGTCGGCAGGCTCGTCGACGTCGGCCCCGGCGTCCGCCATGCCATGGGGGCCGCGGACGTCGCGCTCGGAGTACGGCGCTCCCTCGCGAAGCTGACCGGTGGGCGTGAGGTAGCGCTCCGGAACGTCGATGTGACCGCCCGCGGCCTCTACGAAGAGCAGCTGGGTGGTGTCGTCGGTGATCCAGCGGTGGGTGGTCGTTGCGGGGACGACGAGGTAGTCACCCTCAGCCACGTCGATCGAGCCGAACGAGGTGTCGACGCGAGCCGAGCCCGCCTGCACATAGGCCAGCTCATCGCCCACCGCGTTGCGGTAGAGCGGCGACGAGGCCGCGCCCCCGGCCCACCAGCCCAGAGTGACGTGTCCGTTGGCGGCCAGCACCGTGCGGCCCATGACGGGCTCGTCGCCACACGTCATCCGGGCGGGGCGGAGGTGCCGGGGCAGCAGCGGGTGGTTGGAGACCGGCGGACCGCGCCCGTCGTCGACCGCCTCGACCGACAGGAGGGCCGACGGCGACCGGCGGTGGTAGAGCAGCGAGGACGGGCCGCTGAAGCCGTGCTCGCCCATCAGCTCCTCGCACCAGGGCGAACGTGTGTGGCGCTTCCGGGGGATGTCGCCGACCGAGCGGTAGTGGGGCATCAGGCTGTGACCCTCCCGGTGACGGAGCCGAGGAGCGGGCTCGTGATCGTGGCCTCATCGCCGTCAGCCAGGAAGGGGAGCCCAAGCTCGATGAGGCTCCCGAACGTCCCGGGCTCGGGCCCCGAGATGGTGCCGCTGGCGAAGAGGTCTCCGGCCCTCGTGGCCGCTCCGTTCACGGTCATGTGGGCCAGCATCTGAGCCGGGCTCCACGACAGATGACGTGCGTCGGTGCGGCTGACGACCTCACCGTTCAAGCTCAGCTCGAGCGGGAGGTCGAAGCCTCCGACGGCTTGGTCCCTCAGGTAGGGAGCCAGCTCCACCCCCGTCCCTTGGATGGCCACGCGAGGGACGAGATCGAGGGGCACTACCCATTCGCTGATCGATGTGGCGAAGCTCTTGCCTAGGTGCGGGCCGAGAGGCTGGTACTCGAACGCCTGGATGTCGCGCGCCGACCAGTCGTTCACGAGCACCACACCGAAGATCCTGTCCCACGCCTCGGTCGTCGACACGCCGCGGCCGCGCTCGCTTCCCTGGCCGAGGACGAATCCGAGCTCCACCTCCACGTCAAGGCGCTGCGACGGCCCGAACGTGGGCGGAGCCCCGGGTCCCTGGTCTGGAGCCGGCGGCCTTAGCCCCGAGGGACGCGGGATCTCAGAGCCGCTCACGACGATCGTCGAGGTGCGCCCGTGGTAGCCGACGGGCAGGTGGCGCCAGTTGGGCAGGAGCGGCTCCACGCCGGGGCGAAAGAGCCGGCCCAGGTTGGCGGCGTGGTGCTCGCACGCGTAGAAGTCGACGTAGTCACCCGGATCCACCGGCCTCAGCGGGGTCACCGAGCCCGGATCGAGCTCCACGCCATCGGGAGCCCCGCCCTCCACGGCTTCTCGGAGCCGTGCGGACGCACCCGATTCGAGGACCGAGGTCAGCGACCCGGATGCGAGCTCTCCGCCCAGCCCGGAGAGGTCCCAGACGCGCCCATCGGCCGAGCGGCCTGCCACCACCACAACCCCATCATCGCGACGCACCACCCCATACCCGGCAACCCGCGGGGAGACCCCATGGGAACCGCTCATGCCCCACCACCGGTCTGGCCGAGGGACTCGAGCTGGGCTGCGTGCTCCTCGTAGTGGCCGATCAGGAAGTGGGTGAGGAAGGCGTCGAGATCCATCACGCCGAGCGTGGGATGCCGACTTGCAGCTCGCCAGGCCGTGTCATCGAGCCCGGCCAGGGTGCGTCGCACCCGCGCCATCGCCTCCAGGACGGCACGCAGGTGGATGGCGGCTCCAAGCCCCCGCCCCTCCTCGATCATGGCGACGCGGTGAGGGTCCTTCTTCGTCCGACCGAAGCCAGGGGCGCCGCGGAGCACGAGCTCCAGCTCGTCCAGCCAGTACGGGCCGAACTCGGCGACGTGGGCCCAGACCTGAGCCCACTCCCAGCGCTCCTCACCGTCCGGGTCCGGTGCGGTCAGCCCGGGTCGGGAGCCGCCGTCGGCCAGCTCCGCCAGCCGGCACTCAACGGCATCGAGGCGGTCGAGCCACCCCTGAGCGCGGGTTGGGGCATCGGTCCGGGCCAGGCCACCGGCCTCCACCGCCGCGAGCACCCGGTCGACCTCAGCGGGCGTGCCCACGGTGATCCTCGTGCCCTCGGGGAAGACGCGGGTGGCGATCCCCTCGGGCTCGACGGCCACACCCGGCACCCACACGAAGTTGCCCTGAGGATCGCTCACCGGGAGGCCGAGCTGCCTGAGCTCCCGGGCCAGTCGCTGCCGCCCGGCCACCACCGCTCCCGCACGCAGCGCCATCTCGGCTACGGCCACCGGGTCGAGGCAGGCGTGCGCGGCGGCCTGGCCGAGGGCGTTCACCGCGAACGGGAGGAGGGTGCGGTCGACGGAATCCACCACTTCAGGCCGTCCGAGGAGGTAGCCGACGCGCAGAGAGGCCAATCCGTGCGCCTTGGAGAAGGTGCGGAGGACGCAGACGTTCGGCCACTCTGCGAGCGCTGCGGCAGGATCCACGGCATCCGCGGCGGTGACGAACTCGTGATAAGCCCGGTCGAGCACGACCAGCGTCGTGGGCGGGACGCGACCGACGAACCGGTGGAACGCCTCGGCGCTGACGGTGGTGCCCGTCGGGTTGTTGGGGTCGGCCAGAAGGACGAGGCGGGTCCGATCCGTGACCCGGGCGGCCAGGGCTTCCAGGTCGAGGCCGTGGGTGCGAGCGTCGAGGGGGACGCTGATCTCCTGTGCACCGGCCAAGGCGGTGAACACCGGGTAGGCCTCGAAGGACCGCCAGCCGAAGGCGACCTCGTCACCCGGGCCCGCGTGGGCCAGGCAGAGCTGTTGGAGGAGGCCGACGGAACCGGCGCCGCCCGCCACCCACGACGTGTCGAGTCCGTGCTCGGCTGCGATCCTCTCCCGTAGCACCGTCGCCCGGTGATCCGGGTACCGGGGCAGATCGACTGACGCCTCCCGGATGGCGGCCAGGACGTGAGGCAGCGGGGGGAAGGGGAGCTCGTTCGACGACAGCTTGAGCCCGCCTGGCACAGCCGCTCGCCCCGGCACATACGCGGGCAGCGTCGTGGCGCGGGACACCTACAGGTTCCCGCGCCGGGCCTGCTCGTGCTCGATGGCCTCGAAGAGCGCTTTGAAGTTGCCTTCGCCGAAGCCCGAGGCACCGTGGCGTTGTATGACCTCGAAGAAGAGCGTGGGGCGATCGGCGAAGGTCTCGGTGAAGACCTGCAGGAGATAGCCGTCATCGTCACGGTCCACGAGGATGCCGAGGCGGGAGAGGTCCGACCAGGGAAGGTCGGCGTCGAGGCCCTCCATCCGTGCCCGGGCGTCGTCGTAGTAGGTGGCCGGCGGGGTCAGAAAGCGCACACCACGGTCCCGGAGGGCCGAAACAGAGCCCACGATGTCGTCGGTGCCAAGCGCTATGTGCTGCACGCCCGGGCCCACGTAGGCGTCGAGGTACTCCTGGATCTGACTCTTCTTGCGCCCCTGGGCCGGTTCGTTCACGGGCATCGTGATGCCTCGGCTGTTGGTCATCACCGTCGAGCGCAGAGCCGAGAACTCGGTGGAGATCTGGTCGCGGTCGAAGTGGGTCATCTCCGAGAAGCCAAAGGTGGCCTCGTAGAACGCGACCCAGTCATCGAGGCGCCCCTCCTCCACGTTGCCGACGACGTGATCGATCATCTCGATCTTCGTCGAACCACCGATCGACACGGAGAAGAGGCCCTCGCTGGTGAAGCCGGGCGCAAAGGCCGGGTGGCTCCTGGAGGTGAACCTGTGGATGGTCTCGCCGTAGGTGGCCACGCTGGCCGTGATGACAGAGCCGTCTGGGTCGCTCCGCACCGTGGGCGCGGAGACGGGCGCGGCCCCACGCCCGACAGCAGCCCGGAAGGCGGCCTCGACGTCGTCCACCGCGAACGACAAGGCGTGCACGCCGTCACCGTGAACCCGGACGTGCTCGGCGATCTCTCCCGTGCCGCCCAGCGGCGCCGTCACGACGAGTCGCACGTGGCCCTGGGCCAGGACCCACGACACGCGGTCCCGCACGCCCGTCTCGGGGCCCGAGTAGGCCACGGGCGTGAAGCCGAAGCCTGCGGCCAGCCAGTGAGCGGCGGCCCGGGCGTTGCCGACCCACAGCTCCAACGAGTCCCAACCGGCCAGGAGGCTGGCCGGTGCGTCGACGGGGGCCGCGAAGGTGGTCACCCGTACAGCGAACGCCCTTCGCGCCATTGAGTCAACAGAACCCTGAACAGGACAGCACACTGTTGCATCTCTGCCACTCACGTGCGGCAGAATGTCATGGTGCCCGCAGATCCGGTCCTGGACGACCTCGACAGACGGCTGCTCGTCGCCCTCAGCGAGGACCCGAGGGCGGGCGTCCTGCCGTTGGCCCGCTCGCTCGGCGTGGCCCGCAACACGGTGCAGGCCCGACTCGACAGGCTCCGCCAGCGCGGGGTCATCACCGGCTTCGGGCCCGACATTCGGCTGGAGGCGTTGGGCTGGACCGTGCTCGCCTTCGTCACCTTGGAGATCTCGCAGGGGCGGATCGACGATGTCGTCGGCCACCTCCGCGACATCCCCGAGGTCATCGAGGTCCACATGGTCACGGGCCAGGGTGACCTCCATTGCCGAGTCGTGGCCCGCACCAACGACCACCTCGGCGCGGTGATCGCCCACATCCTCGAGGTCCCCGGCATCAGCCGCACCTCGACGGTGCTCAGCCTCTCCACACCGGTGCCCGCCCGGGTGCTGCCCCTCGTGGCCCGGGGCTGATCGCCCCCGGTCAGGCCTGGGCTCAGCCCTCGGTGGGGCTCACGGGAGTTCCGCCACCCTCGTCCGCGTCACCAATGCGCATGAGCACGTCGGCGTCGCCGGCCGAAGACCCCGGGCCGTAGTGGAGGACCATCGTGCCCTGCTTGTCGCAAGAAGGACAGGTGGCCGCCACGACGGCCTGCATGTCGTCAGGATCGCTCGCGACCTCCAGTCGCCTGATCGCCTCGACCTTCAGATCAGTCGGGTCGCTGTCAGCGCGGCACGCCGTGCACCGGACCCGGCCGTCATCCGTGGCGAAGAGCGTCGGCCCGAAGCCCGCCTCCTCGAAGGAAGCGAGCACGGCCACGACCGTGGTCTGGTCGCCGGCCGCGAGCGGGACGTCTGAGGGCGTGGCCACCGCGCCAGCCTGCCCGCCTGCGTGGCCCCGGAAACGACCTGACGCGAGACTGGCGGCTGTGGAGGGGACCGCCGACGGCACCGGGCACCCACGGGTGCGGACGTTCAAGGCTCGGCGGGGCCGGACATCGCCCACGCAGAGGGCGCGGCTCCACGACGCACTCGCGCTGTTCGGCCTGCCCCCCGGGCCTCTGACGCCCTCCGAGGTGTTCGGGCGATCGGCGCCACTCGTGATCGAGGTGGGATCGGGTCTGGGCCACGCCGCCCTCGGCTACGCAGGGTCCCACCCCCACCACGACCTCATCGCCATCGACGTCCACACCCCGGGGATCGCTCTGCTGGCCAGCCGCCTTGAGGCTGCCGCTCTCACGAACCTAAGAGTGGTCGAGGGTGATGCGTTCGAGCTGCTGGACCGCCTCCCTCCCGCCTCCCTCCACGCCGTGCACCTCTTCTTCCCCGATCCCTGGCCGAAGCGGGCCCACCACAAGCGAAGGTTCGTACGCCCTGATGTCATCGACCTGCTGGCTTCGCGCCTCGAGCGCGGCGGCCGTCTCTTGATGGCCACGGACGACGAGGCCTACGCCGCGGCGGCCGCCATGGAGCTAGATGCCCATGCTGGCTTCACCGGTGGTCCTTCGCTTCGACCGGGGTGGAGACCGATCGCCGGGTACGAGGCCAGGGCGATCCGACTCGGCCACGAGGTGCACGATTTGTGCCACCGGCGGCGCTGAGCGTGTTTGGCCCAGAGCGCAAGGGGCTATCTCACCGGGGGTGACCACGACGAGCCACCCCACTCCCAACACCCGGGCGCTCGCCAGGTTCCTCATGCTCATCACGGCGTTCACCGTGGCCGTGCTCCTCGGCTTCGTGGCCTGGGTCGGCGTGTCCGGCACCTCGACCCAGGGCCCCGGCCCGGCCAGCGTGTCGGCTACGCCGTAGGCGGCAACCTCCGACAGTCGTCAGGCGACGAGCTTGATGAGGCACACGCCGGATCCCACCGCACAGCTCTGGCCGAAGGCGCCCGTGCCCCCCGTGGCCACTGACATCGGAGCCCTGAACTGCCCGTAGTACTTGGGGTTGCCGGACCCGTTTCCCGTGATCCGGAAGA
>Ga0136633_1003598_pt1 | contig 10128 bp, 9 predicted proteins | sample AntDrymeUQ832206_2_FD_105494 | JGI IMG/M metagenome (GOLD analysis project Ga0136633, IMG submission 105494) | Polar desert sand microbial communities from Dry Valleys, Antarctica - metaG UQ83 (22.06) | ecosystem: Environmental > Terrestrial > Soil > Desert | place: Antarctica: Dry Valley...
AAGGGGGACGAGAGCGAAGGAGTGCGGCGAGATGGGCACCGCGAGGCCCCGCCGAAAGCACCACGACCCGGCATGAGGGCGGAGGTCCGCCATGGCAGCCGGGTACTTCAGAGGTCACCTAGTTGCGCTGAAGAACGGCGTCGTCGCGGAAATCTGCGAAGAGCGCAGGCGCCGAGGCTCCCACGAAGACCACCGACTGGTTCGCCGCCGAGCCAGCCGAGCCGGGCATGGTGATGTTGCGGACCTCGGCGGGATCGATGGCGAGGGCCACCCGGCCGAGGCGGTAGAGATCGCCGAGACCGATTCCGTCGAGGCGGACGTGGCGGGCCAGCACCGCCATCCACTTCAGCGTGTTGGCCGGGGTCGGCGCCGAGTCCTGCAGCTTCGACAGCCCGGCCAGGATGAGGATGCCCTGGTCGTGGGACCGGGTGAAGTCGCCGCCCGAGAGGTTGCGGTTGCGGGCGAAGGCCAGTGCCGCGCCGCCGTCCATGCGGACGGTGCCCTCCGGGAACACCGCGCCTGAGGTCTTGTCGTTCATGGCCACAGGTACGTCGACGTTGATGCCGCCGAGCTCGTCCACCATGTCGGCCAAGCCGTCGAACCCGGTGCTGAGGACGATGGAGATGTCCACGCCGACCAGGGCGGACACCGCCCGGGCCTGAAGCAACGGCCCGCCGTAGTAGTTGGCGGCGTTGATCTTGTCGATCCCGCGCCCTGGGATGTTGGTCCAGGTGTCACGGGGGATGTTCAGGATCGTGGCCTTTCCGGCCTCGGGGTTGATGCCGATGACGTGCAGGGCGTCGCCGCGGGACTGGGACTGGCCGGGTCGGGCGTCCTGGCCCATGACGAGCACGAACACCGGCTTGCCGGGATCGGGGTGGAAGCGCGCCTCGTCGACCTTGACGATCTCGACGCCCGCCTGGCCTCTGGCGCCTCCCGGCCCCACGCACCCGAGACCGACAGCGAGGAGGGCAGCCGCGAGGAACACGCGCTTCACGAGCGCACCGTCGTCGTCGTCGTGTCCTCGGCGAGCGTGCGGGTGACCTTGATGTCGTAGGCGTCGATACGCCAGGTTCCGCCCTCGGGCATGAGGACGAGCTCCCCGGTGCGGGCGACCGTGACGAGGGAACCGTTGATGTTGCCGATGAGGCGCAGGTTGAGCCCGGCGGTCACCACGCTCATCACCCCGTCCGCCCCGGCCAGCCCGGTCAGCCCGGCCACGGCCGCCTCCTTGCGCACGTCGCTGACCGGGGGCAGGTTCTCGTCGATGAAGGCGAACCGGTCGGCGCTGACGGTCATGACGCGGTCAGCGGCGGACTTCGTGAACAGCGGCCTGAGGTCGCCGGCAGGGCCGCCCGTCCGCAGGGGCGTGAGGACGGCGATCTCCAGGTAGCGGTTGAGGGTGTCCAGCACCCCCGACCACGCGGCGTCGTACGACCTCAACCTGGGGACGTCGGTCCCGGCGTGGAGGTCGAACGCATCGCCGGTGAAGGTGATGCGTTGGACCGGGGGCGCCGGCAGCGTGGGTGCAGGGGTAGTAACTACCGGGGCCAGCGTCGTGCTCGTCTGGGTGGTGAATGCGTGCGATGTGGGCCTGGAACAGCCCGAGAGCAGGACGAGGCCGACGACGAGGAAAAGTGTCCGACGGGGCATCCGGGAGAGAGCATAGGGAACCGTCGGGCTGCCGTCGGCACACCCCCGGATCTCAGCCGAATCGCTCGGCCACCACGTCGACGATGCGTCGACCGGCCTCCACCGGCGAGGTGTCGCTCCGCTCGAGGGCGACGCCCGTGCTCAGCAGCAGGGTGCCGCCGAGGGTGAGCCAGCCCCAGGTCGGCACGCCGGCAAGGGCGCCCAGGGACTCGTGCACGGTGATCGCCACCAGCAGGCCGGTTCCCACCAGCATGGGCCCGGCCAGCCGACGCCCGCCACCCATGGCCACGGCCGCGATCCCGACCGCCCCGGCGACGAGGGCGTGCCAGCCGGCGCCTCCTGCGAAGCGCTCGGCGGCGGCCACGCCGCCCAGCAGCACTACCGACGGGACGTAGGCCGACCACGAGCTCGCCGGCGGGACCCGGCGCCGGGCGGACCATCCTGCGATCAGGAGCTGGGCCGCCACAGGGGCGGCGTAGGGCTCGGTGGCGCCTACGCCGGCGATGGTCAGGTGGATGGCGACGGCCACGGTGCAGACGGCACCCCCGACGTGGGCGACATCGGCCCGGCGGACGGACAATCCGGCGGCGATGGCCAGCCCGCCGGCGATGAGCAGGGCGTTGGCCAAGGTCGCGGGCTCGGCCGACGCAATCGTCAGTCCGAGCGTGAGGCCGCTTCCCGAGCCGACGAGGAACGGCAGCCGCCAGTCCTCCTCGATGACGACGGCCAGTCCCGCCCACGCGACAGCGGCCACGCACAGGGCAAGGCCCACGGCCGGGCCGGTGATGCCTGCGCCCAGGGCAACCTGGGCGACCAGTCCCTGGGCGGCGAGCGCAGCGCCCACGCCGACCGCCGGTCGCCCGAGGCGCACGGCATCGGCGGCGAAGAGCACCGCGGCGGCGAGCAGGACGGGCACGGCCTTGGCCGGCGACAGGGCAAGTGCGCCGGCCACGGGCACGAGGAGAGCCAGGCGGCCGGCGTCGGCCAGCCGGCGACCACCCCGCTCCATCTGGAGCGCCAGCAACCAGCACGCGGGCACGGCCGCGGCGACCGCCCCGGCGATGCCCAGCACCGGCGCCCCGATGGCGAGGGCCAGCAGCACCGTGCCGGCTGCGACTGCCGCAAGTGCAGGCTCGAGTGGTGTCGGACCGGTCTGCCTGCTCCGGCGGACCGCCGTCTCGGCCACCAGGGCGGCGCCGATCAGGCCGAAGGCAGCAGCGAGCGCCGGCCGCCCGGCGACGGTGACAACGGCCCATGGCGCGAACCCGGCGACCACCGCCTCACTCCAAGGACGGCGCGAGACGGCGGCCAGCGCAGCGACGACCAGGAGGGCGACGGCGGTGGCCGCAGCCGAGGCCGTTCCCACCTCGACGGCGACCACCGCGGCCAGCGCCAGCGGGATGGTGGCCGGCGCCCAGGATCCGCCCCGCAGGAGGGTGAGGCCGAACGGCCGGGGCGTGCCCTGGTAGCGGCGGATGTCGGCCGTCAGGAGGCCGGCGGCCACCAGGGCCAGGGCGGTGGCCCACACCGGCTGGGCGTCGAACCGCCCGGCGAACGGGGCCGCGAGCAGGAGGGCGCCCGAGTAGACGGCCGCCCCTGCGCCGAACAACTCGGTGCCCTCGGCGAGGTTCGACAGCGGCGTACGCCAGAAGGGATCGCGGCTCGCCAGGAGGGCAGCCACCTCGACCAGGACGAACAGCGCGGCCAGACCGACGACCCCGGTGCTGGCCGGCAGGGCGGCGCCCACCCAGGCGCTCAGCAGGCCGGCGCCGAGGGAGAGGAGGCCCAGGAACGCGAGGCGAAGGTCCTCGTGGCGACGGGCCTGGCGGGCCAGGACCGCTGCGGCCAGGGCACCGGAGACCGCCGGCATGAGGGCGGGGCCGCCGATGAGGCCGAGGTCGGCCATCGTGCCGTCACCGACGGGAAGGACCAGGGTCACCGCCGATCCGAGCAGGGGTGCCAGGCCGGCGGCCGCAGCCCATGCCCACGCTGCGATCCGCAGGGGGCGGTGGCGACTCAACTCGGCGGCCACTGCGGCGACAACCAGCACGATCGGCGCCGGCACTGGCGAGATCGACGCGATCCCCCCGGCCAGGACACCCACGGAGGCCATGCCGGCCCACGTGAGGACCACGGAGCGGGTGGCCAGCCCCAGGCCGCCCAGGGCGACGATACCGAGCACGCCCTCGGCCACCAGGAGCGGGCGCCACTCCATGCCGGATCGCAGCGCAATCCCGGCCAGGTCGATCGGCAACAGGAAGGCGCCGAGGTGGAACAGGACGTCGCCGGTGGCCGGCAGTGTCCGGCGCAGCACCCGTCCGCCACCCAGGAAGGTGGCAGTCAGGGCCACCACGAGCCCGAGCTTGGCCGGCTCGGAGAGCCGGTCCCACTGGACGGCCACGAACACCGCGGCGCCGGCGAGCAGGAGGAATGCGCCGGTGCCGGCCACCCAGGTGGCCCCGGTCCGGCGCCCGGAAGGAACGAGTGCAGTTGTCATGGGGCCAGCGTCCGTCGCGGCGTTGCCGGCGACCATCCGGTATTGCCCTCAGACTGTGGTGGGATTGCCCTCAGTCGATGCCGTGCTCCAGGGCGTAGCGGATGAGCTCCTGGCGCCGGTTCAGGTGGAGCTTGCCGAGGATGTTGCGGACGTGGTTCTCGACGGTCTTCTCGGCGATGAACAGGCGACCGCCGATCTCCTTGTAGGAGTGGCCCCGGGCCACGAGCTGGAGCACCTCCCGCTCGCGCTCGGAGAGCGGGGAGACGCCCGTCGACGACTTGGCCATCTTGCGGAACTCGCCGAGGACCAGGGCGGCCAGCGCCGGTGAGAACACCGGCTCGCCGTGGGCCGCCTTCCACAGCGCGGCCCGAAGCTCGGGCCCGGGTGTGGACTTGATCAGGTACCCGACCGCGCCGGCGGCGACTGCGTCGAGGAGGTCGCGCTCCTGCTCGGACACGGTGAGGATGACGATGCGGGTCTCCTCGCCGCAGGTCCGGGCCACCTTGATCCCGCCACCGCCGGGCATCTGGAGGTCGCACACGGCCACGTCGGGCTTGTGCTCCCGGATGGCGGCGATGGCCTCCTCGGCGTTCCCCGCCTCGGCCACGACCCAGAACCCGTCGCCCAGGTCGGACCGGACACCATCACGCCAGATGGGGTGGTCGTCGGCCAGCACGACCTTTATGAGGGGAGCCACAGCAGGACCTCCGTTCCGTCGCCGGGCGAGCTGAGGACCTCCACTCGACCGCCCACCTCGGACACTCTGCCCCGGATCGATCGGGAGAGGCCGATGCCCTCGACGGTCGACGCCGGGTCGAAGCCCTGGCCGTCGTCCTTCACCGAGCAGAACACCCCACCCGTGTCGTCGGGCTCCACGTAGACCTGGACCTTCGACGCCCGCCCGTGCTTGCCCGCGTTGACCATTGCTTCACCGGCGGCGCCGGTGAGGGCGGCCACCGCAGCTGCGTCGAGCGGCGGAAGGTCGTCGGCCACGAGGACCTGGGCCCGCCCGCCGAAGGAGTCCTCGAAGCGGGCTGCGGCGGCGCGCAGCGCGGTGCCGACGTCGGCCACGACGCCGGCGGGCGCCGCCGAGCCGAACAGCCAGTCGCGCAGCTCCCGCTCCTGCTCCCGGGCCAGCCGGGCCAGGGCCGGGTCGGTGGCCCGCCGTTCGACCACGGCAAGGGTCTGGAGCACACCGTCGTGCAGGGTCCGGGCCACCTCCTCACGGGCCCGGGCCGCGGAGATCTCGGCTTCGGCCCGGCGCAGGAGCTGGGCCAGGTACCCGGCCGCGGCACCGCCGAGGGCGTAGAAGACCACGGTGTTGGTGACCGACAGGACCCGGCCCCCGGTGTCGATGCTGGCCCCGTTGGTGAGCACCGCGCCGACCCGCGCCAGGCCCAGGAGGACGCCGGACCCGGCCGCTGCCATCGGCCCGAACGCCACGCCCACACCGAGGATCCCGGTAAGTGGCCAGACCGAGCCCAGCGACTGCGATGTGGAGAAGGCGTGCCCGCTGCCGTAGGCGACACCGTCGCAGAGCACGAGCATCGCGCCCACGGCCAGCTCGGCGGCGATCGGCCCCGGGCGGCACAAGGCTCCGGGGTTGGTGCGCAGCAGGTAGGTGTCGGCGGCGGTCACCACCAGCGCCATGCCGGCCAGCCCGATCGCCAGCCACGGGCGCTCGAGCTGGTCTCGGGACACCAAGAGCACCGTCGCCATCCACAGCCATGCGCCCCACCGGAACGCAGCCAGGCCCTGGAGGGCGGATCGCTCCATGGCCGCAAGGGTACGGCGCAGCCTTCCCGCAACGTTCGCCGCCGGCGATCTCGGCCCCGACGGTTCCTGACTGATGACGCCGGTGGCTACGACGCCCGGTTCACCAGCCCTTAGGCTCAGTTGTCCCTCACCGCTCTGGCAGGACGCTTGACGGTCGCTTGCCGCGGCCGGCGCTCAGGGCGTCGGCACCACCAGGCGCAGGTTCTGCTCGTCGCTCCGCTGTGCCCTGCGGCGCCCGACGGTGTTCAAGACCCAGAAGACCACCAGCACAGACACGCCGAGGGCGGCTCGGGCGACTCCTGCGGCTTCCTCAGGCGGGTTCATCGCCAGGTCGATCGCTTGCAACCCGATGACCAAGGGCAAGCCGAGGCGACCGATCGACTGCAGGCGCACGAGCTGCCGGGCGTGCGCGACCGCGGCCGGCGCCAGCCGGGCGTCTCCAACCGCTTGGCCCTTGCGTACCGCCTCCGTGACCTCCCACGCATCGGCGGGGCCGAGTCCCGCGAACGGGCCGGACCTCCTCGTTCGGCCCCGCCGCCCGATCAGCCGGGCGACGTGGATCAAGGTCATCAAGGCCAGACCGACGGTGGCAATGAGGATCACCGCACCGCGTGTGAGGCCCCAGTCCAGCAGCGGCCCGGCCACCACGAAGAGCCAGACGATGCAGAGAGCGACAATGGCCCGCAGGAGCCCCCTGTCGAGAGCCTGAAGGTCGCGGTCGTCCATGTCAGTTCAGACGGGAGCGGAAGGCGAAGGCCTCCGACAGGAGCGCCTCGCCGTGCTCGGGGAGCAGGTCGACCAGGGCCTCCAGGGCTTCGGCCGCCTCGTTGAAACGACCGGTGGCGCCCAGCACCCGGGCCCACTCCCGGTCCTCGAGCGGCGTGGCGTCCGGGAGGGCCCGGCGAAGGTCGAAGACCCACGTCAAGGCGGCCACGTCGCCCCGGCCCGTGTAGACCGCCTTCAGGTTGTTCAGGATGCGGGCCAGGATGGAGCGGGGGCCGACCGGGTCGAGGTAGGCGGGACGGAAGGCGGCCCGGGCACCGTTCACTGCCCGGAAACGCTCGACGCAGCCGTCCCTGTCGAGCACGCGGCCGGCGTCGAAGGGGTCGACGTAGACATCGGTGCCGTACCGGAGCAGGAAGTGGCCCGGCATACCGACCCCCTCCAGCCGCAACCCCACCCGGCGTCCGACCTCCATCCCCAAAACCGACAGGGTGATGGGAAGGCCCCGGCGGCGGCGGACCACCTCGTTGAGGAAGGAGTTGCCCGGGTCGTAGTACCGCTTCACGTTGCCCGAGAAGCCCAGGTCGACGAAGAGGTGGCGGCGCCAGGCGTCGAGGGTCCGCTCGGGGATCTCGGCGGCCAGCCCGTCGAGCACAGCCAGCTCGGCGCCGACGTCGAGGGACGGCTGGGCGTGGGCGGCGATCAGCAGGGCGCCCTCGTCGAGGCGCAGGGCGTCTTCGGGCCCCTGGACCAGCTCCGCGAAACGGATGGTGGGGTCCATGCCCCGTCAAGGTAACGCCTAGCATGCCGATCCATGGCCACTGCCACCCCTTCCCCCACGCCCAATCCCAATGCCATGAAGTACGACCTCGACGTGAAGTTGGCGGCCAGCCTCAACCTGGCCAACGCCGAGGCGGCCGCCGGCAACCCCTTCGCCGAGGCGGTCTTCGCGGTCGAGGGCGTGCAGTCGCTGTTCGGGGTGAACAACTTCGTCACCGTCACCCGGAAGCCCGGAGCCGACTGGGACGTCATCACCGCCGGCCTCCAGAAGGCGGCCGCCGAGCACCTCTAGCCCGAGGCGATACCGCTACTCGCCCGGGTCAGCTCCCTCCAGGACGCCCAGGTTGAGGAGGCGGGGGATGGCCTCCGGCGGCTGGGGGCGGGAGAAGTAGAAGCCCTGGCCGTAGGGGCAGCGCAGGCGGCGGAGCTGGACCAGCTGCCTGCGGCTGTTGATGCCCTCGGCCACCGCCTCCAGCCGCAGGGTGGAGGCCAGCTTGACGACGGCCCGGGCCAGGGCGGATTCGTGCGGGCCTTCGGCCACACCGTCGATGAAGGACTTGTCGATCTTGAGGATGTCGACGGGCAGCCGCCGCAGGTAGCCGAGCGAGGAGTAGCCGGTGCCGAAGTCGTCGATGGCGATTCGGACGCCCAGACGGCGCAGCTCCTCGAGCCGCACCGCAGTCATGTCGGTGTCGTCCATGAGCACGCTCTCGGTGATCTCGAGGACGAGCTGGCGGGGGGCGAGGCCGGACTCGGCAAGGACCTGGGCCACCTCGTCGGACCATCCCGGCTGGACGAGCTGCTTGGCCGAGACGTTGACGCTGATGCGCAGGCGCTCGCCCGACGCGTGCATACCTGCCCAGGTGGCCGCCTGCTTGCATGACTCGGCCAGCACGAACCGGCCCAGCGGCACGATGAGGCCGGTCTCCTCGGCCGAGGGGATGAACTCCAGCGGAGGCAGGAGCCCGCGCTCGGGGTGCTGCCAGCGGACCAGGGCCTCGAAGCCGGCGATGGCCCCGGTGTCGAGGTGGACGATCGGCTGGTAGTACAGGCGGAGCTGGCCCTGGGCAATGCCCCGGCGCAGGTCGTTCTCCACCGACAGCCGCTCGGTGGCGTCGGCGAGCATGGTCTCGTCGAAGACCTCGTAACGGTCCCGACCACCGTCCTTGGCCCGGTACATGGCCACGTCGGCGTCGCGCAGGAGCAGTTCGGGCGCAGGGCCGGTGATGGAGCCCACGGCCACGCCCACGCTCGCGGTGAGGGAGAGGTCGGCGCCATGCACACCGAAGGGCTTGTCGAAGGCCCCCACCACCCGTGACGCAATGCCGACGGCCTCGTGGTAGCCACCGACGTCCTCGCACAGCAGGGCGAACTCGTCGCCCCCCATCCGGGCCACCGTGTCGCCGGGACGGAGCAGCTTGGTCAGGCGCTCGGCCACCGCCACGAGCAGCCGGTCGCCACCGTCGTGGCCCAGGCTCTCGTTGATGAGCTTGAACCGGTCGATGTCGGCGATCAGCAGGGCCACCGAGGCTCCCCGTCGCCCGGCCCGGGCGAGGGCGTGCTCCACCCGGTCCCGCAGCAGGACCCGGTTGGGAAGGCCGGTCAGGCGGTCGTGGAGAGCCTGGCTGGCGAGCTGGCCCTCGAAGCGCTTGCGCTCGCTGAGGTCGCGCACGAAGCCGCAGATGCGCCGGGCGCCGACGTGCCCGATCGTCCACACGGTCACCTGCACGGGGAACTCGGCGCCTGACCGGTGGACGGCGACGAGCTCCCGCCGCGGTGCCAACGGGCTGCCCCCGCCGTCGAGGATCGCCCCGAAATGCTGCTCGTAGACCGGGCGATGGCGGGGCGGCACGACCAGGTCGACCAGCGGGCGGCCGAGCGCCTCCGCCCTCGACCAGCCGAAGACCGCCTCGGACTCGGGGTTCCAGTCGACGATCCTGCCCTGCTCGTCGAGGGCGATGTAGGCGTCGTGGGCCACCTCGGTGAGGAGCAGCGCCTCGTCGTTCGCCGCCGTGGCCCGGGCCCGGTCGACGATGCGGACGAGCTGGCCGACGGCGGAGGCGACCAAGGCCAGCACCGCGTCCGAGGGTCGGTCGGAGTGCTCGGCGAAGCATTGGACGACGGCCACCACGCCCCCGTCGCCCCCGTCGTCGCAGACCGGGAAGGCCACAGCCCCGTGCAGCCCCATCTGGGCCGCTTCGGCACTGACCGGACCCACCTCGGCGAGGTCTCCGGTCCACACCGGCTCACGGAGAGCCACGGCCCGCTCGGCCACACGGGCGCTTCCGGCCACCGTGTCGGCCACGGCCGGGAGCGACCGGTAGCGGTCGGGCTCGGCCAGATACCAGACGCGGGTCGGTTCCACCCGGCCCCCGGTCACCACGAGGAGCCGCCCCACCGGCCACCCCGCGGCCGAGCAGACCTGCTCGAGAACATCGGCCGCCGCCGACTCGAGCGTGGCCTGACCGGTGACTGCTCCCGCCGCCTTCCGGAGCGCGTCCAGCCACCGGCTGGCATCGAGCTCGACCACCTCGGGGCTCGGAGTCATCCGCCCCAAGGATGCCTTACCGTAGGCGGCTACGCCTTTCGAGTAGCTACGCCTTTCGAGTAGCTACGCCTTTCGAGTAGCTACGCCTTTCGAGTAGCTACGCCTTTCGAGTAGCTACGCCTTTCGAGTAGCTACGCCTTTCGAGTAGCTA
>Ga0136633_1003599_pt1 | contig 10128 bp, 9 predicted proteins | sample AntDrymeUQ832206_2_FD_105494 | JGI IMG/M metagenome (GOLD analysis project Ga0136633, IMG submission 105494) | Polar desert sand microbial communities from Dry Valleys, Antarctica - metaG UQ83 (22.06) | ecosystem: Environmental > Terrestrial > Soil > Desert | place: Antarctica: Dry Valley...
CAGGAGGTCGTGCACCTCCTCGCTGATGCGGTCCACCTCGCCGTCGAGCGTCTTCTCCTCGTCGCCCAGCGACCGGCTCTCGGCCATGAGCGCCTCGGCCCCCTCGGCGTCACCCGAACCGCGACGGCGGCCGACCTCCTTCGACAGCACCTTGACCCGGGCGCGGATCTCGTCGCGCTGGGTGCCCAGCGCTCGCTGCTGCACGTCGAGCTCGAGGATGCGGTCGATGTGCGCCGCTGCATCGCCGCCCCGCCGGGAGAGCCCGGCGCGCACGGCATCGGGTTCGGTTCGGATGCGGCGAATGTCGAGCATGGCCCAGACGGTAGCGGCGACTGTTCTGGCCCGGGTTCAGCCGGCTCTGGCCGGCGCGTTCCGGGCCAGAAGCAGCTGGTCGGAGACAGCACGGGCGCCACAGGTGACGAGTCGGCGGCGCCGACGCCCGAGTTAGCGTCCGTACGTGGCCGCGGTGGAGGTGGAGACGTTGACAGTGCGCTACGGCGAGGTCACCGCTGTCGACGGCGTGTCGTTCGAGGCACAGGCTGGGCAGATCACCGCCGTGCTCGGACCCAACGGGGCCGGCAAGACCACCACCGTCGAGGTGCTGGAGGGGTTCCGGCATCCGGACGCGGGCCGAGCCTCGGTGCTCGGGCTCGACCCGATCACCGACCACCACGCCCTTACCCGGCGGGTTGGGGTGATGCTGCAGAGCGGAGGCGTGGGGCCCGGGATGCGGGTGCTCGAGGCCCTCCGCCACGCCGCCGCTCTCTACGACGACAGCCTCGAGCCTGCCGCCCTGCTCGAGGCTGTCGGCCTCACCGGCACGGAGCGGCGCACCTGGCGGCAGATATCTGGTGGCGAGCAGCGCCGGCTGGCGTTGGCTCTGGCCCTGGTGGGCCGGCCGCAGATCGCCTTCCTGGACGAGCCGGGCTCAGGCGTGGACCCGCAGGGCCGCCTGGCCATCCGAGCGGTGATCGCCGGGCTACGCGACGACGGAGTCACCGTCGTGCTGACTACGCACGACCTCGACGAGGCCGAGAAGCTCGCCGACCACGTCGTCATCCTCGACCACGGCACCGTGGTGGCCGCCGGCAGCCCGGCGGCGCTGATGTCGGCCGCAGCCGCCCCCGAGGTCCGCTTCGGCGCCCCCGGCGGGCTCGACATCGCCGCGCTCTCCGCCCGGGTTGGTGCGGCTGTCACGGAGGTCAGCGCCGGTGAGTATCTGGTGACCGCCCCAGGCAGCCCGACGCTGATCGCCTCGCTCACCGCCTGGCTGGCCGAACACGACCTCCCGTTGGCCGATCTGCGAGCCGGCCGGCAACGCCTTGAGGACGTGTTCCTGCGACTGGTGGCCGAACCGGGCACGCCAGCGGTTGTTGAGCAACCAGCGGCGTGCCCAGAATCGGCGAAAAGCCGATGGTGGCGTCGCGGCGGCCCGGCATGAGGCCGCTGCTCGCCCACCTCCGGCTCGAGCTGACGCTGCTGGCCCGCAATAGTGAGTCGCTACTGGTCACGCTCGGCATCCCCGTGCTGCTGCTGGTGTTCTTCGCCAACGTCGACGTGCTCCCCATCGACGGCGAACCCATCGACTTCCTGGCGCCCGGGGTGCTCTCCCTCGCCGTGCTCTCCACGGCGCTGGTGAACCTGGCCATCGGCACCGGGTTCGAGCGGGAGTACGGCGTGCTCAAGCGCCTCGGTGCCACTCCCCTCGGCCGCCCCCGGCTCCTGGCCGCCAAGACGCTGGCCATCCTGGCGGTAGAGGTGGTGCAGGTGGCGGTGCTCTGGCTGCTGGCCCTCGCCCTCGGCTGGGACCCCTCGCCGCGCCTCGGCTTCGTTGCCGCCCTCGTGCTCGGCACCGTCGCCTGCGCCGGCCTGGGCCTCTGCCTGGCCGGGTCGCTCAAGGCTCTCGCTACCCTCGCCGCCGCCAACGGCCTCTACCTGGTGCTGCTCCTCCTGTCGGGCATGGTCATCCCCCTCGACGAGCTACCCGGCCCGGCCCGTGCCGTCGCCCGCGCCCTCCCCAGCGGCGCCCTCGCCGAGGCTGTGCGCGGCACCCTCACCGAGGGCGCCTCCGTCCCGGGTCGCGCCTGGGCGGTCCTGGCGGCCTGGGCCATCGCCGCGCCGCTCCTGGCCCTCAAACTCTTCCGCTGGGAGTAACCCGCCACCTCACCAGATCTCTGGGCACTGAGCACCGGATACCGGTTGTGGGCGTCCACAGAAAGCGGGAGGGCTAGGCGTCGGCGGTGGGGGCAGGGCTCTCGTCGAACTCTTGACGGACCTGCTCCCAGGTGAGGACGCCGCCGGGGCCCTGCTCGTCCTCCTGGCGGCTCGCCCAGCGGAAGAAGATCACCGTGATGAGCACCCAGAGGTAGCTGCCGCCCACGAGCTTCATGAGCAGGCCGGCGATCTGCTGGTCGCTGGTGACCGAGATGCCCCACAGGCGGGCGGGGATGTCGTAGGCGGAGTACACCGCACCGTCGGCGAAGGTGAGCCAGGCCCCCGGCACGGTGGGAACGATGGACGCCACGAACAGGTACACCATCTGGGCTGGCTGGGAGATGCGGAGCTCGGGGAACGGTCCGCACACCGGGATCCAGAACAGCACCGCGGTGCCGACCAGCGCCGTGTGGATCCCGTAGTGGAACAGCCCGTTCGTGGAAGCCGTGTTCACGATGACCTGCCAGTGGGAGAGCAGAGCCAGCGCGTTGAAGGCGAGGCCGGCGGCCACCGGGCGGGCCATCCGCCGCACGATCGTGTTGGCTCGGCCTCGGCCGAGCACCAGGCGGGCCAGCCACTCGGGTGTGGCCAGCAGCATGGCCGCCGGCACGACGAGCGTGAGCACGATGTGCTGGGACATGTGGACGAGGTACAGGTACTCCTCGCCGATGTCGTGCACGGGCCAGTCGGCCGCCGCCCACAGGAGCACGATGCCGAAGGTGAACCACCGCTTCTGCGACCGGGTGACGGCGGGGGTGCCGGGAGGCATGACCTTCGGCCCGATCACACGGACGGCATAGGAGTAAAGCCCGACCAGCCCACCAACCAGCAACCAAACCTCCGGATGCGGAACCCAGGCCGTCAGCTGGACGACGGTCACCACAGGAGGGCCGGGGTACGGCGGGGGCGTGGGGGCAGAGGCTCCGCCGGAGCCCCCACAGTGCGAGGGGCGGCTCCGCCGCCCCCGAGCGACAAGCAGTCAGCGCGGCCGCAGGCCGCACTAAAAGCTCGCCGACGAAGCTCCGCTTCGGCGGCGAAACCGATCACCGCAGAAACTTCAGGAAGTCGTCGTCCCAGAACTCGAAGGCCGACAGGGCGGCGAGGAACACGGCAACGGCCAACACGAGGCCGAAGAAGAAGACCCGGCGGAAGAGGGGATTGTCGTACTTCAGGTGCATGAAGTACGAGGTGACGATCAGGAACTTGGCGATCATCATCGGGAACAGGACGGCGACGAGCAGCGCGGTGCTGGCACCCTCGACGAAGTAGGTGCCCACCTCGAAGGCGGTGATGGCGCCCAGGAGCAGGGCGATCTTCACGTACTTGAGGTCGCTCGGGTGGTCGTGGGCGTGCTCCGCCTCAACCGGGTGGGCCTCGGCGGCAGGTTCGGTGTCACTCGTGGCGGTGGTCATCGGGGGCCCAGCTTCCTCAGGGGATCAGGTAGACGACCGTGAAGATGACGATCCACACGATGTCAACGAAGTGCCAGTAGAGACCAACGATCTCGACGGCCTCGGCTTTGTCTGGCCCGAGGTTGCCGCGGATCGACATGACCAGGAGCGACATCAGCATCACGATGCCCACGCTGACGTGGAGGCCGTGGAAGCCGGTGAGCGTGTAGAAGGCCGAGCCGAAGATGTTGGTGGTGTAGCCCAGTCCCTCCCGGTAGAACGTCGTGAACTCATAGACCTGGCCGCCGATGAACACTCCGCCGAGCATGGCGGTGGTGGCGAGCCAGGCCCGGTTGCGCTGCACGTCGCCCCGCACGATGGAGGCCACGGCGAGGGCCATGGTGAGCGAGCTCATGAGCAGGACGAACGAGCTCACCGAGGTGAACGGGATGTCGAAGACGTCCTGGGGGCCCGGCCCTTCGACGCTGCGGTGGCGCAGCAGCAGGTAGGTGGAGATCAGGCTGCCAAAGAGGAGGCAGTCGGATCCGAGGTACACCCACATGGCCAGCTTGCTGTTCGATATGCCCGTGGCGGGGGCGTGGCCATGATCGGCCGCCGCGGCTGGGGCCTCGACCGCGGTGTCAGTCACCGGCGGTCACCTCCTCGAGGTCGGCGGAGGCCACTTCCGGTTCAACCGCGGCACTCCCGTCATCATCGTGATCATCGTGCCCGTGGGGCGGTAGGTCCTCGTCGTCGGGCGGCTCGAGGGCCCAGCCCACCATGCCACCGAGCAGGGCGGCGCCCCCCAGCGCGGCGATGACGAGGTTGAAGATCAAGCCGTAGCCGATGAGGGGGAAGGCCAGCGCCACGACCAGCGGCCAGTAGGACGGCGCCGGAAGGTGCGAGCGGGAGCCGTCCCCCGGGAAGGCGACCTCCTCGGCGGTGGCGATCGGCACCATCCGGCCGTCCTCGTCCCCGCCGTACTTGCGGTGCCAGAACTCGTCGAGCTGGGTGACGATGGGGTCGTCGTCGAAGTTGTGCTCGGGGGTCGGCGACGGGGTCATCCACTCGAGGCTGCGGCTGTCCCACGGGTCGGGCCCGGGGGGAGGCAACGACGGCGCCCGGCGCTTGGAGCGGACGATGTTGACGAAGAACACCAAGAAGCTGAGGGCGATCATGAACGCCCCGACGGTGGCCACCAGGTTCCAGAGGTTGAAGCCGTAGCCGTCTCGGTAGGTGTGGATGCGCCGACTCATGCCCTGCAGGCCGAGGATGTGCATGGGGCCGAAGGTGAGGTTGAACCCGATGAGGGTGAGCCAGAAGTGGACCTTGCCGAGCTTCTCGTCGAGGAAGTAGCCGAAGACCTTGGGCCACCAGAAGTAGAAGCCGCCCAGGAACCCGAACATGGCGCCGCCGAAGATGACGTAGTGGAAGTGGGCGACGATGTAGTAGGTGTCGGTCTGCTGTGTGTCCGCCGGAGCCACGGCGTGGGTGACGCCCGAGAGCCCTCCGATGGTGAACATCGTGATGAGCCCGATCGAGAACAGCAGCGGCGTGCTGAAGGTGATCTTCCCTCCCCACAACGTGGCCATCCAGTTCAGGATCTTCACGCCTGTGGGCACCGCGATGAACATCGTCGACACCGAGAAGGCGGCCACCGAGATGGGCCCGATGCCGGAGGCGAACATGTGGTGGGCCCAAACACCCCAGCCCATGAAGCCGATGGCGATGCCCGAGAACACCATGAACGGGTAGCCGAAGATGGGCTTGCGGGAGAACACCGGGATGATCTCCGACACGATCCCGAAGGCGGGCAGGATCAGGATGTACACCTCGGGGTGGCCGAAGATCCAAAAGAGGTGCTCCCACAGCAGCGGGTCGGCGCCCTGGGCCACGTTGAAGAAGTTGGCGTCGAAGAGCCGGTCGAAGGTGAGCAGGAACAGCGCCACCGAGATGACGGGCATGGCGAAGACGAGCAGCACCTGGGTGACGAAGCTCATCCAGGTGAACACGGGCATGCGCATGAGCGTCATGCCTGGGGCCCGCATGTTGAGCACGGTGACCACGAGGTTCACGCCACCGACGAGGGAGGCGATGCCGGTGATCTGCAGGCCGATGGCGTAGAAGTCCATGCCGTGGCTCGGCGAGAAGATCACGCCGGTGTTCGGGGCGTAGGCGAACCACCCGCCGTCGGGGCCGCCGCCGAGGAACCACGAGGTGTTGAGGAAGATGCCACCGGCGAGGAACGTCCAGAAGCTCAGGGCGTTGAGGCGGGGGAAGGCGACGTCCCGCGCGCCGATCTGCAACGGGATCAGGTAGTTCATGAACGCCGCGCCCATCGGCATCACGGCCAGGAAGATCATCGTGATGCCGTGCATCGTGAAGACCTGGTTGTAGAGGTCGGCCGACAGCAGCTTCTGGCCCGGCGCGGCCAGCTGCGCCCGGATGATCAGCGCTTCGATGCCACCGATGACCAGGAACACCAGCGCCGAGGCGCCGTACATGATCCCAATCTTCTTGTGGTCGACGGTGGTGACCCAGGCCCGCCACCCGGTCTTGGCGCGAGGCCGGGCGAACACGCCCAGCGGGCTCTGCGTGACCACGCCACCCGAAGGCAGCGCCAGCACATCAGAGGGACGTTCGACGATCGCCATAGAGCAGCTACTCCAGCGTCTTCAGGTAGGCGACGAGGGCATCGATCTGCTCCTCGGTGAGGTTGAGGTTCGGCATGCCACGGCTCTGGCCGGCCGCCATCGGCTTCTCCGCCGGTGGGTTGCGCAGCCACGCTTGCAGGTCGGCCACGTTGAGCTGCGCGCCCCGCTCGGCGAGATCGACCTCGCCGTTGTCGTCCTGGTCGACCCAGAGATCGAAGATCGCTCCGGCGAACACCCCGCGACTGGCGAAGTGGGTGAGGTTCGGCGCCGCGCCCGAGACGAGGGCGGCTCCGTCGAAGAGGTCTTCGTTGCCGCCGGGGCCCCTCACCAGATGGCACTGGGAGCAGGTGGTGCGGAACTGCTCCATGCCCGCCTTGGCCAGCTCGTCGGTGGGCACGGCGGCGCCTTCCAGCTGGTTGGCTTCCCAGTCGGCGTAGTCCGTCGGCGAGAGCGCCACCACCCGCATACCCATGTAGGCGTGGGACAGGCCGCAGAACTCAGTGCACTGGCCGTTGTAGATGCCGGGCTCGTCGGCCTGGACCAGGAGCGGGTGCTCTCGGCCGGGCACGGCGTCCTTCTTGCCGTTGAGGGCGGGGATCCAGAACGAGTGGATGACGTCGCGCGAGGTGATGGAGAGGGTGATGGGCTCACCGGCGGGGATGACGAGGTCGTTGGCGGTGACGATGTCGTCCTCGCCGTCGTCGTCGACGTCGTAGCGGTACTCCCACCACCACTGCTGCCCGATGACCGTGACCTCCTGGGCGTCGGCCGGCCGGTCGTCGAGGTCGAGAAGGGTGAGCACGGACGCGCCGCCCACGCCGGCCAGCAGGAGGGCCGGGATGATGGTCCAGCCGATCTCGAGCTTGGTGTTGCCGTGGACCTGGGACGGGAGGCTGCCGTCGTCGTCCTTGCGCTGGCGGTACTTCCAGAGCAGGGCCAGCGCGCCGAGCTGCACGAGCACGAACACCACCCCCGCGATGGCGAACACGGGGTCGACGAGCTTGTCGATGGTGCGGGCCTCGGGCCCCTGCGGGTCGAGCGTGGTGAGCGGCGCCTTGTCGGCACAGGCTGTGAGAACCAGGACCAGCGGGACCAGCAGCGCAGCACGCCAGCGGCGGGGGGTGCGGCCGTTCATCAACCCTCTCCCTCGGCGACCGTGGTGGTGGTGTTGGGGTTCGTGCCCGCCGGGATGTTGGGCTCGATGCCCGCGCCCTCGTCCTCGCCCTCGCTGTGCCCTTCACCGTGGCGCTCGATGAGACGCTCGCCACGGGCGGCCGACAGTACGCCGGCGGCGACGATGCCGAGGGCGCTGAGGGCCAGCACGCCGGCGACGATGTTCGGGGACAGCTTCGGCTTGGCCGCGATCAGGGTGCCCACGCCGAGGATGGCGATGCCGAGCACGATGGCCACGGCGACGGCACCCAGCTCCGATGAGGTGAGGAGTAGCCGGGAGAAGGCGACCACGGCGCCGGCCACGACGAGGAAGCCGGCGATGGGCACCTCGAATGGGCCCATCACCCGTGCCCGGACCAAGCGGTTGACCTCGGGATCACCGGTGGCCCGGTCGGACCAGGCCAGCACCATCCACTCGATCAGCACGCCCAGCAGCACGAAGAACCCGATGATGAAGAGCACGTTGCTGATCACGAGGCCGAGCACGACGAGGGCGGCCCCGAAGGCGCCCGCGATGGGCCAGTAGGCCGCGTGGGCCGGAGGCAGGGCGGGGGGTGCTTCATCCGTGCCGGCCAGCTCCGCCAGCGCGGACGGGTTGGCGTCGCGCGTGATCAGCGACACGAGGCCGAGGAACATGGCAGCCAAGCCGGTGGAGACGAGCAGCGTGTACCCGAGGTGGTCGCCCACGCCGCCGTAGTAGCCGGCCGTCACCGGGCCAAGCCGGGTGCCGCCGGTGCTCCACCCGTAGGCGGCCGCCAGCACGAACGACACGGTGCCGAGCCCAAGGAACCACTTTGATCCGGTGGTGAACATCGAAGGAGAAGGCCTCGTTACTTGGTGATGTAGATGCCGTAGTAGATGGCGGTGTACACGGCGACGGTGACGTGCCAGTAGAGGGCGGCGGCGCTCATGCCTTCGGCGTCGCGTCCGGTGAGCTGCCCCCCCAGGGACTGGAAGCCCATGACCATGATGAACATCAGGCCGACCACCACCATCACGAGGTGGGTGCCGGTGACGATGTAGAGCAGGCCGCCGGTGGCCGACCCCGTGAGGGGGAGGGCCAGCTGCTGGTAGAGGTAGATCGTGGAGTTCACGAAGGCCACGCCGAGCAGCAACGTGAGCCCGAGGGCGAGGTAGGCGTGGGGGCGGTCGTCGCGCCGGAGCGCCCAGACAGCCCACATCACGGTGACGACTGACATGGCCAGCGTGAGCATGCCCATGCCGCCGGGGGTGAGGGGCAGGAGGGTGTCGTCGGGCAGCGTGGTGGCGCCGCTGTCGAGGAAGTCGGCTCGCACCTGCAGGTATACCGCGAGGGTGGACAGCACGACGAGGGCCGAGGCGGCGGCACCGAAGGCGGCCCCGGTGAAGAGCACCCGGGGGCGGCGGGCGGCCGGGGGCGCGGCGGTGGCCAGCGAGCTGACGGTGGCGGCAGCCATCAGGCGGAGGTCTCCCTACTGCTGGCGTCTGCGGGCGTCGCTTCGCTCCTGCCTCCGACTGCGCCACTCTGGTGGCGGGCGTCGTAGAGGGGGGCCTCCGAGGTGATGGCGGGGAGGCTGGCGAAGTTGCCCACAGGCGGCGGCGAGCTGGTGGCCCACTCGAGAGTGTGACCCGACCAGGGGTCGTCACCCGGGAGCTCGGAGCTCCTGGTGGCCCGGATCAGCAAGGTGACGAAGGCGGCCATGGCCAGGGCCAGGACGGCCCCTCCCGAGGCGGACACCGCGTTGAGCTTCTCGATGGTGTCGACGTTGTCGCTGGCCACCACCCCGGGAACGCCGGGCTGGCCCAGGAGGCCGGAGACGATGTCGGGGAAGCTCCAGAGGACGGTGCCGGCCAGCAGCAGCAGGGCCACGACGCGAGCCCCCGCTTCCGGGAGCTGGCGGCCCACGATCTTCGGCGCCCAGAAGACGATCCCACCGAAGGCGGCGATGGCCGCGGCCAGCACCACGTAGGAGGCCACCGCCGTGGTGACGGAGGTGCCGTAGAGCGAGGTGCCGTCGCCGTCGACGAGCGTCTTGATCGGCTCGATGGCCTGGACGGCCCCGGCCAGGACACCCACCAGCAGCATGAGCCCGGCGGCCACGCCGAACAGCAGGGGGCTGGCCAGGCGAGGCTGGCCCTGCCGAGCGGTGAGGGCCCACAGGCCGAAGAGACCCAGGAGCGGGATGAGGATGGCGATGGACACCGCGACCCACGGCAGCTCATACAGCCAAGGGGTGGGCTCGGGACCGAACGCGGGCACGGTCCAGGCACCGGCCGACAGAGCCGCGAAGGCCCCGATGAGGCCCATGGCCACCCGGTGGAGGTGGTGGCGGGTGTCGGAGAAGACCGGTACCACCGAGCCGATGAACCCGAGCACGGGGATGGCGAAGGCGTAGACGGCCGGCTGGCTGAACATCCAGGCGATCCGCCCGTAGAGCGTGGCCGCCGCGCCACCGCTGATGAAGCCGTTGGCGCCGCCGTAGCGGATGTCGATGTAGGCGATCAGAACCATGGCGCCCAGCACGGGCAGGGTGACCACCCATACGCCGGCCGCCACGAGGGACGACCAGGCGAACAGCGGCACCCTCTTCAGAGACATGCCGCCGGCGCGCAGGGCGATGACCGTGGTGCCGATGCAGATCCAGGCCACCGTCAGCGCCACGATCACGAGCAGGAAGGCGGCGATGAACAGGCGCACGCCGTCGGTGTCGTCGCCG
>Ga0136633_1003600_pt1 | contig 10126 bp, 10 predicted proteins | sample AntDrymeUQ832206_2_FD_105494 | JGI IMG/M metagenome (GOLD analysis project Ga0136633, IMG submission 105494) | Polar desert sand microbial communities from Dry Valleys, Antarctica - metaG UQ83 (22.06) | ecosystem: Environmental > Terrestrial > Soil > Desert | place: Antarctica: Dry Valley...
CCGGTCGAAGACGAATGTCCCAATTTCGTACCCGTGGGCGGAGAGCGCATGAAAGAGCGTCTCCGTGGTCGGGTCGAGGACCGCGTCCCAGTGCAGATACCCGTGGTGGTGCGGGTAGAGCCCCGTCACCATCGAGGTCATCGCCGGCGCAGTCCAGGGCGCCGCGCTGATCGCCTGGTCGAAGCGGATCCCGCCCGCGGCAAGCTCGTCGATCGTCTTCGTGTTGAGGAACCGCCCGCCGTAGCAGCCGAGATGGTCGGCGCGCAGGGCGTCCGAGACGTAGACGACGACGTTCATGAGCGCGGCGGATTCTATTGACGAGGCCCTCGGCCCCCGCGGCGGCCGGCCAGCCGCTCGCCGTCACGTCTCGGTCAGAGACGGATGACGGACACCAGGTACTCCTGGGGAAGGACTAGGCGGCCGTCGTCGGCCTCGTTGTTGTTCGCCCAGATCGCGATGATCTCCGCTCGCAGCATTCCGAAGCGCTCGCCGAGCATCTGTCTCGCCGTCACCAGCGGCCCGAAGCGATCCATGAAGAAGTCCGCGAAGCCCTCGATCGACTCCCATTCGACCGTCGCAGAGCGGCGCTCGAACTCGATGTCCGTCGCGAAGCTGAACATGTCGCGGACGTGCTCCTCCGTCCCCCAGAGGATCGGCGGCGAGGCGAAGTCCGGCGGCGGGGGCATGTAGGACCCGCTCGCCCGGAAGACGTCGCCAACCGTGCCTTCGGGAGTCCAGCAGCAGATGGCGATCACAGCGCCGTCGCGGCACACGCGCACCATCTCGTCCGCCGCCTTTCGATGGCGGGGAGCGAACATGTGTCCAAACGTGGAGAAGACGCGGTCGAAGCTTGCGTCCTCGAACGGCAGCTCCTCAGCATCGCCTTCCAACCAGTCGATGTCCACACCCGCGGCCGCGGCCTTCGTACGCCCCCCTTCGAGCAGCTCGGGCACGAGATCGAGCCCCGTCACCTGCGCACCGGCGCGGGCCGCCGGGAGAGCCGCGTTACCGGTGCCGCAGGCGACGTCGAGCACGCGCAAGCCAGCCTCGACGCCTGCGCGCGCGACCACGAACTCGCCAACGCCCTCGATGTACTTCGAGAGCGAGCCGTAGTCGCCAGCGGCCCACATCGCACGCTGTCGCTCCTTGAACTCCTCCATCGGCGCCTCCTTCGATCGCAGGAACGACGAGGACGAGCATAACGCCGCGATCCGCAACACTCGGCTGCTCGGCGATGAGACGGCAACCCCTCTACGCGCTCTACGTCGCGGACTCGATCTCGCTCGTCGGCAACGCCGTGGCGCAGCTCGCGATCCCCTGGTACGTGCTCGTCACGACGGGCAGCCCGGCGCTCACGGGACTCGCCGTCTTCTTCAACTTCCTCCCCGCAGTTCTCGCCGCGTTCTTCGGCGGCGTCATCGTGGACAGGCTCGGTTTTCGGACGACCAGCGTGATCGCCGACCTCGCGAGCGCCGCCGCGGTCGCGGCCATACCTCTCCTGCACTCGACCGTCGGGATCGAGCTCTGGCAGCTCATGGCGCTCGTGTTCCTGGGCGCCCTCTTGGACGCGCCAGGCGCGACCGCCAGGCAGGCACTGTTTCCGGACGTCGTCGAGCTCGCAGGCGTGAGGATGGAGCGGGCGAGCGGAATCCGGGGCGGCATCCAGAATGGATCGCTGCTCATCGGCGGGCCGCTCGGCGGAGTCCTCGTGGCCGGCGTCGGCGCGACGACGGCTCTCTGGCTCAACGCAGCAAGCTTCGTCGTCTCCGCCGCGATCGTCGCGGTCGCAGTTCCACGAGCGCGACGAGAGCCGGATGCTGAACCATCCGGTCGCTTCTTCGCGGAGCTCGCGGAAGGGATGCGGTTCATTTGGAGTCGCCGGCTCATCCGCGCGATCGTGCTCACGGTCTTGCTCACGAATTTCCTGGACGCGCCCTTCCCGGTCGTGATGCCGGTGCTCGCCCGCGAGGCGTACGGAAGCGCCACCGAACTCGGCCTCATGTACGGGATCTTGGGAGGGTCCGGCCTCGTCGGCGCGCTCGCTTACAGCGCCATCGGCCATCGACTGCCGAGACGACTTGTCTTCGTGTGCTGCTTCTCGGTCTTACCTGTCATGTATCTCGCTCTGGCCACGCTGCCGCCGTTTCCCGCGGCACTCGCCGCGCTCGCCGTCGTCGGCTTCGCCGCCGGTCCACTCAACCCCCTTCTGCTCACGGTCTCCTCCGAGGTCGTGCCCACCCGGCTGCGGGGACGCGTTTTCGGCGCAACGAGAGCCGGCGCCTGGGCGTCGATCCCACTCGGAATCCTGCTTGGCGGCGTCGCCGTGGAGACGCTGGGCGTCGCTGTCACGCTCTTCGTGATCGGGATCTGCTACCTCACGGTCACGAGCTACGGCTTCTTCAACCCCGCGTTTCGAGAGATGGATCCTCGTCCTGAGAACCGACCGGGGGATGCGGAGGGCTAGCGAGCAAGGAGTTCGCTACGCGACGGTCGTCTCGATCGCGTCGTAATGGCGCATCTCCTGGATGTCTTCGAAGAACAGCTTGACAGCGCCGAAGAACTCCCTGAACTCGGGGCTCTTGCGAAAGCCTTGTTCATGGCCCTCGACCGAGTCCCATTCGATGCGAACGATGTACGACTCGGGATCCTCTACGCCGCGACCCACCTCGTAAGCGAGGCAATGCGACGATGCTTCCAATGAGCGACTACCTTCGGCGTACGCGCGCTCGAACTCGTCACGCCGGGCATCGTCGATGCGATAGCGGATGTACTCGATGACCATGCAGGAATCTCCCTTCGACCGAAGTATCTTCGATCTAAGGTATCAAGATGGAATCTGATCACGTCGAACGCGTCCGCGCGCAGTGGGCTCGCGAGCGGCCCGACCTGGACACGCACGCGCTCGCCGTGATCGCACGCCTTGGGCGTGCGGCCCACCACCTCGATCGGAATCTGGCCGACTTCTTCGGCCGCCACGGGCTGAGTCGGGCGGACTGGGACGTCCTCGCCAGCCTGCGCAGAGAGGGCTTTCCCTACGCACTTTCCCCGACGGCGCTCCACCGCGGGCTGATGCGCACCTCGGGCGCGATGTCGCAGCGGCTCGCGAGCCTCGAGCGCCAAGACCTGATCAGACGAACGCTCGACACCGCCGACCGCCGCGGCATCGTTGTCAGCCTGACCGCCAAGGGACGGCGGCTGGTGGATCGGATCGGCGCCGAGCACCTAGCGAATGAGGAGCGGCTCCTTACAGCGCTCTCGAAGAAAGAGCAAGAGACCCTCGCGCGACTCCTCAGGAAGCTGCTTCTGGCCTACGAAGCCGAGCAACCCTTCCCGCCCGGGGAGTCGCAGATGCGCCGGCCCCGCCGAAGACGCAAGCATCCTCGTCAGCCCACGGGTTAGCGAGCGGCAAGCGCCGGCAACAAGCTCTTCCCACGCATTCCGTCCGGCTGATCGATGTCCATGATCTCGAGCACCGTCGGCGCGATGTCGAGCAGGTGCGCGTCGGCATGGCCTCGTGCCTCGACGCCCGGGCCGGCGACGATGTAGAGCCCGTCCTGGGCGTGATTCGCATCGTCGGGGCCGGTGTCGTTCTCGAGCGTCTGGATGCCCTCGTCGCCGCCGATCGTGCCGACCGAGCGCCAGAGGAGGTCGCCGAAGACCACGATGAGATCGGGAGCGACGCCCTTCGGCTCGTCGTACAGCTCCTCGGGCTTGTAGACCGCGGTCGGGATCGGGTTCCCCGCGTCATCCGGAATCCCCGCGAGGCGCCGCGCGAGATCGTCGCGAACCGCGTCGTAGTCCTCCGGGGAAATCACACCCTCCGGCTCACGGCCCTGCACGTTCAAGAAAACGCGCGCGTAATACCCGCCCTCACCCCAGGCCATCGTCTTCGGCCAGTCGACGCCCACGTCTCGAGGCGAGGAGACGCCGTCCGGCTCGGCGAGCGTCGCCAGCAGCCCCTCGCGGCGGAGCCACTCGTTGATTCGGATGCCGCCGTCGAGCCGCTTCGCGCCGTGGTCGGACACGACGAAGACGACGGTGTCGTCATCGGCGTGCTCGAGCAGCCCGGCGATCAAGCCGTCGAGGTGACGGTGGTATTCGAGGATCGCGTGCTCGTACTGATTCCCCGGCTCGTGTTTTCTGTGCTCGGTATCCATGAACTTCCAGAAACCGTGGTGCATCCGGTCAGGTCCCATCTCGACCATGGCGAAGAACGTCCACGGCTTCGTCTCGGCGAGATGCTCGGCGAGCTGGAAGCGCCGGTCGGTCATCTCGTAGACCTGCCGGAGCAGATAGTCCTTGTCGTCAGTGCGAAAGTCCTTCGTATCGAAGATGTACTCGCCGACGACGTCTTCGATCTCGTCGCGGAGCGCGGCCGGATATGTGTACTTGCTCTCGAGAGACGGCGTGAGGAAGCAGCTGACCATGACTCCGTTCAGCGGCCGCGGTGGATACGTGCCCGGCACGCTGAGCACGACCGACGACCCGCCCGCGCGCGTCACGAGATCCCAGAGTCGCGGCTCCCGGATCGCGTCGCTCATGGCGATGAAGCCGCCTTCGTACGTGTGGTTGGAGCGGTTTCGGAAGCCGTAGACGCCGAGGTCGCCGGGCGTTCTCGACGACATCATGCAAGACCAGGCCGGGACCGTGATCGGCGGGATAACCGAGGTCAGACGCCCGTACGAGCCGCGCGCCATGAGCCCGGAGAGCGTCGGCAGCTCGTCACGCCAGCGCTCGAGGACGAGCGAGGGCTCGGCGCAGTCGAGCCCGATCAGCATCACTCTCTTGCCCACCGACGGAGCGTAGCCTTGGGGTCGGACCCGCGCGGGTCCGACCCCCATAGCTCGCGACCGAGGCCTACGGCGCGATCCGCAGCACCTCACCGGTGCCAACCGAGAGGCCACGGTTCGAGACGTACAGCGCGCCGTCCGGACCGATTGCGACCGATGTGGGACGCATCAGGCCACCGATGACGGTGGTCCGCGTCCCGTCCGGCGCGATCTTCAGCAACCTTCCGGGCATCGCGAAGAAGACCGGTCCGGTCGAGTGCTCGAGCACGTAGAGGCACCCGTCCGGTCCGAACACGAGGTCGATCACGGTCGTGAAGCCGCTCCATGCGACTGTCGGCGCCTGGCCTGGTATCACCCGGTAGATGTTGGCGAAGCCCGCGGCAAACGGCACGCCTGTCAGCTCGCTGACGTAGTAGGCGCCGTCGGGACCGACGGCGACTGCGGTCGGCACCGAGTCGACGAACGGCGGCCCGATCGGCGTCGGGTTCGGCCGTGCAGCGAACACGGCAAGTGTCAAGATGTCTCCGTTCGCCGCCACCTCGAGCAGGGCATTTGCGCCCGCATCCGCAACGACGACGCCCCCCGCCTCGGCCACGAGTCCGAACGGGTTGCTGTCGACGGGACCGCCTCCGGGATTCGTGGCGAACTCATGCGCCGCGACGTCGTCGACCAACCGCCAGCGTCCGTTCGGCTGGACGCGTGCGAGCCAGCCCAGCTGCTGGTCGCCGATGCCCGGAAGCGCCGAGCGCGGCTGTCCCTCGAACCCCAAACCGATGGACACGTAGGCGCCGCCACGGCCGTGAAGCGAGATATCGTGCGGCCCAGTCGCCTCGCCCATCGGGCCTGCGTACGACGGAAGTCCCGTGGCGAGGCGGGTCTGTTCTCCCCGCCAAAGACGGCTCACGGCTCCCGTCGGCCCATAACAGCGAAGCTGGCCGCGCAAGGTCAGGCACGGTCCCGAGCCGCCGCGCCCGGCCTCCGCGACGTAGAGCGCCCCCTCCGGCCCGAAGGCGAGGCCGCGCGGATTGTCGAGCCCGCTCATGACGACACTCGTCGTCTGCGCGCCGGCGCCCGTCGCGCCGACGAGCGCCGCGACGAGAGCAGCGGCCACGAGCACCCGACACAGGAATCTGTTCATGTCTCCCCTCCCGTGCGTCAGTTCCCGAGGACTCATCACTGTCGCCCCCACGCGATCATACGCCCTGTCCGCCCCCTCGACAACACGGCCGCACTGAGCCGTTCCAACCATCCGGCTGACGAGCTAGACACGTCCCTCTCATGCGTGGCGCCTGAGTCGACTACAGAGACCGTCGTCATGAGTTCGGCGACTGGTCCGTAGCCAATCCCGAGAGGATTCGTGACGTCTAGTCGCCCGAGAAGGCGGAAGCGAACTCGCGGTCGCCAAGTTGCCCGCGGACGACTGCCTCCACCTCCAGCGGCAGATCTGCGTCGAACGTGACCGCCCCGGATCCCGTCTCCTCGAGCAATGCCGCAGCTCGGCCGAGAAGCTGAGCGGCTTCTCGGTAGCGGTGGTCGGCGGCTTCGGTGGCCGCCTTCCCCTGGAGCGCGTGCGCCAGGTGCTCGCGGAAGCCGATCGCGTCGAACAGCGCCTCGGCTTCGGCGAAACGCTTCTGGGCGTCTTTCGTGTGACCGAGGCGGTACGCGGCAAGGCCGAGGTTGAGGAGGGCGATCCCTTCTCCTTCGGAGTTTCCGCGAGCATGGTGATGCTCGAGCACCTCGATCCAGAGCGGAACGGCCACCTCGTGCTCCCCCGCCTCGAACGCGACCGACCCGAGATTCATCTTCGCCACGAGCTCGTCTCCTTCCCGACCGAGATCGCTCGCGATGGCGCAGCTTCGCTCGAGATGCCGGCGCGCGCGTTCGTAGTCGCCTTCGTCCCGCGCGATCAACCCGAGCACCGTGTGGCAGGCGAGGACGATGTCCCCGTCCCCGCTGGCCTCGGCGACCTCGAGGCCGAGAGAAGCCAGCTCACGCGCGCGTGCGAGGTCGCCCTGGCTCCAGGCGATGCCCGCTCCGCCACGGTAGGCGTCGGCACGAAGTCGAGGCTCGACCTCGTCCGCTCGCACGATCGCGGTCTCCAGCCGAAAACGGCCCTCGGCGAGGTGACCTCGGAGCCACCAGAAGCGCCAGAGTGCGACGACGAACCGTAGCTCCAGCTCGGCGTTGCCCGTCGAGTGGGCGTGATCGAGTGCCGCCTGCAGGTTGTCCCGCTCCTCGTCCAGGACGTCCAGCCACGGACCCTGCTCGGAGCCGCGCAGGTCGGCTCCCTCCGCCAGCTCCAGGAAGTAGACGGCATGGGCGTCCGCCGCACGCTTCCGGTCTGGCCCGAGGAGCTCGAGAGCGTACTCACGCACCGTCTCGAGCATTCGGAATCGGTGGCGGCGCCCCGCGGAGTCCCGCTGCAGCATGCTTCCGTCGACCAGGCCGGCGAGCGTATTCACGTCGCTGCCAGTCACGGCAAGGACTGCATCGAGCGATACGTCGCTCGGGAACACGGAGAAACGAGCCAGCAGGGCTCGTTCGGTGTCACTCATCAGCGCGGCGCTCCAGTCGAGGGTGTCGCGAAGCGTCTGCTGGCGGGCGGGAAGGTCGTGGGGTCCGCCGGCCAGCAGGGTCAGGCGCTCGCCGAGGCGGTCGTGCAGTTGGCCCGGGGTCAACGTGCGCGTCCGAGCGGCCGCCAACTCGATCGCGAGGGGCAATCCGTCCAAGCTGCGACAGATCTCACGCACGTCGGGATCGTCAGCCGACACGGTGGACTTCGGGTCCAGGGCTCGCGCCCGCTCGACGAAGAGGCGGGCCGCGGCGTCCTCTGCGAGCGGCTCGACCGGGAAGACGTGCTCGCCCGACAGGTGCAGGACGCGCCTGCTGGTTACCACGACCGTCAGTAGCGGAGACGCTTCGATGAAGCGAAGCAGCGCTGGACCGGCCTCCGTCAACTGCTCGAAGTTGTCGACGACGAGCAGGAGCTCACGCCCCTTTGCCCATGCAGCGAGGGTCTCGGCGAGCGACTCACCCGGTTGCTCACCGATCCGGACGGCATGTGCGATGGCCGGCAGCACGAGCGAGGACTCCCGGAGAGCTGAGAGGTCCGCGACCGCAACGCCGTTCCCGAAGAATTGGCCACTTTCGGCTGCCAGTGCCAGCGCCAGCCTCGTCTTCCCGCTTCCACCCGCGCCCACGAGGGACACCAGCCTGACATCCGTGCGCAGAACGAGCTCACGCAGCTCACGCAGCGCGCGCTCGCGACCGATCAACGCCGTGACGGCCGCGGGGAGCTCGGGCGCGCCGCCCTCGGACAGGGCGACCGTGGGCACGAGGGTCGGGTCCTGCCGAAGAATCGCGCGCTCGACCGCTCGAAGGTCGTCGCCGGGCTCGAGCCCCAGCTCGTCCAGAAGCTCCTCGCGCGTCTTGCGGAAGACCTCGAGCGCTTCGACCTGCCGACCCGCACGGTAGAGCGCGACCATGGAGAGCCCACGGAGGCGCTCGCGGTGCGGATGCTCGGCGCTGAGCTTCGCCGACTCCGCGAGGACGTCCTCGTGCTCGCCGAGAGCAAGCCTGGCTGCGAGTCGCTCCTCGGCGCAGTCGAGCCGAAGATCCTCGAGTCGGCCGGCTTCGGCAACAGCAAAGTCGGCGTGCGAGACGTCGACCAGGGCGGGGCCCCGCCAGAGAGCGAGCGCTCGACTCAGAATCGCCACCGCGAGCCGGGCGTTACCGGACGCCCGCGCCTCGCGACCCTCCCGGAGAAGCTGCTCGAAGCGCACACGGTCGAGCGAGCCCGGAGCGATCTGGGCGCGATAGCCGGAGGGAACGGTCTCGATCGCCGCTCGGCCGAGCTTGCTCCGAAGATGTGAGACGTAGAGCTGGACGAGCTTCACCGCGGAGGAGGGCGGGGCGCTGCCCCACAGGGCGTCGACGATCCGATCCACGGCGACCGCCGAGTCGGCGTTCAAGAGGAGGTAAGCCAGGAGCGCACGCTCCTTCGGAGCCGCGATCGTGATCGTGGTGCCGTCTCGCTCCACCTCAAGAGGACCGAGCACCCGGAATTCGGTCGGGATCATCTCTCGGATGCTATTCCGGGGCTCTACCGATCCTCGACCGGCCCGCGCGATCGTGGGCTGAACACCAATCGAGGAGGATCCATGCTCAATCCCGTCCGGCTTGGAATCACCGTAGTCGTCCTGGTCGCGGTGCTGGCTTCGACAGCTCTGGCCGCCGCCCCGACAAAGGGCGCTACGTACGAGGGAACGCTGCACGCGAGCGGTGTTGCCGCGATCACGAAGCAGGTTCGAATCAAAGTGGCGGCAACAGGCAAGAGCGCACGAGTGACCTGGACGTGCGGGGTGGGACGTGCGCCGAGCTCGCTCCAGTTCCCGATCAAGGCCGACGGCACGTTCAAGGCGTACAGCAACAACGGTTCGCTGACCGTGTGGTCGTTCATCGGCAGGTTCGTCTCGAAGCAGCGAGCGCGCGCGGTGCTGCACTTGAACGCGACCTGCGACGGCAAGGGCGGCACGCTCAACCTCACGCTCAAGGCATAGGCCGCGATGAGCTACGCCTTCGTGCAGGACATCCCGGCCACGTGGGACACGTATCTCGGGATCGCAGAGGCTCTCGGGGAAGCTCCCCCCGCGGGCCTCGTGCTCCACGTAGCCGGCCCTACCGAAGAAGGGTTTCGCATGATCGGCATCTGGAGCTCCAGGAAGACCTGGGATCGCTTTCAAGGCAATCACTTGCACGGGATCGTCGATAGCCTGGCCGACGGGTCCCGGATACGGCCGACCTACCGGGACCTGGAAGTCAGGCACCTGCTCTCGGGCCCACTACCGCGGCCCGGAGCGTAGAAACCGAACGGAAGGAGAGCTCATGTACGTACGCATTGCTCGATTCGAAGGCGGCGATCTCGCCGATCCCGGGAAAGCAGTCGAGCGCGTGAAGAACATGGTGCAAGGAGACCGCCCGGAAGGTCTCGAGCAGGCCAAAAGGCTTCTGATGCTCGTCGACCGCGAGAATGGGCGCGGGCTCGGACTCACCTTCTTCGAGACCGAGGAGGACATGCGCACCGGAGACCAAGCGCTCAACCGCATGACCCCCGGTGACGAGGCCGGCAAGCGAACAGCGGTCGAGATGTACGAGGTCGGACTCGATCACGACTTCGACCGCTAGCGTCGAGACACACGACGGAGTCCAATCGCGGGCGGTCCCCGCGATCGGACTCCGCGACGTCCAACATCTCCGGCGCCCGGCATACACAATCCCCGTATGCACGCGGCGCCCGACTCGACGGCGGAGACCGTCGTCATGAAGTTCGGCGGCTC
>Ga0136633_1003601_pt1 | contig 10122 bp, 11 predicted proteins | sample AntDrymeUQ832206_2_FD_105494 | JGI IMG/M metagenome (GOLD analysis project Ga0136633, IMG submission 105494) | Polar desert sand microbial communities from Dry Valleys, Antarctica - metaG UQ83 (22.06) | ecosystem: Environmental > Terrestrial > Soil > Desert | place: Antarctica: Dry Valley...
ACCAGGACGCTCATGCCGGCGGCCCTCACGCCGAGGACCGCGGACCTTGTGAGCGCGACGGCGGCGGCCTCACCGAGGGCGGCGAGGAGCGCAGGCGCGAGCGCGTCGTCCACCTGGAGCAGGTCCCGCAGCCACAGCAGTCCACTCGGGAGCTGCGGCTCCGGGATGACCTCGTGCTCGGCGAGGTCGCGCTCGGCCCGTTCGACGGAGTCGCGCAGCGCCGAGGCCTCGCCCGCGAGGAGAGCCTCGACCCTGGCGGCCTGCGCCTCGGCGAGCGCCACGCGCGTCCGGGACGCGTCCTCCTCCGCGGCACGTGCGCGATCGGCCGCGTCCCGCGCCTGGCGTGCCGCTGAGGCCGCCTCTTCGTCCACCGTCGTCCTGCGCTGCCTGAGCGCGGCGGCCTCCGCGGGGAGCGTCGCAAGCACGGTGCGCGTGCGGTCGCGCTCGGCGGCCGCGGCGACCGCCGCGGCCTGCAGCGCGGCGATCCGCTCGCGCAGACCCGACTCCGCGGCGACCGCGTCGGCGGCGCCGATGCGGCGCCGCTCCTCTTCCTCCCGCGCGAGCCGCAGCTCCTCGTCGCTCACCGCCGTGACGCCTTCGCTCTCCGCGACGTAGTCGGCCAGCCGTTCGATCTCCCGCTCGACGGACACGAGACGGGCCGCGAGATCGGCGCGCGCGGTGGCCGCGTCGCCGAATGACGAGCGATACCACCGGAGCGCACGGCGGCGCAGCTCGTTGCGCACCATCTCGTACTCGGTCCACTTGCGCGCCTGATCCTCGAGGAGCGCGACGCGCGGGCCGATCTCGCGCAGGATGTCGATGACGCGCACGAGCTCGACCTCGGCACTCTTGAGCCGGGTCAGTGCGTCCTCGCGCCGGAGGTGCAGCCGCCGGGTCCCTGCCGCCTCCTCGATGACCGTTCGCCGATCCGCCGGACGCAGCGCCAGGACCTGATCCACGAGACCCTGTCCGATGACGACGAACGGGTTGTCCGCGAGATTGGCGCCGGCGAGCAGATCCTGGAGATCGCGCAGCCGCACGCGCGCGCGGTTCACGAGGTACTCGGCCTCGCCACTCTTGAACAGACGTCGTCCGACCTCGAGCTCAGCGAAGTCGATCGGCAGACGCCGCGACGAGTTGTCGAGCTGGAGGGTGACTTCGGCCATCCCGACGCCCCGTCGGGTTTCGGATCCCGCGAATATCAGCTCGTCGTTGCGCCTCGCGCGGACGGTGCGGGCGTTGTTCTCCCCGAGCGCCCAGCGGATCCCGTCGGCGACGTTGCTCTTGCCCGAGCCGTTTGGCCCGATGATCGCGGTGATCCCCGGGGCGAACTCGAGTGTGGTCTTTGCCAGCACGCTCTTGAACCCCGTGATCGTGATCGACTTGAGCACGGCATTCGGCGCGCTCACGCCACCTTCGAGGACCTTCAGCTCGTCGCTCATCGCTCGAGCTCATCGAGCAGGCTCGCCGCCGCCTTCTCCTGCGCGTCACGCGTGGACATGCCGCTCCCCTGCGCGGTGCGACCGCCGAGCTCGACCTCGACGGTGTACTGACGCCGATGGTCCGGACCGCTCACCTCGAGCGTCCGGTACAGCGGGACGCCCCCCGCCGTCCTTTGCGCAAGCTCCTGCAGCACGGTCTTGGGCGAGCGCTGCGGCGCACGGCGATCGAGCGCGGGCGCGGGCGCGGCGATCGACGCGTCGATGGCATCGCCCATCGTACGGAGCACGAACGCGCGCGTGGCCTCGAGCCCGCCATCGAGGTAGACCGCGCCGACGACCGACTCATACATGAGGCCGGACAGCCCGAACGCGTCCCCGATGCCCTGCAGGCTGCGGCCGAGACGCGCCCGGCGCAGGATTCCGAGACGCGCGCCGACCTCCGCGAGAGCTGAGCGGCTTACGAGCGACGCGCGGCGCTCGGTGAGGTCGCCTTCGCGCGCGTCCGGCATCCGCCGGTAGAGCTCTTCGCCGATCACGAGCCCCACAACGGCATCACCGAGGAACTCCAGGCGCTCGGGGTGGTCCAGAGTCCGCGAACCCGGCTCCTCGTTGTAGAAGGAGCTGTGCGTGAGCGCGGCTGCCAGCAGCGTCCCGTCCCTGAACCGGTGACCGCCGATCTCCTGCGGATCGTCCATTCCCTCCTCGACGAACGAAGAGGCAGGGGCCTTGCGGCCCCTGCCTCCCCTTATGACGACGATGACGACGTGTGGTCGCGAGCGGTTCGCTAGGACACGTGCTCTTCGATGTACTCCTGCGCGTCGCCCACCGACTTGATCTTCTCGGCCTCTTCGTCCGAGATCTCCATCCCGAACTCCTCCTCAAGGCTCATGATCAATTCGACGAGGTCGAGGGAGTCCGCGTTCAGGTCGTCGACGAACGACGCCTCGGGCTTCACGTCCGCCTCGTCGACGCCGAGCTGCTCGACGACGATCTTCTTGAGGCGTTCGCCGACGTTTGCCTGCGCCAATCGCCACCTCCGTAAAGTTCGCCGCTCCGGACCGCCCGGCCGGTGTGGCGCGGCAAGTGTCACGTCCGCGGCCGGATGCGTCAATTCGGTCCGGCAAGGCTAAAGGAACGGGGCCGCTGGGGACTCGTTAGACAAGGACCGTGAGCATCGATTGGCGTCAGCTGTACGAGCTCGAGTACCCGCGTCTGCTTCGGGCGCTCACGGCGATGGGCGGCGAGGGCGCCGCCGCCGAGGACGCGGCACAGGAGGCCTTCGTGAAAGCCCATACGCACGGGCTGGCGGGGATCGAGCGGCCGGGAGCCTGGCTCCTGGTGGTCGGGACGCGCGAGCTGTTCCGAGACCGCCGCCGTCTGCGCCGGGAGCGGGAGCGCTGGCAGTCCGTCGGCCGCAGGCCCGGAACAGCGGAGGGGGAATTTGACGCGATCAGCGACCGCGCGGACCTGCTCGCCGCGCTGCGGGAGCTGCCCGAGCGCCAGCGCGGCATGGTCGTCGCGCGCTTCTTCTACGGCCTCTCGTATGAGGAGATCGCTGCAGCCTTCGCGGTGAAGACCGGGACGGTCGGCGCGACGATCCACCAGGGACTCGCGCATCTGCGGCGACTGCAGCTCGCGGGACACCTCGCGCGGGGAGCGATGCGATGAGCGATCAGAGACCGAACGACGAGCACCTCGGTCGCGCGCTTGGGCGCGCCGTTGAGAGCCAGAGCGTGCGTGAGACGCCGTTCTCGCGGTCGCGCCTGGCGCGCCGGCTCGACCGTCCCGCCGGGCGAGGCTGGCTCGGCACGCTCGCGGTCGCGGCTGCGCTCGGGCTGTTCGTGGCCGTGGGGGCGTTCTTCGTCACGCGCGGGCACCTCGGTGTCGCGAATCCCGGTCCGAGTGCGTCGCCGGACTCGACCCCCGCGCCGGCGGGAGCCCCCTCGGCAGCGACCTCGCCGCCGGCCGCTGCGACCGCTGGTCCCCAGGTCGCCGCTCCCGAGCCGGTGCTCGTGTACTTCGGCCGTGACGGGCTTCCGCCCGTCGCGGGGATGACCGTCAGCTCTCCCTGGGTCGGCCCTGGCGCGGGCACCGACCAACGCATCAGCGCCCGCGTCGCCGCGCTCCTGGGCGCCCGGCCGAACGAAACACCGAGTGGTGCCATCAATGCCGCCGCGCTCCCACAGAGCGGATCGAGGACGACCACCGTCAACGTGCGGACCCAGGGAGATCTGGCGACAGTCGAGATCGGGATCAGCGATGGCTGGCCGGCACGCGGGGCGGCGCAGTCGAACGCCCTCCTCCAACAGCTCGTCTACACGATCACCGAGGAGCCGGGTGTCAGGCGGGCCATGATCACGGACAAGGGAAAGCCGACCGCGATGATCGATCAGCTCGTCATCGACAAGCCGCTGGCACGGGAGGACGTCCACGGCTACGTGGCGCAGCCGCCCGAACGCATCGCGACCGCGGGGAATGGGATCCCCCTCCGCGCCAGCGTCACGCACTCGGTTGACGCGGTGGCACCAGGCCTGGCACGCGTCGTCGTCGCGCTCACGCCGTCAACCGGGCAGTTCAGCCCACTCGGATACCTGCCGCGGATGAGCGCGGAGGTGCGGGCGAACGACGAGCGCGCGCAGCCGACCCGCGGCAAGCAGACCCTCGTCGTCGAGATCGACGGGATCGAGGGTCCGGCCTCATCCACCCCGGTGGACCGCGCGCCGCTGCGGGCGATCCACTTCACGCCGAGCACGAACGCGGCTCGTACCGCGGTCTACGAGCTCGCCCTCGACGACATCCGCCCGTGGCGCGTCGCCATCCTGAAGGAGCCAGCGCGTGTGGTCATCGACGTGGGCGGCCACCCGATGGCGACGGCGCTGAACATGGTCGTGTACTCGCCGCTTCGCGGCGGGACGGTCACCCGCGATGTCGCTGTGACCGGCATGGCGCGCGCGTTCGAGGCGACGGTCAGCTGGCGGCTGCGCGACTCCGGTGGACGCGAGGTCGCGAAGGGCTTCACGACCGCGAGCGAGGGCTCGAGCGCCGTCTGGGGTACCTATGAGTTCCGAGCACCAGTCCCCGCGAGCGTGTCGGGGAACGTGACGCTCGAGGTGTACGAGGCGAGCGCGCGCGACGGATCCGACACGAACAAGGTCGCCATCCCACTGCAGGTGCGCTAGCCGGCACGCCCTCCGACAGCCGTCGCGAGCACGCCATTCACGAACTTCGGCGATGCCTCCGAGCCGAAGAGCTTCGCGAGCTCGACGGCCTCGTCGATGACCGCCGCCGCGGGGGCGTCCCCGGACACGCGGAGCTCGTACAGCGCGATGCGCAGCACGTTGCGGTCGATGCGGGGCATCTGATCGAGCGGGAACTCCGGAGCGAGCGCGGCGATCTCCGCGTCGAGCTCCTTGCGATGACCCAGCACCCCGCCGACAAGGTCCCACGCGAAGCTCGCCGCGTCCTCGGTCAGGCCCGCCCGGAACGCGCCGCGTTCCCACGTGTCGTGCGGGTCCGCGCGATTGAAGTCGATCTCGAAGAGCGTCTGCAGCGCGAGCCGCCGCGCCGGATGCCGGCCGCGGCGCTGGGGCTGCGTCACCGCGGCGCGGCCGCCTGTGCGCCGATCTTCGCCACCAGGCCGCTTGCCACGGCGCGCTCGGCGATGGCGATCGCGTGTCGCATCATCGACGCGTCCGCCCTGCCGTGGGTCACGACCGACACGCCATTCACGCCAAGGAGCGGCGCCGACACGTAGGGGCCGTAGTCAAGGCGGGCGCGCAGACGGCGGACACCGACGGACGCGAAAACGTACGCGATCTTCCCCAGGATCCCGCCGAAGATGTCGTTGCGAATACCGTCACGGAACACGTCGACGGTGCCTTCGAGGCCCTTGATGAGGACGTTCCCGACGAAGCCGTCGCACAGCACGATGTCGGTGATCCCGCGCATGACGTCGCGGCCCTCGATGTTCCCGTAAAAGGTCACGTCCTCCGCTCCGGAGAGGAGCGCGTGCGCCGCGAGTGCGAGCCGCGTCCCCTTCTCGGGCTCTTCGCCGACATTGATCAGGCCGACGGTGGGCCGCTCCACACCGTGAACACCCTCCATGAAGCGCGTCGCCATCCTCGCGTACTGGAGGAGGTTGTTCGCGTCCGCGTCCATCGTCGCGCCCGCGTCAAGGAGGCAGGTCGGCTTCTTCGCCGTCGTGGGCAGCATCCCGCAGAGCGCGGGCCGGTCGATACCTGGGATCCGGCCGAGCACGAGGAGCGCCGCGGCCATCGTTGCGCCGGTATTCCCCGCCGAGACGACCGCGTCGGCCTCGCCGCGCTTCACGAGCGCGGTCGCGACCGCGATCGACGTATCGGGGCGTCGCCGCAGCGCGGCGGAAGGATGCTCGTCCATCGCGACGACGTCGCGGGCGTCAGCGACGCTGATGCCCTCGCGCGGGGCCGTGCCGAGCGCGCGCCGAAGCACCTCTTCCCTGCCCACGAGCGTGAGCTCGGCGCCATGTCCCTCCGACCGGTACAACAAGGCGCCCCGGACGACCTCGTCCGGGGCGTGGTCACCGCCCATCGCGTCGACCGCGATGCGCATGGGCGGCGGTTAGGTCCTCGTCTTCGTCTTGATGCGGATCGCCTGACGCCCGCGGAACATGCCGCACTGCGGGCAGGCCTGGTGGGCGGGCTTCGGCGCCTTGCACTGCGGGCATTGCGAGAGGTTCGCGGCCACCAGGCGCAGGTGGCTGCGGCGTTCGCCCTGCGCCGCGTGGGGCGTGCGCTTCTTGGGTTGTCCGGCCACGGAACCCTCCTTCGTGGGTGAGCGACGATTCTAAGGGGTGTCGTGGTGGGTGCCGGTCAACGAGCGGCTGCGGTGCACGCGATCAGTCGCGCTCCGGCTGGAAATCTCGCAGCTGCTGAAGCTTCGCCCAGCGCTCATCGACGATCAGGTCGTGCGAGTGGGGCCGGTCGTTGAGATCCTCGCCGCACTCGGGGCAGATGCCCTTGCAGTCAGGGCGGCAGAGCGGCGCGAGCGGCAGCGCCAGAAGGAGCTCTTCGGTGAGCAGCGGACTGAGATCGATGTGGAAGTCGGAGCCGATCGACTTTGCGTCCGGCGGCACCGCCTCGAGCGCCTCCCCAGAGATGACGCCGACCGTCGCGTAGTACTGCTCCGCGAATTCCGCCGTGACATGCATGCGTACGCGCTTCAGGCAACGACTGCACTCCTGCTCGCATGACGCCGTCGCGTCGCCCTCGAGGTACGCGCCGGGAGTCGTATGCGTGGCCGTGAGGCGCGCGTCAACGGACTCGAAGCCCGCCTCGAGCAGGTCGGCGTTCTCGCCGCGTGGATCGACCGGGTCCTCGGCGAACACGTAAGCGGCCTGACTGCCGACGTGCTGCTTCAGCAGCGGCGCGACGCTGATGATCAACCGAGGACCGGCATTGCCTGGACGACAGCCGGGCCCCTTCGAGCGACGCAGCCGAAGGCTGCGGAGCGAGGAGGGATCATTCGACGGGCTGGGGGCCACGCTCCTCGAGAACTTCGAGGCTCTTCTTGATGACCGAGAGCGTCTTCACGAGGTCACTCTCGAGCCGCACGAGGACGTCGGCCGCGTACTCATCCGCCCCGCGCATCGTCTCCGCCGCCTTGTTGCTGGCCGCTTCTTCGATCTCGTCAGCGCGCGCTTCGGCCTGGCGCAGGATCGACTGGTCCTGTAGAAGGAGTGCCGCCTGTTCCTGGGCGGCGCCGATGATCTGCTCGGCCTCCTCGCGCGCGCTCGCGAGGACGCCCTCCTGCTCCTGGCTGATCCGGCGGGCCTGGCGGACCTCCTCGGGGATCGCGATGCGGAGCTGATCGATGATGTCGAGGATCGCCGCCTGCTCGACGATGACCTGGTTCGTCATGGGCAGCTTCCGCGCACTGACGACCGTCGCCTCGAGCCGTTCGACCAGGAACTGGATGTCCATCTCAGCCGGGAATGTACTCCAGCAACAGGAGCGACTCCTCGCCGATGACGCGCTCGCGGACGAGCCCCAGGTCCTCGGCCAGGGCCGGCGGATGTTTCCGCATGACGCGCACGACGACCAGCCCGCGGGCGGCCGCGCGCCGCAGGCCGTCATGTGCGAGGACGGTTCCGAGCAGCTCCACCTCGGCGAACGGCGGATCGCAGAAGACGAGATCGAACGTTTCGCCCACCCGGCCCAGGTAGGACTGCACCCCCGACGCGATCACCTCCGCGCGATCCTCGAGCTTCGTCGCGCGGAGGTTCCGGCGCAGCGCCGCGACCGCCTCTGGAGAACGCTCGACGAACGTGGCCGTGGCTGCGCCCCGTGAGAGCGCCTCGATACCCAGGGTGCCGGCGCCGGCGAAGAGGTCAAGGACTCTCGCGTCCTGGAGGCGCGGTGTGAGGATCGCGAAGAGCGTCTCGCGAACCCGGTCGGTCGCCGAGCGCGTGCCGCCGCCCCTGGCGATGACGAGCCTGCGGCCCTTGGCCACCCCGGCGATCACTCGCATCTCAGGCGAGCCCGTGGCGGCGCCACAGCGCCTCCACGGCGGCGGCGAGCTGCGCGTGCTCCGCCCCCTCCAGCGCGGGGTCCTGCGACAGGATCGCGTCCGCCTCCTCGGCCGTCTCCGTCGCCAGGCGGGGATCGACGTCGGCGAGGTCGACGATGCGCAGCTCGGAGAGCCCGTGCTGCTCGTCGCCCAGGTACTGGCCCGCCCCGCGGATCTCGAGGTCGCGACGGGCGAGCTCGAATCCGTCGAGCGGCTGGCCGTCAGGCCGCTCGGTCATGGCGGCAAGGCGCTCCGAGTCCTCCGTTCCGCTCACGAGGACGCAGTACGCGCGCTCGGCTCCCCGCCCGACGCGGCCCCGCAGCTGATGCAGCTGCGCAAGGCCGAACCGCTCTGCGCCGAGGATGACCATCACCGTCGCGTTCGGCACGTCGATCCCGACCTCGACGACGGTCGTCGCCACGAGCACGTCGACGCCGCCCGCCGCGAAGCGGCGCATGACGTCGTCGCGCTCCTTCGCCGCCATGCGCCCGTGCATGAGCGCCAGGCGCTGTCCGGCGAGCGGGCCAACCCGAAGCTCCCTCTCCACGGCGATCGCGCTCGGGGGGCTCTGGCCGGACGAAGGCTCCTCGGGATCGATCCGCGGGCAGACGATGAAAGCCTGCTGGCCGCGTGTGACCGCGAGCCGCACGCCCTCCCAGACCTTCGCGAGGTCATCCGGGGTGCGGACGTGGGTGGTGATCTCCTGCCGTCCGATCGGGAGCTCGTCGATGACCGAGAGATCGAGGTCCCGGTAGAGCGTCTGGGTGAGCGTGCGCGGGATCGGCGTCGCGGTGGTGAGCAGAAGGTGCGGGTCCACTCCCTTCTCGCGAAGCGTCGTCCGCTGGCGGACCCCGAATCGGTGCTGCTCGTCGATGACCGCGAGACCGAGCCGCTCGAAGGCCACGCTGCCGACGACGAGCGCGTGCGTACCGATGACGACGTCGAGCGAGCCCGCCGCCAGGCGCTCGAGGATCTCGCGCCGCGCCGCGGCACCCACGCTGGACGTGAGGAGCGCGACGCTCGGCCCGCCGTCCGCGAAGAGCAGGCTCACGGTGCGGTGGTGCTGCTCAGCCAGGAGCTCCGTCGGCGCCATGAGGGCGACCTGGGTCTCCGACGCGACGGCGATGCGCGCCGCCAGCGCGGCCACCACGGTCTTGCCCGAACCGACGTCACCCTCGAGGAGCCGCGACATCGGGATCCGGCGCGCGAGATCGGCACGGATCTCGGAGAACGCGCGGCGCTGCGCGGGCGTGAGCCTGAACGGCAGGGCGCCGATCCAGCCGTCGACGATCTCATCAGGCACGCGCAGGAGCGGCGCCCGTGCATCGCGGTGCCAGCGGGCGCGACGCTGGGCGAGCCCAAGCTGCAACGTCAGGAGCTCGTCGAACGCGAGACGGCGCTTGCCTTCCTGCAGCGCCGCGTCGGAGGATGGGAAGTGGACCTCCTTCAGTGCGTTCGGGAGCGCGAGCAGCGCACGGCGCGCGCGGATCTCATCCGGCAGCGGGTCTTCGACCTCGCGCACCACCGGCGATCGGCGCGATCCACCCTCGACGGCGGTGTGCAGCCAGCGGCGGAGGTTTCCCTCTTTCAATCCTTCCGTGAGCGGGTACACCGGGACCAGCCGGCCGGTGTGCACGGCTTCCGCGTCCGCGGGTTCGATCTTCGGCTGCCGGAACTGAAGGCCGCGGCCGAACCAGCCGACCTTGCCAGAGACGCGCACCTGCTGGCCCGCGCGCACCTTCGCGGTGATGAACTGGCGGCCGAACCACGTGGCGGTCACTCCGGTCGGCGTGCCATCGAGCTCGAGGAGCTCGACCTCGGTGAGCGGCTGGCCGCGCGCGGTGCGGCGCTCGTGGATCGGGCCAACGATCGCTTGCGCGGTCTGCTCCTTGTCGGGCCGGAGAGCGCGGAGCGGGACAAAGGTCGAGAAATCGATGTGGCGGCGAGGCAGATGCCACAGGAGGTCGCCGATCGTGCGGACCCCGAGCTTCTCGAGCAGCTTCTCGGAGTCCTCACCGACGCCCGGCAGGCTCCGCACCGGGAGCTCGAGGGACGTGCGCGGGGCCGACGTCGGTCGCTTCGCGGTCACGCCGGTGAATCTTATGGACAGCGGGTCTCGGCCGGGTGCTCATCA
>Ga0136633_1003602_pt1 | contig 10121 bp, 9 predicted proteins | sample AntDrymeUQ832206_2_FD_105494 | JGI IMG/M metagenome (GOLD analysis project Ga0136633, IMG submission 105494) | Polar desert sand microbial communities from Dry Valleys, Antarctica - metaG UQ83 (22.06) | ecosystem: Environmental > Terrestrial > Soil > Desert | place: Antarctica: Dry Valley...
GCTGCCCTCGGCGAGGATCCACTTCGCACCGGGCTTCAGGCCCACGTCGTCGAGCACTGTGGACAGCTTGACCCCGGTCCACTCCGCGCAGCTGACCAAGCCATGGATTTCCTGGGCGCTGCGCCCGGATGGGCTTGCCCACTGCGACGCACTGTTGCCCGAGCACTCGAGGAAGCAGATTCGCGACACAGCGGGATAGCGCATCAAGTCGCTCATGGTGAGCAGCAGCGGCCGCTCAACCAGGCCATGAATCATCAGCCGGTGCTGGTCCGGATCGACCATCGGCACGCCGTTGTGGTGACGCTCGAAGAACAGGCCGTTTGGCGTGATCGTGCCGTGCAAGTTCTGCAGCGGCGTGCGGGTGGCAGTCGGGAAGGCGGCCGGCTTGGCGGGCAGCACACGCACCACTTCCTTCTCAAACGGCGACGGCTGGCCGTAAGGCGGGCTGAGGAAGGACTGGCCCGGCTCCTTCATCCATTTCGGGGTGTCGAGTGCGCGCGCCTCAAATGCGCCAAGCCCGAGCCCGGCGCCTACGGCCAGCGCCGGTGCCGCGCCGAGGCGCCCCAACGCACGCCGCCTGCCCTCGTCCGGGTCTCGGTCTGAACCTTCCGAGAGGGAAAGTGGTTTCGACCAGGGTTTGCCTGCCGACTTCGCCATCACCGCTCCTTATTGCTTCGGGTTGCCACCTCGGATTATCACCTGGGGTTGTCGCTGCCGACAGAGTCAAAGCTCGCCGACGGCACCGGCCCGGTACGCTCAATCCACCGGCTTGCCCCGCAGGCTCTTGATCCGGCCCCGCTGGGTCTTCGCATCGACCCGACGCAGCTGGGAGGCCCTGGTCGGCTTGGTCGGACGCCGGGGCTTCGGCGTGGCGGCGACGCTGTCGACCAGCGCCTGCAGGCGCTCGAATGCCGCGGTCCGGTTCTGCTCCTGGGTCCTCGCGGTCTGAGCCTTGATGACCACCACGCCCTCCTTCGAGATGCGCTGATCGCCGAGCGCCAGCAGCCTCGCCTTGACATGGTCCGGCAACGACGACTTGCCGATGTCGAAGCGAAGGTGAATGGCCGTCGCCACCTTGTTGACGTTCTGCCCGCCGGCCCCTTGCGAGCGGACGGCGTTCCACTCGACCTCATCACTGCGCACCGGCACCAGTGCCAGACGTTTCATCACTCTCACCCCGGATAAGCCCTGGCGTCATGATATGGTGCCGGCCATGCTGAATGCGATCTGGTCGGGCTTCTTCATCGTCGCCGCCGTGTCGGCCCTGGTGCGCTGGCTGGTCGGCGGCGACGACGAGGTGTTCGCCGCCATGGTGCAGGCGCTGTTCGCGATGGCCAAGCTGTCGGTGGAACTGATGATCGTGATGTTCGGCACGCTGAGCTTGTGGCTCGGATTCCTGAAGATTGCCGAGGCCGCCGGACTGATCGACTCCCTGGCGCGGTGGCTCTCGCCGCTCTTCGCTCGTCTCATGCCGGGGGTGCCGACGGGGCACCTCGCGATCGGCCTGATGACCATGAACTTCGCGGCCAACGGCCTCGGCCTGGACAATGCCGCAACCCCGATCGGATTGAAGGCGATGCGCGAGTTGCAGGCCCTCAACCCCCAGCCCGATACCGCCACCAATGCCCAGATCCTGTTCCTGACCCTCAACGCCTCATCGTTGACGGTGCTGCCGGTGTCGATCTTCGTCTATCGCGTGCAGCAGGGAGCGCCCGATCCGACACTGGTCTTCCTGCCGATCCTGCTGGCCACCAGCGCCTCCACCCTGGCCGCACTGATTTCGGTCGCCGTGCTTCAGCGGCTGCGCCTGCACGACCCGGTGGTGCTCGCCTGGCTGGCAGGCGCCGCCCTGGCGATCGGCGGCCTGATGGCGGTGCTGGCAGGCTTGTCCGCCGCGTCGCTGGCCGCGTTCTCCTCCCTGCTCGGCAACCTAACGCTGTTCGGCATGATCCTGCTGTTCGTCGGCGTCGGCCTGGTCCGCAAGGTGCCGGTCTACGAATGCTTCATCGCCGGCGCCAGACAGGGCTTCGACGTGGCCCGCGACATCCTGCCCTACCTGGTGGCGATGCTGTGCGCGATCGGGCTTCTGCGTGCTTCCGGGGCGCTGGAGACGGCGCTGTCGCTGATTCGCGGCGGAGTCGACCTGCTCGGCCTGGACGCGCGCTTCGTCGACGCCCTGCCTACCGCGCTGGTGAAGCCGTTTTCCGGCAGCGCCGCGCGGGCAATGCTGATCGAGACGATGCAGAATTTCGGTGTCGACAGCTTCCCCGCCTTGCTGGCGGCCACGGTGCAGGGCAGCACCGAAACCACGTTCTACGTCCTGGCCGTGTACTTCGGTTCGGTCGGCATCCAGCGCGCACGGCATGCGGTGGGCTGCGCGCTGCTGGCCGACTTTGCCGGCGTCTGCGCGGCGATCGCGGTGTGCTACTGGTTCTTCGGCTGACCGCCTAGTCTAGGAGCCCACTCCTAGCCCGCCTTCAGCTTCTCCTCCGCATAAAGCGACAGCTCGACCATGCGTTCGAGCAGCTGACCTGGCGGCAGGCCGGCGAAGTTCTTGAGCACCAGCTCCTTCACGTACAGCCGCACCAGGTAGCGCAGTTGCAGTGCCCGATTGCGCGTGGCGAACACGAAGTCGCGGTGACCGCTGTTGACCACGATGACGTTTCGCCCGGCGTCGAAGCGGCAACGCCACAGTTCGCCTGCCGCCCGCTCGAAGGTGTAGCCCGGCAATCCCCGCGCGTTGACCACGGCAGGGCCGATGGCCGCCTCGAGACTGTCGGTGACGGTGGTCAGCGCCTCGGCGCTGCAGGACACCTCTCGCTGGGTCACCGTGACGCGCAGCCGAGCAAGGCATGGAACTGCGGGTGCCTGGTACGTCGTTTCCTGGTCGGCAAAGCCGTCCAGAAAACCCTCGCCCTCGACGATCTCCCACTGGAACTGCAGGCTGTCCTGGACGCGGCGCCGTGACCGGTCTCGCGGCAACGCCCGGAACTTGCGCGTCTCGTTGAGCGGCACGGTACTCGAAGCAGGGGAGATCAGAACGCTGAACAGCGGTCCGGCAAAGTCGAAGAACTGGCGCTGCGGCGGATCGTGCGGAGCCGGCTCGGTGAAGCCAACCGCCTCAGCACCGCGCTCCCCGCCTGCCCCGGCGCCACCGGACTCATTGCCGATGCCACCGTCGCGGCGCGAGCGGCCCTGGACGTCGAACCAGTCGTATTCCTCGCGCGGCAGCGCCAGCAGGGCTTCATGAAAGGCCCGTTGAATGGCGCGCATCGATTGCTGGGTAGCCTGCTCTTCTTCCGCCCGCTGCTGCTCCTCGATCAATTCCTTCAGGCGCGCCTCCAACGGCTCCAGCGCGGTGACCAGGGCGGCATACCGTTCGTCCTGGATGATCCCGTTGCGCGTGCCCGGCGTGAGGTTCAGGAACGGCACGTCGATCAGACCCTGCAGGTAATGCGACAACCAGGGCGCATGATCGAGCCCCGGCAGGCTGGCCAGGTCCTCGATGACCCGGGTGCCGCCGCGGGTCAGTGCGACCCGTGAGCTGTCAGCCGGTTCAGCCAGGTACAACTCCGCATAGGCGTCGCCGTGCGGAGTGCGGATCGGCGGCAATTGATGCAGCAGCCGGCCCTCGAATTGGCGGGGCTCGACTTCGTATTGCTTGCGCGCGAGCTTGTCGATGACCGTCACGCGCACCTGCGCCTCCCGTATCCGATCGCGCAGTTCCGAGGCAAGGTACCACTGAATCTTCTCGCCGCTCAACGTCCGGATGCCCTCGAGCAGGGGGGCGATCTTCAGTTCCGTGCCCTTCTCGGGGAACAGGATGCGCCGCAGGCCGACGTTGAACCGGGGATCCCCCTTGCTCATCGTCATCTGGTAGGCGCGCTGGTCTTCGCCCATGGAGGTCATCGTCAGGTTCTCGCCCACGGTCCAGAAGCTCAACAGGCCGATGCCGAATTCCCCCTGAAGTCCTGCGCCGTCGCCGTCGGCCTTCAATCGCCTCTTGATCGAGTCGCAGATATGGGTGGCGACGTACTTGAAGTCGGGCAGCCCGTCCGCGTCCCTCGGCACGCCGTCGCCGTCGTCCTTGATCGCGAGGTAATGTGCGCCTTGTTCGCGGCCCCGGGTGATGGTGATGGTCGTCGCATGCGCGTCGATGCTGTTTTCGACGAACTCGGCAATCGCTTTCAGCGGATTGCTCTGCGACAGCGCGATGATGCGGATCGCGTTCCAGTCGTCGCCGATCCGGAGTCTGCCGCGGTCGCTGCTTCTGAGTTTCATGGCGTCTCGTTGACGATCGGATCAACTGGGTCGGGGTCGAGGTCATCGACCTGGATTATGACGCCTACCTACTCCGACTGACGCTTGCCTGCTCTGACGAGGGCGCTTAGCGCACCCCGGGGCCGCGCGCGCGCTGGTTCAGCATCGAGCCGTCGGCCAACAGGAGCGACGTCGAATGGTAGGGGCACATGCGTTGCGCGGCCGGGCCATGGATGACAGGGCGCGCGCGGTCATCGCACTAGTATAGTGTACACTATTACACTACCCATAGCTTGAGACGATCCCTTGAAAAACATCACCCTGAGCGCCGATGAACAACTGATCGAGGCGGCCCGTGAACGCGCGCGAGCCGAAAGCACGACCTTGAACGAGCAGTTCCGCCGATGGCTGGCCGAATACGCACAGGCGCACGAGCGCATGCAACGCTACGACGAAGTAATGGCGAGGCTGCGTGGCACGCTGAAGGTCGGCCGCAAGGTGAGTCGGGACGCGATGAATGAGCGCTGAAGTCTTCATCGATACCAATGTGTTCATCTATCACCTCGATAGGGAGGACAGGCGCAAGCAGGCGATTGCAGAGTGCATCGTTCGCGAGGGGCACGCCACCGGCAATGCCTGCATCAGCTTCCAGGTGATTCAGGAATGCCTCAACACCGTCCTGAGGAAGGCGAAGATCGCGCTCGACATCGAGGCTGCACGCGCCTATCTGGACACAGTGTTGGCGCCACTACTCCAGGTTTCAGCCAGTGCCGTGCTTTACCATCGGGCGCTGGACATCCAGGAACGCTACCGTTTCAGTTTCTACGACTCGTTGATCGTTGCCGCTGCGCTGGCTGCGGGCTGCAGCCGATTGTTCAGTGAGGATATGCAGCATGGCCAGCAAATCGAGAACTTGACCATCAGCAATCCGTTCAGGAAATGAAAGATTGCGAACAGATCGGGCGTCGCCTCACCCCCCATCCCAGGGTTCCCCCGCTATGGCGCGCATTGAAACAGGATCATGGTGGACATCGCCGCACTGAAACTGAACACGCGAGCTATCAAGGCATCAGCCCGAATTGCGGCCTGATCGCCTGCACCATCGACAACGTGGCCAATACCGCAGCTGGAAAGCCCGAAGCGATGATGTAGGTGTCGTGAGGAACAGATGAAACCCCGACCGCGACAAACGACATCGCTACTGTCCACAACAGCGGTCAATCGCTTGGCCGTCATCGTCACTTCGCCTGCACGTTTGGCCAGATCAGAGTCGACGAGTCCAGGTGCGACGACGGACATCGACGTCGTTGTTCCGGCAACTTCGAAGGCAGGTCAGCGCATCAAGGATGCGTTGATGGTCTTGCCCGATCGGGCTGCCGAAGCCATCGAGCCGGAATGGTTCGAGGAAGGCGAGAACATCCGGGTTGCCGATGCTTTTGTCGTCGAAATCATGCTCAACGCGAACGGCCAGACTTATGACAGCATCATCATCGAGCGCGCGCACGAGGTATTCCGGGGGCAAGTGAAACGCGATAGCGAAAACCAGCCTAAATCCTAGATCTGTCGCAACCGGATCTGGTCCACCGTGTGATCGGCCCGTTTCCTGATTACCAGGTTGGCGCGTTCGCGGGTGGGCAGGATGTTGTCGCGCAGGTTGCGCAGGTTGATGTCGCGCCAGATCTTGGCGGCGGTCTTGGTGGCTTCGGCGACCGAGAGATCCTTGTAGTGGTGGAAGTAGGAACCCGGATTGCGGAACACCGTCTGCTGCAGCGACAGGAAGCGCTTCAGGTACCACGCTTCGATGTGCGCTTCCTGTGCGTCGACGAAGATCGAGAAATCGAAGAAGTCCGACACGACGACGCTCGGTACGGGTACGCCGGTGGACTCGACCGCGCCGGTCTGGAGCACGTTGAGACCCTCGAAGATCAGGACGTCGGGCTGATCCACCCGCTCGATCCCATCGGGCACGATGTCATAGGACTGGTGCGAATACACCGGCGCGTCGACGGTGGGCTCTCCGGCCTTGAGGGCCGCCAGGAACTGGACCATGCGCTTGCGGTCGTAGCTTTCCGGAAATCCCTTGCGCCGCATCAGGCCGCGCTCCTCCAGCACCTTGTTGGGATAGAGGAAGCCGTCGGTGGTGACCAGCGAGACGCGGGGATGGTCCGGCCAGCGGGCCAGCAACGCCCTCAAGACCCGTGCAAACGTGCTCTTGCCCACCGCCACGCTGCCGGCGATGGCGATCACATAGGGCCGGCTTCCGACCAGCCGGCCCAGGAATTCGTCGCGAACCCCGCTCAGGTTCCGGGCCGAGCGGAAGTGCAGGTTCAGCAGCCTCGACAGCGGCAGGTAGATCTCCTCGACGTCGGTGAGGGACACCTGCTCGTTGACGCCCCGCAGCGAGGCGAGGTCCTGTTCGGAGAGCGTCAGCGGCGTGTTCGATCGCAAGCTGGCCCATTCGGTCCGGGTGAACGCCTCGTAGGCCGAAAACTCGTCCGAACCGTCTTCGCGAAGCCCGCCATTGCGCCGCTCGACGAGACCGGCGCCGGGCCCGCCCCGCGAATCCCGCACCCGTCGCTCGATCGGGGCCTTCGACTTCACAACAGCTTGCGCGACGCCAGGCTGCGCATCAGATGACTGACGCCATAACGCCAGGGCGCACACTCGGCACAATGCCGCACGCGGTTGACCAGGCGTCCGAGCGACTCGGTTTCGATGCAGACCAGGTCGTCCAGTTTGTGGGTGAACCCCTGGCCGGGCACGTCCCGGTCCTGGATGGGCGCGAACATGGTTCCCAGGAAGAGCACGAAGCCGTCGGGATACTGGTGGTTGGCGCCCATGGCCGCCGACACCAGAGACTCGGGCGAGCGGCTGATGCGGGACATCGAGCTCGCACCCTCGAGGCGATAGCCCTCGGGCCCGTCCACCGTCAGGCGGATCTCGGCCTGCTTGACGTCGTCGAGGCCGAAACCGCCATCGAACAGGCGGATGAACGGCCCCAGCGCGCAGGAGGCATTGTTGTCCTTCGCCTTGCCGAGCAGCAGGGCCGAGCGTCCCTCGACATCGCGCAGGTTGACGTCGTTGCCCAGGGTGGCGCCGACGATCTTCCCGTGACTGGTCACCACGACCGCGATTTCCGGTTCCGGGTTGTTCCAGGTGGAAGTCGGCAGGATGCCGATGTCGGCGCCGGGACCAACCGCAGACATCGGCTGTGCCTTGGTGAAGATCTCGGCGTCCGGCCCGATGCCGACTTCCAGGTACTGGGACCAGACACCCTTGGCGATCAGCGCCTCCTTGATCTGCATCGCCTCCGGTGATCCGGGCACCAGCCTTGAGAGATCGTGGCCGATCAGCGTGTGGATATCGTTGCGGATTGCAGCGGCCTTCTCCGGCGAGCCTTTCGCCTGCTCCTCGATCACCCGCTCGAGCAGGCTGACGACGAAGGTGACGCCGGAGGCCTTGACCGCCTGCAGGTCGATCGGCGCAAGCAGCCAGGGCCTGTCCGGCCGGCGTCCGGACTCGACGGAATTGACCAGCAGGTCCGCAGCGGTGCCGATCGACCGGCCGGGGGCGTTTGCAACATGGGCTGCCGGGTCGGGCAGCTCGCACACGTCGCGCACCGTCGGCGCGGCCGCGGCGGTGATGTCGACGACCTGGTCGTCGCGCACGGTGACGACCACCGGCCCGTCCGCCGACGGCAGCCACGCCCTGCCAAGCAGCAAGGCGGGGCGCTCCCCGGTGCGGGTCCCGGGCAATGCCGATGCCGGTTTCCTGTCCATCCCGTTTCTCCCGATCCAGTCAATACCGAACCCGGCGGCCGCTGAGGCCGACCCGGCCAATGAGGTTGATGCAGTTGACGAAGTTTGTGAGGCGGATGATACGGGCGCGGGCGGCAGACCGCCATCGGGGGTCCCGGCAGCGCGGGACAGCGCAGTCGAACCGGCATAATCGCCGGTCAGGCACGATCCCAGGCAGGAGAGGCAATGCGGATAGACAGCAAGCTCACCCCTCGCGACCCCCAGTTCCAGGCGAACGCCCGGGCGATGCAGGCCCAGGTGGACGACCTGCGCGGGCAGCTGGCCCGCAGCGCCCTCGGCGGCGGCGAGACGGCGCGCAAGCGCCACCTGTCGCGCGGCAAGCTCCTGCCGCGCGACAGGGTCGACCTGCTGCTCGATCCCGGCACGCCGTTTCTCGAATGCTCGCCACTGGCTGCCCATGGGATGTACGGCGGCGACGCGCCCTGCGCCGGGCTGATCACCGGCATCGGCCGGGTCAGCGGCGTCGAGTGCATGGTGGTGTGCAACGACGCCACCGTCAAGGGCGGCACCTACTACCCGATCACCGTGAAGAAGCACCTGCGCGCCCAGGAGATCGCGAAAGAGAACAACCTGCCCTGCATCTACCTGGTGGACTCCGGCGGCGCCCACCTCCCCAGCCAGGACGAGGTGTTCCCGGACCGGGAGCACTTCGGCAGGATCTTCTACAACCAGGCGACGATGTCGGCGATGGGCATCGCCCAGATCGCGGTGGTGATGGGGTCGTGCACCGCAGGCGGAGCCAACATGCCGGCGATGAGCGACGAATCGGTCATCGTCAAGAACCAGGGGACGATCTTCCTGGGCGGCCCGCCGCTGGTGAAGGCGGCCACCGGCGAAGTGGTGAGCGCGGAAGATCTGGGCGGCGGCGATGTCCACACCCGCCTGTCCGGTGTCGCCGACCATCTCGCGCAGAACGACGAGCACGCCCTGGCAATCGCCCGGCGCATCGTCGGCAATCTCAACCGCCGCAAGCTGACCGAGGGCCACAGCGCGAACCAGGGGCTGGAAGTCGCGCCGCGGGCGTCGAAACCACCCCGTTACGATCCGCACGAACTGTACGGCGTGATACCGGCCGACACCCGCAAGCCCTACGATATCCGCGAAGTGATCGCACGGATCGTGGACGACTCCTGGCTGGACGAATGGAAGGCCCGCTACGGCACCACCCTGGTGACCGGTTTCGCCCGGATCTGCGGCATGCCGGTGGGGCTGATCGCCAACAACGGCATCCTGTTCTCCGAGTCGGCGCAGAAGGGCACCCATTTCATCGAACTGTGCTGCCAGCGCAAGATCCCGGTGATCTTCCTGCAGAACATCACCGGCTTCATGGTCGGGCGCAAGTACGAAAACGAAGGCATCGCCCGACATGGCGCCAAGATGGTGACGGCGGTCGCCTGTGCGCAGGTCCCCAAGTTCACGATCATCATCGGCGGCTCATTCGGCGCCGGCAACTACGGGATGTGCGGCCGGGCCTATTCGCCGCGCTTCCTGTGGATGTGGCCCAATGCGCGGATCAGCGTGATGGGCGGCGAGCAGGCGGCCTCGGTTCTAGCCACCGTGCGCCGTGACGGCATCGAGACGAAAGGCAAGACCTGGACCGCGCAGGAGGAAACCACCTTCAAGGCCCCGATCCTGGCGCAGTACGACGTCCAGGGACACCCCTATTACGCCTCTGCCCGACTGTGGGACGACGGCGTCATCGATCCGGCCGATACCCGCAAGGTTCTGTCGCTGGCCCTGTCCGCCAGCCTCAACGCGCCGATTCCGGAGACCCGCTTCGGGGTATTCCGCATGTAGGCGCAGCCGCGCACCGCCGCCTCTCTCCCCTTATCGACCGCCCGCCTTGCCGGGCTGTACCGGCGCGAGCCGGCGGAAAATCATCGGCGTCATGAGCGCACTGCGCGTGGAGAACCCGATGATCGACTCGATGGCACATCTGACCGGCCGCGCTTCACTGGCGGCATTGCTGGCGCTGGCACTTGGCGCCTGCGCTTCCTACGGCAGGCCGGTCAATCAGGAGCTGGCCCTGCGGGTCGCGGAAAA
>Ga0136633_1003604_pt1 | contig 10119 bp, 10 predicted proteins | sample AntDrymeUQ832206_2_FD_105494 | JGI IMG/M metagenome (GOLD analysis project Ga0136633, IMG submission 105494) | Polar desert sand microbial communities from Dry Valleys, Antarctica - metaG UQ83 (22.06) | ecosystem: Environmental > Terrestrial > Soil > Desert | place: Antarctica: Dry Valley...
CAGCAACCTCGACCTGACCTTCCCACGCGGCGATCGCCGCCTGCTGCAGGCCGGGCTGGCCGGTGCGATCGGCACGGTAGAGACGAACATGGTCGAGCTCACGGCGGCCTACGGGGCGATGGCCAACAACGGCGTGCAGGTCGAGCCGCGAACGATCCTCGAGATCAGGGACGGCGACGGAAACCTTGTCCCGAGCGCCGGCCAGAACGCTCCGAGCCAGGTCATCAGCCAGCAGGCCGCGTGGCTGATGACCGATATCCTCAAGGACAGCACGGACCCGCTGGTCAACAAGATCTTCGGACCGCGGCTGCAGATCGTGAACGGCCCACCGACGTTGCTCGAGCCGAACGGGCAGCGCCGACCGGCTGCGGCAAAGACTGGTACGACCGACGAGCTGCGCGACCTGTCCATCTATGGCTACTTGCCGGTGCAGCAGGATCCCAACCTGCCGGTGATCGTTGCGTCCGTGTGGATGGGCAACAGTGACGGCAGCCCACCACAGGGCGGCGACGTCTCGATCATTGCCGCCGACGGGCCGGGCCGTATCTGGTCGGCCTTCCTGCGCGATTACACCAAGGACTGGCCCGTCGCCTCGTTCCCGCCACCGCCGGCGGGCATCCTGTCCGCCACGATCGACATGTGGTCGGGCGGCGCGCCCGGCCCGTGGACGCGCGAGACGCGACTCGAATACTTCATTGAGGGCACACAGCCGGGCGGCGACCGTCAAGTCGACCGGAACGGCTTGCTATATCGCCAGATGTGCGGCAGCTGGTTCGTCGACTTGACGAAGGTCGAGGACGGCCAGCCCGAGCGCTGGTTAGCGGCCGATCTTGACTGGATGGATCGCGCGCGCCGCGGCACGGGTCGGCGAGGACCGCATGGATCGACGACGGCCCATCTCTTCGGACGAATCGACTGGGGCGGCTTCATCGCACCCATCGACTGCTTGAGTGTGCCGCCACCTACGCCGCCACCGACCGGCGCGACGATTCCGCCGACCCGCCCGCCGGGGGGCTCGCCGCCGCCTGACGGAACGCCCAAGCCGGACAAGACGCCCAAGCCCAGCCAGCCTCCGGGTCCGACGCCTACGCCTGTCGAACCGCCGCCTGCAACGGCGCCACCACCGGCTCAGTAACGCGCGCCGCCTGTAAGAAGGCTGTAAGGGGGAATCAGCGCGCTCCCGAGCGCCCGCGACGGCAGAGCGTCGACCATGTCCGGGTCACCCAGAGAAATTGGAGGAATGAAGAATGGCTGAGGCCAAGAGTCAAGCCTCGAAGTCAGGAACCGCAACGGAAGAGAGGAACGGCGCGCGACAGGGCGCGAACGGGGTCCTCGCCGGCGCGCAGGATGCCGCCGACATGGTCCGCACGACCGCCGAGCGCGCCGCCGAGCGCTGGCCGGAGGCCGTGGCCGGGGCCCAGACCGCGGCACGCGACACGCAGCGCGCGCTCGAGAAGATGCCAAACCAGGGCCTCGTGCTCGGAACGAGCTTCTCGCTCGGGCTCGGCGTCGGCCTGTTCATGACCGGCGCCAATCGGCTGCTGGTGCTGCTCGCGTTGGCTCCTGCGGCAGCCATGGCGGCAACACTGCTTGCGCGAGACGAGGAAACCGCGGCCGAGTCGTAAACCCGGCCGCGAACCGCCTCGTACAAATTCGGCCCTAGAACAGGCCCCTAGATCTCTGGCCTACCGGCTGCCAACGCCGGATCAGGAGCTGGCCTCGGCGCCCTGGCTCGAAGCGGTCGACGTGGTCGTCGTCGACGAACTGGAGCCCGAATGGCTGGTGCTCGACGCGCCCAGGTTGCCATCGACGTCGAGCACGTAACCGATCCCCTGGAAGGTCTTGATCGGGCCGGCCTCGCCCGGCGCGGCGCCGAGCTTGCGCCGAACGCGGCTGATCCAGACGCGCAGGTATTGAAGGTCGTCTCGGTACTCCGGCCCCCAGACCTTGGTCAGGAGCTCGGTATGCAGCACAACCTTTCCGGCGTGTGCGGCGAGATGCTGGAGAAGCAGCCACTCGGTTCGGCTCAGCGACACGAGATCGCCGCCCTTGGTCAGCAGCCGGCGCTCGAGATCGACCTCGATATCGCCGAAAGCGACGATGCCCGAGCCGGGCGAAACGCCGCTCGCGCGACGAAGGACGGCGCGAACGCGCGCTGCCAGCTCGTCGGGATGGAAGGGTTTGGCGATGTAGTCGTCCGCGCCCAGGTCGAGGCCTTTGGCCTTGTCACTGGTCGATCCCTTGGCGGTCAAGAGGATGACCGGGACCGGCCGCCACTCGCGCAGCTGGCGCATGACCTCGATGCCGTCGAGATCGGGCATGACGATGTCGAGCAGAACGATGTCAGGCCGAATCTCCTCGGCCTTCTTGAGCGCTTCCTCACCGCTGCTCGCGGTGACGACCCGAAACCCTTCGTCGTGAAGGGTGAGCGCGACGAGCTTGGTGATGCGTGGCTCGTCGTCGGCCACGAGTACCAGAGGTTGACTATTCAAAGAACCCTCCTAGGTGCGAGACCCCTCCGTGAGTGCCAGTCCAGACTACGCCCGGGAGTTAAGGTCCTTGCCCAAGCGTGACCTATCGAACGTGTTTCAAACTGAAATGGTTATTGCAGTGGACGTGCAACTGCGAAGGGAAAGCAGAGAGGTCGCCGTTGTCTATTTCATCATCCAGGTCGTGGAAGGCAACATCCTCGTACCCCTCGTGATGCGCAACGCCATCGGCGTGCCGCCCTTCCTCGTGATCGTCAGCATTCTTGCCGGGGCGGCCATCGGCGGTATTCCTGGCGCGCTGATCTCGGTCCCCGTTGTCGCCGCACTCCTCGTTGTCGTCGAGCGGCTCCAGGCGCGAGACTCACCGGTGCCGCTCAGCCCGCACAGCCCATGGGCGACCTCGAGCAACTCGTGGACGACGGCACCGGCTGAAAGACGACTGAAAGTTGCGCGATTGAACGCCTGCAGCAGGCGCAACCAGCCGACGGCGATCCTTTAGCCATGGCTGACATGAACGAACCGAGACTGCCGCCCACGCCGCCGAGCGGTGATTCAGGCGACGAACCGCGCCTCGGCGGAGGCCACCAGAATGATCCGGCCGCTGAAGACGCGCCGGTCGGGATCCGAATCGGCCGCAATCCGGCCAACCTGGGGGACGAGGTTGCCGACGAGGGCGACGTGACCTTTCCCGATACCGTTCCGCAACCCGCTGAGATCTGAGGATCCTGCGGGGGGACGAGAGCAGTCGAGAGAAGTTGCTCTCGAGGTCCAATACGGTCGACGCGGGGTTCGGAGAAACCATCAACCATTCCTGGAGGGCCCATGTCCAGCGGCGCCTATGGCAGCACGAGCGGGACGCAGGAACGCGAGTCACGTTCGCTCATGGAGCGACTGATGGTCTTCTCGCTCGCCGATGAGATCGAGGCTCTGCGCGGCGAATTGCAATGGGCCGATAACGACAAGAACTCGCGCACGCTGGCGAAGGACGTCGACTTTCGGCTCCTGCTGAGCGTCCTCCATACCGGGGCGACGCTCGAGGAGAAGGACGGCGAGGCGCGGGCCAGCCTTCAGCTGCTGGAGGGCAGCGCCGATCTCGACGTCGAGGGCGAGCTCGGGCGGTTGGAGGCGGGACAGGTAGCCGTGGTCGACTCAGGTCGACCGTGGACACTGCGGGCGACCAGCGATTGTGCCCTTCTGTTGACGTTTGCCTGGCCGCTGGAGAAAGCCGGCGTCTGACCGTCGTCGCTACTTGCGGGCCGCCATTCCATCGATTCGATAAAGCTCGGCTTCGGGGTCGAAGTCGCCCAGCTGGACGCCTGGTCGGATATCTGCAGTCGGATCGCCTTCGAGATCGGTTGCTGCCTAATCTGAGCACGATGTCCCTCAATGCCTACAACCGCAAGCGAGATTTCGCTCGGACACCTGAGCCTGCCGGCGACGACGGTAGGTCCGAGCCACCGAAGACAGGCCGGCGCTTCGTTGTCCAGCGCCACCGCGCCACGCGCCTTCACTATGACTTCCGCCTTGAGATCGACGGCGTCCTCGCGAGCTGGGCGGTGCCGCGCGGACCGTCGCTCAATCCGGCCGATCGACGCATGGCCGTGCACGTCGAAGACCACCCGATCTCGTACTTCGACTTTGAGGGCGTCATCCCCAAGGGCGAGTACGGCGGCGGCGACGTGATCGTCTGGGACTGGGGTACATGGGAGCCGGAGGAGACCGACGATCCGGCCGCCGCCGTAGGAAAGGGAGAACTCAAGTTCCGGCTCCATGGCGAGAAACTGCGGGGCCGGTTCACGCTGGTCAAGATCCGTTCCGACGACCCCGGCAAGGACGACTGGCTGCTGATCCACAAGCGGGATGACGACGCCGATCCGAACTGGAACGTCGACGACCACCCGCGCTCCGTGAAGTCAGGGCGGACGAACGACGAGGTGCTCGCCGGGGCGGACGCGGTCTGGGACAGCATGGCGCCGGCCGATGAGGCATCGATCGATCTTGCGGGAGCACAGGCAGCACCTCTGCCCGAGTTCATCGAGCCGATGAAGGCGACGCCGGTCGACAAACCGTTCGACGATGAGGACTGGCTGTTCGAGGTCAAGCTGGACGGGTATCGCATCGAGGCGGTGATCGACGGCTCAAGCGTCAGGCTGTGGACGCGCAACAAGCAGGACGCGGCGCGCTATTTCCCGGACCTGGCATCGGCCGAACCGACGTGGATCAAGGCGAAGACGGCGATCGTGGACGGCGAGGTTGTCGCGCTGGACGAGAACGGCCTGCCGCAGTTCAGCCTGCTCCAGGACAGAGCGGGCATGGGTCGTTTCGGGCCGCGCGGCATGGAAGCGGACGGCAAGGGCACCAGGGGTGCCGGCGCCAAACAGAGGACGAAGGATTTCGTGGCGCCGGTCGTTTACTACGTTTTCGACCTCATTTACCACGACGGCCGCCTGCTGCTCGACGTCCCGCTCGAGGAGCGTAAGAAGCTGCTCCGCAGCCTGCTGCGCGAGCACGACCTGGTTCGCTACGGCGCTCACGTCGTCGCAGATGGCACGGACTACTACGAGGGCGTCCGCAAGCTGGGCCTCGAGGGCATCGTCGCCAAGTTGCGCCAGAGCCGCTACGAGCCCGGTCGCAGGTCTCGCTCCTGGCTCAAGATCAAGATCCGGCGCGAGCAGGAGGCGGTGGTCGTCGGGTACGAGCCGGGCAAGGGCACGCACTCGGACATCGGCTCACTGATCCTGGCCGTGTACCAGGGGGATGAACTGCGCTATGTCGGCGAGGTCGGCAGCGGGCTCGACACGAAGACCAGGCAGCAGCTCAAGGCCGAGCTGGACGCGCACGCGGTCGAGACGTCGCCGGTCGTGAACCCGCCCCGCCTCAAGGGAGCGCGGTGGTCCGAGCCGCGTCTCGTCGTGCGCGTCGAGTTCAGCGAGTGGACGGACGACGGGTACCTTCGCCAGGCGGCGTACAAGGGCCTGGACATCGGCAAGGACCCGCTCCAGGTCGTACGGGAGCGCGAGGTTTCCGCGCGTGAGGCAGCGGACCAGGCGGAGGCGGAGGTCATGAAGGCGGTCCGCGGCAAATGGACCAGCACCAAGTCGACCGGTCGTAAATCGACCGCTCGCAAATCGACCGCCAGGAAGGGCGTCGATCCCTACTTCGAGTACGAACGCGGCCGGAGCGACCCGCCGCAGGCCGCGACGCTGGCGGAGATGGCCGCGCTCGAGGCGCTCGGCAAGGAGGGCAGTTGGGAGATTGGCGGGCACACCATCAACCTGTCCAACCTGGACAAGTTCCTCTTCCCCGACCTTGGATTCACCAAGCGGGACCTGATTCGCTACTACACGACGATCGCGCCGGTGATGCTGCCGCACCTCCGCGACCGAGCGCTCAACCTATGGCGATGGCCGGATGGCGTGACCGGCAAGAGCTTCTGGCAGAAGCAGATTCCGCCATACACGCCGGAGTGGATCGCTCGCTGGGACTATCCCGAGGCCGGCTCGAGCGAATCGCACACTTACCTCGTCGCCGACCGCGTGGCGACGATGGCCTGGCTGGCAAACCACGCCACGATCGACATGCACCCGTGGACCTCGCGCATCCAGGCTTACCGCAACCCGACCTACGCATTGATCGACATCGACCCGGGCAGCAAGACGACGTTCGACGAGGTGGTCACACTGGCCAAGCTGTATCGCACCGCGCTCGGGCATCTCGGGGTCAAGGCGTGGCCAAAGGTGACCGGTAAGCGCGGGATCCAGATCTGGGTGCCGATCGAGCCGAAGTACACCTATGACGACACGCGTACCTGGGTCGAAGCGGTGTCGCGCGCGGTCGGCGCCACCGTCCCGAACCTGGTCAGTTGGGAGTGGGCGAAGTCGTCGCGCAGCGGCAAGGCGCGTCTCGACTTCACTCAGAACGCGGTCAACAAGACGCTCGTTGCGCCGTACGCCGTGCGCCCCGTGGCGAACGCCGCAGTCTCGGCACCAATCGCGTGGGACGAGCTGGACGATCCGGATCTGCGACCGGACGGCTGGGACATCCGAACGATCCTCGATCGGGTCCGCGAGCGCGGCGACCTATTCAGGCCAGTGCTCGAGGTGGAGCAGGAGCTGCCGCCCGTCGATTGACCACTCGCCGCATTGGCCGGTGCGGCGTAGGGAGCGGACCGAGAAGAACAGCGACTGGGGCTCCGGTTTGTTATCGACTACGTGGTGGGCGTTCCGCTCGTCGAGCCAGAAGACTCACCAGGAGGGCGCCCTCACCTCGGTCGTGCTGCCTATCGCTTCCGGCCTGCCGCATCTGTAGGCTCGCTTGCCAGACGGAGGGGTTCTGCCGCCGATGCAAGAGGTTTCCGACGCCGAAGTCGATCATAAGGGCCGTCTGACCGCGTCCTCAAAGGCACGCTCGGCCATGGCGCGCGTCGTCGAGCAGCAGGCGGCGATTGCCCAGATCGGGCAGGCCGCGCTTGGGAGCGCATCCCTCGAAGACCTGTTCGGGGAGGCGTGCGCGTTGGTCGGCCGCGTATTGGAGGCGGAGCTCGTGTCCGTGCTCGAGCTGGCCGCGGACGGCGGAACCCTGAAGGTCATCGCCGGCAACGGCTGGCGGCCGGGTATCGTCGGTGAGCTCGTAATCGGCGCCGCCAATGACTCGCAGTCCGGGTACACCATCGCCAGCGGGGGCCCGGTGATCGTTGCGGACCTTGCGACAGAAGAGCGGTTCAAGATCCCGCCGTCGCTTCCCGAGCATGGCGCCGTGTCCGGGATGAGCGTTCGGATAGGCGACGCGGAGCGGCCGTACGGCGTGCTGGCCGCGTTCACGCAACGTCGCGGCAGCTATTCCCGCGACGACGCGAACTTCCTCCAGGCCGTCGCCAACGTCCTGGCCACGGCCATACATCGCCAAAGCGCCGAGGCCGAGTTGCGCGCCTCGCGTGACCAGCTCGCGGCGATCGTGTCGACGATCGACGAGGGAATCACCGTGATCGATCGCAAGGGGCTCATCTTTGCCAACGACGCGGCCGCCGTGCTGACCGGCTATGCCAGCGCCGAGAGCTGCTCAATGCGTCAGGGACGATTCTGGCCAGGTTCGATCTGTTTGACGCCGATGGCCGGCCAATGTCCGTAAACGGCCTCCCGAGCCGGCGCGCGATGGCCGGCGAGGAGCGGCCCGAGGCAGTCGTCGGCTTTCGCATCCGGTCCACGGGTGACATGCGTTGGTCGGAGGTGCGCGGCACGGCCGTGCACGGCCCCAACGGCGAGATCACGCACGTCATCAACACGCTCGCGAGATTACCGACGAGCGCTGGTTGCGCGAAAGCCGCTCCTTCATGGCCGAAGCAGTCGCGGTGCTGTCGAGAACGCTGGATGCGGCCGAGGCCGCGCGGCGCCTTGCCGACCTTGCCGTCCCGCAATTGGCGGACTACTGCACAGTCCACCTGATCGAGGCCGACGGCAGCATCACGAGTGTCGCGCTGGCGCATTCGGATCCGGCGCGACTCGAGGTCGCCGTCCGCCTCCAGGCGACCCGACCGGTTGACCCAGACGCACCGACTGGCGTGGCGCGCGTGATCAGAGACGGAACCCCTGAGCTGCTCGAGATCACGCGCGAGCTGATCGAGGTCGCGGCCCCGACACTCACGAAGGACGAGCTGGATCTCGTCAACCGGCTTGAGATGCGCTGGTATTTGTGCGTGCCGTTGACCGGGCGACAAGGTACGATCGGTGCGTTGTCACTGGTCATGGCCGAGTCCGGCCGGATACTCGGCCAACGAGACCTGGCGCTCGCCGAGGAACTCGCCGCCCGCGCGGGCATCGCGCTCGAGAATGCCCAGCTGTACCAGACGGCAAACGATCGTCGCGCTCAGATTGACGCGGTTCTCGGCGCGCTCGGCGAGGCGGTCCTCGTCTTCGACCGGGACGGCACACTGCAGCTGTCCAACAGCGCCGCGGACACCATGTTCGGAGGCGCCGTTCCGGCAACCGATGCGGAGCTGCGCTCGCGCATCGGACTGGACGGTGACGACCCGCTCGACGACCGCGACCCAGCCACGGAGGTCGTCGAGTTTCCTCTCGATGGAACGTCGCGCTGGGTCGCAATGGATCGATATCGCACCACCCACGGCGGCGACGACGGTACCGACCCGAGCCGGCCGATGGTCGTCGTGCTCCGCGACGTGACCGCAGCCCGGGCCGCCCGCGCGGCTCGCGAAGCGTTCCTGGGCGTGCTCAGCCATGAGTTGCGGACGCCGATCACGACCATCTACGGCGGCAGCGAACTCCTCGGGCGCGGCCTCGAGGGGGCTCGGCGAGACGAGGTCGTCAGTGATATCCGCGTCGAGTCAGAGCGCCTTGCACGCCTGGTCGAAGACCTCCTCGTCATGACGCGAACCGAGCGCGGCAGCGTCGAGATCAGTGACGAGCCGATCCTGGCACAGCGCCTGCTGCCCTCGGTCGTGCACTCATTCACCAGCCAGCGACCGGACGTCGAGGTGTCACTCAATCTCAGCGACCGTCTGTCGGCCGTGCGCGGGGATCCGACCTATGTCGAGCAAGTCGTGCGCAACCTGCTCACGAATGCGGTGCGCTACGGCAGCGCCGTCGAGAGCGGCATCGATATAACCGCCGAAGAGGGCGAGGCAGGTATCAGTCCGCGTGCTCGACCGCGGCCAGGGGCTGGGCGGCGGTGATGCCGAACAGCTGTTCGAACTGTTCTACCGCTCGGACGCGGCGCGCGCCGTAACGGGTGGCGCAGGTATCGGACTGTTCGTTTGCCGCCACCTGATCGAGGCGATGGGTGGACGAATGTGGGCGAAGCCGCGCGACGGCGGCGGGGCCGAGTTCGGCTTCACGCTGCCCGTAGTGGAGAGCGACCTCTAGCTTCTCAAGAGGCTTCCGCGCGCCATCACTACGCGCCGGCTTCGACCTGCTTGGCGAGCGACTTGATCTCTGCCATGCGCGCGCCCATCCGCTCGAGTTCGTCGTCGGACAGGATCTGGCGCGCCTTGGGGAACAGCTCCTTCTCCTCCTCTTCGATGTGGTGCTGGAGATTCTCCTTGGCGACGGTGAACTTGGCCAGCCATTCGGGGGCGCTGGTCGGCGTCGCCTCCAGCTCTTCGAGGATCACGTCCACGACATGGTGCTCCTCGTACGCCTCGTACGCGATCTCTTCCGACCTGGGGTTGTTCTTCAACGCCGGATAGAGGACCTCTTCTTCGATTCGCTCGTGGATCTGGAGCTCGCTCTTGAGCCGGGCGAAGAGCTCGGTTCGGGTCTTCTCGGCGCGCTCGGTCGTCTCTTCGCCCTCGGCGAGCAGCTTCTTGACCAGCTCGTGGTCCTTCTTGAGCAGGGTTATAGCGTCCACGTCGTCTCCTCCCATTTGGCTGGTAATCGGTGACCGGTTAGTTGGCGACGGTCGTACCGACCCTCTGTTTCGGACGTTAGGGCTCGAGGCGTGGCAAGTACCCGCTGGCCCTCAGGCTGTTCGTTTCGTCGCGCTTGCAACGCCCGGCCGCTCAGTAATCGCTCGCCGGCGCGGGTATCTCGCGCAGCCGCAGGATCGGCGTGCCGATCAGCCACAGCAGTCCGGCCATCGACGCGATCGTGACCAGGATCAGCGTCTCGCGCACCCC
>Ga0136633_1003605_pt1 | contig 10115 bp, 8 predicted proteins | sample AntDrymeUQ832206_2_FD_105494 | JGI IMG/M metagenome (GOLD analysis project Ga0136633, IMG submission 105494) | Polar desert sand microbial communities from Dry Valleys, Antarctica - metaG UQ83 (22.06) | ecosystem: Environmental > Terrestrial > Soil > Desert | place: Antarctica: Dry Valley...
CCGGTCGTGCCGTCGACGAGCGTCCCCTGGACGAACACGCGCTCGAAGGTCTGCTGGCCGAAGCGCCCGAACCAGGCGAACGGCCGGACGAAGAGCACGTCGAGCAGCTCGTCGAAGTACCACTTGTTGGCGAAGAGCTTGTGCAGCGGGGCGAAGCGCTCCTGCAGCCGCGCAGACGTTCCGACCCGCTTGACCCAGATCAGGTACGCGACGGCGATGCCGGCCAGCGCCACGATCGCGCCGACCACCAGGCCGCCGAAGGTCAGGGCGTCGGAGGGGTGGACCTCCTCGTGCAACCGCGAGTCGTGGAAGGTCGGCTCGAGGAAGTGGTCGAGCGCCTCGGTCACGTTGGGGATCTGCAGGAAGCCCGCGACGATCGCCAGCACCGCCAGCGTCCCCATCGCGACCTTCATCGGGACCGACCGCTCGGCGATGTGGTGCTCCGGGCCGGGGAAGCCGACGTCGGTGTCCTCCTCCTCGCCGTCGCTCGGGTTGACGTGGACATCGGCGTGGCGAAGGTGGCCTTGCTCGAGCTCGCGTGCCTCGGGGACCGGCTCGCCCCAGAACACCCGGAAGATCATGCGGAACGTGTAGATCGCGGTCAGGAACGAGGCGAGCAGCGCGATGACCGCCATCACGGCGTAGCCACCGCCGCGCGAGGCGACGTAGGCGATGATCTCGTCCTTGGAGAAGAACCCCGAGAACGGGGGCACGCCCGAAAGCGCCAGCCCGCCGACGACGAAGCAGCCGAAGGTGAACGGCATCGCGCGCCGGAAGCCGCCCATGCGGTCGATGCTCTGGACACCCGCCATGGCGCCGATGACCGAGCCCGCGGCCATGAACAGCAGCGCCTTGAAGAAGGCGTGGGTCATGAAGTGGAACAGGCCCGCGACGTAGGCGCCGGCGCTGACCGCCATGACCATGTAGCCGATCTGCGACATGGTCGAGTAGGCGATGACCCGCTTGAGGTCGGTCATCGCCAGGGCGATGGTCGCCGAGACGATCAGCGTCAGGCAGCCGACGATCGCGCCCACCGCGGCAGCGGCCGAGGACTGCTCGAACAGAGGATGCATGCGGGCGATCAGGTAGACGCCCGCGGTGACCATCGTCGCCGCGTGGATCAGGGCGGAGACCGGGGTCGGGCCCTCCATCGCGTCGGCCAGCCAGGTGTGGAACGGAATCTGGGCGGACTTCGCGAAGGCGCCGACGAGAAGCATGATGAGCCCGGCCGTGAGGTCTGAGCCCTTCAGTTCTGAGGCCTGCTCGAACGTGCCGAGGAAGTCGAGCGTGCCCGAGCCCTTGAAGATGAAGTAGGCGCCGAGCACCAGGCCGATGTCACCGACAACGTTGATGACGAATGCCTTGATGCCGGCGGCCGTCGCCGTCTTGCGCCGGTACCAGAAGCTGATCAGCAGGTAGGAGGCAGCGCCCACGAACGCCCAACCCACGATGAGCAGGAAGAAGTTGCCCGCCAGGACGAGCACGAGCATCGAGAAGACGAAGAAGTTCAGGTAGGAGAAGAACCGCGTGTAGCCACGGTCGGAGACCATGTAGGTCACCGAGTAGAGGTGGATCAGCGTCGAGACGCCGGTGACGACGAGCGCCATGAGGATGCTCAGCGGGTCGATGAGGATCGCCACCTGGGCGTCGACGCCGAGCGTGTTCGCGTAGTCCCAGCCCTTGTAGACGACCTGGCGCTCCTCCTCGCCGCGATCCTGCAGCGCGAGGAAGGTCAGGACTGCGCAGACGAACGATGCGGCGATAGCCGCCGTGCCGATGATGCCCGCCGCGCGGCCGGGCCACAGCCGGTAGCCCAGGGCGGTGACGATCGAGCCGGCTAGCGGGAACGCGAGGATGAGCCAGGCTGTCGTTTCCATCAGCCCTGGAGCTCCCGCATCTCGTCGACGTCGATCGGCAGGTTGCGCCGCGCCATGGCCACGATCACGCCGAGGCCGATCGTGACCTCACACGCTGCGACGACCATGACGATCACGGCGAAGATCTGGCCGTCGCCGTTGCCGTGCATGCGGCTGAAGGCGATGAGCGCGAGGTTCGCCGCGTTGAGCATCAGCTCGAGGCAGAGCAGGACGACGAGCGGGTTGCGCCGCGTCATCACGCCGGCGGCGCCGATGCTGAAGATGATCGCGGAGACCGCGAGGTACCAGCCGATCGCCATTAGTGCTACCAGCCCCCCTCGCCGTCGCGGGGCTCCGGGAGCCGGCCGCCCGCGGTGTTGCCGGGGGCGTTGACGCCCTCGGCCATCGTGCCCATCCGGTCCTCGCGCACGAGGTCCATGACGCTCAGCTGCGGACGATCGGCGGGATCGATCCCCACGTCGTCGCCGCGACGACGGGCGAGCACGACGGCGCCCACGGCCGCGATGAGCAGCAGGAACGACGCGGCCTCGAACGGAAACAGGAACTTGGTCAGCAGGAGCTCGCCGATCTGGGCGGGCGTGCCGAACTCCGGGTCGTACTGGGCGCCGGGCCCGTCGATCGCCTGCAGGCCGTTGCCCAGCATGGCGATCATCAACTCGATCGCCAGCACCCCGGCGAACAGGTAGGCCAGGACCCGCGCGCTGCCGCCGACCGGCCCGGGGGTGCTGGAGAACGGACCCTCCGAGACGTAGGAGACCACGAAGACGTAGAGCACCATCACGGCGCCCGCGTAGACGATCACCTGCGCGGCGGCGACGAACTCCGCGCGCAGCAGCAGGAACAGCGCGGCGAGCGCCAGCAGGTGGCAGACCAGGGCGAGCACCGAGTAGAAGGAGTTGCGCAGCGTGACGACCCCGACCGCGCCGGCGATGGCGCCCAGCGCCGCGATGAAGAAGAACAGCTCGGCCATCGTGGTCTGGCTACTCGCCCTCCGCCCGCAGCGGGGTGCGCTCGAGCGGCTCGGCCAGCAGCATCTCCTTGGTGAAGATGAGGTCCGAGCGGTTGTAGTCCGACATCTCGTAGTCGTGGCCCATCGTGATCGCGTCGAACGGACACGCGACCTCGCAGTAGCCGCAGAAGATGCAGCGGCTCAGGTTGATCTCGTAGACCGCGGCGTAACGCTCGCCGGCGCTTACGCGGTTCTCCGGGGTGTTCTCGGCGGCCACGACGCGGATGCAGTCCGACGGGCACGCCGCCGCGCACAGCGAGCAGCCGACGCACTTCTCCAGGCCGCTGTCCTCGAACTTGTGCAGCTTGTGCCGGCCGCGGAAGCGCGGGTAGACCGGCACCTTCTGCTCGGGGTAGGAGATCGTGTTGACACCCTCGGCGAGGCGGGCGAAGGTCGTCCTCAGTCCGCGCATCGTCTCGCCGAGTGCGCGGTAGAGGCCGCCGGCGCCGCCCGGGTCGGGCGCGTGCACGACCTCGATCTGGTCGTCGGGCAGGGAGTAGGGAACGGTCATCAGATGCTCACCACGATCGCGGTAACCAGCACGTTGAGGGTGGCCAGCGGCAACAGCACCTTCCACCCGAAGCTCATCAGCTGGTCATAGCGCAGGCGCGGCAGCGTCGCGCGGACCCAGATGAAGACGAACACGAAGCCCATCATTTTCGCCAGCACGACCAGCGGCTGCGCCCAGCCCGGTGTGTCGATGCCCGGGATCATCCAGCCGCCGAGGAAGACGGTGGTGGCGATCCCGCTGACGACGAGCACGTTGAGGTACTCGGCGAAGAAGTACGAGGCGAACCGCCCGCCGCCGTACTCGGTGTTGTAGCCGCCGACCAGCTCGGCATCGGCCTCGACGAGATCAAACGGCGCGCGGTTGGTCTCCGCGAAGCTGGCGACCATGAAGACCAGGAAGCCGACGAACTGCGGGACGATGTACCACATGCCCTCTTGGGCGTAGACGATCTCGGTCAGCGACAGCGACTGCGCGGTGATGACGACGCCGACGAGTGCGAGGCCTTGAGAGACCTCGTAGGAGATCAGCTGCGCTGCGCCGCGCATGGCGCCCAGGAACGAGTACTTCGAGCCCGAGGCCCAGCCGCCGAGCATGATCCCGTAGAAGGCGATGGCTCCGAAGGCGAAGAGGTAGAGCGGCCCAATCGAGACGTCGAGGCCGTAGAGGCCGACCGGCGTGCCGAAGATGTCGACGACCTCGCCGAACGGGATGATCGCGAAGGCCGCGACGGCCGTGATGATCGAGATCAGCGGCGCGAGCACGAACAGGAAGCGCACCGAGGTGCTCGGCTGGAACTGCTCCTTGGTCAGCAGCTTGATGATGTCGGCCAGAGGCTGGAGCGCGCCGAACGGGCCCACGCGGTTGGGGCCGTAGCGGCCCTGGAAGCGGCCGAGCAGCTTGCGCTCGGCGATCAGCACGACCGGCACGAGCTGCAGTCCGACCGCGAAGATGATCACGCCCTTGAGGACCTGGACCCACCAGGCCTCGTACACCCCGACCTCGGCGAGCATCTAGCCGAGCTTCCTCACCGACACGGAGGGGCCAGGGAACGCGTTGTCGCCAAGAAAGGCGCTGCCCTCGGGGATCGCGTCGCGCAGCGCGACCGTTGCCTCGACGGTGTCCTCGCCGCTGGCGACGAGCACGGTTTCGCCGTGGAAGACGTTGAGGCGCTCGGCGTCTCGAGGCGAGAGCTCGACATGCCCGTTGCCGCGGGCGAAGGCCAGCGCGGGGGCGGCGTCGACCTCCGGGGCGTCCCAGATCGAGCGGTAGGTGCCGAGCCGCAGCGCGCCATTTGGACTCATGGGCGCCGGAGGCGCCTCGAGTCCGAACGGGCCGAGGTCGGCGTCTGACACAGCGCCTGCGTTGCGCTCGGGCCAGCGCACGCCCCGGCCGCCGATCTCGTCGAGCGTGATGCCGGCGTAGGTCCCGACCGCCTCGGCGAGCTGGTTGAACGCCATGCCCGCGGTCCGGACTCGCGCTCGGACGCCGAGCAGGCCGGCGAGGTCGTCGATGACCTGCCAGCCGTAGCGGTTGGCGCCCTGCAGCGTGATGGCCTGACGCAGACGCTGGATGCGGCCGTCAGGGTGGGTCACGGTGCCCTCGCGTTCCGCGTAGGACTCGGCGGGGAAGACGACCGTCGCGTGGTCGCGGATGGCATCGGTCATGAACGCGGCGTGCGCGACGATCGTGGTCGCGCGCTCCAGGCGGGCGTCCCAGATGGCGCGGTCCGGCGCGTCGCGCAGCGGGTCGGTGTGCAGGAGGTAGATCGCAGTCGGCTCGGAGGAATCGGCGTAGCCGTCGCGGTCGACCACGAAGCCCGCCTCCCGGACGCCGCGGCCGTTGGCGGCACGTGGCGCCTCGATGAGGCCGGCGCCCTCGCGGTCGCGCAGATTCAGGCGCCCCGTCACGTTGAGCAAGCCGCGCGCCGCCTGCGCTCCGCGGGCCCCGCCGATCAGCCGCTCGCCCCACAGGATCACGATGTCCTGGCCCGCGAGCGTGTCGGCCACGCCCTGGATCGCCTCGGCGGTGGACCCGGCAGCATCGGCGAGCTCCGACAGGACGCCCGCGCCGCCGAGCGCGGCGTTCAGCGCGGCCACGAACGCCTCGCCGGCGCCGGGCGCGAAGCGGACGACGGCCGCTGCAGTGGGGTCCAGCGATGACGGCCGCGACGACGCGACCGCGAGCTTGACGCCGTTGCGGCGCACGCCCTTGCGGATCCGCAGGTCGAGGATCGGCATGTCGTCAACGGGCTCGGTCTCGAGGACGAGCACGGCGTGGGCGAACTCCAGGTCGGGCACGGCAGCTTGCAGCGACGGATGGGCCAGCGCGGCGTCGAGCTCGGCTCCCGGACCACCCGCCAGACGCGAGATCGTGATGCCGGAGTCCAGGCCCTCGCGCATGAGGCGCTTCAGCAGGAACGCCTCCTCGTTGGTGGCGTCGCCGCCGGCCAGCGCCCACACCGCGCCCTTGGCGCGCTTCAACCCGGCCGCCGCCTCCTCGAGCGCTCGCTCCCACGTGACCTCGCGCAGCTCGCCGCCGTCGCGCAGCATCGGGGCGGTGATGCGCTCCTCGGCATGGATCGCCTGGTAGGCGAAGCGGCCCTTGTCGCACAGCCAGCCGTCGTCGACGCCGTTGTGGTCGCGAGCGAGCACGCGTAGCACCGTGTCGTCGCGGACCGTGAAGGTGACGTTGCACTGCGACGGGCACAGGGTGCAGACCGAGCCGGCGCCCTCGATCTCCCACGGGCGCGCGCGGAAGCGATAGGGGCGCGACGTCAGCGCGCCCACCGGGCACAGCTCGATGATGTTGCCGCTGAACGGCGCGACGTAGGGGTGGCCGTCGAACGTGCCGACGTAGGAGTGCGCGCCACGCTCGAGCAGGACCAACTGGTAGTCCTCGGAGATCTCCTGGCTGAAGCGCACGCAGCGGTAGCAGAGGATGCAGCGCTCGCGGTCGATGGCGATCGTCGGCGAGAGCTCCAGCGGCTTGACGAAGTGGCGCTTCGGTTCGATGAACCGGGAGCGGCCGCCGCCCCAGCCGAACGAGATGTCTTGCAGCGGGCACTCGCCGCCCTTGTCGCAGACCGGGCAGTCGAGCGGATGGTTGATGAGCAGGAACTCGACGACGGCCTCCTGCGCCTCCGCCACCCGCTCGGTCTGGGTGTGGACGACCATGCCGTCCTTGACCGGCGTCGAGCAGCCCGTCTGCAGCTTCGGGATGCCCTCGATCTCGACCAGGCACATGCGGCAGGCGCCGACAGGCGCGCCGAGCTTGGGCTCGTAACAGAAGACCGGGATCTCGACGTCGCCGAGCTTGGCGGCGTCGACGAGCATGGTGTTCTCGGAAGCGGTGACCTCACGACCGTCGATCGTGAAGGTGATCTCGCGCCGCTTAGGCCTCGGCATAGGCCCCCTGGATCTCGGCCGGCTCCGCGCCCACGCGCAGGCGGACGTCCTCCATGTAGGCCTCGAACTCGGGCCGGAACTTCTCGATCATCGAACCGACCGGCATGGCCATCGCGTCGCCCAGCACGCACAGGCAGTTGCCGATGATGCGGCTGCAGACCGAGGCCATGATGTCGAGGTCCATCGGCGTGGCGAGCCCGGCCCGGATGCGCTCGATCATCTTGACCGTCCAGTTGGTGCCCTCGCGGCACGGCGTGCACTTGCCGCACGACTCGTGGCGGTAGAACTGCGCGAGCTTCAGGCAGACGTCGACCACCGAGTTCGAGTCGTCGACGACGATGATCGCACCCGATCCGAGCATCGAGCCGGCCTTGGCCATCGTGTCGAAGTCGTAGGGCAGATCGAGGTCGTCCTTCGTCAGAACGGGGGCGCTCGAGCCGCCAGGGAACCAGAGCTTGACCTCGCGGCCCTCGGGCGGCCCGCCCGCCAGCCCGTAGATGATCTCCCGCGACGGGGTCCCGAGCTCGATCTCGTAGTTGCCCGGGCGCTGGACGTTGCCGCTGACGCTGACGACCTTCGTGCCCGTGGAGTTGTCGACGCCGATCCTGGCGTATTCCTCGGCGCCCATCCGCAGGATGTACGGGATGGTCATCAGGGTCTCGACGTTGTTGATCAGCGTCGGCCCCTGGTAGAGGCCCTGGTTGGCGGGAAATGGCGGCTTGAGGCGCGGGTTGCCGCGCTTGCCCTCCAGCGAATCGAGCAGCGCCGTCTCCTCGCCGCAGATGTAGGCGCCGGCGCCCCGGTGGACGACGAGCGAGAGCGAGCCGAGCACGCCGGCGTCGCGCGCCTCGAGCACGGCGGCTTCGAGCACGTCGGCGACCTCGGCGTACTCGCCGCGGATGAAGATGAAGGCCCTGTTCGCGCCCGCCGCGTAGGCCGCGATGACCATGCCCTCGATCAGCGCGTGCGGGTTCTTGAACATGAGCTCGCGGTCCTTGAACGTCCCGGGCTCGGACTCGTCGGCGTTGCAGACGAGGTACTTGTCCATGTCGCCCTTGGGCATGAACGACGCCTTCATGCCCATGGAGAACCCTGCGCCGCCGCGGCCGCGCAGGCCCGATGTCTTGAGCTGCTCGACGAGTTCCTCGGGCGTGAGCGCGAGGGCCTTGGGCGCGATGTCGTAGCCGCCGCGGCGCCGGTAGACGTCGATGGTGGCCAGGCCGGCTTCGTCGATGTCCGCGAAGAGGAGCTGCTGGCTCACGTGCCCGCCGCCTTTCGCTTGCGAAGCTGCTTGGCCGGCAGCGGCTCGTCGCCGGCCCGCAGCTGGGCGACGAGGTCGTCAACCTCGTCGACGGCGATCGGCCCGACGTAGACGCCGTTGACGCTGGCCATCGGGGCGATGTCGCAGGCGCCGAGGCACTCGAAGCCGCGCACGTTGAAGTCGGGGTCCTCGCCGACCTCGGTCTGCAGGCGGGCGAGCAGGTCGTCGGCCCCGTGCAGGGAGCAGGAGATGTTGGTGCAGACGTAGACCGTGTTGCGCCCCACCGGCTGCGTCTCGAGCATGTCGTAGAAGGTCGCGACCGCCATCAGGTAGCCGGGCGTCAGGCGCATGACGCACGCAGCCTGCTCCACGCCCTCTGGCGTGCACCAGCCGTAACGCTTCTGCACGGCGAATAGCGCGGGGATCGCGGCGCTGCGCCGGTCGGGATAGCGGCCGAGGTACTCCTCGATCTCGGCGCGCAGCTCGGCGGGCACCGGTGTCGTGGCCGGGTCGGGGACCTGCGCCGGGTCCTTCGTCAGGTCGGCCGCGTCGTCCCAGCCGGGGACGCGCGAGCCCCCGTCGTACCGGCGAACGTCGTCGGAGAGGCTCATCGGTCGATGCCCCCGAGAACCGGATCCATCATCGCCAGCGTCGCGATCAGGTCGGCGATGTAGCTGTCCTGCACCATCGCCTTGGTCGCCTGCAGGTTCACGAAGCTGGGGTCGCGCATATGCACGCGCGCAGGCTTCGAGCTGCCGTCAGAGCGCAGGAACACGCCGTACTCGCCGCGCGGACCCTCGATCGGGAAGTAGACCTCGCCCGGCGGCACCCGGAAGCCCTCGGTCACCAGCTTGAAGTGGTGGATGAGCGCCTCCATCGAGGTGGCCAGCTCGTGGCGCGGCGGGAGGGAGACCTTGCGGTCGTCGGTCATCCACGGCCCTTCGGGCAGGCCGTCGATGGCCTGCTCGATGATGCGTACGGACTGCTTCATCTCCTTCAGGCGCACGGAGAAGCGGTCGTAGTTGTCGCCGATGGTGCCGATCGGGACCTTGAAGTCGAAGTCCTCGTAGCTCGAGTAGGGCTGGGCCTTGCGCAGGTCCCATGGCACGCCGGCGGCGCGCAGCAGCGGGCCGGTCACGCCGAGCCCCAGCAGCGTCTCGGCGTCCAACGGGCAGGTGTGGCGCAGGCGCTGCAGCACGATCTCGTTGCGGTCGAGCAGCGACTCGTACTGATCGACGCGTTCGGGCATCACCGCGATGAACTGCCGCAGCTTCTCCTCGAAGCCCAGCGGGATGTCCTCCATCACGCCGCCCACCTGGATATAGCGCGTATGCATGCGCTGGCCCGAGGACTGCTCGAACAGGTCAAGGATGCGCTCGCGCTCGCGGAAGCCGTACCAGAACATCGAGATCGCGCCGAGGTCCAGGCACGATGTGCCGAGCCACACGAGGTGGCTCATGATCCGGTTGAGCTCCATGTGGATCACGCGCAGGTACTGCGCGCGCGTTGGCACCTCGACCTCGGCCAGCGTCTCGACGGCGCCGCAGAACGCGTACGCGTTGAAGTAGTAGGCCAGGTAGTCCATCCGCTCTATGACCGGGATGGTCTTCCAGTAGCTCTTGTCCTCGCACGTCTTCTCGATGCCGGTGTGGACGTAGCCGATGATCGGCTCGAGGTCGCGGACGACCTCGCCCTCGAGCGTGACGAGGATCCGCAGCACGCCGTGGGTCGCGGGGTGGTGAGGGCCGAAGTTGAGCGTCAGCAGCTCGTCGTGGAGGTTCTCGGAAACCTGGCGTCCGAGCGGCGCCATGGTGATCGAGTCCTCGACGGCGCGGTGGTCGTAGTCGGCGGCGCTCACGGCGCGGAGCCCACGGTGTAGTCGTCGCCCTTGGGCTCGTCGATCGTGAAGAGGATCGGCTCGCCGCCGATCGGGAAGTCGCGGCGCTGCGGGTGGCCCTCGTAGTCCTCGGGCATCAGGATGCGGCGCAGGTTCGGGTGGCCGGTGAACACCACGCCGAACATGTCGTAGATCTCGCGCTCCTGGTGGTTGGCC
>Ga0136633_1003606_pt1 | contig 10115 bp, 6 predicted proteins | sample AntDrymeUQ832206_2_FD_105494 | JGI IMG/M metagenome (GOLD analysis project Ga0136633, IMG submission 105494) | Polar desert sand microbial communities from Dry Valleys, Antarctica - metaG UQ83 (22.06) | ecosystem: Environmental > Terrestrial > Soil > Desert | place: Antarctica: Dry Valley...
CAGAAGTGTGGATGAAGTCGGAACGCGCCAATCCCGGCGGGTCGATCAAGGACCGCATCGCCCTGGCGATGATCGAGGACGCGGAAGCCTCGGGCAAGTTAACGCGCGGCGGGACGATTATCGAGCCGACCAGCGGCAACACCGGCATCGGCCTGGCGATGGTCGCGGCGGTCAAGGGCTACAAGCTGGTGGTGGTAATGCCCGAAAGCATGAGCATCGAGCGGCGGCGGCTGATGCTTGCCTATGGCGCGACCTTCGACCTGACCGCCAAGGAAAAGGGCATGCAGGGCGCGGTCGACCGCGCGCGGGAACTGGTCGAACAGACGCCGGGCAGCTGGATGCCGGCGCAGTTCGACAATCCCGCCAACGTCGACATTCACCGCACGACGACCGCGCAGGAGATTTTGCGCGACTTCGGCGAAACGCCGCTCGACGCGATCGTCACCGGAGTAGGCACCGGCGGTCACATCACCGCCTGCGCTGAAATCCTGAAGCCGCTGTGGGCCGGGCTACAGGTGTTCGCGGTCGAGCCGGCACTGTCGCCGATCCTCAACGGCGGCAGTCCCGGCCCGCACCCGATCCAGGGCATTGGCGCCAATTTCGTGCCCTCGATCCTCAATCGCGGCGCGCTCGACGGCGTGCTTGATGTCGACGCCGATGAAGCCAAGGAAATGGCGCGCCGGGCCGCCACGGAGGAGGGTCTGCTGATCGGTATTTCCTCCGGCGCGGCGCTGGTCGGGGTCGAGCAGGTACTCGCCAAGCTTGGCGACAAGCCTCGTATCCTCACTTTCAACTACGACAGCGGCGAGCGTTATCTGTCGGTGCCCGACTTCCTCCCCGAACAGGATTAAGCCTTGGCTAACCGCGTTCGTTCGCAGCGCGGTTAATTATCGGCGGTAATGTCGTTCACGCTGGCGCCCCGCGCATATTTTTGGGGCAGCCGGTGGGGAGCTATTATGCGCAGATCGCGCTTTGCCAAGGCGATTGGGGACGATGATGGCGGCGAGCGCGCGTCGGTTGACGAAGCGCTGTGGTTCGACCTGCGCTCCCCCGACAGTTCGGACGAATTGTCGCTCGCGTCATGGCGCGTGGCGTCGCTCGAGCATGCGCCGGTGCTGTTGTTCGCAACCCACGTATTGATCGGCTCCACTTGCGTCGCGCTCAGTCCTCAGATGGCGCTGGCAGCCTCGCTGGCCAATCCGACCATCCCTTTGGCGCTGGTCCTGGCGCTCGATCTTGCGGCGTTCCTCGGCCTGCGCTGGCGCGATCGACTTGAAATCCAGCCGCACAGCGTGGTCCGCGGCCTTTGCGTCTACCTCGCCCTGGCAGGGCTGCTGTGGACCTGGTTTGGCGGCGCGCTGAGCGGCGACACCCACAGTCTAGCGGACAGCGCCCCCGCGATCGCCATGTTCAGCGGGTTGACCATGGCCGCGCTCGTCTCGATCAGCTCCCCGCCGCTGGCGATCGTCAACGCGGTGGTCGCGACCGCCGCCGCTTCGCTGTTCGCGGGGTCGGCGCTGATCACCGGCGGGGTCGCCACCTTGTCGCTGATGATGGTCGCGTTCAGCGTCGCGGGCGCCCGCAGCATCATCGCTACCGGCCGCAAGCGGCTCAAGCTCGAAGTGCTCGCGCGCAAGTCTCAATGCTTCGTCGACGAGTTCGAAAACAGCGGCCGCGGCTGGTTCTGGGAGACCAACGCCGAAGGCACTTTGTCCTATGTCTCGCAGCAGCTCGCCGACGACTTCCAATGCGAGCCCGAGGCCCTGCTCGGGCGCCAGTTTACCGCCCTTCTGTCGGTCGACGGCCATGTTTCCGACACGACCGAAGAGCGCAAGACTCTCGGCTTCCATCTCTCGGCTCGCTTTCCCTTCGCCGACGTGGTGGTTCGCCCGGCGAGCGAGCAGGACGTCCATTGGTCATTGAGCGGCAACCCGGTGTTCGACGAGCACGGCCGCTTCCTCGGCTTTCGCGGCATTGGCACCGATTTGAGCGAGCAGCGCCGCTCCGAACAGGAAATTTCGCGGCTCGCGCGGTTCGATTCGCTGACCAGCCTGCCCAACCGCGCCATGATGCGCCAGACACTCGACGAAGCCCTGCGCAACGCCGCTCACCGGCAAAAGGGTTGCGCCCTGTTCCTCATCGACCTCGACCGATTCAAGAACGTCAACGACACGCTCGGCCATCCGATCGGCGATGCGCTGCTGCGCGCAGTCGCCGAACGGCTAAAGTCGGTGATGGGCAACCACGGCCAGGTCGGCCGGCTCGGCGGCGACGAGTTCGAGGCGGTGTTCCCGGGATCGGTCGACATGGGCTTGCTCGAATCGCTCGCGCGCACCCTCATCGAGCAAGTCTCGCGCCCGTACATGATCGAGGGCCACCGAGTGACCATCGGCGCGTCGGTCGGAATCGCGATCGGCGATCCCGGGCGCACTTGTGCCGACGCGCTGGTTCGCAATGCCGACCTCGCGCTTTACGCCGCCAAGGACGCCGGGCGTGGCAAGCACTGCTTCTACAAGGCCTCGATGCACAGCGAGGCCGCCGAGCAGCAAATGCTTGAAAACGACCTTCGCCAGGCGATCGAGCGCGGGCAATTGTCGGTTGCCTATCAGCCGGTGGTCCGTACCGCCGGCGAGGAAATTTCGGGGTTCGAGGCGCTCGTGCGCTGGCAGCATCCAACACGCGGGGCGATCTCGCCTTCGAAATTCATCCCGCTCGCCGAAGAAGCCGGGCTCATCGCGACGATCGGCGAATGGGTGCTCAAAACCGCGCTTGAGGAAGCCGCACGCTGGCCCGACCATGTGCGCATCGCGGTCAACCTGTCGCCGCTCCAGTTCAACGATCCCAATGTGGTCAATATCGTCGCCAAACACCTTGCCGAAAGCGGCGTTCGCGCCGAGCGGCTCGAGCTCGAAATTACCGAAGGCGTTTTCCTCGCCGAGGGCGATTCGACCGACGAAACCTTCGCCGGCCTGAAAGCGCTCGGCGTGCGACTCGCGCTGGACGATTTCGGAACCGGCTACAGCTCGCTCGGCTATTTGAAGAAAGCGCCGTTTGACAAGATCAAGATCGACCAGAGCTTCGTGCGCGGCGCAGCCACCGCGACCAACCGCAATGCGGCGATCATCCGCGCCATCGTCACCCTTGCCGACACGCTAGGCATGGACAGCTGCGCCGAGGGCGTCGAGACCCATGACGACCTCCAGCTCATCCGCGATCTCGGGGTCAGCATGGTCCAGGGTTATATCTTCGGGCGGCCGAGCGACGCCGCGACGGCTCGCGAGCTTGCCAATAGCGCGACGGTCTCGGCCGACGGCTATCAGTGCATCCGCGAGCCGCGCCACTTGCTGATGCGCCGGGCAATGATGTGCATCGACGATGAAATGATCGAGGTGAAGCTGCGCAACATTTCCTCAACCGGTGCGCTGGTCGAATGCCCCATCCCGGTTCCGCCAGACCTGGCCGTGGTGATCGACATGATCGGCATCGGCCCCGTGCGCGGGACGGTCCGCTGGGCGCAGTCCGGCAAGTTCGGGATCCAGTTCAACGAGGAGTTCGATCTCACCCGGCTCGCGCCGAAAAAGGAACGGCGCGAGGAGTTCACCATGCTGCGGCCCTGGTACGTCGACCAGCGCGAGGCAGGCTAGACCGTCACGCCCTCGAAGCCCTGCGTGGCGCCAATCGGTCCTTGCCGTAAAAATCGTCGAAATAGACGATCGACGATCCGCTCGGCACCGCCGTCAGATAGGTGATGTAGAGCGGGACCGGCGCGGGCAAAGGCACTTTTTGCTCGGGCCTCGCGCCGCTTGCCTTGAGCGGTTTGCCGAACAGCCAGCGGGCGAACCGGGGCGCATCTTCGAGCCGGACACAGCCGGCGCTCTGAAGACGTCCCGCATCCTCGATCTTCTCCTTTACCGGAGTGTCGTGAAGCCAGATCCCCTGCTCGTTCGGGAACATGAACTTCATCACCCCCATCGAGTTCGCCGGCCCCGGTTTCTGCCGCAGCCTGATCTGCGTGCTGCCATTGACGACCGACCTCCAGTCGACCGAGGCGGGGCTGACCACGGCAGCATTGTCCGACCATCCGGACATTACCTCATAGCCCTTTTCCTTGAGGTAGGCGGGGCCGCGCTTGAGCACATTCGGAGCCAGGTTCTTGGCGGTAATGTCGGACGGCGCGTTCCAGTACGGGTTGAGCACCGTGAAGCGGATAAACGCGTTCATCATCGGCGTCTGCGCCTTGGGATCGGGCCTTCCGGCAACGACGCGCATCGAGTCCACGACCTGGCCGTTTTCGTACATGTAGAGCCGCGCCGCGGGCGCGTTGACGATCACGTAGCGGCCGACCGCTGGCGGCAGGACACGCGCGCGCTCGAGGTTGATGCCGAGCAGCCGCCGCTCGGCTTCGCTGCGATAGAGCCGGCTGGCGATGGCCTGCCGAAGGCGCCCGTAAATCGGGTTCATCCAGCTCATTTTCTGGACGTAATCGCCAAGCGAACCAGACTGCGATGCCTCGGTCAGCAAGGCGCGCGCCGAAGAAGGGGTCGGTTTCAACTCGGGATCGACATAAATGACGCCAACTCCCGGATCCTGCCGCAGGTCGCGGGCATAAGCGACGAACGCCGAGCTCAGCGCCATCTCGGCCCGCTGAATCGAGGCCGGATCGCCGCGCGATGCATCGGCGATTGCGCGCGAGACTGCGCGCATGTTGTAACGCCTGGGGTTGAGTCCATCAGCTTGGGCGGTCGCAAGCAGTTGAAGCAATTGCTGAGGTGCTCCCCGCGAGCCAGGCGCGAACCATAAGGGCGCCCCGCCGCGTGCGCGGTAGAAATCCGCGATCTCGCCAGCAAAAGAGGGTGCCCGCTCCGCCGCGACCGCGGGCGATGGGGCAAAGGCCAGTGGAGCTCCAAGCGCAATCGCGGCCGCGGCCGCGCTGGCAAGGCCAAAGCTGGTGATCGGCCGCACGCGGCCCGAAAGGCTAGCCATTCTCATCAAATCTCCATTGGTCCCGCTTGGACTTACGACCCTCAACGCGCGAACGCGGCGGTGGTTACGGGGGTTTCGTCGGAGACTATCGGCTGAAGGCTGAATGGCGCCCGAATGGCACGCGCCCTGAGGGAGAAAAGAAGCGGCCGCCCGGCCTAAGCCGGACGACCGCCCCCACCGCTGCAATAACAGTGGGATTATTGATAGTCAGCGGTGAGATCGAACTGCGCTGTATAGAGACCGTTGGGCTGGTTCGCGGCAATCGCGAAGTCGCCGCCGACACCGACCTGGAAGATCGTGGTCGCGCCGATCGTGCGCACGAGCGAGTTACCGCTGTCGAGCACCATCGAATTGACGGTGACCGTGTCGAGCGGGTTGGTCGTGCTGACCAAAAGGCCCGGCGCATTGAGCGTCAGGTTGACGTCCTGACCGGCAGTGCCGTTACCCGTAAACAGCGCACGGCCGCCTGGATAGCTCGGCACCGCAAGAACGCCGCCGGTGACAGCGCGCGAGCCGTCGTCGGCATCGATCACTACGGTTCCCAGCGCAGCAGTGGAAATGACCGTACCGAAGTCGAGATCGTCTTCTTTGGTCAGGGTCAGCGGTTGAAGGACGACGCCGCGAGCTTCGGCATTGGCCGACGCGCTGACGGCTTGGGCAAAGGCCGGCGTGGCCGATGCGAAAGTGGCGGCGAGGGCCGCAAGACGAATGATATTACGCATGATTTTGATTCCCCACATTCCGATTGAGAAGGCAGTTATGAACCATGCCTTCTCAACAGGCGTTGAAGGCTTGTGGTTGAGACAATCTTTACCGTGAAAATTGACGGTGAAGAGCGCGCGAGCCATCGCGCGCCGGCGCTTGGAACGCTGCATGCGGGATATCCGTTACAAGTACGCCTTCCGCGCCGAGCGGGCGAGGATGAGGGCGTTGGAACAGGAGAAAAGTTATGCTCAAATGGACAGCAGTCTGCTTGCTATCCTCGGCCGCTGTGCTCGCCGGCTGCAATACGGTGCGAGGCGTCGGCAGCGACATCGCGTCGGTCGCAACCGCGTTCGACCCCAACCGGACTTATGCCACTTGCGGCACATATGGCTTGGTCGATCGCAATGCCGACGGGCGTATCTCGACCGATGAATGGAACGGTTACCGCACCAGCGGCTATACGAGCTGGGATACCGACCGCGATGGCCGCGTCAGCCAGAGCGAATATGCCAATTGCTGGTACGGCGGCGGCTTCTACGCCAATTACAACCGCGCAATGTGGGAGCCGAGCTACCGCGCGTTCGACGCTAATAGAGACGGTTACCTCAGCACAGACGAATATTGGGGAACGACCGCCTGGTCCCAATATGACCGCAACCGCGACGGCGTGATCGACTCCACCGAATGGCCCTGGTGATCTAGGCCAAGCCAACCGACCAGCGGAGGCGGCTCGCGCCGCCTCCGCTGGTCGCCCGACATTAGAACGCTTCCTCGGGCAATTTCATCAGCGTTTCCGCGCCGGCCTCGATTTCATGCCTCAAACCCGCTGAGCGCGGCAGCTCTCGCGCCGCATAGAATGCGGCGGTAGCCAGTTTAGCCTCGTGAAAGGCGCTGTCGCCATCGCGGGCAGCGAGCGCCCTGGACGATGCCGCAGCCATCTTGAGCCACATCCAGCCGAGCGCGACCAATCCCGTCAAATTCATATACGCATAAGCGCCGGCGCCGGCCTGGTCGGGGTCTGCCATCCCATTTTGCGCGAGCCACATCGTCGCGGCCTGAAGATCCGCAAGCGGCGCGTCGAGCGCGGCGCCGACGCCCGCCGGGTCGCCTGCGGCCTTGGCTTCGGCAACGTCACTCGCGACGAGCTGGAGAAATGCCCGCACCGCGCGGCCATTCTCCCGCGGAAGCTTGCGCCCAACAAGATCCATCGCCTGGATGCCGTTGGTGCCTTCGTAGATCATCGCGATCCGCGCATCGCGCACGAACTGCTCGACACCGTGCTCGCGGATGTAGCCGTGACCGCCGAGAACCTGCTGGGCGAGGATCGTCGCCTCGAAGCCCTTGTCGGTCAGATAGCCCTTCATCACCGGAGTCAGCAGCCCGACGAGGTCGTCGGCCATCTGGCGGTCCTCCTCGCTTTGCGAACGATGCGCGAGGTCGACCTGAAGCGCGCCCCACAGGATGAGCGCGCGCGCGGCCTCGTTCCACGCCTTCATCTGCATCAGCATCCGGCGCACGTCGGGGTGGACGATGATCGGGTCGGCCCTGGCGCCGGCTTCGCGCGCATCTTCCCTCAGCGCGCGGCCCTGCCGGCGATCCTTCGCGTAAGCGGCGGCGTTCTGATAGGCGACTTCGCCCTGCGCCACGCCCTGGAGCCCGACGCCGAGCCGCGCCGCGTTCATCATGATGAACATCGCCGCGAGTCCCTTTTCGCGCTCGCCAACCAGCCATCCGGTGGCGCCGTCATAATTCATGACGCAGGTCGAGTTGCCGTGGATGCCCATTTTCTTTTCGAGCGCACCGCACGATACCGGGTTGCGCGCGCCCAGCGTACCGTCCTCGTTGACGAGGAATTTCGGCACCACGAACAGCGAAATGCCTTTGACCGTGTCGGGCGCGCCAGCGATCTTGGCGAGGACCAGATGGATGATGTTTTCCGACAGGTCGTGCTCGCCCGAGCTGATGAAGATCTTGGTCCCGCTGATCTTGTAGCTGCCGTCGTCCTGCGGCTCGGCGCGAGTCTTCAGCAGGCCGAGGTCGGTGCCGCAATGCGGCTCGGTCAAATTCATCGTCCCGGTCCAGCGGCCGGTGACCATGTTGGGGACATAGGTCGCCTTCAGTTCGTCAGACGCCTTGACCAGCAGCGCCGCGATCGCGCCCGCGGTCAGCCCATTGTACATTTCGAACGCCTGGTTGGCGGAGAGGATATATTCGTCGACCGCCGTGCCGACGACATGCGGCAGCCCCTGCCCGCCATATTCCTCGGGCGCGGTCAGCGTCGGCCATCCGGCCGCGCAAAACTGGTCGTAGGCGTCCTTGAACCCCGGCGGCGCGCTGACCGAGCCATCGTCGGCGCGCTTGCACCCGATCTCGTCGCCGACGCGATTGAGCGGCTGGAGCACCTCGGCAGCGAACTTGCCCGATTCCTCCAAAATCGCTTCAACCAGGTCGGGCGTCGCATTGGCGAAGCCTGGAAGGTTCGAATGTTTCTCCAGGCCGAGCACCTGTTCGAGGATGAAGCGGGTTTCGCGGACTGGCGCGCGGTAAATTGGCACGGCGAGACGACTCCTCTGAAGGCTTGTGGGCTATCGAGCGCGCGCCCCGCGCCGTCAATCCAGCCGATAGGCGTGCATCCGCGGTTCAGCGCCGCGCGTATAATGGGACTATAAGGAGATCACCATGCGCCGTTTCACGACTACGATGGCGGCCGCCGCCTTCATGCTGGGCGCAGCCGCCCCCGCCCATGCCGATACGGCCGTTCTCGCCGGCGGATGCTTCTGGGGCATGGAAGCGGTGTTCGAGCATGTGAAGGGCGTGCGCGACGTCGTTTCGGGCTATGCTGGCGGGTCGAGGAGCAATGCCAATTACGCCGCGGTCAGCAGCGAGCGGACTCGCCACGCCGAGGCGGTGCGGATCACCTACGACCCCGAACAGATCAGCTATGCGCGGCTGCTGCAGATCTACTTCACCGTCGCTCACGATCCGACCCAGCTCAACCGCCAGGGCCCGGACGTTGGCCGCAGCTACCGATCGGCGGTATTCCCGCAAACCCCGGCGCAGGCAGCGGCCGCCAAGGCGTTCATCGCGCGACTCGTATCCGGGCGGAAGCGAATCGCGACGACGATCGAGAGCGGACCCTTTTTCGCGGCCGAATCCGACCATCAGGATTTCGCCCGGAAGAACCCCGATCACCCGTACATAATGGTCCACGACAAGCCCAAGGTTGCCGCCCTCAAGCGGAAATATCCGGCGCATTTCAAGGCGTAAGGCGTTAATTTTTCACGGTTTGTTCAGCCGTGGGCGACAAAGGCGCCTGGCCTCACTATATGACCTCTCGAAGGCCGCCAAGCGCTCGGGGATCTGATGGACCTGCTGACGACCAATCCCTTCGACCCCTTTGATCTGGATGGGGACAAGCTGCGCGAGGAGTGCGGCGTATTCGGCGTGTGGGGCGGCGACAATGCGGCCGGGTTCGTCGCGCTTGGCCTCCACGCGCTCCAGCACCGCGGGCAGGAAGCGGCGGGCATCACCACCTACGACGGCAAGCATTTCCATTCGCACCGCGCAATGGGCCATGTCGCGGGCAATTTCGACCGCGACGACATCATCCGCAAGCTCGCCGGCCGCGCCGGCATCGGTCATGTGCGCTATTCGACCACCGGCGAAACCGCGCTGCGCAACGTCCAGCCGCTGTTCGCCGAGCTCGCCGAGGGCGGCTTCGCGGTCGCCCACAACGGCAATCTGTCCAATGCGATGAAGCTTCGCCGCACACTCAACCGCCGCGGCTCGATTTTCCAGTCGACCAGCGACACCGAGGTCATCCTCCATCTGGTGGCGACCTCGCAATGCACCACCAACCTCGACCGGCTGACCGACGCGCTCAAGCAGGTCGAGGGCGCCTATTCGCTGGTCGTGCTCACCACCGACGGCCTCGTCGCGTGCCGCGACCCGCTCGGCATTCGGCCGCTGGTCATGGGCAAGCTTGGCGAAGCAACCATCTTTGCGTCCGAGAGCGTCGCGCTCGACGTCATCGGCGCGAGCTTCCTGCGCGATGTCGAGCCGGGCGAGATGATCCTCGTCAACGACAGCGGCATCCGCTCCTTCCGCCCGTTCGGGGACGCGAGCCCACGCCCGTGCATTTTCGAGCATGTCTATTTCTCGCGCCCCGATTCAATCGCCGAGGGCGGATCGGTCTATCAAGTCCGCAAGAATATCGGCGCCGAGCTTGCGCGCGAGGCGCCGGTCGATGTCGATTATGTCGTTCCCGTGCCCGACAGCGGCGTTCCGGCGGCAATCGGCTTCGCCCAGGAATCGGGCATCCCGTTCGAGCTCGGGATCATCCGCTCGCACTATGTCGGACGGACATTCATCCAGCCGAGCCAGGAAGTGCGCCACCTCGGCGTCAAGCTGAAGCACAACGCGAATAG
>Ga0136633_1003607_pt1 | contig 10111 bp, 11 predicted proteins | sample AntDrymeUQ832206_2_FD_105494 | JGI IMG/M metagenome (GOLD analysis project Ga0136633, IMG submission 105494) | Polar desert sand microbial communities from Dry Valleys, Antarctica - metaG UQ83 (22.06) | ecosystem: Environmental > Terrestrial > Soil > Desert | place: Antarctica: Dry Valley...
CCGTCGCGCCGCTGGTCAGCGTCACCTCGCCGATGATCAGCGCGTGCGCGCGCAACTCCTCTGCCAAACGTCCATTCGCGGTCATGTCTGTCGTACCTTAGAGCCGTGATCGAACGCTCACTGCGCACCGTTGCGATCGTGCTGAGCCTGATCATCGCGGCGGGCTTCTGCATGTTCGCCGTCGACGAGTTCAACCGCGCGTCGAGCACGCAGCGCGAGCGGCTCGCGGGCTTCGAGCGGGCCGACCCGACGGCGATGGGCGAGCGCGAGCGCGAGAAGCGTCACAGCACGGCGCGCGAGTACATCGACGATGCCAACGACGTCCTGCTCAAGCCGTTCGCCGGCATCGTCTCGGACACCGGCGGGCGCTGGGTTCAGCGCCTCGTGCCGACCGGGCTCGGGCTGCTGCTGTACGGCTTTGTGATCGCGTATCTCGGCCGGTACGCGAAGGGACGAGGCTGACGGCTACCGCGGCTTCGGGCCGTAGTAGACGTCGACCGGCGTCCCCATCCTGATCCAGTTGAAGAGGCTGAGCGCGTCCGGGATCGGCACGCGCAGGCAGCCGTGGCTGGCGGGGTGGATCGGCACCGACGAGAAGCCGTGCGTCGCGTAGCCGCGGATGAAGTACGCCGCGTGGACCATGCCGAGGGCGTTCGTGCCGGCGTCCTTGCGATATACGCGGAACGACCCGAGGATCGTCGGCGTGCTCGGCGCGCCTGACGAGACCGGGTAGATGCGCCGCACCCTGCCACCGTCGATCAGCGCGATCACCTGGCGCGTGAGGTCGGCCTCGATGTGGCGGCCGTGGTTGGGGCGGCGGATCTTGAATGCGCCCTTGCCGCGCGCGATCGCCCGCATCAGCGGGCGCGATGCCTCGCTCGTGCGCGCCATGCCGGCCACCTTGCGAAACGCGAGCACGGCGCGCGCGGTGCGGGCATCGAACGAGCCCCGGCTGCCGACCACGTAGCCCAGCCGGCCGAGCCTGCGCTGCAGCACGCGCACGGCGCGCCTGTGGCTGCGCGGTCCGACCTTGCGCGGCAGCACGTCGACGAGGCGGCCGGCCGTCGCGGCGAGCCCACCGAGCGCGGGCGTGGCGTCGTGGAACGCCGACACCCGCAGCCTGCCCGACCGCTGCGCGCGGTAGGAGAACTCGAACTGCCCGCTGCCGTTCGGCCCGGGCACGAGCGCCCTGCTCCTCGCGAGCACCTTCCTGCCGTCGCTGTGGAAGCGGACCGTGATCTTCTCGCCCTCGACGAACGTCCCGATCGAGCCGCGAACGCGGATCCGGTCGCCCACGAGCACGGTTGCGCGGTTGCCACCGATGCGCTCGAGGGTCAGTTGCAGCGCCGTCTGCACGGGCGTCACGGGTATCGGTGCTCCGGGCTGCTGGGCGAGCGCCGCCGCGGGCGCTGCGAGCACGATGGCGATGCTGCAGAGCAGAACGGTCCGGCGCATCGGCGGGACTATGCCATGAGACCAGGCCGATATGGCGCGATGGGCTACCCCGCTGGCGCGGGCGCGCTCGGCGCGCGCGCGCCGAGCGCGCCCGAGAACAGGCGCGCGATCGTCAGCGAGACGATCACGGCGCCGACCGCGACCGGGGCTATCTCCCACGTCCACTCCTGCGTGAAGCCGAAGGCCGCGGAGTTGTTCAATGCGTGCAGGGCGATGCACGGGTACAGCGAGCCCGTGCGCTGATAGAGCATGCACAGCAGGAAGCCGAAGACGCCCAGCGGCACGGTGAAGCCGATCGGCGACGAGCCGATGTGGATCGCGCCGAAGACGAGGCCGGTGATGATCGCCGCGGGAACCCAGCCACGCCAGTTGCGCAGCGCGCCGAAGAAGTAGCCGCGAAAGAAGATCTCCTCGCCGAGCGGCGCGACGACGCAGATCAGCACCGTGACGAGCACGAGGTTCAGGTCCGAGCCCCCGACGCCGAGCTCGTCGGGCAGCGTCTGCTCCTCGTCGAGATTCAGCGCCGATCCCCAGATCAGGCTGAAGACATAGAAGCCGACGAGGACGCTCACCATCAGGCCGACCGAGCGCCAGAAGCGCGTGCCGCGCAGGCCGAAGTCCTCCCCGGTCGGGCGTCCCGCCAGCAGCGCGAACAGCAGCGCGGCGCCGATCAGCGCGAGGTTCTGAAACAGCGTCAGGCCGATGTTCACACCGGCGGGCGGATCCTTGATGTCGCCGCCGAGCGTCGCGGTCACGATCGCGACGACGATGCCACCGGCGACCGTCACGCCGAAGCCCGCGAGGATCGCCGCCCACGCCGTCCACGGTCGCCATCCCGCGCGCCCGGTGGGGGGCGGCAGGGTCGGCGCATCGAGCTGCGGCTGTTCTGCCGGCGGCTGTTGGTCGGGCGGCGCCGGCAGCCCGGATGGATGAAGGCTCGACACGGTCGTCAGCAGATTACGCGGCGAGTGAGGCGAGCTCGGCCAGCGACGCGATCACCGCGACCCCATCCGCGATCCCCGCCGGGCGCCCCGCGCGCGCCACCAGCACCGGGCGCAGGCCGGCCGCGATCGCGCCCGCGACGTCGAGCTGCAGCGAGTCGCCCGCGTGCAGCGCGCCAGTGGCGTCGCCGCCGGCGAGCGCCAGCGCGCGCGTGAAGATCCGCGGGTCGGGCTTCGCCGCGCCGGCCTCCGCCGAGCTGATCGCGGCGTCGACGAGCGGCGCGAGGCCCGTGTCGCGCAGGTCGTCGTGCAGCGAGACGTCCCAGTTGGAGACGACGACGAGGCGGTGGCCCGCGGCGCGCAGCCCACGTAACGCGTCCGGCACCTCGGGATAGGCGCGAAAGCGCAGCGCCGCGAGCAGCGCGTCGCGCAGCTCCTCGCGCGCGATGCCGCCGAGCGTCGCGCCGGAGGCCGTGAGCGCGTCGTGCAGGACGCCGGTGCAACGCTCGCGCAGCACTGCCAGAGATGCTGCGTCGCGCGCGCTGTCGTGGTGCGCGCGGTAGAAGGCGATCTCCGCGCGCAGCGCCGCGGACGCCTGCTCCTCGCTCACCTCGACGCCGCGCGCGAGCAGCTCGCCGACGAGCAGCGGGGCCGGCGCCTGCAGCTCGAGCAGGGTCCCGAGCGCGTCGAGCGCGATCACGCGACCGGCGGTCACGCCACCCAGTGCCAGGTCGCGAAGATGGCGGTGTAGACGGCGAGGGCGACCGCGAAGGCGGCCAGCACGAGCCGCTCGCGCCAGGGGCGGCCCGTCATCCACAGCGCAAGCCAGATCGCCAGCGGAAACAGCACCGCGACGAAGCGTGGCAGCGACATCAGCGGCTGTGGGGCGACGGGATAGGACAGCGGCAGCGCGATCGCCGCGACGAGATACGCGCCGTACGCGGAGGGCAGCCGGCGCAGCGCGCCGATCGCAGCCGGGACGAGCAGCACGAGCCACGTCAGCAACTCGACGTTGTGGCGCGCGACGACGAACGGGTCGCCGCCGGCCTGCGCGAAGTAGACCGGCGAGCGCGACCCCGACAGCAGCTGCCGCATCCCCTGCACGCCCGCGACCACGCCGTCCCAGGCGCCGGCGAACGGACCCGCGAACGAGCGAAACCAGACCTCCTGCGCGCGAAACGGCGCCAGCGCGTCGTGACCGGTCGCGCCGAGGTAGGCGCAGAACGCGCCGAGTCCCAGCGGGACGAGCGCCAGCCACAGCACGTCGGGTCGCAGCGCGCGCGGTCGCAGCGATGGCCGCCCGGCGCCGTACAGGTAGATCAGCGCGAGCGGCACCAGCAGCAGCACGCCGGCGCTGCGCGTCGTCGCGGCCAGCGCGCCGAGCGTGCCGGCCAGCGCCCAGCGGTCGTGGCGCGCAGCGAGCACCGCGTTGCGCGCGACGTCGCGGCCGAAGTCGAGCGCGACGAGGCGGTGCAGCAGCACGAGCGCGACGGCGAGCAACGCCGTCGAGATCAGGGCTCCGGCGATCAGCGGCGAGCCGACGAGCGCGCCGCCGGCGCGCACGAGCAGCGGATACAGCGGAAAGAACGCCTCGCGTGCGCCGCCCTCTTAGCCGTCGCCCGCGATCGCGAGATACCAGACGGAATCCCAGCGCGCGGCCGGCGCGACGAGCGCGTCGCCGGTCGCGCCGAACGGCGACGTCAGCCCGGCCGGGTCGAAGTCGCTCGCACGCGCAGACAGCCCGAAGGCGAGCACCGCGACGACGCCGGCCGCCCACACGAGCAGCCGCGACACCCACAGCGCGCGCCACGCGTCGAGGAGCGCGGCGTCCCGTGCGGCCCCGCGCGCGAGCGCCAGGCCGGCCGGGAGGACGCGCGATTGCATCGGCCCATCCTCCCAAGCGCGGTCGCCGCGTTGCGGCGGCAGGAGCGCGGGTACCGCGCGGCGAAGATCGCCGGGTCCCTAGAATCCTTCTGCACCGGGTGGTCCTCCGCCGCCCGTCGCAGGATCCACACGATGTCCGCTCGCCGCGAACGCCAGCGTCGACGTCGCCGTCGAGGCGGCGCCGGTCGCGTCATCATCCTGACCCTCGCGGTGCTGACCGCGGGCGCGGTCATCGGCGTCCTCAGCGCCGTCGGCTACGTCGTCGGCGTCGCGAACTCCGCGCCCGACCTCGGCACGCTCAAGCCCCAGGACCCGGGGCGCATCTCGACCGTGCTCGCGTCCGACGGCTCGCGGCTGGGCTTCATCCAGAACGACGTGCTGCGCTTCACCGTGAAGTCCTCGGAGATCCCGCAGTCGATGAAGGACGCGACGGTCGCGATCGAGGACGAGCGCTTCTACCGGCACCGCGGCGTGGACTTCGAGGGCGTCGTGCGCGCCGCGCTGAAGAACGCGACTTCGGGCAGGACGCTGCAGGGCGGCTCGACGCTGACGATGCAGCTGATCCGCGCGTTGTACACCGACAACAAGGAGCGGACCGCGAAGACCTTCAAGCGCAAGGTCCGCGAGGCGAAGCTCGCCGAGGAGCTCGAGAACATCCACGGCGGCCGCGCCGGCAAGACGTGGATCCTCACGAAGTACCTGAACTCCGTGCCCTACGGCACCAACGGCGGCCAGACGGCCGTCGGCGTGCAGGCCGCGGCGCGGGCGTACTTCAACAAGCGCGCGTCGGAGCTGACGCTTGCGGAGTCCGCGCTGCTCGCCGGCCTGCCGCAGGCGCCGAGCCAGTACAACCCGTTCAGCGCGCCCGGCCCGGCGGTGCGCCGGCGCAACGACGTGCTGCGCAAGATGGCCGACGTCGGCTTCATCAGCCAGGTCGCCGCGCAGGGCGCGATCGCCGAGCCGCTCGAGCTGCACCGCAACAACTACACGCGCCAGAAGCGCGAGAGCTACTTCTTCGACTACGTCACCGACGAGCTGATCAAGGACTACGGCGTCAAGACGGTGCGCAGCGGCGGTCTGACGATCAAGACGACGATCGACCTCGGCCTGCAGCGCAAGGCGCGTCTCGCGATCGCCAAGGACCTGAGCTTCTTCGGCGCGCCGTCGTCGGCGATCGTCACGATCAACCCCGCCAACGGCAATATCCTCACGATGGCGACGTCGGCGAAGTACCAGGATTCGAAGTTCAACGTCGCCGCCGACGGCAAGCGCCAGCCCGGCTCGACGTTCAAGATCATGGCGCTCGTCGCCGCCGTCGACAAGGGCATCGACCCGAGGTCCAAGAGTTACGCGTCGGGGCCGCTGCAGCTCGGCCCGCAGTACGGCAGCGTCGTCATCAACTGCTACGGCAAGAAGTGCGCGGGCGGGTCGCCGAACCTCGTCAGCGCGACGCTGCGCTCCGACAACACCGTCTACACGCGCCTCGCGCTCGACCTCGGCCCGAAGAACGTCGTCAAGGCCGCCCGCAAGCTCGGCATCAAGAGCGAGCTGCAGGGTTACCCGTCCGAGACGCTCGGCGGCCTGAGGCAGTGCTGCTCGCCGCTGGAGATGGCCAACGCCTACGCGACGATCGCCTCCGGGGGCTGGCGCAACAGGCCGAAGGCGATCACCGAGGTCAGCCATCCCGACGGCAAGGTCGACGACCTCTCCAAGCCACGGCGCGACAAGGCCTTCGACTCCGCGGCGATGTTCGAGGTGACGAAGATCCTCGAGCAGAACATCAAGGGCGGCACCGGCCGGCGCGCCGAGATCGGCTGCCCCGCCGCCGGCAAGACCGGCACGACCGAGAGCAACGCCAACGCCTGGTTCGTGGGCTACACGCCGCGGCTGGCGACGGCGGTATGGGTCGGATTTCCGAAGGGCAACATCCCGATGGGCAACCTGTTCCAGGGCGGGCCGGTGGACGGCGGAACGTTCCCCGCCCAGATCTGGGGGACGTACATGAAGGCCGCCAAGCGCAAGTTCTGCGGCGAGTTCCCCAAGCCCGACCATCCGTTCCGGGCCAAGTCCTTCACGGGCTCCTACAACGGATCGCGCACGGGCTCGTCGTCCATCAACCCGGCGACCGGTCTGCCGTATGACTCCGGTAACGGCGGTGGCGTCGTCCCGCCGCAGACCGGTGGCGCGAGGCCGCAGACGCCGCCGCCCGCCGCGCCTCCGCCGCCACCGGCCCCGGACACCGGCGGCATCGACCCCGAGGCGTACGACCCGAGCCAGCCGGATGACGGCATCGATTCCGGCGCCGAGGGCGGGGCGGCTCCCCCCTGATCGCGGGCGCCACGCTGCTACCGTTGCAGCCCAATGGCCAAAGAAGAGAAAGTCGAATTCGAGGGCGAAGTCATCGAAGCCCTGCCGAACGCGATGTTCCGCGTGAAGCTCGATAACGAGCACATCGTGCTCGGGCACGTCGCGGGCAAGATGCGCCGCTTCCGCATCCGCATCCTGCCCGGTGATCGCGTGCGCTGCGAGCTGTCGCCCTACGACCTCGATCGCGCCCGCATCGTCTACCGCCACCGCTAGCGCGGGCGCCGATCACCGCCGGGCGGCGTCTTCGGATCTCGAAGGCTGCCGCCTGCCTGTCTCAATCGTGCGTCCTTGCCAGCCGGCGCCGGCGACCGCCTGGACACGGCGCATGATCACGGGGACGACCACTTCGTGGATGAGTTCGCCCTGATCGCCGCGTTCAGACGGCGCTTCGGGCCGTCGCCGGAGCGCGTGATCGTCGGCAGCGGCGACGACGCCGCCGTCGTGCGCGCGAGGGCGCTGTCGGTGACCTCGACCGACGCGATGATCGACGGCGTCCACTTCCGTCTCGGCACGACCGCGAGTGCGGCCGACGCCGGGCACCGGGCGCTGGCCGGCGCGCTGTCGGATCTCGCTGCGATGGGTGCCGATCCCGGCGAGGCGTACGTCGTGCTCGGCATGCCGCCCGGGTTCGCGCGCGGCGACGCGCTCGCGCTCGCCGACGCTATGGCGAGCCTTGCCGAGCAGTGCGGGGTCGCGCTGATCGGGGGCGACGTCACGTCGGCTCCCGTCCTCGTGCTCGCCGTGACGGTCGTCGGCTGGGCGGACTGCGCCGCACAGATCGTCCGCCGCGCCGGCGCGCGTCCCGGCGATCTCGTCGGCGTCACCGGCACGCTCGGCGCGTCGGGTGCCGGGCTGGCGATCCTCGACGGCCGCGCGCACGGGCCCGCCGAGCTGACGCGCCGCCACCTGCGCCCGCAACCGCTGCTCACGCAGGGACGTGCGCTCGCTCGAGCGGGAGCGCACGCGATGATCGACCTGTCCGACGGGCTGGCATCCGACGCGCGGCACGTGGCCCACGCCAGCGGGGTGCGGATCGAGATCGACCTCGACGCGCTGCCGCTGGCCGACGGGGTCGACGAGGTCGCGGGCCGGCTCGGCGTGCCCGCCTGGCAGCTGGGCGTCGCGGCCGGCGAGGACTACGAGCTGTGCGTGTGCTTCGCGCCCGGCGACCGCGCGACGGCCGAGGCGGCCGTGCCGTTGACGTGGATCGGCGAGATCGTCGCGGGCGAGCCGGACGTCGCGCTGTCGGCGGGCGGGATCGCGCAGGTGGCGTCAGGGTTCCACCACCGCCTGTGACTGATCGCGTGGCGAAGGATCGCCTCGGCGAGGATGAAGGGATCGACGTCGTAGTCGGCGCGCTCGATACGCAGTTTGAGTTCATGGGTTCGCATCGCACGACGGCTATCGAGCGCGGCGGGGTCAAGCTTGAGCGAGAGCGCCGTTGCATCCACAGGTATTTCGCGGTCGCTCAGGCAGCCAGCGCGGCGCCGCTCGGCTGCGCCTCGACCAAGCGCGCGAAGACGACGATCCGCTTCTCCGCGCTGTAGAGGGGGTGGCAGGCCGACAGCACGAGCCGGTCGTAGCTCACGCGACGTACGACCGAGACTTCGGACGGACGGACGATGCGTGTCTTCTGCACCCGGTACAGGAGGCGCCCGTACGGCATCTCGAGCACGATCTCGTTGCCCGGGCGGAGCTTGTCGATGCGCCGGAACGGCGCGCGATACGTCGTCCGGTGTCCGGCGATCGCGACCGTTCCGGGGGCGCCCGGAAACGGCGCGTCGTCGTAGATCCCGGGGCCCTGGCGCAGCGACGCGGCGTCGCTGCCATCCACGACGACGAAGTTTGCGTCGATGCGCGGGATGCGGATGCGGCCGACGGCGTCGCCGCGCTCCGCCGAGCGCTGCAGCGCGCGCGCGAGGAACGCCATCCGCCGCCGGTCGGACTCCAGCGAGCGCAGCGCCGCGAGGTCCAGCGCGCTCGGCTTGGCCAGCCGCAGCCGGTCGAGGTCGTCGCCGAGGCGCCCCTGGACGATCTGCGCGTAGATCGCCGACACCGGCTCCTGCCAGGCGATCGTCAGCACGGCGTCGCACAGCAGCAGCGCGCCGGCGACGATCAGGACTGTCGAGAGCGCTCGCAATGGCCGCCGCACGTTACTCACCTGCGCAACGCCGACTCGGTGCCGCCGAGCGAGCCCGGCCCGGCGTAGCCCTGCGGTCCGCGGACGGTGATCGGCGCGTCGGGGCCGGCCTGGGGCGCGCCGGCGTGCGCGGCGACGAGCAGCGCCGCCGCGGCGCACCCGGCGAGCAGGCTCCACAGCAGCATGCCGAGCACGGAGACATGCCCGCCGGCGACGACGAGCAGCGACTCCCACGCGGCGTCGCGCACGCCGAGCCCGAGGCCGCGCGCGACCGCCGTCGCGACGATCGCGACCGGCACGATGCCGAGCGCCACGACCCCGACACGCAGCGGCACGCGCATGCGGATCTCCGGCGCGAGCGCGAACAGCCACACGTGCAGCGCCGGGGCCAGGGCGAGCGCGGCGTAGGGGTTGCGGATCCAGACCGCGATCGTGGCGAGCAGCGTGACGAGCACCACCAGGACCCCGGCGGCCGGCGTCGACGGATCCCTTGCCGCGCGCGTCAGGCGCAGCACCGCCGGGCGCAGCCACAGCCACCCGAGCGCGAGCACGAGGCCGACGGCCAGCAGCGCCGGGATCTGCGCCGGCAGCGCCTGCGGAGAGACCGGGGCCCCCGGCGTCGCGGCCAGCAGCCCGACCGCTCCCAGCGCGATCGCAAACAGCGTGGCGACGACGAACGGCAGCGCGCACGCGATCGTCCAGCGCAGCCACGCGAGCGCCGGCTCGCGGGCGCGTCGTACCGCGGCGAGCGCGTCGACGGTCATCACGAGCGGCGCCAGCAGCAGCGAGCCGGCGAACAGCCGCACGGCCCAGCCTGGCACGACCTTACGGCTCGTCGCGAGGTCGCGGCTGGACGCCTCGGGGCTGACCGGGCGCCCGCGCGGCGCGGCGTCGAGCGCGGTGACCGTGCGCAGCGCCACGCGCCCCATCGTCTCCAGGCGTGTCCTGGAGATCGGCGCGCCGGCGTCCGGCGGCCGGTCGCCGCCGATCGACAGCAGCACCGCCGGCAGCCCGCGCGCGAGCAGCACGCCCTGCTCGCCGTAGGTCCCCGGCATCGCGAGTCGTGCGAACTGGTTCAGCGCGCGCGGCGCCCGTGCGCCCGACCCGGTCTCCACGCGCAATGCCTCCTGCAGCGTCGCGCGCAGGCGCATCGGCGTCGCGCCGAGCGCATCGGACCACGGCGCCAGCAGCGGGGTGCGCAGGTTGCGCGACGCGAGGTCGCCGAGCACGAGCACGCCGGCGATCGGTCCCGGCGGCAGGTCGTCGGCGAGCTGCGCCGCACTCGCCGCGCCGCCGCTCGCGCCGCTTGTCGACACGAGCGTCA
>Ga0136633_1003608_pt1 | contig 10109 bp, 10 predicted proteins | sample AntDrymeUQ832206_2_FD_105494 | JGI IMG/M metagenome (GOLD analysis project Ga0136633, IMG submission 105494) | Polar desert sand microbial communities from Dry Valleys, Antarctica - metaG UQ83 (22.06) | ecosystem: Environmental > Terrestrial > Soil > Desert | place: Antarctica: Dry Valley...
GCCGAGCAGCTCGTGCAGGACGAACCACGTGTGGGCCGAGCGCTCGCCGATGCGGCAATACGCGATCACGGGGTCGTCGCTGAGAACGCCCTTCTCCGTGTACAGGGTCTCGAGTGCGTCGCGCGACTTGAACGTCCCGTTCTCGACGACCGCCTGGGCCCAGGGCACCGACTTGGCGCCCGGGATATGGCCGGCGCGCTGGGCGCCCTCCTGCTCGTAGCCGGGCATCGCGATGAGCTCGCCTGAGAACTCGGCGGGCGAGCGGACGTCGACGAGGCGCTCGGGGCCGTCGAGGGCGTCGAGGACCTCGTCGCGCTTGGCGCGGATCGTCGGGTCGCCCTGCGTCGCCGTGAACGTCGCCGGCTCGTAGGACGGGACATCGGTGGTGGTGGGGCGTCCCTCGGAGATCCACAGCTCGCGCGGCCCGTTGACCAGCTTGACCGCCTCGTGGCCGTAGTACTTCAGGTACCAGTACGTGTAGGCCGCGAACCAGTTGTTGCGGTCGCCGTAGAGGACGATCGTGTGGTCGTTGGAGATCCCGCGAGAGCTGAAGAGCTCGCCGAAGGCCTGCGAACCGAGGAAGTCGCGCCGGGTCTGGTCCTGCAGGTCTCGCTTCCAGTCGAACCCGATGGCGCCTGGAATGTGCGCCTCGGCGTACAGCGCCGGGTTCTCGTCGACCTCGACGATGCGGATGCTGGGGTCGTCGAGATGGTCCTCGACCCACTGGGTGTCCACGAGGACATCCTTGGCATAGTCGGCCACGCTTTTTCTCCTATTTCCAATCGGAATTCAGGACTTTCAGCGAGTCTAGCGAGGAGCGAGGAGGCTCTCAACGGCCTCGGCCGTGCTCGTCATCCACTCCGGGCAGCACTCCGGCGGGGTGGTCACGAGGGCCACGGGGATGTTCCACCGTGTCTCCGCGTCGCGCACGATCGCGACGCCCGCGGCGCCGTGCCCCGACGCCTCGTAGACCACGCCGCGAACGGGCGTGTCGACGAGCTTCTCGCACATCATCCGCAGCCGCCCCTCGTGCAGATCGGGCGCCTCGGCGGTCGCCATCAGCCAGCAGACGATCGTCGTGCCGGTGAGCGCGTCCATCAGCGTCGCGATGCGGTCCGGGTCTCCGACGTAGGCCTCGGCGCCGGCGGCCTCGATGTCAGGCGTGCGCCGCGGATCGCGCGAGGTGCCGCGTACCGCGTGCCCCGCGGCGACGAGCTCGCGGGCCAGCGCCTGGCCGCGGCCGCCGCAACCGACGATCAGGACCCGGGCCACGCCGTCCCATCCCTCACAGGAGTTCCAGCGCTAGCTCTACAGGACGCGCGAGGACGGCGCGATCGCCCGCCTCGACGAACGGCCGCTGGAGCAGCGCCGGGTTGGCGGCCATGCGTGCGACGATCGCCGCGTCGTCCTCGTCCGGTGCGATTTCCTGGGACTCGGCCTCGCGGGCGCGCACGGCCTCGCGCGCAGCGAGGCCCGCCTTCTCCAGCAACTCGCGGATCTTCGCCGCCGGCAGGCCACGGGAGATGTAGTCGACGGTGGTGTACTCGACGCCGCGCTCGTCGAGCAGCTCACGCAGGTTCCGGCACGTGCTGCACGCCGGCTTCTCATACACCGTAAGGGCCATCAGATGTCCTTCTTGGACGGGCCCGGGCCGCCCGCGCGCCGCTGGTCGTCCCAGTAGCGCTCGGAGTAGTCGGCCATCTCCCGCTGGTGGCGCCGCACTTCCGCCTCGACGTCGGCCTCCGTCCGGGCCGGCTTGCCGCGGCGGGCGCGCATGGCGTTCTGCGCGGCGATCATCTGCTCCATGTCGTCGATCTCGTTCTGCACCTCGACCTCGGCGGAGCGGGTCGGCTTCCAGTCGAGCACGTCGGCGCCCGACTTCGGGTGGAAGAGCCCGAGCAGGAGCAGGACGACGATCAATGCGCCGAGCCCGCCCGCGACGATGATGGTGAACGGGTCCACCGGGCGTCACTCTATGCCCAGCGGCGCCAGGCGATGACGGCGCTCGCGGTGAGCGGCCCCGAGGTCATCGGTGCGTGCGGGGCGGCCGGCTCAGCGCACCCGGACGCTGAAGGCCTTCACCCGCGAGGCCTTGAACGGAGGCACGCCGCCGTAGAAGACGCTGACCCTCCACCTGCCGGCCTTGCGCAGCGTGAAGCTCTTCGTGAACGGCTTGCTCGCGCTGACGCCGTACTTGGAGACGAAGCGGCCCATCTTGAAGTGGATGCGGACCCGGCCCGACGGCTTGACGAGGCCCGCCGGCCACTTCAGGCGGCCCGTGATCGTGACCTTGCGGCCACGCACCCGCTTGACCCGTGCTCTCAGCGACGTCGCGCTGAGCGGCATCTCCGACGGCTTGACCTTCCTGACCTTGAGCGGCGTGGCCGTGGTGATGTTGCCCGCCTCGTCCTCGGTCGTGGCGGTGATCGTGTGCTCGCCGAGCGCGAGGTTCTTCGCACCCTGCCAGCCGGGGAAGTCGAGGACGCCATTGGTCGTCGTGCCCGGGACGTTCTTACCATCGACGGCGATGCGCACCGCCTTGATCGGGTGGGCATCGGTGCCCTTGGCCGTCATCTGCAGCGGGCCGGAGAAGACCGGCACCCCACCGAGGATCGGCGAGGAGGTGGCGATCGCGGCCGTGGGCGGAACGTGGTCGACGTAGCCGCCGCAGAAGCCGCCCTTGCTGTAGGGCGCCGCGCCCGACGACGCGAACAGCCTCGCGAGATCGTCGTAGGCCGGCTTCGGTACGCGGTTGGTCCCGATCAGCCCCATGCGATGGTCCCAGATGGCCTGGTCGGAGATGTCGTACAGCGAGAAGATGAAGATGTACTTCAGCTCGGGGTCCTGCTCGGCGCATCCGAACTGGTCGCGCAGATACAGGCTCTGGGTCTCGCGGTCGACGCCGCCCGGCTTCTTTGAAGTCGATGCCCCCGTGTTGCAGGAGTTCGCCTCGGGCATCGTCGCCCAGCCCGCGGCGGTGTCTGCCACGACCGGGTTGGCGATCCCGAGCGCGCGCATCATGTGCACGATCTCCCGGTAGCCCGTCGTGCTGTTGCCGTGGATGTCGGCGGAGCCCGTCTCCTCGCGGATGAAGGCACCCGGCGGATTGTCCTTGCAGGCCGTGCCGGAGTGGAAGGCCACGGCGTCGTAGCCCGTGACGCCCTGTTTGAGGACGTCCTCGAGGAACTCGTCGTTCGCCCCGGCGGTGGCGCCGATGAACTTGACGGCCGTCGGGTCCTCGTTCTGCAGGGCCATGATCCCGGCCTTCGCGTACCCCGCGTACTGGGCAGGATCCGCCTTGGGCAGCCAGAAGACGCCGCCGTCGGGCTCGTTGCCGAGCTCGTAGCCGTCGACGCTGCCGCCGAAGGTCTTCGCGAAGGCGCTCACGAAGTTGCCGAAGGTCGCGGGGTTCTGCGGCGGGTAGTAGTTGCGATCTGCGGCCGTCGACGAGGTGCCCGACGCCCAGGTCGGCGTGTCGATGAACGTGACGTTGAGCTTGCGGCCCTGCGCCTTCATGGTCGCGAAGCGGTCCGCGTAGACGCTCGCCTGACCGCCGTCGAAGAAGGTCGGGCTGTTGGCCGTGCCCTCGTCGGGCTGGAGGGCGGCCCAGCTGACGTAGATGCTGCCCCACCCGGCGTTGAGGCCCTTGACGGCGGCAGCCTCGATCTCCCCGATCTGGCCGCCCGGGCCCCGTTCGAGGTTCAGGGCGACGATTACGCCGGACTCCGCATGGGTCGGAGCGGCGATGGCCGGAGCGGCCAGGGTGAGGGCGGCCGTCAGGGCGAGCGCGGCGGCGGACGAAAGGCGCATACGGTTTCCATCGGCAGGAGGCACCGGTTTCTCACGGGGCGCGTCAGAAGGAGGACAAATTGTGTATCAGGTCCGCGTCGAGGCCCACTGGGCCTCGGCGAGGTCGCCGGTGCCCTGGAGCGCCTCGGGAGTCGGGACGGCCGGGTTGTCTCGCAGGTACCACTCGGCGTCAAGCGCGGCTTGGCAGCCCGCGCCCGCGGCGGTGATGGCCTGACGGTAGGTGTGGTCCACGAGGTCACCCGCGGCGAAGACGCCCGGCACCTTCGTGCACGTGGAGCGGCCCTCCGTGATGACGTAGCCCTCGTCGTCGAGGTCGACGATGCCGCGGACGATCTCCGACTGCGGCTCATGGCCGATGGCGATGAAGGCACCGTCCATCGGCATCTCCCTCGTCTCATCCGTGACCGCGTGGCGCAGGCGCGCGCGGGTCAGCGCCTTGCCGTCGTCACCCGCGAGGAACTCGTCGACCACGTACGGGGTCAACCACTCGATGTTCTCGGTCGCGCGGGCGCGCTCGAGCATGATCTTCGAGGCCCGGAACTCCTCGCGCCGATTGACGATCGTGACCTTGGAGGCGAACTTCGCCAGGAAGATGGCCTCCTCCATCGCGGAGTCGCCGCCCCCGACGATGATCGTCTGCTTGTCCTTGAAGAAGGCGGCGTCGCAGGTCGCGCAGTAGGAGACGCCGCGGCCCGAGAGGGTCTCCTCCCCCGGCGCGCCGATCTTCTTGTGCTCGGCGCCCATCGCGAGAATCACGGTCCGGCCCTTGTGCGCGACGTCGCCGACCCAGACCGTGTGCAGATCCCCGGGCTCCGTCGCCGGCTCGATGCGGGTCGCGAGATCGGTCTCCAGCCGCGCGCCGAAGCGCTCGGCCTGATCGCGGAAGTGCTGCATGAGCGCGGGCCCGTCGACGCCTTCGGGGAATCCGGGGTAGTTCTCCACGTCGGTGGTCTGCTGGAGCAGGCCGCCCCACATGAAACCCTCGATGACCAGGGGGCTCAGGTTCGCGCGGGCGGTGTAGAGCGCAGCCGTGTAGCCGGCGGGACCCGACCCGACGATGATGACCTGCTCGATTTGCTCGCTCTCCGACATGTGCTCCTCGTCCTCTCGCTCACTTCACTTTGTATAGCTTAGCCATCGGGCGTTACGTGGCCACGGCCTGGGAGGCACGCTCGAGGCGCCAGCGCTCCACGGTCCTGCGCAGTTGCAGGTAAGCGATGACGCCCGGGAGCGTCGGCAGCCAGAAGGTGAAGCCACGGTAGGCGAGCACCGCGACCACGGCGAGGCCCGTGTCGACGCCGAACGCGGCGAAGGCGCCGATCATCCCCCCGTCGACGCCGCCGATGCCGCCCGGCAGCGGCAGCAGGTTGCCGAGCATGCCGATGAAGAAGGCCATGACGATGACCGCCATGTGCGGTGATTCGCCGAACGCATGGAAACATGCCCACAGCGTCGCGATCTGGAACGCCCAGAAGAGCAGCGCGCCGGCCGGCGCGGGATCGCGGCGGGCGATCTGCCGCAGGGCGTCGCGCATGCCCGCCGAGATCGTGGCCGGGACGAGCGCGAGCCGCTGCGCGAGCCGGCCGACGCGGCCCTCCCGGCGCGCGAACCCCTCCATCCGCCGCGCGAAGTCGGTCGGCACGAGGGCGATCGACAGCCCGAGCAGGGTCAGGATCAGGGCGAGCACCGCCGGCACGAAGGTCAGGGCGAACGGGTCGGGGCCGGGCAACAGGCCGAAGTGCAGGCCGAAGCCCGCGACGATCAGAGCCGTCGTGTAGACGAGGTAGGTCAGCACGAGAAACGACACCGTCTTGTCGGCGACGGTCTGCCTGCGCATCCCCGCCCGCCGAAGCGCCCAGGCGGTGAGCAGCAGCCCACCGGCGCCGCCCGCGGAGAACAGCCGCGTGGCCGCCAGGCCGGCCATCGTGATCTGGTAGCTCTCGCGCCAGCTCAGCCGGCGCGCGCACGCCCGGCCGAAGACGCCCTGGAAGAGGGCGACGTAGCCGCCGAAGACGCCGACGGCGCAGCAGAACCCGACGACGAGCCACAGCGGGTTGCCCTGCTCGATCCGGTTCCAGGTGTCGTCGAGGCCGGCAAGCTGGGGCAGCAGGAGGTACAGGCCGAGGGTGGCGAGCACGGCGAACACCGCGAACGCGGCGATCTTGCGCGGGGTGAACTCGAAGCGCGGCGCCGCCTCGTCGTCGGCGTTCTCCTCGTGGTCGGAGTTGTCTGTGCGGACGGGTGCTGAGGACGCGGCGCTCACGGGCGCGCCGCCGCCTCGAGCGCCTGGACGGCGCGGCTCAGGACGGCCGCCGCCGGGGTCGCTTGGGGCACGCCGCGGCGTACGAGCTCCGTCAGCGCGAGCCCGGCCGCCAGGTCGACGACGTAGTGCTCGCCGAGATACACGAGCGCGACCCCGAGGGTCAGCGCGTAGCCCCAGCCGAGCCCGCCCGCCACGCGGCCGGTCTCGGCCAGCATGCGAGCAGCCATCACGGATGTAGCGAAGTGCAGCGAGGGCATGGCGGCGAGAGGGTTCCCGGCAAGCGAACCGTACAGCGGCTGCCACCCGGATTTCCAGAACTCCTCGCCGTACTCGACCATCATGCGCCGCAGCTCGGGCGTCCGGCCGTCGTCCATCAGCCCCGCGCGGGCGGCGTACCACGGCGGCGCGGTGGGCAGCGCCCAGTAGCCGATCAGACCGAGGTCGAAGGTCGCGTAGATGTGCGCCGCGGTGCGCGCGAAGCGCTGCGGATGGCGCACGAGGACGTACGCGGTCGTGCCGTGCGGGATCGCGAACCAGATCCAGTGCGACCAGATCAGCGTCTTCTCGAGCCGGCTGTGGCGGCCTGGCCGGCCGAAGGCCCGCTGGAGGCGGAGGGTCGGCGTCGTCCCGAGCCCGATCGCGCAGTCGATGGCGACCGGATAGCGGACCCGCACGCGGCGCTCGAGCGCCTCGGGGTCGTCGTTGGGCATCTCGTAGGCGGCGAAGTACGCCCACATCTGAAGCACGACGGCCGCGAGGTCACGCGCACGGGAGCGTGGGAACAGGATGCAGGCCGCCACGGGGGCGCAGGCGGCGGTCCCGACGGTGACGGGCGGCGGGAGCTTCAGACGGCGGCGCACGAGCGGCGCGGCGATGCCGAGCGCCAGTGCCGTCGCGGCCGCCGTGCGGATGAGCGACGACGGGCGCACGTCGTGCGCGAGTATAAGCCTGGGCCGGGACGACGCTGGCGCGGCCGCGCTCGGCTCGACCCCGGATCTGGAGTCAGCCGCGGGCGGCGGCAACCAGGGCGGAGATCACGGGCGAGGTGTCGTCGACCTCCGGGTGCCACTGCACGCCGAGCACGAACCGGCGGCCGGGCATCTCCACGACCTCGACGAGGTCGTCGATCGTCGCCCAGCCCGTGGCGTCGAGGCCCTGCCCGAGAACGTCGACAGCCTGGTGGTGATGGGAATAGGTCTTGTGAACCGGCTCCCCGATGGCGGCGGCGGCCAGCGACCCCTCGGCCAGGCGGACGTCGTGGTCGGAGTTCTCGAAGGACCCCAGCGTCCGCCGGTGGTCGGAGTGGCCCAGATCGTCCGGGAGATGCTGGACGAGCGTGCCGCCCATGGCGACGTTGAGCAGCTGCATCCCGCGGCAGATGCCCAGCACGGGAAGGTCGCGCTCGACGGCGGCGCGCGTGAGCGAGAGCTCGAACGCGTCGCGCGCGGGCTTGGTGTCCACCGTCAGCGGGTGCCGCGGCGCGCCGTAGGCGGCGGGGTCGATGTCCGCGCCGCCGGCCAGCAGCAGGCCGTCGATCAGGTCGAGCGCCTCCGCCGGGTCCTCCACCAGGCGGTCGTCGATCGGGAGCAGCAGCGCCAGACCACCCGCCTGATGGACCCGGTCGACGTAGGAGCGCGGCACCAGGTGCGCCTCCCGGTCCCATGGCCCCCAGCGGGCCTGCTCGGTCGAGGCGCAGATGCCGATGCGGGGTCGCGACATGCCCATAGGATGCCGCGCCATGCCCGAGGACGCCTTCGAGACCATCTCCACCGAGCGGCGCGGCGGCGAGCTCCGCATCACCCTGGACCGCCCCGACTCGCTGAACGCCTGGATCAAGCCGCTGGGCGTGGAGCTGCTCGCCACGCTCGAACGCGCACACGACGACGACGAGGTGCGGGCCGTCGTCATCACGGGTGCCGGGCGCGCGTTCTCCTCGGGCGCCGACCTGCGGCAGGGCTTCGACGCAACCCCAACCGGCCACCCCGACGTGGGCACGCCGCTGCGCGAGCTCTACAACCCCGTGATCGCCGCGGTGCGGCGCCTTCCCAAGCCCGTCGTCGCCGCCGTCAACGGCCCTGCGGTCGGCATCGGCTGCTCGCTCGCGCTGGCGTGCGACCTCATCGTGGCCCGGGAGTCCGCCTACTTGAAGCTCGCCTTCATCAACATCGGGTTGGTTCCGGACGGCGGCTCGTCGCTGTTCGTGCCCGAACGGGCGGGCCTCGCGCGCGCGGCCGAGATGGCGATGCTCGGGGAGAAGCTCCCGGCGCGGCAGGCGCTCGAGTGGGGCCTGATCAACCGGGTCGTGGCCGACGAGGACTTCGACGCCGAGGTCGACGCGCTGGCCGCGCGCCTCGCCGCAGGCCCGACGAAGGCCTACGCGGGGGTCAAGCGCCAGCTCAACGCGTGGCTGTTCGGTCGCATGGAGGAGCAGCTCGAGCTCGAGACCTCCGTGCAGGAGGAGATGGCCGCGGGCGGGGACTTCATGGAGGGTGTCATGGCCTTCGCGCAGAAGCGCGCGCCGGACTTCAAGGGCGTGTGAGCACAGCGATGCCCGGCGGACACCGTTCCGGCATCCCGCTGGATAGACTCCCGCCCGCTTTGGCTCCCCGACGCCCGCACCACGCTCTCCTGGCCGCGCTCGTGGGCGCCTTCGCGGGCTCGCTCGTCCTCGCGGGGCCGGCGCCCGCGGGCTTCTTGACGCCCGAGTCGGGCGGCTCGCCGAACGCCGATGACATCAACTCGCTCTACAAGCTGATCTCCGTGGTCGCGATCATCGTCTTCCTCGGCGTCGAGGGCGCCCTGATCTGGGCCTGCATCAAGTTCAAGGCGCGCAAGGGCGCCGTCGCGGCGCAGCTCCACGGCAACACGCGCCTGGAGATCGCCTGGACGGCCATTCCCGCCGCGATCCTCGTCTTTCTCGTCGTCTTCACCTTCTTCAAGCTGCCGGCGATCAAGAACCCGGCGCCCACGGGGGCCAACGGCCTGCAGTTCGCCTCGAACGCCATCTACGCGTCGACGGACCAGCCCTCCCCGCCGGCCGGCAAGGCGCTGAAGATCGTCGTCGACGGCCAGCAGTACGTGTGGCGCTTCCAGTACCCCGGCAAGGACGACGTCTTCGCCTACGAGGAGATGGTCGTGCCGGCCGACACCACGGTCATCCTGGACATCACCGCCGACGACGTCGCCCACTCGTGGTGGATCCCGAAGCTCGGCGGCAAGATGGACGCGCTGCCCGGCTACACGAACAAGACGTGGTTCAAGGCGAGGGTCGGCACCTACTCGGGTCAGTGTGCCGAGCTGTGCGGGCGCAACCACGCGAACATGCTCGCCCGCGTGCGCGTCGTGCCCGTGGACGAGTACCAGCGCTGGTACAACCAGCAGAAGGCCGACATCAAGGCCGCCCGCGAGGGACAGGCGCGCGGCCGCGAGGCGCTCGAGAACGCCAAGGGCGAGCAGGCCACGCAGGGCACGGGCGGCAGCGGCAGCCTCGAGGAGCAGGGAGGTCCGTAGTGACGACGGCGACGAAACTCGAGGCCGCACCACTGCGCACCCGGCCGCGCCCTCAGGTTCTTGCCCGCGAGATCCGTCCCGAGGGCGGCGGCTGGACGAGCTGGATCACGACCACCGATCACAAGAAGATCGGGATCCTCTACCTCTACACGACCTTCCTCTTCTTCATCCTCGGCGGCATCGAGGCGCTGCTGGTTCGCCTGCAGCTCGGCATCCCGGAGAACTCCTTCCTCGATCCGGAGAAGTACAACCAGCTCTTCACGCTGCACGGGACGACGATGATCTTCCTCTTCGTCATCCCCGTCTTCGCGGGCTTTGCCAACTACATGCTCCCGCTGATGATCGGCGCGCGCGACATGGCGTTCCCGAAGCTCAACGCACTGTCGTACTGGCTGCTGCTGGCGGGCGGGATCGTCTTCTACGGGTCGCTGCTGTTCTCGCCACCCGAGGCCGGCTGGACGTCCTACCCGCCGCTTTCGTCCGAGGCGTACACGCCCCAGGGCGGCATCGACGCGTGGATCATCGC
>Ga0136633_1003609_pt1 | contig 10109 bp, 11 predicted proteins | sample AntDrymeUQ832206_2_FD_105494 | JGI IMG/M metagenome (GOLD analysis project Ga0136633, IMG submission 105494) | Polar desert sand microbial communities from Dry Valleys, Antarctica - metaG UQ83 (22.06) | ecosystem: Environmental > Terrestrial > Soil > Desert | place: Antarctica: Dry Valley...
CCGCGCGCTAGCGTGGGCGCATGCCCGACACCGAAGACCGCCCGCCCGCTGGCGCGCCGAGCGTGCGCAACGTCGGCGCGATCGCCTCGCTGAGCGCCGCCGAGCCCCAGGACCCCGACTTCGCGGTCGTGCAACTGCGCCTGTTTGCGACGACCGGCGCCGGCGAGCGGGTGCTCGATCCCGAGCCCGCGTCGACGAGCCTGAAGATCGAGCGATCGAAGCTCGCGGCGATCGACCTGTCCGTGCAGATGTCGCTGCGCCTGCGCCAGCCGCCGAGCGGTGTGCGCAGGGCGGCGTGGGAGCGGATCGCGAGCGAGCTCGCGGGGCGCGGGGTGCGGACCGACCCCGAGACGTTGCACGGGCTGGGCTTCGCGCTCGTGCCCGACGAGGAGCTGCAGGCCGCGCAGGCTGCCGCCGGGCGCTGACCGGCCTTACGGGCCGCAGCGCGGCGTCGTCGGAGCCGGTCCCGGTCCGCCGGCGTTGACGGGCCACGTCGCGATCGCCTGCCGGATGGCGAGCCGGTAGCGCTCGGCGTACACGCACAGCCAGGCACCGAGGTAGCGTTCGATGAACCCCTTGCAGTCCTGCGAGGCCCGGGCTTGGCCGGGTCGTCCTCGAGACATGGCACCCGGAAGTCGTTGACGAACATGCCGCCGACCGCGGTCATCTGGGCGTCGCCGCCCGAGCCCGTCTTCGTCGGCAGCGTCAGGTGATCCGACCAGGCGCGCGAGATGTCGCCCGGCAAGGACCCGGGGTTCAGCCCTCCCGCTTTGCCCTCGACGCGGAGCTTCGACATGAAGCCCGCGACGCGGTCGCTGCGGGCCGCGCCGGCCTCCTCGGTGACGACCTGGCGGAAGATCTCCGCCGAGGCATCGTTGACCAAGCCGTCGACGACGCGGCGGCCGCGATCTTCGCGCTCGGCCAGCCCGAGACCTACCGCGCGCTCGTCGTCGACGGCGGCTGGGACGACTCGCGCTGGGCGGCCTGGGTGCAGGCGGCGCTTGTCGCCGCGCTGCTCGGGCCGCGGTCAGGCTAGCGCGGCGTCGCCGCGGCCGGCGTCAGCAGGCTTGCCCCGATCGCACCGCCGAGGTCGCCGAGCGCGGCGATGAGCACCGGCGGCGGGCGATCGTCGTTGAAGAGGTGCGGGAGCATCGCGGCGGCGAGCTTCTCCGCGTAGGGCTCGCCGAGGCGCACGCCCAGGCCGCCGCCGAGGATCACGGCCTCGATGTCGAGCACGTTGACGACCGACGCCACCCCGGCGCCGAGCGCCTCGACGGCCTCCGCGACGAGCTTGCGCGCGAGCGGGTCGTCGCGCTCCAGGGCGGCGGCCCAGATGCCGCTGGTCAGCCGCTCGCGGCCGCGCTTGCGGGCGATCTTGAAGAGGGCGGTGTCGGCGCCGGCGGCGTGCAGCTCGCGCGCGCGGGCCTCGAGCGCGCCGCGGCCCGCGTAGGCCTCCATGCAGCCCGAGCGCCCGCACGTGCAGCGCAGCCCGTCGCGCATCTGCACGCACACGTGGCCGATCTCGCCGGCCGCTCCCAGGCCGACCCACGGCCTGCCGTCCAGCACGATGCCGCCGCCGACCCCCGTCCCCCAGAAGACGCCGAGCATCGAGCGGAAGCTGCGGCCCGCGCCGAGCTGCGCCTCGGCGTCGGTGGCGACCTGCACGTCGTTGCCGAGCGCGACCGCGACGCCGAGCTCGTCCGCCAGCACCGCGCCCAGCGGATAGGACGCGTTCGCCCATCCGGGCAGGTTGCTGGCGCTGGCGACCGTCCCCGCGCGCGCATCGATCGCGCCCGGGGAGCCGACGCCGACGTGTGCCAGGTCGCCGGTCCGCAGGCCCGCGGCGGCGGTCGCCTCGCGCAGCGCTGCGGCGATCGCGGCGGCCACGCCGGCGGGACCGCCGGTCGTCGGCGTCGGCCGGCGCGCCTGGCCGAGCACGGCGTGCCCGGCGTCCACGACGACGGTCTGGATCTTCGTCCCGCCGAGGTCCACGCCGCCACGCGGGGCGGCTGCGCGGCCGGGGTCGGCGGAGGTCGGCGTCGGATCGGTCAGCTCAGGCATGGCGCCCACTGAAGGTTAGGGCTGCCGCGGTTGGACTCGGCTACGTGGCACCACTGCCGCGTATACCGCGGCAAAGCCGCCGCACACCGCCGCGCGCCGGGTGGTTGTGGCACCTATGCCGCGTATACCGAGGCAAAGCTGCCACACCTCCGCGCGCGATCGGCACTGCCCGGCGACTGACGACCATGGTCCTTCTCCTCGTGCCCCTACCGGCGATGGGCTCTGTGGCGTCCGGCCCGCTCGACGGCGGCGCTTCAGCGCAGCAGCGCGATGCCCAGCGCGGTGCACGCCAGCGCCAACGCGATCACGCCGGCGCCGTGCCCGCGCAGCCCGCGATTGAAGAGCACCACCCCCGCGATGATCGCGCCGACCAGGGCCAGCGGCACGAGCGCGCAGACGGCGGCGAGCAGGTAGGCGACCGCGACGACGCGCGCCGGCAATTCCTGCGACGGCGGCTGCGCTTGGGTCACCGCGCGGGCATCGTCAGCGCCCTGCCCCCGCTCCGGCGACGAGCTCCACGCGCAGGCCGTCGGGGTCGAGCAGATATCCGGAGTAGTACGTCGTGCCGTACTGCGGCCGCGGCCCCGGCGCGCCGTCGTCGCGCCCGCCGTGCTCGAGGCCGGCCGCGTGCGCGCCGTTGACCGCGGCGCGCCCGGCGGCCGCGAGCGCGACATGCCCGTAGCCCGGCGCCGGCGTACGGCCGCGCGCGACGACCCAGAACTGCTCGTGGTCGCGGCCGTAGGCGATCGCGCCGTCGCTCTCGAACAGCCGCCGCGCACCGAGCGAGAAGAAGATCGCGTCGTAGAAGCGCGCGGAGCGCGCGAGGTTCGTGACCTCGAAGGCGATGTGGACGATCATCGCGCCAGCCGCCCGACGTCGCGGTGGGCGACCTCGACCTCGACGTCGTCGCGATCGCGATAGCGCGCCGCCAGCGCCTCGGCGATCGCGACGGAGCGGTGCCGGCCGCCCGTGCAGCCGATCGCAACGCCGAGATGCGCCTTGCCCTCGGCGATGTACTCCGGAATCAGAAAGTCCAGCAGCGGGCCGAGATGCTCGTAGAACGTGCCAAGCGTGCCGCCCTTGCCGATGTACTCGACGACCTGCGGATCGAAGCCCGTCAGCGGGCGCAGCTCGGGCTCCCAGTGCGGGTTGGGCAGAAAGCGCACGTCGATGACGGTGTCGGCGTCGCGCGGGGTGCCGTGCTTGTGGCCGAAGGACGTGAAGGTCACGGCGAGCTTCGCACGCGACCCGCGCGGAAGGAACTCCTCGATCACGCGGCGGCGCAGGGTGGCGGCGCTGATGCCGCTCGTGTCGAGCACGAGATCGGCACGCGCCTTGAACGGCGCGAGCGCTTCGCGCTCGGCCGCGATGCCCTGCGCGACGGAGCCGGTCGGGCTCAGCGGGTGGCGGCGGCGCGTCTCCTTGTAACGGCCCAGCAGCGTGTCCTCGTCGGCATCGAGAAACAGCACGTGGTGCGTGACGCCATGCTCGCGCAGCTCGTCGAGCACGTCGGACAGCGCGACAAACAGCTCGCCGCCGCGCACGTCGGAGACGATCGCCGCGCGCTCGACCTTCGAGCCCTCGTGCACGAACAGCTCGACGAGCGCGCGGATCATCTCCGGCGGGAGGTTGTCGACGCAGAAGTAGCCCGTGTCCTCGAAGACGTTCATCGCCGTCGACTTGCCGGCGCCGGAGAAGCCGGTGATGACGACGAGATCCTCCAGGTTGGAGGTGGGCGACGACTCGCCGGCGATGCTCACGTCGCTGATTCTTGCGGGTCGGTCGGTCATCCGGAGGTGCGATTCAGATATGCGTAGACGTCGCGGGCGGTCTTGGACGGCATCCCCGGCAGGCCTCGAGTGCCTCGCGCGACGCCGCGAGCACCGAATCGGGCGAGCCGAAGTGCTTCAGCAGCGCGCGCTTTCGCTTCGGCCCCACGCCGGGCAGCCCGTCGAGGACGGACTCCGTCATCTGGCGGTCACGGCGCGCGCGGTGGTGCGTGATCGCAAAGCGGTGCGCCTCGTCGCGCACACGCTGCAGCAGCTGCAGCTCGGGCGTGTCGTGGGCCAGTACGAGCGGCTCGTGACGGCCTGGGATGAAGACCTCCTCGATGCGCTTGGCGAGACTGACGACGGTCACGCCGCGGTCGAGAAAGCCCTGCAGCGCGCGCACGCCCGCCGACAGCTGCCCCGGTCCGCCGTCGATCACGACGAGGCCCGGCAGCGTCGCGAAGGACTCGTTGCGCTTGGGGTCGTTGGGGCTGAGGTCCTGCTCGGACTCCCAGCGCGCCAGGCGCCGGCCGAGCACCTCCTCCATCGCCGCGAAGTCGTCGGGCACCCCCTCCGTCGTGCTGCGCACGTTGAAGCGCCGGTAGTCGCTCTTCTTCGGCGCTCCCGCCTCGAAGACGACCATCGACGCGACGGTGTTCGTGCCCATGAGGTTCGAGATGTCGAAGCACTCGATGCGCAGCGGCAGCGCGTCCATGCCGAGCACGTTCTGCAGCCCGTCGAGCGCCTCCACGCGCTGCTGGCGGCGGCGCTCGTCCTTCAGGCGCTCCTGATCGAGGGCGAGCTGCGCGTTGCGCTCGGCGAGCTCGAGGATGCGGCGCTTGTCACCGCGCTCGGCCGCGCGCACCTCGACGCGCGCGCCGCGGCGCGTCGACAGGGCCTCGCCGAGCGCGTCGGCGTTCTCGACCTGCAGCTGGACGATGACCTGCGCCGGAATCGCCATCGTCGCGTCGTAGTACTGCAGCAGGAACTCCTCGACGACCTCGCCGAGCTCGCGGCCGGTCTCGTTGGAGAGGTAGAAGGACTGGCGGTCCGACAGCACCCCGTCGCGGACCTGAAAGACCTGCGCGTTGGCGTCGACGCCGTCGACGGCGACGGCCACGGCGTCGAGCGTGCCGACCGCCTCGTTGGCGACGCGCTGGCGCTCGAGCAGGCTGTGGACGGCCTTCAGCCGGTTGCGCTCCAGGGCCGCCTGCTCGAACTCCTCCGCGGCCGCCGCGTCCTTCATGCGCCGTTCGAGGTCGCGCTCGATCTGGCGGTAGCGGCCCGACAGAAAGTCGATGACGCCGTCGATCGCCTGGCGGTACTCGTCCTGGGACTCATAGCCGACGCACGGCGCGCCGCAGCGCTTGATGTAGAAGTCCAGGCATGGCGAGCCGCTGCGCCGCCCGGGCTCCGAGCCCGGGCACGAGCGGAAGGCGAAGACCTTCTGCAGCAGGTCGAGCGTGCCGCGGACCTTTTTGGCGTTGGAGTAGGGACCGAAGTAGGCGCGATCCTTGCGGTGGCGCTCGCGCGTGAAGTAGACGCGCGGAAACTCCTCGTCGAGCGAGATCGCCAGAAACGGATAGGACTTGTCGTCGCGCAGGCGGACGTTGAAGCGCGGCTTGTACTCCTTGATGAACGTGTTCTCGGTCAGCAGCGCCTCGGCCTCGGAGGCGACGAGCAGGAACTCGATCTGGTGGATGCGCGACACCATCTCGACCGCGCCGCGCGTCGCCCCGGCCCCCTTGACGTTGGAGAAGTGGCCGGCGACGCGCTTGCGAATCGACTTCGCCTTGCCGACGTAGATGACCGTTGCGCCCTCGTCGCGGAAGAGGTAGACGCCGGGGCCGTCGGGCAGGCTGCGGCGCTGCGCGGTGAGGCGGCCGGCGCGGGTCGAGGGCGTGGTCGAGGCCATCCCTTCGAGGATAGATCGGCGGCGTCAGGACAACGTCGCCGTCTGACCCGGCGGCCTTCGGGAGCAGCACGAGACCATCGGGGGGAGAGTCAACTATAGTTGCGTATGCAACTACATGTGGCCTATAGTTGACGCAGCAACCACTTCAGTCCGGGTATAGGAGCGACATGAGACTCGACGGCATCCACCACATCAGCGCCATCACCGGCGACGCGCCGCGCAACGTCGACTTCTACACGCGCGTGCTCGGACTTCGCATGACGGCGAAGACGGTCAACCAAGACGACCCCGGCGTCTACCACCTCTTCTACGGCGACGAGAACGCGCGCCCCGGCGCCGACCTGACCTTCTTCGAGTACCCCGGCGCCGTCCCGGGCCGCCCCGGTGCGGGGTCGGTGCATCGGATCGTCTCGCGCGTAGGATCGGGCGAGTCGCTGGACTTCTGGGCCGCGCGTCTGGACGCCGAGGGCGTCGACACCACGCGTGATGGCGCGTCGCTGCGCTTTGCCGACCCAGAGGGGCTCGCGCACGAGCTCGTCGTCTCGGGCTCTCAGGACCCGCCGCTGATCGCCGAGCACCCAGAGGTGCCGGCCGAGCACGCGCTGCAGGGGTTCGAGGGCGTGCGCGCCTACAGCCACGACCCCGCGGGCAGCGCGGCGATGCTCGAAACGCTGATGGGCGCCGAGCGCCACGACGACGAGCAGCGCTGGGAGCTGCGCGGCTCGCGCCGCGGCGGCTGGATCGCGTTCGACCCGGCGCCGCCCGCCCCCGGTCGCCAGAGCGCCGGCGTCGTGCACCACGTCGCCTTCGGTACGACCGACGCCGAGCTGCCCGGCTGGATCGAGCGCGTGAGCGCGGCCGGGGTGCCCAACAGCGGCTACGTCGATCGCCACTACTTCCACTCGCTGTACTTCCGCGAGCCCGGCGGCGTGCTGTACGAGCTCGCCACGGAGGAGCCCGGCTTCACCGTCGACGGTCCCGTCGAGGAGCTCGGCTCGGAGCTCATCCTGCCGCCGTTCCTCGAGGGCCGCCGCGAGCAGATCGCGGCGCGGCTGACGCCGCTGCCCGACCCGCGCGCCGGCTGGGCGACGAGCGCGGGCGGAGCACGGTCATGAGCGATGCCCTCGCGACGGACACGATCGGCAAGGGCGCGCGCGGCGACGGCGGGCGCTTTGCGCGCCAGACGAGCCGCTTTCGCGAGTGGGTCACCGTCGGCGGCAGCTCGGGCCACTACTACGAGACGCACGGCACCATCAACCCGAGCGCCATCGTGCCGGTGGGGCCGGTGCTCGAGCTCGGCGCGCCGCACGGGCGCGAGGGGCTCGGGAGCTGAGCTACGTGTCGCCGGCGAGCTGCTCGGCGCGGTAGTCGAGGATCAGCGAGTCGTCGAGCCGGCGGCCCGTGGCGAAGGCGACAAACCATTCGACGAGCGCGTCGAGCGCGTCGCCGGCAAGCCTGAGCCCGAGGTGCCCGCCGAGGTCCGCGCGGCACACGGGCTGGGTGTGGTCGAGCCGCGCGATGCGCTCGTCACAGCGCGGCCGACGGGAGGCGGGCAGGTAGAAGGCGTTGGCGAACTCGTAGCGGGCCGCGCCGCGGCGCGCCGCTTCGTCGTAGCCGTCGGCGGCGTACAACGGCACGACCATGACGATCGCGTCCGCCTCGGCGCCGGGCCGCAACTGCGCGCCGGACGTCCCGCCGAGCACGACCACCGGGCGGCCGCGAGTCGCCCGCGCGAGCACCGCCGCCTCGTCGGAGCGCAGCCCGATGCTGTGGATCGGGGGGTGACCGAAGGTGTCATCGGTGCGACCGCGCAGCTTGAAGTCGAGCTTGCGGTCGTCCTTCGGATCGACCTTCTCGATCTTCAGCGCGTGCCGCGGCGGCAGGCCTATGGGCTGCGCGGACCAGATCTGCCCGGGCTCGACCGCGGCCGCGGCCTTCTCGTAGAACGGATCGATCCAGCCGTGCACGCGCGCTTACAGCTCCAGGGCGTCCGGCACGTGCAACCGGCCGAGGACGCCGCTGAACTCGAGCTTGTCCGCGCGGTCTTCGAGCATGGCGGCGGGAGGATCGAGCGACAGCGGCGCGAGACGGGCGGCGGTCTGCGTGCGCCAGCGCGACAGGCGCTGATCGACGTCGCCGGGACGCGCCGGCGGGTGCAGCGCGAGCAGCCGGCGCGGCGAGCGATCGTCGCCGGCGCGTCGCATGTCCAGCGGCCGGCCGCGCAGCGCGCCCGCCATCGGAGCGGTGTGGAAGTAGACGTGGTCGAGCAGCTCGTTGGTCGGCAGCAGCGCAAAGCGCTCGACGACGCTGTCGACGGTGCGCCTCGTCGCCGACAGCCAGTCGTCGCCGTCGGGCGCATCCTCCGGCGTGGCGCGGTAGAGCGGCGAGTTGCGCTCCAGCTCGTCGAGCGTGCTGAGCAACTCGACGGCGCTGGGGCCGTGATCGAGAAACGCCCACTCCAGTCCCGTGACGGCAGCCGTCCGCGCTCGAATGCTCTCGACGTCGACGAGGTACAGCAGCTTGACGAGCCTCGTGCGATTCAGCGTGATCCGCCGTTCGCGCGAGCGCGCCACGATGTAGACGGCCAGCTCCCGGACGCCGGGCTCGACGTTGCGAATCAGCGCCATGCGCGCGGGCCGGTCAGCCCGATGTCGGGTCGTCTCATCGCCTCATCTTCTCGCGCCACGCCGTACGATGGCGTCGAGCGGACGAGCAGCGGCGCTGCCTTCCTTGCGCCACCGAGTCGCTCGAGCCCAACCTTGACACCTGCAAGCCCCACAGGCGAAGACCCGCCCACGCTGCAATCGCGTCTGGACGCCGCCGCCGACGCCACCGGCGACAGCTCGGCCGAGGCCATCGTCGGCGACCCCGTGGCACTGCTGCATCACCTCGACAGCAGCGGACACTTCCACCGCGACGGCCCCGCCGGCCGCCTGTTTCACCGTGGCATGGTCTCGTTGCGCGAGAGCGTGCCGGAGAACAGCCTGCATGTGTCGGTCGAAGGCAACACGCTGACGGCGCACGTGGATCGGGTCTCACCGCTGACGAAGAAGGCGGACGGCTCATCCTCGTACTCCGTGCGGCGAGCGGTGGCGCACAACCTGCACGGCATGGCACAGGATGTCCTCTGGCTGCTGCGAGGCCGCCAAGGCGACCACCGCTGCGAGTTGGACTGCGAGTGGGTCGCGCCCGAGACGCAGGACGCGCTCGACGAGCCCGAGCTGCTTGACCCCGAGGCGGGGAGCTGGAGCGTGCAGCTGGAGGCGCGCGTGCAGCGCCCCTTCGACGAGGCGCGGCTGCGCGTCGCCCTGGGCATCGCGCTTGGACGCGACAGGCTCGAGCGCGATCCCCTGGCGGTGGTCGACTGCCCCGACGACGAGGCGCTGCACGCCGCCCGCGCGCGCCTGCAGAGCACGGTCGTCACGGCGACGGCCCGTCCGCCGCTGCGCGTCGGCCTCGCACGGCACCCTGACGGCGACGTCCTCATGCTGAGCCTCAACCACGCCGCGAGCGACGGGTTCGGAGCGCTGCAGGTGCTGGAGTCGATCGCGCGGGCATACGCGGGCGACGAAGAGCCAGGCCCGCCTCTGGAGTTCCTCGCCACGCGCGACCTGCCGGTCCGGCCGGCGCCGGCCGAGCGCTCCCCTGTCGTGCGCGCCGGCAGGCGCGTCCTCGAACTGCAACGCAACACGCGCGACCGTCCAGCGCGTCTCGCAGCCGAGCACCCCCGCGACGACGCCGGCTGCGGCTATCACCTGGTGGCGCTGTCCGTCGAGGAGACGCGGCGCGTCGTGGGCGTCGACCACGCTCGCGACAACACGAACGTCCTGATGGCGGCGCTGCACCTGGCGATCGCCGAGTGGAACCGCCGGCACGGCGACGCCGCGCGGCGCATCGGCGTGCTCGTGCAGGCCGACCTGCGTCCGCCGCAGTGGGAGATCGACCCGATCGGCAACTTCTCCGTCAACGCGCGGATCTCCACCGGACCCGAGGAGCGCGAGAGCCCGGAGTCGGCGCTGAAGGCGATCACGGCCCTGATCGCGCGCAACAAGCGCACCCGCACCGGCGTCGAGCTCATCGCCGCGCTGAAGCGCGCGGGCATGCTGGAGCTGTGGGCCAAGCAGTCGATCGTGGTGCTGCAGCCGCTCACCGGCAACCGCTTCGTCGACACGACCGTGCTCTGCAACCTCGGCTGGCTCGACGAGGCGCCGTTCTTCGGGCCGGACGTCGGCGAGGCCGTGGAGCTGTGGTTCTCTACGCCTGCGAGGGCGCCGCTGAGCCTGTGCCTCGGCGCGGTCACCGTCGGCGGGCGCCTGCACCTGACGTTCCGCTACCCGTATCGCCTGTTCGCCCCCGACGCCGCG
>Ga0136633_1003610_pt1 | contig 10109 bp, 6 predicted proteins | sample AntDrymeUQ832206_2_FD_105494 | JGI IMG/M metagenome (GOLD analysis project Ga0136633, IMG submission 105494) | Polar desert sand microbial communities from Dry Valleys, Antarctica - metaG UQ83 (22.06) | ecosystem: Environmental > Terrestrial > Soil > Desert | place: Antarctica: Dry Valley...
CCAGTCACGCTGCTTGAAGGCCGGCAGCGGGTCGTACGCGTAAGCGATGAACGACGAGGTCAGGTTGACCTGCGGCTTGAACTGCGACGCGGTGATCGCCACCGCCGCTTCATTGGCCTGCACGCCCGCTTCGGTCTGCTTCACGGCGGTCCGCTCGACCAGCGTCAGGCCCGCTTCGGCCTGCGCCAGCGTCGATGACCAGCGCTGCGCGAGGGCGCCGTTGGGCTCGGTCAGGTTGGCGTCGAGTTCGAGGGACTGATCGGCGGGAATGTCGAGCAACTGCTTGAGCCGGAGGTACGCCAGGTCGCGCTGGATGCGGGTGCGGATGACACCGGCGCGCTGGGTGTCGCGCGAGACGCGGGCCCGCAGGATCTCGAACTCGGCGATCTGTCCGACCTGGAACTGCAGGTCGATCTGGCGCAGTGTCTCGCCGGCCTGGGTCAGCGTCGCCTCGGCGATCGTCACGAGCCGGTCACTGAGAGCGGCGTCGTAGAAGGCCGTGGCGACGTCGAGCGCGACCTGGGCGCGGGTCGTCGTCACGCCGAGCGTGGCGGCGGCGCGGCCGGCCCGGGCCTGGCGCTCCTGCGCGCGCAGCGTGCCGCCGTCGTACACCCGCTGCCCGAACTGCAGGTTGGCCGTCCAGATGTTCAACTGGCCGAACGGCAGGTCGGTGTCGCCGCTGCCGCCGAACGGATTGCCCGGCGGGCACTGCAGGAATCGTTCGAGCTCGGCGACGCGCTGGTCGACGGGCGCGCCCGGGTTGACCATCAGATCCGCGCAGGGCACCGCAGCCGCGTCGGTGTCGAAGATGCCGTCAAACTGCGTCTGCAGCGTGCGCTGGAAGCCGACCGAGGAGTTGAGCTGCGGAAAGAGGCCGCTGCGCACCAGGTCGATCTGCCCCGTGGCACGCTTGACGCCGGCTTCGGCCACTGCCACCTGCTCGCTGCCACCCTCGGCCAGCTGCAGCGCGTCGTCCAGCGTGATGCGCCGCGCTGGAGCCGACGTCGTCGGTGGCGACGAGGGGGCCGGGGTCTGCGCTGCGGCCGCCATCGGCAGGAGCGCAAGCGCGCACGCGATGCCGGCGCACGCCAGCAGGCCAGAAGAAGGCAACGGCTTAAGCATGGTGACTGAGGGCCTCGGGAACGGACGGAACGGCAGGCATGGCAGCGCGCAGGCCGATGGCCCGGAGAAAGAAGGCCACGTAGCGCTGTGGCGCCTCGTCGGCCGAATAGGGATAGCACTGGGGATGGGCGTCGCGTCCCATCGCATCGGCGAAGACCGCACCGCTGAGGACGCTCGAGGCGACGGCGATGTCGACGTCGGCGTCGCAGCACCCGGCGTCACGGAGCCGCTCGAGGTACGAGCGCAGGGTCAGATCGATGGAGGTCCCGATGCGGTCGCCGATGCACGCCATGTCGGGATGCGACTGGGCATCAGCCATCGCCGCCTTGATGAGGCGGTTGTTGCGCAGCACGAACTGGAAATGGCGGGTCGTCCAGTCGAGCAGCTCGGCGCCGGGATTCTGAGGCACCAACGGCAGCACCGCCTCATCCTGCAGGCGGGTCACCGAACGCAGCACCGCCTCGAGGATGAGCCCCTCTTTCGATCCGAACTGGCGGAACAGCGTCACTTCGTTGACGCCTGCCTCCTGGGCGATGCGCCGGGTCGTGGCGCCGCGGAAGCCGGCGTTGGCAAAGACCTTGACCGCGGCCTCGAGTAATTGTTCGCGCACGTCCATGAGAGGAGGGGCCGCCGATGCAGCGTGCCTACTGTTCTACCTGAGCGGGCCGCTAAATGCAAGCAACCGCTTGCTTTCTGCCTGCTCTGTGTAAGTGCTTACTTGCGACCCTCCTCTATGACGAGGGTCGCGCGGCGCAAGTTCCGTTAGCCTGTCGGTCGTGCTCGCACCCGGCGTCAACCTCCCGTGGATTCGCTACGGCGGCGATTTCGGCGCGAATGCCTGGTCGCCCGCCGGTGGCCTCGCCAGCCGGGCCGACGCCACGCTGCATCAGCGGCTCGCACAGGCCGCAGCGGCCGGAGCCGAACTGGTGCGCTGGTTCGTCCTCACCGACGGGCGCGCCGGCCTCACCTTCGACGACGCCGGCCTCCCGGTGGCGTTGCAGCCGGTGGTGCTCGAGGACATGGCCGCGGCCCTCGACGCCCTGCAGGCACACGGCCTGCGCATGGTGCCCGTCCTGTTCGACTTCACCTGGGCCGACGCCGCGCGGGTCGTTGATGGCGTCCGGCTCGGTGGCCGGATGCCGGTGCTGCGCGATGCGCTCGCGAGGCATGCGCTGTGGCAGGCTGTGGACGCCCTCGTCGGGCCGTTCGGGGACCACCCGGGCATCGCGTTGTGGGACCTCTGGAACGAGCCCGACTGGATGACCGCCGCGTGGCGACCGCCGTCCCGGCGGATGACGTCGCGGGCACTGCGGCAGTGTCTCGCCGAACTCGCGCTGCACGTCCGCTGGCACGCGAGGCAACCGATCACCGTCGGTCTGGCCTGCACGCGCGGCCTGCCCCTGTGCCGGGATCTCGATCTCGACGTGCTGCAGGTGCATTGGTACGACACGCTCGAACCGCACTCGCCCCTGGCGCATCGGCCCGATGTGCGGTGGAGTCGCGCGCCGTGGCTGCTCGGCGAGTTCCCGACGCGCGGCAGTGCACGCTCGCCCGCCGAGATCGTCGGCATCGCGCACGACGCCGGGTATGCCGCGGCCTGGCCGTGGTCGTTGCATGCCGATGACCGCAGCAGCGACGATCGGCAGACCCTGCAGATTCTCGCCACGGTGCGCGATCAACGGGGTCGTTGACGGCGCAATGACCACGGCGCTGGTCAGGCATCGCTGACGTGTTGCGAAGCGGCATCGGCGCGCTGTATCGCTGTCGTGACGGACCAGCGGGCAGGACTGAAGTACACTGCGCGACATGCGTCGCCTGCGCGTGCTGTGCCTCATGCACGACTATCTCGTGCCTCCCGAGGACGACACCAAATACGACATCACCGTCCCCTGGAAGACCGAGTTCGACGTCAAGAACACGCTCCAGGTGCTCGGTCACGAGGTGCGTGTGGTCGGCGTCGGCGACGACCTCGGCGTGATGCGCAACGCGACCAAGGAATTCGCGCCGCACATCGTCTTCAACCTGATGGAGAACTTCACCGAGGTCGGCGTGTTCGATCAGAACATCGTCAGCTACCTCGAACTCCTCAAGGTGCCGTACACGGGATGCAACCCCCGCGGCCTGATGCTGTCGCGCGACAAGGCCCTGTCCAAACAGCTGCTGTCGTACCACCGCATCCCCGTGCCCGATTTCACCGTGTTCCGGGTGGGTCGCCCGGTACAGCGCCCCAAACGCCTGACTTTTCCGCTCATCGTGAAGTCGTTGACCCAGGAAGCCTCGATCGGCATCTCCCAGGCCTCGGTGGTCGAGAGCGACGAGAAACTGCGCGAACGCGTGCGCTTCATCCACCACAGCGTCGGGACCGACGCGATCGTGGAGCGGTACATCCCCGGCCGCGAACTCTACGTCGGCATCGTCGGCAACCTGACCCTGAAGGTGTTCCCGGTCTGGGAACTGAACCTGGGCAATTTGCCGCGCGAGAACTGGCGCATCGCCACCGAGCGCGTCAAGTGGAGCGGGCCGTATCAGCAGAAGCACGGGATCATGAGCGGTCCCGCGCAGGAACTGAACGAGGGCATGGCCGAACGCATCCAGCGCCTCTGCAAGCGGGTCTACAGGACGCTCGACCTGAGTGGGTACGCGCGGATCGATCTGCGGCTGGCCGACGACGGCCGCATCTACGTGCTCGAGGCCAACCCCAATCCCCAGATTGCCTACGGCGAGGACTTCGCCGAATCGGCCGAAGCCGCCGGCCTGGCCTACGACCAACTGCTCCAGCGAATCATCAACTATGGGCTGGCCTGGCGCCCGGAGCGCCGCGGCTAGGCCCGCGTCGCCGGCGGACCCAGTGGACGTGCGACACCGGTTTGCGACAGAGTAGGCGCGGTCCGCATGCGTACTCCTCGCGTTGCTCTCTGGCTCTTCGCGCTGTACCTGCTGGTGTATCTCGGCTTCATGGCGCTCGCGGCCTTCGCGCCCGGCGTGATGGCCGCCACGCCGCTGGCCGGTCTTCCCATCTCGCTGCTCTACGGGCTGACGCTCATCGGGCTGGCGTTCATCCTGGCCGCGCTCTACCTGCGCCTGGCCCGCTGAGCACACCTCATGGTCTACGTCACCTCGCCGCTGGCCGTCGGCGTGTTCGTCACGGTCGTGCTCTTCGTCCTGGTCCTCAGCTGGTGGCTCGGGCGGGGTGCCACGTCGGCCAGCGGCTACTACGCCGCGCACGGCCAGATTCACTGGTTCGTCAACGGCATTGCGTTTGCCGGAGATTACCTGTCGGCGGCGTCGTTCCTCGGCATCTGCGGAATGATCGCCTTCTACGGGTACGACGGGTTCCTCTACTCCATCGGCTACCTGGCCGGCTGGATCGTCGCGCTGTTCGTGGTCGCCGAGCCGCTCAAGCAGATGGGCAAGTTCACCTTCGGCGATGCCCTCGACGCACGCTTCCACTCACGCGGCATCAAGCTGGCGGCCGCCGTGAGCACACTGGTCGTCAGCCTGTTCTACCTGATTCCGCAGATGGTCGGCGCCGGCGTGCTGATCAAGCCGCTGCTCGGCTTTTCGCATGCCTCAGGCGTGCTGATCGTCGGCATCGTGGTCACGATCATCGTCGTCACCGCCGGGATGGTGTCGACCACCTGGGTACAGTTCATCAAGGGTGGACTGCTGGTCGCGTTCTGCTTGCTGCTCACGACCATGATCCTCCGTCGCGGCTTCGAAGTGCCGCCAGGGCTGCCGGTGACCCCGGTGGCCGCCAGCCTTGCCCAGCAGCAGGGCCGCGTCATCGTCGATCCGGACTGGCCCGCGGACACCTGGCTGCAGGTGCAGCAGCCGGACGGGGCGACGCGGACCTATCGACGCCTGCCCGGTGACCAGGTGCGACTGACGCAGGTGGTCACCACCGTCAACGGCGCGACGCTGGTCGACGGATTGCCGCAGGGCCTCGAGGGCGGGCAGCGGGACCTGGCCACCGTCGGCGCGGTGACCGCCCTGCCTGGTGGCGTCACGACCACCGGCCCGCTCGGCCCCGTGGCCTTCCTGCGCACCTTCAACGAGTCCACCATCGAGACCTGGACGACGGAGCGACGCGTGCTGCAGGGGGGCCGCGTCGCCACGGTCTACACACCGCGAGAGCAGACCGGCGCCGACCTCCTGCAGCCCGGCGCGAGCCCGACCTTCAAGGGCGTGCGCGGCACGACGTTGTTCGACAAGCTCGATTTCCTGTCCCTGATGCTCGCGCTCTTTGCCGGCACGGCGTCGCTGCCGCACATCCTGATTCGCTACTACACGGTCAAGGACGTCATGGCCGTCCGCAAGAGCACGGTGACCGGCATCGGCGCGATCGGCTTGTTCTACGTGCTGACGCTCTATCTCGGGCTCGGCGCGATGACCAGCGGTGCCCTCGACGTCAGCAACACGAACATGGCAGCGCCGCTCCTGGCCCGCAGCTTCAGCGAGCCGCTGTTTGCCGTGATCTCGGCCATCGCGTTCACGACCGTCCTCGGCACCGTCAGCGGGCTGATCCTGGCGGCCAGCGGAGCGGTCGTCCACGACCTGCTGACGCATGTGTGGGGCATGGACCTCACCGACGACGCGAAGGTGCGGGCGGGCAAGTGGGTCGCCGTGGCCGTCGGGATCGTCGCCATGGTGCTCGGCGTCGTGTTCGAGAAGTTGAACGTGTCGTTCCTGGTCGGCTGGGCGTTCAATGTGGCCGCCTCGGCCAACCTGCCGTCGCTGGTGATGCTGCTCTTCTGGAAGCGGACCACCAAGGAAGGGATCATCGCCGCCATCATGGTCGGCATGGCCAGTTCGCTTGCCTGGATCCTGTGCAGTGCGCAGGCCTACAAGGACGTCTACGGCTGGGCACCGGAGACCGCGCCGGTGCCCTTCAGCCAGCCCGGCATCGTCACCATCCCGCTCGGATTCCTGGTGCTGATCGTGGTCTCGCTGCTGTCGCCACGGCGGGTCGAGCCGGCGGCCTGAGGCCCGACCTGCTACACTGGCCAGGACGTCTCCGGCTGCCTGCAGGACTTTTCCCGGCGCCGGGCGCGACGCATTCGCCTGGAAAGGACCAGTAGTTTTGTCGGAAACCCGCCTCAAGATTGCCCTCTTCATCGACTTCGACAACATCGAGATCGGCGTCAAAACCACCCTTGGTGGTCATTTCGACGTCGGTGCCGTGCTCGAAGCCATGAAGGAACGCGGCGAGGTGGTCACCAAAGTGGCGTACGGGGATTGGACCCGGGCCGGTGACTACAGCCGCTCACTCACTCAACATGCCATCCAGATGGTCCAGCGCAACTTGACGCCCGGTGGCGACAAGAACGGCGCGGACATCAATCTCGCGCTCGACGCGCTCGAGATGGCCTTCACCCACAGTCACATCAACGCCTTCGTGATCGTGGGCGGCGACAGCGACTTCATGGCGCTCGTCGAAAAGCTCAAGCTCTACGACCGACAGGTGTTTGTCGTCGGCGGCCGGGCCTTCACGAGCATGATCCTGCAGAAGAACTGCACCGAGTTCATCGCTTACGAAAACCTGATCGGCCGGCGTGGCAGCAGCAGCCGTGGCGGCGCCAGCAAGGACGTCAAGGACGCGATGCCGCTGGTCAAGCGTGCCTTGAAGGTCCTGGCCGACCGCGAGGTGATGCCGCAGCTCGGTGTGCTCAAGAGCACGCTGCTGCAGCTGGACTCGACGTTCTCGGAGCGCGAGTACGGCGGCAGCACCTTCCGCGACTTCGTGCAGAAGCTCGAGCGCGCGCAGCAGGTGACGCTGCGCGGCGACGATCGCAGTCTGCTCGTGGAACTGCGCGAAGGCGTCGAGATCCCCGACCACATTGCCAGCGCACCGGCACCGGTCGCCGTGCAGCATCACGCGCCGCGTGCCGCCACGCCACCGTCTGCGGCGCCGGCCCCAGCCAACGCCCCAGCCACCGCCCCAGCCGAGGCCACCGCCGAGGCGGCACCGGAGGCCGCCGCGGTGGTGGACGAAGCGGCAGCCGCCCTGCAGGCCGAGGGGTACACGGTCATCCGCGACATTTTCCTGCACCCGGGCGTGGTCACCCGCTGGCCGCTCTACGTGCGCCAGGCCAAGCAGGTGATCCGGAACGCCAACGAGAGCTTCGACGAGCGACGCCACGGCTTCAACGGCATCGTCGACGCCCTGCGCTATTCGCAGCGCGAGGGTCTGTTCCGCCTCGATCGCGATCGTCAGGGCGTGATCCGCATCTACCCCGGTCCGTTGCTGGCCGAGCCCGGTGATGGGACCGAGCCGGACGAGCAGCCAGGTCAGGACGTGGCTGAACCGGTGCAGTCGGAGATCTTCGAAGGGGCCGGGCGCGCGAAGATGCGAGGGCCCGACATCGACGACCTGCACGAACCCGGCGACGTCAACGGCAATCGCGCCTACCCAGGCGAGGAGCCTCGCGTCGCGCGTCCAGGCCGACGCGGCCGTGGCAGCCGCGGCCGCGGACGTAGCGGCGACGTGCGTCCGGCCACCGACGCCGTGCCTGAGGTCGACGCGCCGGAGCAGGAAGGCCAGCTGTTTCCGGTGGCAGCAGTGCCAGTGGCTGAAGAGCCGCAGACCGACGCCGCCATCGAGACTGAGCCGGAGGCCGCACCGGCACCGCGCAAGCGGGCCGCAGCCAAGAAGGCCGCCGCACCTCGCAAGAAGGCGGCGCCTGTGAAGAAGACGGCGCGCAAGACAACGCGTTAGTCGTCGCGCACGGGATACACACAGAGGGCCCGCTTCGATACCGAAGCGGGCCCTCTGTGTGTATGTGGCAGCCCCAGGTCCTGTGGGCTGCCTAGAACTCCACCCGCTGCCCGGCGCGGACGGTCATCGCCTGACGACGTTCGGAACCGTCGGGATGCCGGATGGCGATCTCGTGCGTGCCGGGCGCGATGGCGATGGTCCCCGGTGTGGTGCCGACCGACGCGCCGTCGATGAAGACCTCGGCCTCGTCCCGCAGCGTCAGCGTGCCCGGCTCGACGATGAACGGCACCCGCTGGACGGCGCCGGGCTCGACGGTCATGGTGAGCCACTGCCGTATCCCAAGGCTGTCGTTGACCGCCTGCACGCGATGGACGCCAGGCGGTAACAGGATCTGGCCATCCATGCTCGAGCCGATCTTCTCGCGGCCGTTCAGCAGCAGATTGAGCTCCACAGCGGCGTCCACCTGGATCCAGCCGGCGAAGATCTTGACCTCCAACGGCGTCGTTTCGCCCGACAGCACGGTGGCGGTCACCGTCACCGTACCGGCCTCGCCCCTCAACATCAACACCTGGTCGCCGGCCGGCAGGTCCTCCAGCAGCTGCGGTGCCTTGCCGCGCGACCGGCCCTTGACGAAGATCTCCGCGCCCGCGGGGTTCGACGTCACCTGCAAATTCCCCTTGGCCGCACCCGTGGACGGCCAGTCGATGGCCTGCGTCGTGACCACGCCGACGCTGATCTCGACGGCCATCTCGCGGACGTGCCTGCCCTCGCGCAGCTTCAATTTGTGACGACCGGGAACGATGTCCTCGCGGAAGGGCGTCCGGCCGACCACCTTGTCGTCCAGCAGCACCTCGACGCCGGCCTTGTCGGTCTGCACGACCAGCGTGCCGCGAGCCCCGGGCTGTACCCACCACCATGCCGCGAACGCGGCGCCCTGAAAGAGCGCGACGAGCACCGACGCCGCAAGCAGACGGCGCCAGTTGAGCCCACGGCCCGCAGCCGGTGACTCAGTGGACGCACTCCAGGAGTCCAGCGGGAAACGGACAGTGGCCGCGGCACTCGTCCCGATCGCGTCACCAACCGAGATGATGGTGGCGCGCGGCGCGCGCGGCTGCCGGTCATCCAGGTCGGGCATACCGACGGCGCGGATCTCCTGCTCGAACGGACGGAATGTGTCAGCCCCGATGACGGTCAGCACGCCCTGCGGCCCGGCGATCTGGCGCGGTCCTGACGGTGCCGGCACGGCGTCGCCCGTGAATGCCGCCACGGGCGCCGTGACCGTGGCAAGCGCGTCCCCGGCGTCGATCCGCGCGGCAGTCGGAGCTCCGCCGACAGTCACGGCCTTCTCCGGCGTGGGCTGCACCGCCGTGACGTCGACCGTCTCGGCATGCCCCTGCGGGGACGACCACGAGCCCACGGCTCCGGGTGGCGTCCACACCGGGACCGGGCGGTCCAGCAATGAGACCTGGCGGACGCCGCGTGACGCTCCCGCGGCGTCGTCCGCGCAGGCGGGCTCGTGGTCCATCGGCGACAACGACAGTGCCATGGTGGCCATGACCGCCGAGGGCACATGCGCTGGCACTTCCGGCGGTGCCACGACTGCCGCGGGAACGACTGCCGCGGGAACGACCTCCACGGGCGCGCCCTTCTTGCGGCGAGTGCGACGACGCTTCCTCCTGGACGCCGATGCGACAGGGTCAGATGTCTCGTCGGCGACGGGTGTCGTCGTGAGGGGGCCCGCATCGGCTGGCAACTCCGACGGCAGGTGATCCCACGCGTCCCGGTCGTGTTCGTCGTCGACGATCACCACCTCCGGCACCGGGTCGGCCAGCGATGGCGTGTCCGCCGGGGCAGGATCGTCGTCTGGCACGCCGTCTGTGGACGGCTCCGCGTCCGAGCCGTCCTCCACATGGGCCTCCAGCGCGCTCGGCGCTGAGACGTGCGGCGCGTCGCTGTCCTGGACGACAAGTGACGCGGCCGATAGCTGGTCGGGCTCATCGTCGGAGCAGGCGACCGCGCACTCCACCGGTGCGGGCGCGGCCTCCGCCACGCCGGAATCGACGACGTGGTCCTCGGCTTCTGCCACGGCCGGGGTGTCAGGCTCGGCCGGCGTCAGACGTGAAGGGGCGAGTTCGATCCACGCGTCGGGAGGGGGTGCGGATGCCTCCAGCGTGGCGGCGCTGAGGATGGCGACCGACTCGGCACTCCCGCAGGCGAACGGACGGTCGGTCTCCGCGGGCGTCGGGTCAACGGGGGCCGCCTCGGCCCATGC
>Ga0136633_1003611_pt1 | contig 10105 bp, 11 predicted proteins | sample AntDrymeUQ832206_2_FD_105494 | JGI IMG/M metagenome (GOLD analysis project Ga0136633, IMG submission 105494) | Polar desert sand microbial communities from Dry Valleys, Antarctica - metaG UQ83 (22.06) | ecosystem: Environmental > Terrestrial > Soil > Desert | place: Antarctica: Dry Valley...
AGCGCCCGAGACCCCCGCGTCAAACTAGTCACGGGCTCCGAGCGCCATAGAAACACGACGTCCGCCCGGACCGACACTCACCGATTCTCATCCGTCGAGGGCGGCCCCGCCAGGGGCCATGGGAACTAGTCCGGTAATGCTGGGACCCGGCCTTGGTCGCGGCGGTCAGCGATGGCGGCCCACCCCCAACCGGCGAGGACCAGGCCGAGGTACGCGCCATGTTCGACGACGCTCGACGTTCGACCGGCGGCGATGTCGCTCCCGAGCCACGCCAACGCCACCGCCAGGCCGACAGCCCACCAGACGTGCTTGGGTCGAGCGCCGACCTGGGGCTCGCCGCCGTCCTGGCGCCGACGTTGGAAAAGGTAGGCGATGACGGGGACCCAGAGCAGGCCGCAGACCCCGGCCCAGGTCTCCGGGCTGATGCCACCGGGGGCGGCGCCGAAGCGGCGGCGACGGCGGATGGCGTCGCGGTGGACCACGAAGGTCAGGGCGCCCATGAGCGCGAGCTCGACCGGGATCTGGAACAGCAACGAGTCAGTCATGCCGACCGTGCCGGGCGGCTCGAGCCGCTGCCGATCATGGCCGCTGCCTGGGCTGCTGAGGGTCGGGTGGTCCCGGTCGCTGTGGTGGTCGTGTTCGTCGTCATTTCGTTCCTCCTCTGCCGGCACGGCGCCGGCCTCTGGGAGCACGGTACGGACGACGGTTCGCGACGGGAACGGGGCAGGCCACCCGATCCGGTGCGGCGCGCCGCACCTCCGCAGGGGGCAAGGCTCAGACGGGCGGCTGGGCGACCCGCCGGGAGGTGATCACCCGGCCGACGAGGTAGGGGAGGAGGCCGACGAAGGTGATGGCGACGATCCACGCCCAGGTGCGGTGGGTGAGTCCCCAGACCCGTTGACCGGTCCGCTCCTGGAAGCGCTTGGCGTCGGTGGCGACGGCGAACCACAGGGCGATGCCGATCGCCAGGAGGATGAGGTTCCCGGTCATTCCGACGACAGTGTGGCGCACCACACTCTTCCGTGGGGCGTTCCTGCTTCCCCTGGCCGGCCCGAAGAGGCAGCATGGCGGCATGAGGCGGCGAACGGTGGCGCACTGGGGACTCATGGGGGTGGGCGGAATCGGCGTCGTCGTCGGGTCGGTGGCCGCGGCCTTCGTCCCCGGCCACTACGGGTACGTCGAGGCCCCCGTGAACATGGCCCTGAGCGTGCTGCCGTTCTTCGCCATCTCGGTCTACCTGTTCAGCCGGCGACCCGAGCACCTCGTGGCCCGGCTGCTGCTCGCCACCGGCGGTGCGCTCGGCCTGCTGGCTGGGCTCAGCGGCGGGCTCTCCATGGCGCAGCGCTTCAGCGGACGGGTCCCGCTGCTCTGGGTGCAGGTGCTGGTGCTGCAGTGGGCCTACGTGGGCTTCGCGGCCGGGCTGGCCTCCACGTTCGTCGCCTTTCCCGACCCCCGGGTCACCGACCCGCTCCGGCGGTGGACCCTGCGGGGCCTCGCCGTCCTCACCGCGGCCACCTCGCCGCTCCTCCTGGTCACGAGCCGGGAAATCGACCTCGGGTTCACCTTCTTCCGCCCCGTCCCCCGCGGGGAGAGCCCGCTGTTCGTGCCGGCGCTGGCCTGGCTCGAGCCAGCGACCCGGCTGGTCTTCGACGCCGCACCCTGGCTGTACGTGGTGGGGATCGTGGCCCTTCTCATCCGGCGGGACCGGGCGACGACGCCGACCGAGCACGTCCAGCTGCGGTGGATGACCGCGGCCGGGCTGCTCTACGGGCTGTTCTTCCTGAGCACCACTGCGGCGATGTCGCTCGGGATCCTCGACCGCGGGTTGAACGCGGCTGCGCCCTGTCTCATCTTCTTCCCGGTCGCCATCGCCATCTCGGTGCTGCGCCACCAACTGCTCGACGTCGAGGTCGTGATCCGCAAGTCGATGCTGTACGGCGCCCTGTGGCTGGTCATCGGCTTCGCCATCGCCGGGCTCGCCGCCACCCTGGGCATCACCGCGGGCACCCGCTTGCCGTTCGGCGCCGCCATCGGCCTGACGGTCGCCGTCATGCTGGCCTCCCAGCCGCTGCGCCGGCGCCTGGAGCGGGCGGCCGACCGGTGGGTGTTCGGCGAGCGCGTCACCGGCGTCCAGCTGCTCACCCGCTTCGGCGGGACGCTCCAGCACGCCTACGACCTGGGCGAGCTGGCACCGCAGCTGGCGGCGGCCACCGTGGACGGCCTCAAGGTGCGGTGGGCCCGGGTCGGGATCTGCCTGACCAGCGGTGACCAGCCGATCCTCGAGACCCTGGGTGCAGCCGGCGAGGAGGTTGGCGACGACGCCGAGGCCGCCACCACGATCCCGCTTGTCCACGCCGGTGAGCTGGTGGGGGTGCTCGACTGCGGGCCTAGGACCGAGGGGGCGATGACGGCCGACGACCGGGATCTGCTGGGCACCCTGGGCCGCCAGGCCGCGCTCGGCATCCACAACGCCAGGCTGGCCGCCGAGCTCAGCGGCCGGGTCGACGAGATCCGCCGCCAGGCCGCCGAGCTGGCCGCCTCCCGGACCCGGCTCGTCCAGGCCCAGGACGCCGAGCGTCGGCGCATCGAGCGCAACATCCACGACGGGGCCCAGCAGGAGATCGTCGCCCTGATCGCCAAGCTCCGCCTGGCCCGCAACCAGCTAGCCCGGTCCGAGGGCACGGCGGACGCCACCCTGGCCGAGCTGCAGGAGGACGCCCGCACGCTCCTCGGTGACCTCCGGGACTTGGCGCAGGGCATCCACCCCCCGGTCCTCACCGACCGCGGCCTGTTCGCCGCCCTCGACGCTCGCGCCGCCCGCGCCGATCTCCCCGTTCGCGTTGAGGCCGACCCGGTCGTGCGCAGCACCCGCTTCCCCGAGGATGTGGAGGGTGCCGCCTTCTTCTTCGCGTCCGAGGCCTTGGCCAACGCCCTGAAGCACGCCGAGGCCACCCGAGTCGACGTGCGCCTGCAGGTGGCCGGAGAGATGCTGGTCGTCGAGGTCGAGGACGACGGTTCCGGCTTCGTGCCGGCCGACCACGCCGGGTCGGGCCTGGCGAACATGCGGGACCGGGTCGAGGCGCTCGGCGGGCGCCTTCGGATCGCCAGCACCCCGGGGGCCGGCACCCGGGTGCGGGCCGAGCTTCCCACCTCCCTGGGAGCGGCCCGTGCTGCGCGTTCTGATCGCTGAGGACAACTACCTGGTCCGGGAGGGCACCCGGCGCCTCCTTGAGGACGACGGCGACTTCGAGGTGGTCGGCTCGCTCGAGGACGCCACCCACATCCTCGACGAGGTGGCGGACCTGCAGCCCGACGCCGTGCTCACCGACATCCGTATGCCGCCCACCCATCAGACCGAGGGGATCGACGCCGCCCTGGCCATTCGCGCCGCCCATCCCGGCGTGGGGGTGGTCGTCCTGTCACAGCACGCCGACGAGTCGTACGCGTTTGAGTTGTTCAAGGCAGGCACCGCCGGCCTGGCCTACCTTCTGAAGGAGCGCCTCGGCGACCTCGACGAGCTGACCCGGGCCCTGCGGGAGGTGGTCGCCGGCCGCTCCGTCATCGACCCAGCGGTGGTCGAAGCGCTCGTCGGCCGGCGGGTCCGGCAGCAGTCCTCGCTCCTGCACCGCCTCACCCCGCGAGAGGTGTCCGTGCTCCGGGCCATGGCTGAGGGCAAGCGGAACTTCGCCATCGGCGCCGAGCTCGCCCTCTCGGGCTCCGCCATCGAGAAGCACGTCAACGCCATCTTCACCAAGCTCGACCTGGGCGAGTCGCCCGAGGTGGACCGCCGCGTGGCCGCGGTCCTGCACTTCCTGCAGGAGCGGGATCTGCAGTAGCCAGCTCCGCAGCTCGCTCGCGGCCCACTGAGTGAACCGCTGGATCATCTCTGTCCGGTTGGGGACGGGGAAGCTGTGCCCGGGCCAGAGGAGGATGTCCTGCTATCCCGCTTGACAACGGCGGCTGGTCATCGTGTCACTTGGTGGGGTCGAAGCAGCCTTCGAACTCGGCTGTGGGGTTTCTCACGTCTTGCCCTTGGGTGTCGCTGATCTTTGTGAAGCCCAGGAGGGTGGCAGGCGTGCCGTTTGCTACGTAGCAAGCGTTTGAGTTGATGGAGACGTCTACTTTGCCGACCTGGTGGAGGCGTTGGTCGTCGTCGAAGTCGAGCTTGCACCGCCAGTTGGACCCGGCACCCTTGTCCGGGACCTTCGGTCCGCCCCGGTCGCAGTCGAGCACTGCGTGGGTCGAGGCGGGTGTGACGCCTGGGTGCCCGAGGATGACGGCTTGGGCTGCGTACTGGCGGGCGACGTGCGGTGCGACGGCTCGTTCGATTCGCGCCTTGGTGATGTCGGTCTGGCCGCAGCCGGTGGCGGCCACCGCGAGCGCGAGGAGCGCTCCCCCTCATGCACATTCGGCAAACTCGTGCAGGATCCGGCTTTCAGAACCCTGACCGGTGGAGTGACGTGTTTGCGAGGGACGAGTTCGATCTCGTGGCGTGCTCTCGGGAGCAGCGGGAGATGCCAAGAAGCGCGCGTTCTCGGCGCAATCGGAGGTGTGTCAGGCGCCGCGACCCTGAGGTGTGCCCGCTCATGGCCGGCGTACGGCCGGCGCGAGCAGGCCGAGGGTGATCACACTCAGCACGAGTCCTATGGGTGCGCCTTCCCAGCCCTCCGCCATCGCGGCGATCGCACCCAGGAGGTTGAGGGCGCCGACAGCGGCGACTGCGGGGACGCTCCAGCTGACCCGGCGTAGGAGGGCGATGCCGGCGATGAGACCGGCCAGGCCCAGCACAGTGGCGGTCCAAGCGACACCGGCGGGAACGTCGCTCTCGGAGCCCGCAAAACCGGCCGGGACGTTGAGCAGGGCCATGAGCAGGGTGGGGACAGCGGCCCAGCGGGCGATCTTCATGCCACGGTGTGTGTCGTTCAGGGACTGGTTGTTGGTTTGGGTGGTGGACATCGTCTGTCTCCTCGGTCATCGGTTGGTGGTGCGAGTGTCCGGCTGGTGACGACGGGATGGCAGAGTCCGGATTCCCGACGGTCCGGGAGGACGTCCCGGCGCTCCGGGAACTGCGGCCCGTGCACACCTGCGGCCTCGAGGCCATGCTGAACACCATCACCCGACAGACCGCCCCTCGTAGCCAGGCCAGCGGCTGGGCCGCCGCCACCCTCGGGGTGATGGTCTTCGGCGTCGTCGTTCTGGTTGTTGGGGTCTGGCGGCTTCGGAACCTGCCTCACACGGGCCTGGAGCTCGACTACTGGCACGACCTCCTGACCATCGTCCCCTTCGGGGTCGCCGGAGCGGTCTTGCTCGATCGCCGTCCCGACCTCCCGTTCGGGTGGCTGCTCGCCGGCGGCTGCGCCATCCACGTGCTCGGCCTGGTGTTCGTGGTCCCGGCCGCCGTCGCCCTGGCCAGCGGGAACACGGGTCCGCTTGTGCGGTGGGGAGTGACCGGCGGCAGCCTCCTCTTCTTACAGCTACCCATCCAGGGCTTGGTCAACGTCCGGTTCCCCTCGGGGCGGCCGGCGACTCGGCGTGGTCGAGGGCTGGAGGCCGCCATCGTGGTCGGTGCTGCCCTCGTTACGGTCGCGGGTGTGCTCGGGGCCACGGCCTTCCGGGGCACCTCTCCGGCGCTCGCCAATCTGCGACACCCGCTTACCGGGGGGACGGCGGTCGGCGAGGTTGCGGATGCGATCGGCGTGCTGACGCCGATCGTCGTGCTTCTTACCCTGGCCGCCGGCGTCGGCGTCGTGATCCGGTTCTTCCGGGCCCAGGGGCTCGAGCGCCAGCAGCTCAAGTGGCGCGCCGCCCACGTCCTGTTCGCCATCGCCCTGTTTCCGCTGGCGGTGACCATCGGTGTGGGACCCTTCGATCCCCTCGACAACGTCCTGTTCGTGCTCACCCTCGCCATTCCCGTTCTGCGGTACCGGCTCTGGGTCATCGACACGATCCTGCGCCGCTCGGTGTCCTACGGCCTCGTCACCGTCCTCCTTGCCATCGTCTACCTGGCGGTCACCTTGGCCGGATCGAGCCTCGTCTCCGAACGGGTCGGAGCCTTGTTTGCCGCCCTCGGCGTGGCCGCCGCCTTTGCGCCGCTACGGTTGCGGGTCCAGCGGCTGGTGGACCGGATGTTCTACGGCGACCGCAGCGAGCCGTACCGGACCCTGAGCGACCTCGGTCGGCGGCTGTCGGGCGCGGCTGCGCCCGGCGAGATGCTTCCGGGGATCGTCGGAGCGGTGGCCGAATCCCTACGGCTGCCCTACGTCGCCATCGAACGGTGCGGGGACGGGCCGGCGCTGGCTGTCGTGGGCCAGCCCTCCGCGACGACCGACCGCTGGCCGCTGACCCACGAAGGACAGCTCAAAGGGTTCCTGGTGGCTTCGCCTCGACGAGGCGAGGAGGGCTTCGACGACCGTGATCGCCAGCTGCTGGATGACGTGGCGCGCCACGCCGGCATCGCCGTCCACGCTGAGGGACTCACCGCCGACCTGCTGCTGTCCCGGCAGCGGTTGGTCACAGCTCGGGAGGAAGAACGCCGCCGCCTCCGGCGGGAGCTGCACGATGAGCTCGGGCCGACCCTCACGGGCGTCGGCCTGAACTTGGATGCGGCCCGGGCCCGGCTGAAGGCCGACCCGGCGGCCGCCGACCTGCTTCTCGCCGACGCCAAGAGGGCGTCGGCTCAGGCCATCGCCGATCTCCGCCGCCTGGTGTACGGCCTGCGACCACCTGCGCTGGATGATCTGGGTCTGGTGGGTGCCATCCGAGCTCAGGCCGAGCGACTGTGTGCCGGGGCGGGAATGACCCTGAGCCTCGAAAGCGGCGATCTCCCGGATTTGGCGGCCGCCGTGGAGGTGGCGGCCTATCGTGCGGCCGTTGAAGCCGTGACCAACGTCGTCCGCCACGGCGAGGGCCAAAGCTGCTCGATCCGGCTGCAGCTCGTCGAACCCGGGAGGTTGCGCTTGGAGGTCGAAAACGATGGGCCGAGCGGTCAAGGCATTCAGGTCACCCAGGCCGGGAACGGGTGGGTTCCGGGCGTCGGGCTCACCGCAATGCGGGAGCGGGCCGAGGAACTGGGGGGCACGATCAGCGCAGGGCCCCGCGACGGCGGGGGCGCCCGGGTCCTGGTGGAGTTTCCGCCGGTGGAGGCCGAGCGGTGACGACCGTGTTCCTCGCCGACGACCACCCACTCGTGCGTCAGGGTCTGCGGGCGGTGATCTCGGCCGCCGAGGATCTTGAGATCGTGGGTGAATCCGGCGACGGGCGGGAAGCCGTCGACGGCGCCGTCACCTCGGGAGCTGACGTGGTCGTCATGGACCTGCAGATGCCAGGGCTGCACGGGATAGAGGCGACCCGCCAGATCCTGGCGCGCCGCCCGACCACCGCGGTGCTCGTGCTGACCATGTTCGAGGACGACGACACTGTCTTCGCTGCGGTGAAGGCGGGTGCCGCCGGCTACCTGCTGAAAGGGGCAGACGGGACCGACATCCTTGCCGCCGTGCGAGCGGTTGCCGCCGGCCAAGCCGTCTTCGGCCCCTCGCTCGCTCGTCGCCTTCGCGACTGGTTTCGCAGCCCTCCAATCCAACCTGAGGTCCCCTTCGCCGAGTTGACGGCACGGGAACGCGAGATCCTCGACCACCTGGCTGCCGGGCTGACCAACGCAGAGATCGGTGCGCGCCTCCATCTGTCGGCGAAGACAGTGGCCAACAACGTGTCGAGCATCCTCAACAAGCTCCACGTGACCCAGCGGGGCCAGGCCATCGTGCGTGCCCGTGAGGCCGGACTGGGCTCCGTCGGGGACGCGCCGCAGTAGGCCTGTTACGAGGAGGATCCTGAACGCCAGGGTGCGGGCTGGATCACGTCCGAGTGGTTCCTAGCTAGCTAGTTGGCCGCTTGGAGCCTGGCCGGTGCGGGAGAGCCAGGACGACAACGCCGAAGACCATCACGCCGAGTTGACGCCGGCCTGGCGGCTGACCTGGCTAGGAGGGGGCGGTCTGTCGGACGATGTTGTTCAGCATGGATCGAGGCCCCAGGTGTGCACGGGCCGCGGTTCCCGACGGTCCGGGACATCCTCCCGGAACGTCGGGAAGCTGGACTCTGCCCATCCCGTGCTCACCAGCCGGACACTTGCACCACCAACCGATGACCGAGGAGGCAGACGATGTCCCGACCCGACAACAAGTCCCGCAGCGAGAGACACCGTGGCATGAAGCTCGCCCGCTGGGCCGCTGTCCCCACCCTGTGGGTCCTCGTGTTGGGAACAGCGACTGGAGCCTCGGCGCAATCACAGAACGCGAGTTGCGTGGCTCAGTTCGTCGACGCCTTTCAACCTCCCGGGCAGACCCAACGTGAAGCAAAGGAGTCGCGGTTTGGGCAGGAAGTCAGCTCCGTGGCTCGCTTTCCCCGTGAGAATTGTATCGACTATTTTTAGGACGTCCGAGGAGGGCCCTGCTACTTCGGTGGATGGGCCCTCCCACGCTTGAACCTTCGCGCCCGACCGGACCTCCCAGCCGCCGCGCTCGAGCAGCAGCACAAGCCCCTCCGGAGCAGCCTGAGCGCTCGCTTTGAGGTCTCCAACCACACGGCGCAGCCCACCGTCGGCCGAGCACCCGGTAACGGCACCAGTCGGGCGCCCGGTAAACCAATGCTGCTCCTGTGGAGGAGCGGCCTCCGAAGAAGGCCTGGCGACGACTCATCCGCTCGCCGATGTCGGCCGCCTCCTCTCGCCCAGACGGTCACTCAGATATGACTCGCTGGCCGAAGGCCAGCAGTTGGTCGAAGTTCTCTCTCGACAGGCCTCTCGAACCGCTGGCGCGTATCAAGAGCGTCGGTGCGCGACGATCGGCTGCCCAACCGAACGCGTCCTCGAAGAGCTCGTCGTCCACCCAAGCCACCGGACGCTCACCAACGAAGGACGCAACATCCGTCAGCTTCGGAGTGCCATCGTGCACCAGATGACGAAGCTCGATCGCGGGCATGGGTGGCAGCCGAAGAAGGCGGCCGAAGATGGGCGCCGCAGAGGCGCCCCAAGTCGTGGCCCAAACCAGATCGAAGAGCTCCGCCAACTGGCGCAACCACACGCCATGTTCGTGTGAGACGACGACCTTGTAGTCGTCGCCGAAGTGGCGCTCGAAGCCGGGCGGCACAGAGGTGCCGGTAGGCATCAGGACGCCGTCCACGTCGAGGAGCAGCAGCGGGCGCACGCTGCCATCATCCTACGACCGAGGTGCGTGATCAGGCAACGAGCCGGTGCCCAGTATCGGCACGTCGCGAGCGCGCAGTAACCGCAGCACGCAGGCTCTCCGCACCGGCGCTCCTTGCTGCAGTGCCCCGCACCCTGAGTCCCGATGGCAGCATGTAGTCGTGGAGGTCGTCGCCTCACTGACCGGCTCTGCTCCGTGAGAGCGAGGAGCCGTTTTGGTCGTCGTTGCGTCAAGCACTCCGCAACCAGGATGTTCAGCCCGATCACGCTGCCCTGGCTGAGAGGTGCGAGCAGGGCAACGGGTCAGAGTTCGGTGTCGTGGTGACGGCGGATGGCGAAGTCTTCCAGTTCTCGATCCTTTCCGAGGCCCATGACTTCGCCGAGTGGATCCGGATGACCGACTGGTGGCCCAGCTCGCCCTATCGCAACTCGATCGAGGTGGCCCTGACACTGCTGAAGACGTAGCAGCCGCTACGGCAGGTGCCCGGTAGCGGCACGTCGCTAGCGCTCGGTAGCACGGACGGCCAGCCTCTCGCGAGCCGTGTTGATCAGCTGTGGTCGTGACTTCCACGTTTCGAGGCTGGCGACCGCGGCAGCGACGGAGGCACAGGACCGCGGCCCGGTCTCCGATCAGACAGAGCCACGGAAGGGCCCTGTGAGACTGCGGAGGGAGCGTCGCGTCTCACGCGCGTCTCACGGACCTGGCGATATCAGGCAGTACGGGACAGGACAGGGTGGACGCCACACCCCGTCTGACCTGCATGTTTGCCACCGGACGGTACGCGCCGGACGTTCGTCCACGCTCTTACAAGGAGGCGGTCGTGGGTTCGAACCCCACAGCGCCCACTCGAGCGCTGGTTCGAGATGCGTTCGCCTGACTGGTCCCCCAAGACGGTCTTGGAGCACCGG
>Ga0136633_1003612_pt1 | contig 10105 bp, 16 predicted proteins | sample AntDrymeUQ832206_2_FD_105494 | JGI IMG/M metagenome (GOLD analysis project Ga0136633, IMG submission 105494) | Polar desert sand microbial communities from Dry Valleys, Antarctica - metaG UQ83 (22.06) | ecosystem: Environmental > Terrestrial > Soil > Desert | place: Antarctica: Dry Valley...
ACGGCCACGGCCACTGCGACCGCCACCGAGACGGCATCGGCCACGGCCACGGCCACGCCATCGGCCACTGCGACCGCCACGGCGACCGCACCCCCCCAGCAGGGCGGCAGCCCGCAGCAGGGCGGCGCCTCGCCGACGGCGACGCCGGTTCCGGTGAGCAAGCCCACCACAACCGCCAAGAAGAAGAAGCTCTCGTGCGCCAAGAAGGCCAAGAAGAAGTTCAAGGGCGCGAAGAACAAGAAGAAGCTCAAGGCCGCGCTGAAGAAGTGCAAGAAGGCCAAGAAGCGCAGGTAGGCGCCGCGGCCTGACCGCCGCCACGAATCGACGATCGGGCCGGGCTACTCTCCCGGCCCGATGCCGTTCGAGACCGCGATGCCGCAGTGGAACGAGGGCTTGCGGCGGCTCGCTCGAGCCGACCCGCGCGACAAGCCGGTGCTCGATCAGGTGACGCGCCGGCTGGTCGCCGACCTGCGCCGGCGCCTCGGCGGGCCGTTCACGGTGGATGAGCTCGTGGAGCTCTACGACCGCGGGACGATGTGGTGCACCGACCTCGCCGTCGCGACCGCCCCCGACTCACCGGCAGCGTGGGAGGCCGCGACGGTCGCCGACGCCGCCTTCGCGCACTATCTGCGCGAGGCGAGCGATTACGCCGGCGGGATCAGGCGGGGGATCGAAGAAGGACTCGAGTGATGACCTCGCCGCGCCGGAATCCGAGTGCGGCGTAGAAGTCGGGCGCGGGGCCGGCGACGTCGGTCGGGAGAAAGACCGGGTCGCGTCCCGCGTCCCGTGCGGCCCTCACCGCGGCGTGCACGCAGGCAGCGCCGAATCCCCGGCGCCGCAGCGCCGGAGTGCAATAGACGTCCTCGATCATCGCGCTCCCGTCGTCGCCCTCCATCAAGTGCGCCATCGCCACCGGGGTGCCGTCGTCGTCGCGCACGCACCACGCGAGGGTGGGAATCGTGTCGAAGCGGATCGACCGCGCGCGCATCGCCGTCCTGGTGAGCTCAGGATCCGCAGCGAAGATCTCCTCGCACATCAGCCACTCGAGGTAGAGGGAGTCGAGATCGCAGCCGTCGGCCTCCTCGACAGGGCTCTGGAACCCCCGAGCGGTGACCACGCCCGCAGGCGGTGCCTCCATCAGCAGGATCCGGTCCTCGACCGTCGCACCGAGCGCCTCGAGGCCGGGCACGAGCCGCCGGGCGGTCCCCTCGTCCCAGATCTCGCAGTAGCGGTGCACCAGCCGCTCCTGCAGGCGCAGGACGACCGCAGACGCGGCCTGCGCGGTCAGGTCGGGTTCGGCGTGCTCGAAGCGCACGCAGTTGACGTCGCGCCAGCGCGGCAGCCGCGCGTCGAAGAGCGCGGAGCCGAGCGGGAACGGGACGACACGTTGCGCCGCGGCCGCTGCGAGGCGGCCGTGCGGCGTCAGCAGGTCAGGCGTTGTCGCCGCCGGCGCGGCGGATCACGATCTGGTCTTCCTCGACCGTGACCTCGACCGGGCGATGGCCGGCCCAGTGCTCGGCGTAGACCGGATCGTCCTGCACGGCGGGATCCAGCCACAGGCCGTAGCCCTCCTCGCCATGATCGAAGGTGCCTTCGAGCGGGCCGGCGGCCTTGGCGCCGCGGCGGCGTGCCGGGGCCTTGCGGGCACGGGTGCGCTTGGGCTTCTCCTCGCCCTCCTCGGCGGCTTCCGGCTCGTCCTCGCCGGCGGCGGCACGAGCGGCTGCGGCCTCGGCCTCGTCGGCGGCGCGCTTCTCTTCTTCCTCCTTGCGGCGGGCCTCCTCGGCCTCGAGCTCGGCGGCGATGGCGGCATCGTCCTCGGCGCGCAGGTCGACGGCTTCGTCGACGGGAGCGGCGCCCTCGGCGCCCTCCTCCAGATCCTGCTCGCGCTTGAAGGCGGCGATCTGCTGGACGGTGACTTCCAGCTGGTGGGCGATCCAGGCGTCGGTGCGGCCCTGGCGCACCCAGCCGCGAATCTGATTCAGGTGCGGGCGAAGAGACCGTCTCGTCATGAAGTGGGTCACCCTAGCGAATGACCGCAAGGGTTCCGGCATCGCTGCGTTGTAGGAGCCAACTGGCCGTTTGTTCGATGCCCCGCCGGGTAGCTCAAGCAGACGTCAAACCGCGGCAGGGAGGCGGACGATGCTCGTCCTGACACGAAAGTCCAACCAATCGATCATGATCGGCGACGACATCGAGGTGTCGGTGCTCTCGATCATGGGCGAGAAGGTGCGCGTCGGCATCCAGGCGCCCCGTGAGATCCCCGTGTTCCGCAAAGAGGTCTACCTCGAGATCCAGCAGGAGAACATCGCCTCCGGGACGACCGCGCGGGCCGAGGTCGACGCGGCGCTGGACAAGCTGAAGAGCTGAGCGGCGAGCGCGACGGTCGCGCTCAGCCCATCACGTAGTACAGCGTCTGGAACATCGCGTAGGTGACGATGACCGCGGTCGCGATCAGCGTCAGCACGAGCACGAAGAACCGCATCGTGCCGTGCTTGTGCACGCGTTCCACCTCACGCTTGCGTGTCCGCGCCGCCGCCTCTCGACGCACGCGCACGGCGCGCTCGCGCTCTTCGGCGATCTGCTCGTGGAACGCCGACTCGAGGTCGGCGAGGTTCTGACGCATGCGCATGTGAGCAGTCAAGGGTACCGGCCGGGCCCGGGAGCACCCGGGCTGCCGAGGCGTCCGTAGAATCGAACGCCATGGGCGGTCCCGACCTCTTCGTCGTCTGCAAGAACTGCCAGGCCGAGGTCTCGCCGTACATCACCGAGTGCCCGTACTGCGGCAACCGGCTGCGCAAGCGCGCGCCGAAGATCGAGCGCGACGACGCTGGAGATCAGCGCCCGCCGAAGGTCCCGCGCGGGGCTCGCCCGGCCCGCGACTCGCTGTCGGAGCCGACGCCGATCGGCTCGGCCCGCGGTGCAGGGCGGGGACGCGGCAGGAAGACCGGGACCGCACGGCCGCGCCGAACCCCGCGTGTGCGGCGCGAGCGCTCGTCCTACGAGACGGGCAAGCCGGTCGTCTCGATCGCGATCGTCCTCGTGTCGGTTCTCTTCACGATCGCGGGCAAGATCGGCCTCTACGAGCCGCTCGACGTCGTCGTCGGCCCCTCCGACGACCAGATCGTGCGGGTCTTCCTCGCGCCGTTCTTCTACGCGCGCACCGGCTACGAACTCGTCGCCCTCGGCGTGATCTTCCTGTTCGGCTGGCTGCTCGAACGCCGCCACGGCTGGTGGGCACCGCTGCTGGTCTTCGCCGCGACCGCGTTCGGCGGCATGGCCGCGCAGGCGTTCGTGGAGCCCGACGTCTTCGCCGCCGGCGCCGGCGCGGGCGCGCTCGGCCTGCTCGGCGCCTGGGTCGTCCGCGACCTGCTCGCCCGGCGCGCCGGCGAGGAGACCGAGAGCGACCTGCTCGGAGTGCTCGTGATCGCCGTCGTCCTCATCCTCGTCCCGATCGGGGCCGAGGAGGCGCGGCCGTTCGCGCACGCCGCGGGCGGAATCATCGGGTTCGTGTTCGGGCTGGGGTTGGCTCGGCTTCCTGAGCGGTAGGCGTCGGCAATCCGGGTCGACCGGGCCGAGAGAAGGCTCATAGTGAGACGTTGTTCGGCCCAGTCGCCGTCAGCGCACGGTGATGGATCCAGGCGGACCCGAGACCAGCCGCCCGACCATCCACCCGTCGATCTCGCCGACCCGCTCCGGTGAGACAGCGCACAGCAATCCCCCAGACGTCATCGCGTCGCAGACCAGCCACGCTCGCGCCGGATCGACTTCAGGGGCGAACGTAGTGAACCCCTCTGCATACGAGCGATTTCGCCGAGTACCACCGGCCACCGCGCGCTCGTCGGACAACAACTCGAGGACTCGCTCGATCGCGGGGACCGCGGCCGCATCCACTTCCGCCGCGACCCCGCTCGCCTTCGCCAACTCGTGCAGGTGCCCCAGCAACCCGAACCCCGTCACGTCGGTCAGCCCGCGCACGCCCGCCGCACGCGCCTGCCGCGCGGCGACGTCGTTCAGAGTCGTCATCACCGCCACCGCCCGCTCCACGACTCCCGGCGACGCGAGCCCGCGTTTGATCGCCGTGGCCACCGCCCCGGCACCCAGCGGCTTGGTCAACACCAGGGCGTCCCCCGCCCGTCCGCCCGCGTTCGTCAACACCTCATCCGGGTGGACCACGCCCGTGACGGCCATCCCGTACTTGGGCTCGGGGTCGTCGATCGAGTGCCCTCCGAGCACGGCGCAACCTGCAGCGGCGGCCGCGTCACCGCCGCCCCGGAGGATCTCCGTGAGGACCGCCGGGCCCAGCCGTTCGAGCGGGAAGGCGACGAGGTTGAGCGCGCTGACCGGCGTCGCGCCCATCGCGTAGACATCCGAGAGCGCGTTGGTGGCGGCGATGCGCCCGAACGCGTACGGGTCGTCGACGATGGGCGTGAAGAAGTCGACGGTCTGCACGAGCGCGATCTCGTCGCTGATGCGGATGACGCCGGCGTCGTCGGCCGTGTCGGCGGCGACCAGCACGCGCGGGTCGGTCGAGCGCGGCAGCGCCGCGACTATCGGTCGTAGATCGGCCGCGCCGATCTTGCAGCCGCAGCCCGCGCCGTGCGAGAGCGAGGTCAGGGGAACGGGAGTGAGGGAGGGCACGCGCCTATCATCCCGCGCCGTGCGCCGGTACACCGACGGGGAGATCGAAGCGGCCGTCGCGGCGCTCAATGAGCCGGGCCGGCTCGACGAGGCCCAGCGCGTCGTGGCGACCCAGGCCCCGCAGCTCCAGGGCGTGCTCGACCAGGCGCTCACCGCCGCCGACTGGTTCGGGTCAGCCCATCAGGAGCAGGTGCTCAAGGCGGCCGGGACCGCCGACCCGGACGAGCGGATCGCCGCTGTGCGGGCGCTGATCGAAGACGAGACCCGGGTCAGCATGCTGATCGGCGTCGCGGTCGGGCTCGAGCTCGGCCGGGCGTTGGAGACCACCACCACCCGAACGGGAGACTGACCTCGATGGAGCTTCGCTACCTCGGCCATTCCGCCTTCGCCCTCAGCGGCTCGGCCAACGTGCTGATCGACCCGTTCCTGACCGGGAACCCGAAGGCCGCCGCGACCGCCGACGAGGTGGAAGCCGACGCGATCCTGCTCACGCACGGCCACGGTGACCACATCGGGGACACGGTCGGGATCGCCAAGCGCACCGGAGCGACGGTCGTGGCGATCGTGGAGCTCGCCGACGAGATTTCCGAAGCCGGCGTCGAGGACGTCCGCGACCCGAACCTGGGCGGGACGATCCGCTTCGACTGGGGCTGGGTGAAGCTCGTGCCCGCGTTGCACACGGCGGTCTCCCCGAGCGGAACCCCGCACGTCGCCGCCGGGCTCCTGATCGAGTTCGACGGCACGCTGATCTACCACGTCGGCGACACCTGCCTGTTCTCCGATCTCAAGCTGATCGCCCAGCGCGGGACGCCCGTCGACATTGCGCTCGTCCCGATCGGCGGGCACTACACGATGGACCGCATCGACGCCGTGACCGCGGTCGAGTTCATCGAGCCCTCGCTCGTCATTCCCGTCCACTACGACACGTTCCCGCCGATCGAGACCGACGTGGAGCAGTTCAAGGCCGACGTCGAGGGCTCGACCGCCGCGGAAGTCGTGATCCTCGCCCCTGGGGAGACCCACACCACATGACCCACGCCATCGTCCTGATCGAAGCCGAGCGCGCGGCCATGAAGACCCTCGGCGGGCAACTCGCCGACGTCGAGGGCGTCGCGGAGGCCTATTCGGTGACCGGCGAGTGGGACTTCGTGGTGATCGTCCGGGTCCGCAACCCGGACGACGTCGCCGCCGTCGTCACCGACCGCATGGGGTCGCTCGAAGGCATCCGGCGCACGCACACGATGGTCGCGTTCGGCGTCTACTCCCAGCACGACCTCGAAGCCCTGTTCTCGATCGGCAGCTGAGCTACGGCTGGTTCTGCCAGCCGCGCTGGAACCAGAGGGTGCGGTCCTTCCAGTCGTGGACCATCAGCAGGCCTCCGGTGGCGACGAGCGCGGTCCAGGTCGCGGCGATCGTGACGCCGGTGGCGACCGCGGTCTCAGCCGGGGTGGTGGCGCGCTTGGCCGTCAGCTTGGCGGCGACCCCGGCAGCCCCGGCGGTGGCGAGCACGGCTCCGGTCGCGCCATGATGGCAGCGCTGGCCGTAGATCCACAGCCGGCGGCGGGCGGCGTCGTAGTAGAGGGGTTTTTTCAGCAGTTCCGGTGACATGGCGGGAAGGACTCCGGACGGTGGTGCGCGTATCGAGTGATATATCGGCGAGAGCTGGGGTTTTGATGAGACGTTTCTGTGTGACATCCGCTGCGGTCTTGCTCCTTTCGGGGTTCGCCTCGGCCTGCGGCGGCGATGACGAGCCCGTGCCCGCGTCCGGCCCGCGCGCGGGCGCCACGGCCTCACCCGCCTCCACTCCGGCCGCGAGCGCCACGCCCGAGGCCACGGCCACGGCCCCTGCCCCTGCCACGGTCACGCCGCCGGTGCGGACCCCGACCCCGCGGCCCGGGATCGGTGGCGGCGGCGAGGACCAGGAGGGCGGGGCCGGCGACGAGGAGGCGATCGTCGAGACGCTCCGGGTGCTGGTCGACGGAGAGGGGGTCAAGCCCCAAGTCCTGCGCGTCGCGCCCTCCATCCCCTTCAAGCTGATCGTCAAGAACGATCTCCCGGCTCGCCTCACCGTGGACTTCGAGGGGCAGAACATCGCTTTCGTGGTCGACGCGAACAGCACGTACGAGCAGTTCGTCAGCGGCCTTCCGAAGGGCCGCTACGAGTACCAGGTCTCCCACCTCGACACTGGCGTGATCGAGGTCGGCTCCTAGGAGCCGGTTGATGAATTCCCGCCGCGCATCGACGGTCGATTCATCAAGAGACTCCTAGCCTGCGGGCGGTGGCCCTCGACGTTCTTCCCGAGCACCGCCCGACGCTTCCGGCGCTACTCGGAGCCCGTGTCCGCTGGGTCGTCTGGGGAGTCGCGGCGCTGGTCGCCCTCGTGGTCCTCAGCTCGCTCGTGGGTGGGCCGGCGGCGTCCACCGACGTCGAGGTCCTGCGCCGCTCCCCCGTCGCATTCAACTTCCGCCACGGCGACGCGTTCAAGCCGGCGGCCCTCGAGGGCGACGAGATCGTCCGCATCGAGCAGCGGCGCAACGGGAAGCTCGTGCAGGCCTTCGCGGTCTCGCCGCTGGTGCTGCCGGCCTACAAGGGGGACGTCGGCGGCGTGCTACCGATCGCCGGCGACGCGCTGATCGCCGACCTGCGCGAGTCCGTCGAGGACTTCGAGCTCATCCAGGAAGGCAAGGCCCGGGTCAACACCGCAGCCGGCTACGGCATCGTCTACCGGGGCCGGCTCGACGGCACGCGCCGGCTCTACGGCCGGGTCGTGCTGCTGCCCGAGCCGATCGCGTCCGCGCGCTCCGGGGTCCGCATCTCGATCCTCGCGACGCCCGCCGCCGGTGTCGGAAAAGCTGAGGACACCGGAGCGCGCGGCCTCACCAAGAAGCCCTTCCGGTCGTTCCGCTTCGGCCTGGAGGGCCCGTGACCCCGATCGCCTTCGAGGACTTCCTGGCGGTCGACATGCGCGTCGGCCGGGTCCTCTCCGTCGAGGAGTTCCCGCAGGCGCGCAGGCCGGCGTGGAAGCTGACGATCGACTTCGGCGAGGAGATCGGCGTCAGACGCTCTTCGGCCCAGATCACGAACTACGCCCGCGAGGAGCTCGAGGGCCGCATGGTGGTGGCGGTCGTGAACTTCCCACCACGGCAGATCGGGCCCTTCATGTCCGAGGTGCTGTGTCTCGGAGCCTCCGACGACGAGGGCCGGATCATCCTGCTCTCACCCGATGCGGACGTGCCGCTCGGGTCGCGCATCCACTGAGCTAGGGCGCGGGGGCCGGGTCCGGGCCGGGAGAGGGCTGCGGTGAGGGCTCGGGCGAGGGGGTCGGCGTCGGCTCCGGCGTCGGCTCGGGATTGCCGCCGTTCGGGTCGTCGCCCGCGTTCGCCGGCGGTTCCGAGGTCGGCGTGGGCTCGGGCTCGGGCGAGGGGGTGGGCTCGGCGCCGGGCGTCGCCTGGGGCGGCAGCGACCCCTCCTGGCCCGTCGCGGCGCCGACGGAATCGGTCGGCAGCGTGCTGGTGTCGCCGTCGTGCTGGACGTCCGGGACCAGCAGCGTGGCGGGAGCGACCACCGTCGCGGCGGGGATGGCGGTCGCGGCCGGCGTGGGCTCGGCCTTGGGCCGCTTCGTGGCCGTCTTCGCCGCGCTCTCGTCTTCGGGCGTCGCTGCCGCCACCTGGGGCTCGGAGGCGACGGCGACCGGGGCGACGGGCTCCGGTGCGGCGGCGAGCAACCCGGGCGCGAACGCCGGTGCGGCGGCGCGCCGGCTCGGGTTCTTGGTCACGTCGCGGACCTCGACGGCGCCGGCGGTGACGAGCGCGGCGGCGGCGAAACCGGCTGCCGCCTTCGTCGCGACTGCGGTCAGCCCGGCTTGCAGCGCCCCGCCGGCGGCGCCCGCGCCGACACCGGCGGCGGCGGAGCTTGCGGCGGCACCGCCGGCCGCGGCCGAACCGCTGCTCGCGGCGCCGGTAGAGATCTGCGTGAGGATGAAGTTCTTGAGCAGGAACAGCGGCCCGACCGGGAACACGGCGGCGAGCGCCTTGTTGGTCTGGCGCAACTGCTTGCGGAAGGTCTGGCAGCGCTCGCAGGTGCGCAGGTGGCGCCGGACGGGCGCGGTGGTCCTCGTCAGCCCCTCGGCGACCTCCCCGAGCTCGAAGCGGACCTCGTCGCACGACAGCAGCCGCGCCTCGGCCGCCTCGGCGAGCGACACGCGGGCGCGGACGAGCAGCGACTTGACCGACGGGACCGTGGTCTCCATCGCCTCGGAGATCTGCTCGTAGGACAGGGCGTCGATCTCGCGCAACAGCAGCGCCGTGCGCTGGGTCTCGGGCAGCGTCTGCACGTCGGCGATCAGCAGCCGGAACTCCTCGCGGCCGTGCACCTTGTCGGCGGTCGTGAGGCCGTGCTCGGACAAGTGGATGTCCATCGAGTCGACGCCGATCGCCTGGGTGCGGCGCAGGTGGTTGAGCGAGCGGTTGCGGGCGATCCGGTACAGCCACGGGCGCACGTTGATGTGACGCTCGTCGGCCATCATCGCGTTGAAGGCGGCCGCGAAGACCTCCTGCAGCACGTCCTCGGCATCTTCCTTCGAGTTCAGCATGTGCCGGCAGAACGCCAGCAGCCGCGCCTGGTAGCGCGAGACGAGTGCCTCGAACGCGTGATGACTGCCGCGCCGGATCATCACTACGAGGCGCTCGTCCGTCTGCAGGCGCAGCAGGGGGGAGCGCCCGTGGATGCCGACCGGGCCGGCGTGCTTGAGGGCTGAGACTTCCAAAGAGTTCGCGAACGGCTGGTACCGGCATCTGGAACCCGTCGGGGCTCCCGAAGTTGCTGGGATTCAGGGTAGGGAAGGGCTTACCGTTCGTGGGCTGGACGTGAGGTTTCTCACGATTCCTCACGGCGCTTAACATCCGCAGCAGGCCCGGGTGATGGAATTGGTAGACAGCGCGACCTTAAAAGTCGCTGCCCGCAAGGGCGTGTGGGTTCGAGTCCCACCCCGGGCACCTTTGCAACGGCGCGGCCGAGGAGTACCTTGACGCCATGGACGCGATCCGGTGCACCGACTGCGGCGACGTCCGCTGGAGCATTCTTGGGCTCGGTTCCGTGGACCCGATGCCCTGCGAGATCTGCGGCGGCCCGATGGTCGCCGAGCGGCGGATGCCGGCTCGAGCCACGATCGACCCGGGCAGCGAGCGGCGCGACCTCGTGCCGGCACTGGCACCGGACCCGCCTGCCTCGCCGGACACGCCCGCTTGAGTCGACGGCCTCCGTCGTGCGCCGTGCTGCGCGCATGAAGGAAAGGTTGCGTGCGGGTTAGCGCGCCCGTTCTCCTTTGACACCAGGCGAACGCAACGGTTCACTTCCGGGTCGGCCTGGCACTGCAGTCGATGCGGGCCTCAATCCGGGGAGCACGTTCAGGGGTATGCGGAGGAGCGCGATCAGAAGAATCGCTGCGCTCGCGGCGATCGTCGTCGCG
>Ga0136633_1003613_pt1 | contig 10104 bp, 11 predicted proteins | sample AntDrymeUQ832206_2_FD_105494 | JGI IMG/M metagenome (GOLD analysis project Ga0136633, IMG submission 105494) | Polar desert sand microbial communities from Dry Valleys, Antarctica - metaG UQ83 (22.06) | ecosystem: Environmental > Terrestrial > Soil > Desert | place: Antarctica: Dry Valley...
CCCGCGGCGATCTTGGCAAGGAGGGCGGGGTTCCGGTAGGACTGGCAGGCGACCATCGTCCCGAGACGGATCGTTGAGGTGTCGCGGGCCAGGGCCGCGAGCGCCGTCCACGCCTCGAGACAGGGTGTGTTCTGGCTGTCGCGGTTGAGGAACAGATGATCGGAGAGCCAGATAGCGCGCAGGCCGGTCCGTTCCGCCTCGCGCGCGACCGCGAGCATCTCTCCGTACGAAAAGCCGAACTGGGGCTCGATCTGCACGCCGAGATCCACGGACCAAGAGTACGGCCCGAGCAGGCTCGCGATCGAGCGGCGCCTCACGCGCTTGACCTGGCCGCGATACTTCTGACAATGCTTCGCCGCGCCAGCGCTTTGGTCATCGCCGCGCTCGTCGCCGCGGGATGCGGCGGCAGTGCCGCCTCCGGGAAGAGCAGCGCGACCCAGGATCCCAGCTCGTTCCTCGCCGCGCCGTCGAACCAGCGGGCGATGGCCGGATTGGCCGACAAGGATGGCAGGGCCGTCGCATCGGCGAGCTTCGCCGAGGACCGCGTCGGGGTGCGCGTCGAGCTGCGCGTCGCGGGCCTCCCCGAGGGCAAGCACGGGGTGCACGTGCACGCGGTCGGGAAGTGCGATGGCCCCGCGTTCGAGACGGCCGGTGGCCACTTCAACCCCGCGGCAAAGGTCCACGGGATGCTGAGCACGAACGGCCCGCATGCGGGCGATCTCGGCAACATCGTGGTGAAGAAGGACGGCACCGGGCTGCTGTCGATGGTGACGCCGCATCTCAGCCTGTCGCCTGGCGCGTCCTCGAACATCGCCGCGTCCGGCGGGCTCGCCATCGTCGTGCACGCGCAGGAGGACGATGAGAAGACCGATCCGTCCGGCAACAGCGGCGGCCGCATCGCCTGCGGCGTGATCAAGGTCCTGCCGCCGACCGGCTAGACCGGACGCGCCCGCTTCCCTACGAGGTGTCCTGACCCTCTGGGTCGTCGGTCGTGAGGCGGAAGGCCATGTGCCGGCCAGCGATCGTGAGCGTCGCCAGCATGAACGCCGCGAACGGCGCGATCGCCGCGAGCGTGAACACGGTGGTGGTCCCGGTGACGACACGGTCCACGACGACCGCGATCGCATACCAGATGGTGAACGTGGCGATCCCTTCGACGAGCGGGAACGAGATCGGCCGCCTCGGGACGCGGCGCGGTAGCCGGTGCTCCGGGGGGAGCAGCGCCTCTTCCGCGCGGCGCGCCGCGCGCTCGGACCGCCAGAGGACGCGCACGGCGAGGACGGCGCCCACCGCGATGCCGAGGTAGAACGCCGCGCCATCCAGCCGGCCGAACGTGAGCGCAGCGAGGCCGAGGAGCAGCCCGAGCATCGCCGCCGCGGACAGCGCGACCATGGCGAGCCGGCGGACGGTCCTCAAGGGCTACCGGAAGGATGGCCGGAGCGTGTGCCGTCATGGCGACGAGCGACGCTTGGAGCGGTCGAGCCGCCAGCGGCGCGGTCGAGGATCTCGACGATGTGCAGCACCGGGATCGAGCTTCCCGCGGCGCGGAGCCCGGCCTCGACCTGGAGCATGCACCCCGGGTTCGCTGTCACGACCGCGTCCACGCGCGTCTCGAGTATCGCCGCGACCTTGTCCGCGAGCAGACGATCCGCGTACTCGGGCTGCGCAAGATTGTAGTAGCCGGCGCTGCCGCAGCAGACGTCCGCGCCCCGCATCTCCACCAGCTCAAGCCCGCGCACCTTCGCGAGAAGCGCGCGCGGCTCACGATGGATCCGCTGCGCGTGCGCGAGGTGGCACGGGTCCTGGTAGGTGACGCGCATGCGTAGCTCGCCAGACGGTCCGTCGTCGCCCATCTCGTCGAGCACCTCGGTGACATCGCGGACCTTCGCCGCGAAGGCGCGCGCGCGATCCCGCCAACCCGTGTCGTCCGCGAGCAGCTCGGCGTACTCCTTCATGTGCGCGCCGCATCCGGCCGCGTCCAGCACGACGGTGTCGACTCCCGCGCGCTCGAACGCGGCGATGTTCTCGCGCGCCAGGCTGCGCGCCTGGTCTTGCGCGCCCGCATGCGTGTGGAGGGCGCCACAGCACACCTGGTCGGGGACGGCGATGACGTCCACACCGGAGCGCGCGAGCAGGCGCGCCGTCGCCGAGTGCACGTCGCCGTACGCGACGCGCATCACGCATCCGAGGAGCAGCGCGGCGCGGGAGGTGGGCGCCGCCGGGCGGCCCGGTGAGCGGTACCGCGGGCGCGTGAGCGATGGCGCGAGCGACTCGAGGCGCAGGAGACCCTTCGGCACGATGCGGTTGAACGGGTGCCGGCGCACGAGCGCGCGCAGGCCGAGCCGCTCGGGCACCGACGCCACGGTCGCGGCCACGCCAAGCGCGCGCGGCCGGGAGACGAGCCACAGGAGGAACGCCCGCAAAGGGGAGGGACGGTCGCGCCGCGCAAGGTCGGCTCGCGTGTGCTCCAGCAGCGCGCCGTACCGGACGCCGGACGGGCACACCGCCTCGCAGGCACGGCAGCCGAGGCAGCGATCGATGTGCACGCGGGTCTCCGGATGCGGCTCGATGCGGCCGTCGAACAGGGCCTGCATGAGATGGATGCGTCCGCGGGGCGACTCCGTCTCCAGTCCGGTGATGCCGTAGGTCGGGCACGCCTCCAGGCACATCCCACAGCGGATGCACTGCTGGAGTCCGTCTGCCATGTCGAACGGCGCGCTCGCGGCCACGCTAGCGTCCTGCTCCGGCCATCTCGTACGCCATCCGGCCGGGCGCGAGGACGCCGTTCGGATCGAAGCGCTCCTTCAGCGAGCGCGCGATCGCCGCCGGTGTCCGCGGCGTGCCCCAGGTCCCGACCTCTCTGCGCAGGGTGCCTGGCGCCCGCTCGACGACCAGCGCTCCGCCCTTCTCCTCGAGCACGCTTCGGAGCAGGCGCACCTCCTGTGCGCTCTCGGCCCCGAACGCGTGCATGGTCTCCACGCCGGGGTAGAGCAACCCGCCGTTCGGACCCGGAAAGATCTCGGTCGATCCGGCGGGCCAGGAGAGGCGCAGCGACGTTTCCGACTCGAGGGGCAGCGCGGCGAGGCGCTGCCAGATCCCTGGATCGTCCTCGACGAAGGGGAGGCTGGCGGAGACCTCGGCCCGGAGGCGGTCGACGACCCGGCCCGAGCCGGCGAGGCGGACCCAGACGCCGGTCCAGGAAGGAGCCCCGAGCTCGCCGGCGAGCGGGCCATGCAGGACCGCGAGCGCGTCCAGCGGAAGACCCGTGTCGAGCAGCTCACGGGTCGCGAGATACGCGTGCTCCAGCGTCGGGCTCTCCGCGCGAAGGGTGAGCTGCCGCTCCGGGATGGCAGCGAGCTTCAGCGAGACCTCGGTGATGGCGCACAGCGTCCCGAACGAGCCCGCGTAGAGCTTCGTGAGGTCGTACCCCGTGACATTCTTCACGACGCGGCCGCCGGCGCGTGTCAGTGAGCCGTCGCCGAGCACGGCCTGCACGCCGATCGTCCAGTCGCGTGGGTGGAAGTAGCGGAGGCGTGACGGCCCGCCGGCGGCGCTCGCGATGGTGCCGCCGACCGTCGCCCGCTCGTGTGCGCCGGCCTCGACGGGCCAGCGCAGGCCGTGCTCGGCCAGGACCGCGGCCAGCTCAGCGAGCGTCGTTCCCGCGCAAACCGTCGCGACGAGGTCCGCCGGCTCGAACTGGACCACACCGGAAAGACCGCGCATGTCGAGGCAGATGTCGTACCGGTCCGGCGGGTCGCCGATCCCGAGCCGCGTGGTCCCGCCACACAGCACCATCGCCTGCCGCGAGGCGTTCGCGCCGCGGATGGCATCGACGACGTCTTCGACGCGCTCAGCGCGGACCACCTGGCGCGGGGCCACCCCGTCTATTTCCATCCCCGGTCCCGGCTCTGACCTCGCCTGCGCCGGCGGCTCGCCTAGATCCACATCCCCTCCGCCAGGCCACGCTTGATGCGCTCCGTCGGGATCGCGGCACACTGCGCTCCGCCAGGGAAGACCTTGCCCGGGTTCATGACGCGCTCCGGATCGAACGCGTCGCGTCCACGTTGCATCGCCTCGAGGTCCTCCGGCGCATACACCCAGAACATGAAGTGGTTCTTCTCGAGGCCGATCCCATGCTCGCCGGAGAGCGCTCCCCCCGCGTCGATCGCGACCTTCAGGATCTCGGCGCTCGCCTCCATCACGCGTTCGATCTTCTCCTCGCGGGCGTCGAAGAGCAGGATCGGGTGAAGGTTGCCGTCACCGATGTGGAACATGTTCGCCGTGATGAGGCCGTAGCGGGCCGCGATCGCGTTCACCTCACGGAGCACCGCCGGTACCTTGCTCCGGGGAACGACCGCGTCGTGGAGGTAGTTGTTCGGCTTGATCCTCGCGAGAGCCGGGTAGCCCATCTTGCGCGCTTTCCACAGCAGGTCGCGCTCTGCCTGCGATCGCGCCATGCGCACGTCGAACGCGCCGTGCTCGCGGCAGAGCGACCCGATGGCGTCGGCAGCGTCCTCACACTCCTCGCGGAGCCCCTCGACCTCGACGAGCAGGAGCGAGCCCGCCTCCGGCGGCAGGTGCACGTCGAACGCGGCGTTCACCGCCTCGATCGTGACGCGGTCCAGCATCTCCATCGCGGCCGGAACGATGCCCGTCGCGATGATCGCCGTGGCGGCGCGAGCGCCGGCGTCGATGTCCGGGAACAGCGCGGTGAACGTCCGGACGTCCTCGGGGAGCGGGAGCAGCCGCACCCATGCCTTCGTGACGATCCCGAGGGTCCCCTCGCTCCCCACGATGAACGGGACACAGTCGTAGCCGGGGAGCTCCGGGGCACGGCCGCCGAAGCTCGCCACGGTCCCGTCCGCGAGGACCATCTCCACGCCGAGGACGTGGTTCACGACCGAGCCGTACCGCAGCGCGTGGGGCCCACCAGCGTTCGTGCCGATATTTCCGCCGATGCTCGACGCACGCTGGCTTGCCGGATCAGGGGCGAAGAACAGGCGGTGCTGACGCGCCGCGCGCGAGAGCTCCAGGTTCACGACGCCTGGCTCGACGAGCGCGGCGCGCGCCTGCGGATCGATGCGGATGATCCTGTCGAGCCGGTTCGTCGATACCACGAGCGCTCCGGCGCAGGCGACGGTGCCTCCCGACAGCCCGGTCCCGGCGCCCCGCGCCACGACGGGCACGCTCGCGGCCTTCGCCGCGCGGACGACGCCCGCGACCTCCTCGGCCGTCGCAGGCACAACGACCGCGCTCGGCGGCTGCCGGTCGAAGCCGGCGTCGTACTCGAAGACGATCAGGTCGTCGGGCCGCCAGAAGACGTTGTCCTGGCCGCAGATGCGCTGAAGCTCCGCCACGAGAGCGCTAGGCATGATCCTCGATCCAGACGGACCCGTCGTCGGTGTGCTCCTTCTTCCAGATTGGGACAACGCTCTTCAGCTCGTCGATCGCGGCCCGCGCCGCGGCGAACGCCGCGTCGCGGTGGGCCGCCGCCGCGGCGACGATGACGGCCATCTCGCCGACATCGAGCTCCCCGACGCGGTGGTGCATCGCGATGCGGGCACCATGCCTGCTCTCGAGACGTGCTGCGATCTCGTGCATCTTCGCCGCGGCCATCTCCGGATACGCCTCGTAGTCGAGCCGTGTCACGCGCTGTCCACGGTTGCGCTCGCGCACCGTGCCGATGAACACGACGATGCCTCCGTGCTCGGGGGCCTGTACTGCGTCGAGCACGGCGTCGATCGAGAGACGTGTGTCGGTCACCTGGATCCGGTCCTCTCGCGCGGTGACGCCGCCGGACACAGGCGGGATGAGGGCGAGCTCGTCGCCCTCGGCGAGCTGCGAGTCGGCGTCGACGTACTCTCGGTTGCGCGCCGTCAGGACGCGGCCGCCGCGTGCGATCCCGGGATGCTTGCCGACGATCGCCGCCAGCGCGTCCCGAACCGCGGCACCCGGCGCGAGCTCCAGCTCAAAACGCGATACGCCTGCCGCATCCCGGTACGAGGCGAAGAGGCGTACGTCGATGCGCATGCGTTTGAGTATGTACGCACGCGGTCACGCATTGCGCGTGCGACAATCTTTCTCCAACATGGATCTCGGCGCGGCGCTGTCCGGCATCGCGCTCACGCTCGCCCTCCTCTTCGTCAACGCGTTCTTCGTGGCGGCGGAGTTCGCGATCGTGCGCGTCCGCGGGACCCAGCTCGACGAGCTCGCGACCGCCGGAAGCACACGTGCGCGGCTGGGCGCGCACATCTCCGATCACATCGACGCCTACCTCTCAGCCTGCCAGGTCGGCATCACCGGGGCGTCGCTCGCGCTCGGGATCGTGGGTGAGCCTGCCGTCGCGAGGCTCATCGAGCCCCTGTTCGGATGGCTGCTCGAGCGGTCGGAGGTCGCCTTCCACTTCGTGAGCTTCACGATCGCGTTCGCGGCGATCACGTACCTGCATATCGTCGTCGGGGAGCAGGCGCCGAAGTACCTCGCGATCCAGCGTGCGCTCCCGACCACCCTGTGGTCCGCGCACCCGCTCCACTACTTCTTCCGGCTCATGTATCCGTTCATCTGGTTCGTGAACACGAGCGCGAACGGGATCCTGCGGCTCATGGGGATCAAGCCTGGCGATGAGCTCGAGGCGCACAGCGAGGAGGAGCTCAAGATGCTCGTCGCGGTGTCGACGCGAAAGGGCATCCTTCAGGAGTCAGAGCGGGTCCTCATCGGCAACGCGCTCGACTTCGCGGATACCTACGTGCGTCAGGTCATGATCCCGCGTACCGAGATTGTCGCCGTTCCCGATGACACGCCGATCGCAGGCCTCTACGAGATGGCGAAGCTGCATCCGTTCACCAGGTATCCGGTCTACCGTGGTGACCTCGACCACGTGGTGGGCCTCGTGCACCTGAAGGACCTCGTCAGCCGCGACCCGCGCGGCGGGACCGCAGCTCACGTCATGCGCGCCGTCCCGATCGTGCCCGAGACCATGCGCCTCGACCAGGCGCTGGCGGAGTTCCGCCGCCAGCGCACGCAGCTGGCCATCGTCGTGGACGAGTTCGGTGGCACCGCTGGGCTCATCACGGTCGAGGACATCGTCGAGGAGCTGGTGGGTGAGGTGCAGGACGAGCACGACCGGGAGACGCCCCAGTTCGTCCTGGAGCCAGGAGGCGCCCACCTCATCGACGGTCTGGCGCCGCTCGATGCGGTGCGCGAGCGCCTCGGACTGGAGCTCGCCGAGGAGCCCTACGACACGGTCGGCGGCCTGGTATTCGGGCGCCTCGGCCGCGTCGCGGACGTCGGGGATGCGGTCGACGTCGAGGGCCATCGCCTGGAGGTGACGAACGTCGACGGACGCCGGGTCGCCCGGGTCCGCGCGCGCCGGCTCGCGGCGCCGTCGTGATCGACGAGCCCGAGCTCCGCCGGGTGCTCGGGCACTTCGCGACCGGTGTGAGCGTGGTCACGACCGCACGGGAGGGAGAGCCCCACGGGCTGACGGTGAACTCGTTCGCCTCGCTCTCGCTCGATCCACCGCAGGTCATCGTGTGTCTCAAGCGCGAGAACCGCTCGCACCCGGCGTTCGCTGAAGCGAGCCACTTCGCGGTGAACGTGCTGGCCGAGGACCAGATCCATCTCGCCCGGCTGTTCGCCAGCATGCGCGAGTCGAAATTCGCGGATCTCGAGTACGCGCCAGGCGCCGCTTCCGGCGCTCCGCTTCTGGCGGAGGCTCATGCGTGGCTCGAATGCGAGGTGAGCGGGCGGATCGCCGCGCACGGTACGCACACGATCGTGATCGGCCGGCTGCTCGGCTACTCGCTCGGTGACGCGCCGCCGCTGGTCTTCCATCGGGGACGCTATCACCGCCTGGGCGACCCGCTCTAGCTCATCCCCACGCCTCGGCGTGCACGACCATGAGCAGCGGCCGGACCTGGCGTCGTCGCGGTCCTCCTGATTAGCGGCCGAAGAGCGTCCTGATCCCCGCGGTGAACTCCGCGAGGCGTCCCGCCCAGTGGTCCTGCGTGCGCGGGTCGACGAGGACGAGCAGTCCCATCGCAGCCGCGGCGACCACGCCGCTGAGGAGCACGAACGCGATGACGCTCGAGCGGAGCGACAGGCCCCGCGCGTCGCTCACGAGCGGCTGCGCAGCCGTGCCACCACGTTGTCGAGGCGGGCGCGCGAGATCGTGAGGAACTTCGCCAGGTTCTGGCGATCCCCGTCGCCGATCGCCCCTTCGGCCTCACCGCTGATGGCCCGCGCGAGATCCGCCAGCGCCTCGTTGAGCTTGCGCGTTGCCGCGAGGAGCGCGTCGTCCCTGAGCTTCGGGATCTCCGGTGCGGGTCTGGGCTCGGTGGCCTTCGGGTCGAGGACGCGAGCGACGCGATCCCGCAGGCGGACAAGCGTCAGCTGGCCCTCGAGCACCTGCTTCACGAGGAGCCGGCGGCGCTTCTTGTCCTCGATCTTCATGAGCTCGTAGGCGTGGGTGATGGTGTCGTACCGTTGGGTCACCATCTCGCGCACGTCATCCGGCGCGGACGCAAGCCGCAGGCGGTTCTCGACGTAGCCCTTGTCCTTCCCGAGCTTCGTGGCGAGGTTCCGGATCGAGTAGCCGAGCTCACCCGTCATCTTCTTGTAGATCACGGCCTCGTCGAGTGGGGATAGGTCCTCCCGCTGCAGGTTCTCGATGAGCGCGATCTCGAGCGCGGTCGCGTCGTCGAACCGCTCCACGATGGCCGGGATCGACTCCTTGCCCGCGATCTTCGACGCGCGCCAGCGACGTTCACCCGCGATGATCTGGAACTCGTCGCCGGCGGGGCGGACGAGGATCGGTTGCAGAATGCCGTGCTCGCGGATCGATGCTGCGAGCTCGTTCAGCGTCTCTTCGTGGAACGTCATGCGCGGCTGTTGGGGGTTCGCGACCACCTTGCTGATCGGCAGGTCACGGACCGCCGTCGGAGCACGCGCGCCGAGCATCCGGACGATCCCAGCCTGCGAATCGGTCTCCTGCTGGAAGATCCGGCTGCCGGCGTCTTTGAACGACTTGCCCTTACCGCTGCTGAGCATCCAACACCTCCCGCGCGAGCTCTCTGAACGCCTTCGCGGCGTCCGACCGCGGTTCGTACACGGTGATCGGCACGCCCGCCGTTGGCGCTTCGCCGACCTTGACGGACTGCCGGATGACGGTGTTGAAGACCTGATGATCACCGATCTCCTTCAACGACTGCAGCATGTCACGCCCGAGGATCGTGCGGCCGTCGTAGAAGGTCGGCAACAGCCCGAGGATCTTGAGACTTGGGTTGAGCCTCGTCTGGACGGTCTTGATGATCCGGATCAGCGCCGCCACGCCTTTGAGCGCGTAGTACTGCGTCTGCACCGGGATGATCACGCCGTCCGCCGCGACCAGCGCGTTGACGGTGAGCAGCCCGAGCGTCGGCGGGCAGTCGATGAGGACGTGGTCATAGCGGTCGAGGGTCTCGGGTGTCAGCTTGTCCCGCAGGGTCATCTCGCGGCCGATCGCGCTGAACAGCTCCACCTCGGCCGCAGAGAGCTCGATCGTGGTCGGCGCGATCTCGAGGCCCTCCGTGCGGCTCGGCCGGATGATCGCGTCCAGCGGCACTTCGCCGTTGATGAGGACATCGGCCATGCTCCGCTGGACGGTGTTGAGATCGATACCGAGGCCGACCGAGAGGTTCGCTTGCGGATCGAGGTCGATGCAGAGGACGCGCTTGCCGAGCTCCACCAGCGCGCCAGCGAGGTTGATGGCGCAGGTCGTCTTCCCGACGCCGCCCTTCTGGTTCGCGAGTGCGATGACCTTGCCCAAGCACTTCCTCCGCGCCCCGTACGGCGAACCGTACCAGCGTCAGCGCGTGGAAGCCCGCGCCGCTCGGGAGTCTACCGGCGTCGCGTGCGAGCAGACTGCGCCGGCCGGACACGGCCCCTTCGACCGGCCGACCGTGCGCCAGAGGCGCGTCCGTCGTCGACTGCCAGCGTGTGCAAGCATCCGCTGCAGCCTCCTGGGGCCCGTAGCTCAGTGGTTAGAGCGGCGAACTCATAAAACCGCTGGGATGCTCGCACCTGGCTGCGGGATGCGGTACTTGCTGAGGAATTTCGGCACCGAGC
>Ga0136633_1003614_pt1 | contig 10104 bp, 8 predicted proteins | sample AntDrymeUQ832206_2_FD_105494 | JGI IMG/M metagenome (GOLD analysis project Ga0136633, IMG submission 105494) | Polar desert sand microbial communities from Dry Valleys, Antarctica - metaG UQ83 (22.06) | ecosystem: Environmental > Terrestrial > Soil > Desert | place: Antarctica: Dry Valley...
ACCAGGAGGTGCTCCTTGGCCAGGAATCGGAAGGCATCGATGCCGACCAAGCCCTCGACCCGTCGTACGCCGGCACCGATGGATGCCTCGCCGAGGATCTTGACCAGCCCGAGCTGCCCTGACCGCGCGGCGTGGGTGCCTCCGCAGAGCTCACGTGCGTAGTCGCCGACCTCGATGACCCGCACCTCGTCGCCGTACTTCTCCCCGAACAGCGCCATCGCCCCGATGCGCCGCGCCTCGTCCTGCGACGTGACGAACGCTCGCACCTCGAGATCGTCGATGAGGATCGCGTTGACCTCGTCCTCGACGTCGGAGAGCACCGCGGCGGGCACGCCCGAGCTCGCGTGGAAGTCGAAGCGCAAGCGGCCGGGCGCATTCATCGACCCCGCCTGCGTCGCCGTCTCCCCCAGCGCCCCACGGAAAGCGCGGTGGATGAGGTGCGTCGCAGTGTGCGCGCGACTGATCGCCCGCCGACGTTCGACGTCGACCTCGGTCTGCACCGCGGCTCCCGTCGCCACCTCGCCGCGGACGACCCGCGCTCGGTGTACGACGAGGTCCGGGACCGGACGCTGCGTGTCGAGCACCTCGAGCTCGACGCCGTCGAGCCAGAGCCGTCCGGTGTCGGCGAGCTGGCCACCGGCCTCGGCGTAGAACGGCGTGCGGTCAAGGACCACCTCGACCTCGTCGCCCTCGCGCGCTGACGTCATGACGCCGTCGGCGCCGAGCAGCCCGCGGACCCGCGCCTCGCCGGACACTGCGGAGTACCCCGTGAAGACCGTGGGACCGGCCTGGTCGAGCAGCGATCGGTAGGCCGACACGTCGGTGTGACCGATGCCCTGGGACTTCCGGTCCGCCTTCGAGCGCTGCCGCTGCTCAGTCATCAGCCTGCGGAAGCCGTCCTCATCGACGGTGAGGCCCTGCTCGGCTGCCATCTCCAGGGTGAGGTCGATCGGGAAGCCGTAGGTGTCATGCAGCGCGAACGCCCGGTCGCCGGAGAGCACGTTGCCCGCCGACCGCGCCTCGGGGACCGCGTTGTCGAACAGCGTCGCTCCCTTGGTGATCGTCTCGAGGAAGGAGCTCTCCTCCGCCACCGCGATCTCGTGGATCCGCGCAGCATCGCTGACGAGGTTGGGGTACTGCGGCCCCATGGCGTCGATGGCAGCCGAGATGAGCACATCCATTGACGGGTCGTGCGCACCCATGAGGCGCATCGACCGAGTGGTTCGGCGCATGAGCCGCCGCAGCACGTAGCCCCGGCCCTCGTTGCCCGGCGTGACGCCATCACCGATCAGCATGGCCGCGCTGCGGGTGTGGTCTGCGACGACGCGCAGCCGTACGTCGTTGTCTGGGTCCGCGCCGTAGGACACGCCGGCCAGCTCGGCTCCGGCGTCGAGGATCCGGCGCGACGTGTCGATCTCGTACAGGTTGTCGACACCCTGCAGTACGCAGGCCATGCGCTCGATGCCCATGCCGGTGTCGATGCTCTTGCGCGGCAGCTCGCCAAGGATCGGGAAGTCCTCCTTGTCCTCGCCGGCACCGCGCTCGAACTGCATGAAGACGAGGTTCCACACCTCCAGGTAGCGGTCGCTGTTGACCGCCGGGCCACCCTCGGCGCCGTATGCCGGCCCCCGGTCGAAGAAGATCTCCGAGTCAGGACCGCACGGTCCAGGCACCCCCATCGACCAGAAGTTGTCGACCTTGCCCAGCCGCTGAATACGCTCAGGCGGGAAACCGACGAGACGCTGCCAGAGGTCAACGGCTTCGTCGTCGTCCTGGTAGACGGTGACCCAGAGCTTGTCCTCTGGGAGGCCGTACCCGCCGTCCGCGACGCTGCTCGTCAGCAGCTCCCACGCGAGCGGGATGGCCCCTTCCTTGAAGTAGTCACCGAAGGAGAAGTTGCCGGCCATCTGGAAGAACGAGCCGTGCCGGGTGGTCTTGCCGACTTCCTCGATGTCGAGGGTGCGCACGCATTTCTGAACACTCGCGGCCCTGGGCCACGGCGCGGGCAGCTCGCCGAGGAAGTACGGCTTGAAGGGCACCATGCCCGCGTTGACGAGCAGCAGGGTCGGGTCGTCAGAGATGAGGCTGGCACTGGGCACGACCGTGTGGTCATGGCGGGCGAAGTGGTCAAGGAATCGGCGGTGGATCTCGTCGGAGCGCATCCGCCTATTCTGCCGCAGTCCCGTCGAGTCCCAGAGCGGATATCAGCTCATCCTCGCGCTGCGCCATGCCGAGACGGATCTCCGTCGTGAAGTCGCGCACCGACTCAGCCAGGCCGGCAATCGCCCCCGTCACTGCGCCGCCGAGCTGGGTGGGCTTGAGCGACTCCGTCGTACGGCGGACGCGCCGGGCCACCAGGATGCCCGCCGTGGCGCCGAAGCCGATGCCCAAGGCGGTCCAGAACATCCGTCTCATCGCTTGGCCCTCTTGGTGGCCTTGGCCGACTTCTTGTCAGCCTTGATGGTCGCTTTGACCTCGCGCTCGATGTCCGCGCGCTGCTTGCGCCCGGCTGCCTTGCGCACGCCGTAGCTGAAGGCCGCAACCTTGATCAGCGGCCCGCCGAGCGTGGCGCCGAAAAGACTGACCAGAGCAGCGACGTTGCTCGACACCGTGGCGGCATGGGTGGTGATGGTGTCGATCCGCTCCAGCTGGCCGTTGACCTGGACGACCGACGTCGTCACCTCACTGAGCAGCGGCACAGTGCGATCGGTGACACCCACGACGAGCGTCTCCGTGGATCGCAGCACCTTGCCCAGGCGGATGAGGACGTAGCCGAGGAAGAACACGAAGAGCAGCCAGCCGACGGCGAGGGCCAGCAGGAGGAAGTCCTTGGCGCTGAGCAATTCAGTGCTCCTGGGGTGAGGGGGCGTTCGTCGGGTGAGGTCGGCGACCGGTCCGCAGCGCGTGGCGCAACTCACTGACCCGCACCTGCGCCTCCTTCTCCGCTCCGTGTGGCGACGGCTGGTAGTAGTCCTTCCCGTCCACGGCGTCCGGCGCGTACTGCTGTGCGACCAGCGCTTCGGGGAAGTCGTGAGGATATCGATAGCCCTTGCCGTGGTCGATCTTGGCTGCGCCCTGGTAGTGGCTGTCCCGCAGATGGGGAGGCACCCCGCCGGCCAGGCCACGTCGTACGTCGTCGGCTGCAGCGCTGAGGGCGGTGATCACCGCGTTGGACTTCGGCGCGAGCGCAAGGTGGATCGCCGCCTGCGCCAGGTTGAGCTGCGCCTCCGGAAGTCCGATCATCTCCAGCGCCTGAGCTGCGGCCACCGCGGTCGTCAGCGACGACGGATCGGCCAAGCCGATGTCCTCACTGGCCAGGATCACCATCCGGCGAGCGATGAAGCGCGGGTCCTCCCCCGCCTCGATCATCCGGGCCAGATAGTGCAAGGTCGCGTCGACATCTGAGCCGCGCATGCTCTTGATGAACGCGCTGACCACGTCATAGTGCTGATCGCCGTCCCGGTCGTAGCGCACAGCCGCCCGGTCGATGCTCGACTCGAGGATGGCCAGGGTGACCTCCGGACTGCCCAAGCCCTTCGCGGCGCCGGCCGCGGCTTCGAGCGCGGTGAGCGCGCGCCGCGCGTCACCACCGGCGACCCGGAGGAGGTGCTCGGCCGCATCCTCGGCGAGCGTCACCTCACCGCTCAAGCCACGCTCGTCGTCGAGCGCTCGTCGTACTACGACGAGCACATCGTCATCGGTGAGCGGCTCAAGACGAAGCAGCAGCGAGCGAGACAGCAGCGGGGAGATGACGGAGAAGAACGGGTTCTCCGTCGTCGCAGCGACGAGGGTGACCCAGCGGTTCTCGACCGCCGGTAGCAGGGCGTCCTGCTGGGTCTTGGAGAAGCGGTGCACCTCGTCGATGAAGAGCACCGTCTGTGCGCCGTACATCGCCAACGACTCGCGGGCGCCCTCGATGACCGCGCGCACGTCCTTGACCCCGGCGGTGACGGCGGACAGCTCGACGTAGCGTCGCTGGGTCGCCGCCGAGACGACATGCGCGAGAGTGGTCTTGCCGGTGCCCGGTGGACCCCACAGGATCAGCGACAGGGGGGCGTCGCCCTCCACGAGTCGACGCAGCGGGGTGCCCGGGCCGAGCAGGTGCCGCTGCCCGACGACCTCGTCCAGGGTGCGGGGGCGCATCCGCACCGCGAGCGGCGCGACGGCCGCCTCCGCCGTCGTGCGCGCGTCGTCGAACAGGGAGTCCGCCACGTCGGCGACCCTACCCGCGGCGCCCGTTCCACCCCCCGCCGCGGATCTTGGACGGATTGCGCGAAATTCGTGCTCAGACTTGGACCGAAGGGTCCAAGATCCTGGGCGTGAACGTTCCTGCGTCCAGCATCCGCCCCACGACGCTGACCGGGCAGGCGCTGGCCGGCCGGGCCGCCCGGGATCCGCTGTCCACGCAGAACCTGTCCCTGCAGGTGCCGGGCACCCCGGCGTACGTCCTGGGCAGCGCGCTGGCGGTGCACCAGCAGGTCGGGACGATCGACGACTGGTGCATCACCGGTGCGCCAGGCGACGCGGAGGCGCTCTTCCGGGCGCTCATCACCCACCACGGGATCGACAGCGCATCGCTGCCATGGCGCGGCGTCGAGGTGCTCGCTGCGGAGATGAGGTTCACCGAGGTCGAGACGTGGGACTTCCGCTGGACTGAGGCCGCGCCCGCCGTGCGCACCGGGGCGCCAGCGGTCGCCTGGCTGGACGCCGCTGCCGACGTCGAGGTGCAGGCCCTCCTCGACGAGGCCTTCCCCACTGCGGTGCTGCAGACCGGCCACCCCGTCGTACGACGGTGGGCCGGCATTCGCGACGGCAACGGCGCTCTGATTGCCTGCGCGGCAGATTCGACGACGGCTCGGGGCCTGGGCTTCCTCTCCTCCATCGCCTGCGCACCTGCCGCCCGCGGGGCTGGCATCGGCGCCGCGATCACGGCCTGGGCGAGCGCCCAGCTGGTGGCCGAGCACGGCCGCGCCGGGCTCTGGGTCAACCATCCGAACGTGGCGGCCCGCCGTGTCTACGACGCCCTCGGCTTCCGCGACGACCACTGGATGGCCTGGGTCGACCTCCGCCCGGCAACTCCAGCGCCACCCCCACTGCCCTGACCTCGGCGGTGACCCGGTGGACGTGGCCGAACCATGGCCGCTTTTGCCCGCTTCGCAGCGTGGCGGCGGCCATAGTTCGCCTCGGGGTGGGGTGGCTAGGCGGGGGGTGGGGCGTCGATGCCGGCTTCCTTGCGCTGCACGGGGGTGATCGCCGTGGGCGCGCCGGTGAGCGGGTCGCCACCGGAGGACGTCTTGGGGAACGCCATCACCTCGCGGATCGAGTCGTGGCCGGCCAGCATCGCCGCGAGGCGGTCCATGCCCAGCGCGATGCCGCCGTGCGGCGGTGGGCCGTACTCGAAGGCCTCGAGCAGGAAGCCGAACTTCTCCTTCGCCTCGCCCTCGGTCAGCCCGATGGTGTCGAAGACCCGCTTCTGCATCTCACTGCGGTGGATCCTGATCGACCCGCCGCCGAGCTCGACGCCGTTGAGTACGACGTCGTACGCGCGGGCCAATGCCGCCTCGGGATCGTCGGTGAAGGTGTCCTCCCACGCAGTCGCCGGAGCGGTGAAGGGGTGGTGTACGGCGGTCCACCCCGCCACGCCGTCAGGCCCTGCGTCAGTCGGCTCGAACATCGGCGCGTCGGTGATCCAGAGGAACGCCCACTCCCCCGGCGTGCGCAGGCCGAGGCGGTTGCCGATCTCGACCCGCACCGCTCCCAGCAGGTCTACCGCGCCCCGTCGGTCGCCCGCGCCGAAGAAGATCGCGTCGCCAGCGGAGGCTCCACACGCCTCGACCAGGCCGGCCAGCTCAGTCTCGGAGAGGTTCTTGACCACCGGACCCGTCAGCGTCCCGTCCGGTTGGGCGAGGACGTAGGCCAGGCCCTTGGCGCCGCGCCCGCGGGCCCACTCCTGCCATCCGTCGAGCTCCTTGCGGGTCAACGACGCCCCACCGGGATAGACCACGGCTCCGACGTGCTGCGCCTGAAACACCCGGAACTCAGTCGAGGCGAACCGGTCCGTGAGGTCGACCAGCTCAAGACCGAACCGCAGGTCGGGCTTGTCTGAGCCGTAGCGGGTCATTGCCTCGCCGAAGGGCATCCGCGGGAACGGCGTCGGGATCTCCAGGCCGAGGACTTCGCTCCACACCCGGGCGAGCAGCGTCTCGGTGAGCGAGTAGATGTCCTCCTCGTCGAGGAAGGACATCTCCACGTCGAGCTGGGTGAACTCCGGCTGCCGGTCGGCGCGCAAGTCCTCGTCGCGGTAACAGCGGGCGATCTGGTAGTAGCGCTCGAAGCCGGCCACCATCAGCAGCTGCTTGAACAGCTGCGGCGACTGCGGCAAGGCGTACCACGTCCCGGGCTGCAGCCGGCAGGGCACCAGGAAGTCGCGCGCCCCCTCAGGTGTCGAGCGGGTCAGCGTCGGGGTCTCGATGTCGAGGAAGTCGTGCTCTTCCATCACCTCACGGATCACCCGGGTTGCCTTCGCCCGGGTGCGCATCGCCGCAGCGGCCTCGGCCCGGCGCATGTCGAGGTAGCGGTAGCGCAGGCGCGTCGACTCCTCGACCTCACCCTGCTGACCCTCGATCGGGAACGGCAGCGGCGCGGAGACGGAGAGCACCTCGACGCTGCTGGCCGTCACCTCGACGTCGCCGGTGGGCAGGTCGGGGTTTGCGTTGCCATCCGGGCGGAGCCCGACGGTGCCCCGGACGAGGACGCAGTACTCGTTGCGCAGGTCGTGCGCCTGCGCCGCCGGCTCTCCCTCACGGAAGACCACCTGGACGACGCCGCTGGCGTCCCGGACGTCGATGAAGATCACCCCGCCGTGGTCGCGGCGGCGCGCGACCCATCCGGCGAGCGCAACCGTCTCGCCCTCGTGCTCCCGGCGCAGCGTGCCGGCCTGGTGGGTGCGGATCACGCGACGTTCTCCTTCAGGTCGATCATGACGGACGCGCAGAGACGGACGGGCGCAGGTCCTCGGCCGGCGGCGACCACGTCGCAGGATCCGCCGCAAGCTGTTCGCCGGACCGGATGTCCTTGACCTCGTGCGAGGAGTCCGCCGACGCGGGGAACCAGACGTAGGGAATGCCGCGGCGGTCGGCGTAGCGGATTTGCTTGCCGAACTTCGAGGCGTCCGGGGCGACCTCGGTGGCGATGCCGCGCGACCGCAGCGACGCTGCGATGCGGTCGCAGGCCGGTCGCGCGGCGTCGTCGGGCAGCGCGACGAGCACGCAGGTCGGCACGCCGCGGCTCACCGACACAAGGTCACGGCCGAAGAGCCGGCTCAACAGCCGGGTCACACCGACCGACATGCCGACTCCGGGGTAGGACGTCGTGCCGTCGGTCGCCAGCGCGTCGTACCGGCCGCCGGAGCAGATCGACCCGAGGTCGGGGTGCCCGACCAGCTGCGTCTCGTAGACGGTGCCCGTGTAGTAGTCGAGACCACGAGCGATCTTGAGGTCCGCGACCAGCAGACCCGGCGCGTGCTCCGCCGCAGCGTCCATCACCCGCGCGAGCTCGTCGAGACCCTGATCGAGCAGCTCGTGACCGACGCCGAGCGCGCGCACCGCAGCGACGAAGGAGCTGTCGGGGGTGCAGATTCCAGCCAGCGCCAAGCACGACCCGGCCTGTGCGTCTGCCAGGCCCTCGGCGACGAGCAGCGCGTGCACGGCCTTGTCGCCGACCTTGTCGAGCTTGTCGACCGAGCGCAGCACGGCCGCGACTGACTCCGGTGCGACGCCGAGACCGAGGTAGAAACCCTCCGCCACGCGCCGGTTGTTGACCGAGATCCGCACTGGCGGCAGCGGGAGCCGGCCGAAGGCGTCGGCCACGACCAGCGGCAGCTCGACCTCGTGGTGGAAGCCGAGGGTGTCCCGGCCGATCACGTCGATGTCGGCCTGGGTGAACTCGCGGAAGCGACCGTCCTGCGGCCGCTCGCCGCGCCACGCCTTCTGGATCTGATACCGGCGGAAGGGGAAGTTCAGTGTGCCAGCGTGCTCGACGACGTAGCGCGCCAAGGGCACGGTGAGGTCGAAGTGCAGCCCGAGACCGGCGTCGTCGCCTGCGGACTCAGCGTGCAATCGACGTACGACGTAGATCTCCTTGCTGGTCTCGCCGGAGTGCACCAGCGTGTCCAGCGGCTCCAGGGCGCGCGTCTCGACCGACGAGAAGCCGTGCAGCTCGAAGACCGATCGCAGCGTGTCGAGCACCTCGAGCTCAACGAGGCGTTGCTCAGGAAGCCACTCCGGAAAGCCGCTCAGCGCGGCCGTCTTGGCCATGATCTAGAGCCCAGGTCGGTGCGCCGGCGCTGCTGGGCGGAGCACCCGGCCCGCTGCCTCGGCGAGGTAGGGGTTGGTGGCCCGCTCCCGGCCGATCGTGGTCTCGCCGCCGTGGCCGGAGAGCACCGGCAGCTCGTCCGGCAGCGGCAGGATCACCCGGGCGAGACTGTCGATCATCTCGTCGTAGTCGCCGCCGGGCAGGTCGGTGCGCCCGATCGAGCCGGCGAAGAGCACGTCGCCGGAGAAGAAGACCTCGCTGCCCAGACGGAAGGTCACGGAGCCCTTGGTGTGCCCCGGCGCCGAGTCCACGGTGATGTCGAGGCCGGCGATGGTCAGCGCGTCGTGCCCGGTGAGCTCGATGACGTCGTCGGGCTCACTGAAAGTCATCCCCATCACCTGCTGACCCGGTGCGAGACCGAGCCCCACCCCCGGGTCGGCCAGCTGCGGGCGGTCGGCAGGGTGGATGTAGGCGGGTACGCCGTAGCGTCCGCACACCGGCACGACGGAGAAGGTGTGGTCGATGTGCCCGTGCGTGAGCAGCACGGCTACCGGCATGAGGCCGTGCTCGCGCACCAGGTCGGCGACCCCGGCAGCCGCCTCGTGACCAGGGTCGATGACGACGCACTGCTCGCCGACGGCAGGCGCGACGACGTAGCAGTTGGTGCCCCACGAGCCCGCAGGGAACCCGGCGACCAGCACGGCGACGTCACTCTCCTCTGCGGACTCGGCGAGGCGGCGAGCCTACCGGCGCCGTGCAGGTGGCAGCGAACGGATTGGCCAGCACTTAGACTTCCCCGCTGTACGGCGGATGCCAGAGCAGACCCTCGGGGAGACCAGTGACCAGCAGCAAGCGCCAGCGTGAGCTCGCCCGACTCCGCGCCGAGCGGCAGGCCGCCCGACGTCGCGAGCGCGCCGCCCAACGCCGCAAGCGCAACCTCGTCACCGGTGGGGTCTTCGCTGCCGTCCTCCTGGTGCTGCTCGGCGCACTGCTCGTGCCCAAGCTCTTCGACGACGACGACAAGAACACCGTCGACCCGCTGGCACTGCCGAGCGCCTCCGCCGACGCCTCCGCCTCGTCCGAGCCCTCCACCGGTCCGTCGGCGAAGCCCGGCGAGTGCGCCTACACCGCTGACCCGGCCGGGGGCGGGGCCGCCTCGCCCGGGCTACCGCCGGCGAAGCCGGTGCTCTCCGCGGCGAACACCGCGACGATCGTCCTCAACTCCGGCACCGTCGAGGTCGACCTGCTGCCCGCGAAGGCACCGTGCACCGTGGGGTCCTTCGCCTTCCTCGCCGGGAAGAAGTTCTTCGACGGCACCTCCTGTCACCGCGTGACGACCGGCACGGGACTCACGGTGGTGCAGTGCGGCGATCCCACGGCCACCGGCAGCGGTGGGCCGGGCTACTCGTTCCCGGACGAGAACCTCGAGGGTGCGACGTACCCGCGCGGCACGGTAGCGATGGCCAACTCCGGGTCAGACACCAACGGCAGCCAGTTCTTCCTCGTCGTGAAGGACAGCCAGCTGCCGCCGAAGTACATCCCGTTCGGCACGATCACCGGTGGTCTCGACGTGCTGGACAAGATCATCGCCGCCGGAGTCGAGGGCGGTGGGTCCGACGGCAAGCCAGCCAAGCCGGTGACCATCAAGACCTTCACCGTGTCGAAGTGAGGCGAGCCCGCTCGCGCTCGGTGTCGAAGTGAGGCGAGCCCGCTCGCGCTCGGTGTCGAAGTGAGGCGAGCCCGCTCGCGCTCGGTGTCGAAGTGAGGCGAGCACCCCTCGCGCTCGGCGTC
>Ga0136633_1003615_pt1 | contig 10103 bp, 10 predicted proteins | sample AntDrymeUQ832206_2_FD_105494 | JGI IMG/M metagenome (GOLD analysis project Ga0136633, IMG submission 105494) | Polar desert sand microbial communities from Dry Valleys, Antarctica - metaG UQ83 (22.06) | ecosystem: Environmental > Terrestrial > Soil > Desert | place: Antarctica: Dry Valley...
ACAACCTCGATGCCGCGCAATCGCTGGCGATGCTGCTTGAACTCGACGGCCACGACATCGCAATGGCGCATGACGGCCAGCACGCGCTCGAAAAGGCCAAGTCCTTCGCGCCGCAGACGATCCTGCTGGACATCGGACTGCCGGTGATGAACGGCTACGAGGTCGCAAGGCGACTTCGGGCCCAACCGTGGGGCCGGGAGATCCGACTGATCGCCGTGACCGGCTGGGGCCAGGAACGGGATCGACAACAGGCGATCGCTGCGGGTTTCGACCACCATCTGACGAAGCCACTCGACCCGAGCCGCTTGTCCGAACTGCTGGAATTGAGCTCGACCACCTAGTCCGACGGCCCGCCTGGGAATGCCTGTCCGCGCAGCCGCACGGACCGCCGCACGGGCTGCCTGGGTCATGTTAAAGTGCCTGGCCCAGGCTGCAGTCGTGCCGGAGCGGACCCAGAGGATACCCCATGTTTCGTCCCCGTATTCCCAAGCTCCCGACTCTTCGATTGCCGCCGTCCGGCACCTCTGCAGTCGTGCTGGCACTGGCGCTCGCAATGACCGCTGCCATTTCCGGTGGCGCCGCGGCAGCCGACCCCGCTTCATATCCCGACAGGCCGATCCGGGTCGTCGTGCCGTATCCGCCGGGCGGCGGGACCGACGTCATCGCCCGCATCGTCCAGGAAAAGTTGCGCCAGCATCTCGGGCAGACGATCGTCATCGACAACCGCGGCGGTGCGGCCGGCTCGATCGGAACCGAGGTCGTGGCGAAGGCTGAGCCGGACGGTTACACCGTCCTGTTCACCTTGAACTCGCACACTATCAACCCCGCCATCTATTCGAAGCTTCCCTTCGACACCGAGAAGGATTTCGCACCGGTCGCGATGGTGGCTTCGCTGCCGCAGATTCTGGTGGCCAATCCGAAATTCGCGCCAGCATCCGTGAAGGAAGTGGTGGCACTGGCCAAGTCGCAGCCGGACTCCCTGCCCTATGCGTCGGTCGGCAACGGCTCACCGGGACATCTGGCCGGCGAACTGTTCAAGCTCAGGACCGGCACGAAGCTGACCCACGTGCCATACCGAGGGGGAGGACCGGCGGTGATCGATGTCATGGGTGGGCAGGTGCCGCTGCTGTGGGTGTCGATCCCTGCCGCTGCCAACTACGTCAAGCAGGGCAAGCTCAAGCCGCTCGCGGTCTCGACCGCGAAGCGAAGCCGGGCGTTCCCCGACGTGCCGACCATCCAGGAATCGGGCATCCCGGACTTCGAGGTCGATTCCTGGTATGCCGTGTTCATGCCCGCCGGCACGCCGAAAGCCATCATCGCAAAATGGAACGCCGCGATCAACGCCGCGGTGAAGGATCCGGACATTCAGGAGAAGTTGCTGCAACAGGGCAGCGAGGGGGTGGGCGGCACCCCCGAGGCGCTCGGGAAGGCGGTTACGATGGAACTGGTGAAGTGGAAAAAGCTGGCAGCCGATGCCAACATCAAGGTCGATTGAAACAAGCAAGGGCGGTGACGGCAGTGGGCGATGATTCCGTAAAGGTAGCGGCAGATACGGCCATAGCGCGGGAGGTCGGGGAGTTGGTGAGGCGCGCGCGTGCCGCCCAGCGGATCGCGGATGGCTATGACCAGGAGCAGATCAACGACGTGGTCGCCGCCGCCGGCTGGGCCATCATGGAACCCGGGCGCAACCGCACCCTCGCGGAGTTGGCAGTGGCCGACACCGGCGTCGGCGTCGTCGAGGACAAGGTCCGCAAGAATTATCGCAAGACTCTCGGCCTGCTTCGTGACCTGCAGGCGACCAGGACGGTGGGAGTGATCTCGGAGGACAACGCCACGGGGCTGATCGAGATCGCACGGCCCGTCGGGGTGGTCTGCGCAGTGACGCCCTCGACCAATCCGGCTGCCACCCCCGCCAACAAGATCATCAATTCGCTGGCCGCACGCAATGCCGTCATCGTCGCGCCCAGCCCCAAGGGTTGGAGCACCTGTGCGCTGCTGCTGCGATACGTTCATGAGCAACTGGAACGAATCGGCGCTCCCACCGACCTGGTCCAGATGCTGCCCGCCCCGATCTCCAAGGTATCGACTGCGGAACTGATGCGCCAGGCCGATCTCGTGGTCGCCACCGGCTCGCAGGCCAACGTCAAGGCCGCATACCGCTGCGGCACTCCCGCATTCGGCGTCGGCGCGGGCAATGTCGCGAGCATCGTCGACGAGTCCGCCGACCTCGCCGACGCCGCCGGCAAAATCGCGGCCTCCAAAACTTTCGACAACGCCACGAGTTGCTCGTCCGAAAACAGCGTAATCATCGTGGACGCCGTCTTCGACCGGATGCTCGCTGCCTTGCAGCGGGAAGGCGCAGTCATGGTCGATACCCCCGGCAAGCATCGGCTCCAGCAGGCGATGTGGTCCGACGGCAAGCTCTCGCCCCAGGCCATCGGACAGTCGGCGGCCCGGATCGCCGCGGCAGCGGGGCTGTCAGAGATTGCCGCCGCGGATCCCCGCATGCTGCTGGTGCTGGAAGACGGCGTCGGAACGGCCCATCCGTTCTCCGGCGAGAAGCTCTCGCCGGTGCTCGCCGTCTACCGCGCAGCAGACTTCGACGACGCCTGCGCACTCGTGGCCCGCATCTACGCGTTCCAGGGCGCCGGACATTCGGTGAGTCTGCACAGCAAGCACCCCGAGCGAGCGCTGCATCTGGGGCTCACCGCGCCGGTGTCGCGGGTCATCGTCGAGCAGGCCCATTGTTTCGCTACCGGTGGCAGCTTCGACAACGGCCTGCCGTTTTCCCTGTCCATGGGCTGCGGCACCTGGGGCGGCAACAACTTCAGCGACAACATGGGTGTTCGCCACTACATGAACATCACCCGCGTCTCACGGCCGATTCCGCAACGGATCCCGACTGAGGAGGCGTTGCTCGGCGGGTTCTTCGCGCGCTACGGCCGCTGAAGGTGCCGTGCACTCGATCCGCGAGTTGATCGATCGCCAGGCGGCCAATCGGCCCCAGGCGCTGTACGCCCGGGCGGTCGGGAGCGGGCTTGAACTGACCTATGGCGACCTGGCGGCCCGCTGCCGGGCCTTCACCGGATTGCTCCAGGGCCTCGGTTCGCAGCCCGGCGATCACATTTCGGTGGTCATGCCGAACGGGCTCGGCACCCTGGTGGCACTGCTCGGTTCGCTGTACGGCGGCTGGTGTGTGAACCCGGTCAACCTGCTGTCCCAGCCCGAACAGATGCGGTACGTGCTCGAGCATGCCGATGCCGGCGTCGTGCTGGTGTCGCCGCAGTGGGAGTCGCCGGTCCGGGTCATGGCCGAATCGATCGGGCGCGAGATGACCCTGGTGGTGCTCGATCCCGATTCGCTCGACCTGCCGGCGGCGAGTCGATCGCTGCAGGAAAATGCGACACGGTCGCCGGCGTCGCAGCCCTCGCAGCGGCACGCGCCGCCGGCCGTGGCCGATGCGGGCGATCCGGCCGATCGGCTCGGCCTGCTGATGTACACCTCTGGCACCACCGGCAAACCCAAGGGGGTGATGCTGACGCAAGCCAACCTCGCGGCCAGCGCCGTCGCCATCAGCACCGAACATGCGCTGACCGCCGGCGACCGCGTGCTTGCCGTGCTGCCGCTCTATCACATCAACGCGTTCGCGGTCACGATGCTCAGCCCGCTGGCGCACGGCGGCAGCCTCGCCATGCCGCCGCGCTTTTCGGCCTCGGCCTTCTGGCAACAGGTCGCGGAGTCCGACTGCACCTGGATCAATCTCGTTCCGACGATGATCTCCTACCTGCTGGAAGCGCCGGCCCCACCTCCGGAAGCGCTCGCGCGCCTGCGCTTTTGCCGGTCGGCGTCCGCGTCCCTGCCGCCCGAGCATCACCGGGCGTTTGAGGAGAAGTTCGGCGTGGGCGTCATCGAGACCATGGGCCTCACCGAAACCGTGGCTCCATCGTTCTCCAACCCGCTGCCGGCGGCCGAACGCCGGATCGGCTCGGTCGGCCGTCCCAGTGGCTGCGAGGCGATGATCGCGAGTCTGCAAGGTGCGGCTCTTCCCGATGGCGAGACCGGCGAAATCCTGCTGCGAGGTCCGCAGGTCATGAAGGGCTACTACAAGAACGACGAGGCCACCCGGGCAAGCTTCCATCCCAACGGTTGGCTGCGCACCGGCGACCTCGGCCACCGGGATCCCGAGGGCTACTTCTATGTGACCGGGAGGATCAAGGAACTCATCATCAAGGGCGGCGAGAACATCGCCCCGCGTGAGATCGACGAGGCGGTCCTGGGACATCCCGCCGTACTCGACGCCGCCGCCGTCGGAATTCCCGACCGGCATTATGGTCAGGAGATCATGGTCTGCGTCGTCCTGCGTGCGGGCAATTCCTGCACAGAAGAAGAGTTGCGCGCGTACTGCACGGGTACGCTCGGCCGCTACAAGACGCCCAGCGTCATCCGGTTCGTGGCAGACCTCCCCCGCGGCCCGTCGGGCAAGGTTCAGCGACTGAAACTGCTGGACCTGTTTTCGCCGACCTGATCCTGTCCAGACAGCTGCTGCGCTTCGCCAGCGCGCACTTGCAGCGGCTGATCCGCCCACTTATGCGGCGAAATCAGCGCGACCTGGACCAGCGCCACGACGACGCCCAGGACAGCGCCGGCAATCACATCCCAGAGAACGTGCTGGCGGACCGCAAGAGTGGAGTAGAGGATGCCCAGGCACCACAGCAAACTGACGGCCCGGATACCGGCACCCAGGCGGATCTGTTTCAGCAGGCGATGCAGCCAGACTGCCGTGAACACGGCGAAAGCCACGTGCAGGGAGGGACAGGCGTTGGCCGATACGTCGACCCGCTTGAGGAAGGCCATGGACGGATATTGCGACCATTCGATGCCGAAATCCGGCGTGGTGGTAGGCCAGACCAGGAACACCAGCAGCCCGACAGCGCTAAGAACGAAGGTACCCAGCCCGTAATAGGCGAGTTCGCGGCGGTTGCGCAGCAACGCCGGTGCGATCGACACATAAAACCAGAGGGACAGGTAGAGCGGCAGGGCTCGGGGATCAACCGGAATCAGGCGATCGAGCGCGGTCAGCGGCATGATGGTGATCGCGTTCTGCGGATAGTGCAGTACCCAGAAGTAGGCGACGAAGAATGCGCTGATCCCAAGGGTGGTGGCGAGCATCTTGACGATCCGGGCAGACGCCAGCCGAGACCTCAGATCGGAACGCCAATCGAAGGGTAGCGGTGTCGGATCCGGCATGACCGGTCAGCACACCGGCGAGGCGAGTGGACGCACGCTGACCTCCTCGGCGATCAGGCGTTTCAATTCGCCCGGACGATCCGCCGATTCGACCAGCAAGGCGCCGTCCTGATCAATCCCGTGCGCGACGGCACTTCTCTCGCCATCGTAATCATGAATGACGATCGGACGGGAACGGAGCAGGTCACGCGCGTGCCAGCGCAGGCGGAATTGCTCGAAGCCTTCCTCCTGGAACCGGAGCACGGCCGCGAAGAGGGTTTGGCCGATCAGTACTGCCAACCGGTCCCGATCCGGCACCGCGTCAGGTCCGAACAAGCCGGCCACCGCCCGCCCGGGGACCGACGAAGCAGGTGGATCCACAAGATTCAAGCCACAGCCGATGACCATCCGGGTGGTCGGGCCGCGCGTCCGGATTTCGCAGAGGATGCCGCCGGCCTTGGCGGTCCCGCGGTAGATGTCATTGGGCCATTTCAACCCGACTTCCACGCCGGAGGCCGCCAGCGCGTCGGCGATAGCAACCCCCGCGAGCAGTGGCAGCAGGCCGAGATTGCCCGTCCCGAGCACTTCGCAACCCAGCGAAGCAGTTAGGGAGGTGTCGGGCGCGGATGACCAGGTGCGCTGGCGACGTCCACGCCCCGCCGTCTGCCGCCGCGCCACCAGCCAGACTGCGGCGTAATCCGCGGAGACCAGCGACTCGCGTCGCAGGAGTTCGCTGTTGGTCGAATCGACCAGGTCGATATGCTCGATCAGCAACCGGCGTTCGCTGGGTGGACTCATGAGCGGAGTCTAGCGGTTATCGAGGGCGACGTTGCCGCACTGGACAATGCGGGATGCAAATCGGGCCTGCTCCGCGTATTCTCTTGCGCCATGACCGATGCGCAATGATTGACGGCCTCTACCAGCGACGACGCCCGCCGACCGTGCTCCGTTTGCTGTGGCTATGCGTTGCCGCCGCAATCGCCTACCTGTCGCTGTACCCCTTGACCGGATGGCGATTACGTCAACCGTCGGTATTCGCCTTTCTGTCGCAAGGCTTCCCGCGCTACTACAGTCACACCGACATCGTCACCAACGTGGCGGCGTACGTGATTCTCGGCCTGCTGTTCGCATTGGGCTGGTACACCCGCAAGCGCCCCTGGCTGGCGGCCGGCCTCGCCTCCCTCGCCGGCATCCTGCTGTCACTCGCGCTGGAGTCCCTGCAGTCCTACCTGCCGACCCGGGTGCCATCCCTTCTGGACCTTTCCGCCAATGCAGCCGGAGCATTCCTCGGAGGCTCCATTGGCGCCCTCGTGGGCTACTTCCGCTCGCGAAACCGGGACGGCCCCAGCCGCGTCAGCCGCCAGTGGTACGAGCAAGGTCCGGCGATCGGCTGGGCGCTTCTGGTGATCTGGCTGGTCAGCCAACTGCCGACGCAACGCCTGCTGTTCTCTACCGGCCACCTTCAGGACTGGCTGCCCGGCGGCTTGCTCCCCGAGTCGCTGCAGCCGATCCATGAGACTGTGGTGGTCGCGATCATGATCTGCGTGATCGGCGTGCTGGTCATGGACCTGGTCAGGCCGGCAAGCTGGCGGATGGCGTGGATCGCCGGCTTCATGCTGGCCGCACTCGGCCTGAGGATCGTGTCTTCGCCCCATTTCGAGTCCGCGCGGCGGCTCCTCGTCTGGCTGACATCGGGTGCGCAGGCCGGCATGCTGGTCGGTGCGCTTGCGCTCTACCTGATCGGCGCCTTCCAGCGTCGCACGCGGCTGTACGCCGGCGCGGTTCTGGTAGTCCTCGGCCTCCTGCTGGTCAACCTGTCTCCAGCCGACCCGTTTTTTCAGACCACCCAGTCCGCTGCGCAAACGGGGCTCCCATCCGCCATGACCCCGAGCCTGAGAAGCCTGATCAGCAGCCTCAGTGCCTTCTGGCCGCTGATGGCGCTGGCCTACTTCATCGGCAGGATCGCTACCGTTCGTCGGAGGAACCGACCGCAGCGACGATTCGACCCGCCGGCCCGTCTTTGACGCACAACATTCGGGGCCGGTTTAAGCCCCCATTTCAGCCCTTGATTTCCAATGAAGGGGACAATGTCAGGACCCCATCATCAACCTGCCATCAAGCCCGTGCCGTCGAATCCCGCTCCTTCCTTCTACCAGCACCACATCTTTTTCTGCCTGAACAAGCGTGACGGCGAACGGGAATGCTGCCATGACAAGAATGCAGAAGAGATGCAGGCCTACGCCAAGAAGCGGGTCAAGCAACTCGGGCTGAATGGCCCCGGACAGGTCCGGGTCAACAAGTCCGGATGCCTCGACCGGTGCGAACTGGGGCCGGTGGTGGTCGTCTATCCGGACAACGTCTGGTACACCTATGTCGACGAAAGCGATATCGACGAGATCGTGGAGTCGCACCTGCGCGATGGCAAGCCGGTCGAAAGACTGCGCCTGCCGGACGCCTGACCGGTCCGCGGCCGGCAGGGACGCAGGAACATGAACTCCGCGACCAGGCTGCTGACGGTATCCGGGCCGATCGGACCAATCGACTGTGCGCTGGACCTGCCGCCCTCGCCCGGGGTCAGGGCCATCGCCGTCATTGCACATCCCCACCCGCTGTTCGGCGGCACGCGGGACAACAAGGTCGTTCAGACGATCACCCGCGCGCTTCTTCAGGCGGGTTGCGCCTGCTGGCGCCCGAACTTTCGCGGCATCGGTGGCACCGCCGGGACATTCGACAATGGCCAGGGCGAAGCGCAGGACCTCCTGTCCGTAGTCGAGCAAGCGAGCCTCGATGAGTCCGCGCAGAACCTGCCCAGGCCTATCCTTCTGTACCTGGCGGGATTCTCGTTCGGCAGCTTCGTTCAGACGATGGTGGCGCAAGAGATAGACCGGGAGCGATTCGATCTCGCGCCGATGATTCTGGTCGGCACGGCGACCACGAACTTCGCGGTTCCCACCGTGCCGCCGGAGTCGATAGTCATCCATGGCGAGGTCGACGACGTCGTTCCACTGCAGTCGGTCATGGACTGGGCCAGGCCCCAGAGCCTGCCGGTCACGGTAATCCCGGGCAGCGGCCACTTTTTCCACGGCCAACTGAATCGCGTCAAGTCGCTGGTCCTGCGCAATCTGGGGGTCGGCAATGCGTGAAACCGGAGGCGTGAGCCAGGCTAGGGAAACACTCGATCGGACGGTCCGCGCGAGTTTGTGCTTTGCGCGAACGGAACTGGGCAATCAGCAGGTCCGGCGCACCCGGCCGGTGCTGCCGATGCATATCGCCCGCCTGCTGCTGCTCTTTGAGAGCCCCCAGACGGTCGAGGATCTGAGGCAGATGATCGACCAGCCCTGGCTGCCGGAAGCCCTGATCGAGCTCGAGCGGCGGCGCCTGATCCGGCGCGTCTCCCGCCAGTTGGCGTCCGTGCAAGGGACCGCCCCGGATACGACCATTCGACCGGAGGACACTGGCGATGCCATGCTGGACCAGCGTCGCCATCAGACTCGCCTGATGTTCCTGCAGCAGTTGGGTACGCTGGGCACCGACATGGCAAGACGTATCGACCAGTGCCGATCCGACCTGGAACTGGACGAATTGATGCCGCAGGTCAACAGCCTGATCGAGGCGATTGCGGGCCACGAAGCCCTGGGCCAGTTCCGCCATCAGACCGCGCGCAGCAGCTGACCGGTCGGACGAGTAACGCAGGCCGGCCCCCATGGACGCCAACACCCGCACTCTGCATCCTTCGCCGGACAGTCACCCCAGCACCCATGAGATGCGTCGTGCAGGCGGACCGGCCGAGCCGGCCGAACAGTCGCCCGGCCAATCGATGACTGCGGGCGAAGCCACCCGACCGGATCCCCGCCTCGTCTTTGCCAAAACCCTGGCCGGCAACCAAGCGGTCCGCACGCCCGGCCAGCGCGTGTCCCTGGCCGCGCGCCGCCTGCTGATGCTCTTTGACGGCCAGCGATCACTGGCGCAATTGCCCCACATCGTCCGTCCGGACGAAGTCCCGACGCTGTTGCAGGAACTTGAAGCCCATGGCCTGATCACGCTGGCCGGCCGGCTGAGCGAAGACCTCGCCACCGCGAGCATCCACCCCGATCTCAAGATGGCGCAGATCAAGCGCTCGCTCGCGGGCGTCTTCGAGCGTGAACTGGGGGATCAGGCCAGCGTCCTGGAAGCGCGGGTTCAGGACTGCGTGAACCTGGTGGTGTTGCGCAACGTGCTGCGCGAAGTGATCACGCTGGTGGCGCAACGCAAGGACGACGCCGCCGCGGACCGGATCGCCCTGATCGTCAAGACGCACGGTCCGTTCTGAGGATCCGGTCGGAGTATGGGGAAGGGGTCGCCATTGGTCGGCCGCCTGCGTACTGATATCGCAACACAGCAGGAGCCAAGTGAGCCGGATGGCATAATGAACGGTCAGGAACCGTCCCCCGCGCGACCGCCCTGCCGGCGCGTTCGCCCGGGACATCACCCGCGCTTCGAGCGTCGACCACATCCCATGACCACACCCGTTTGCCGCCCGTCCGCCTCATTTTGCGGTCCCCACGCACTGCCCACCATCCTCCAGCTTGCCGCTGAATCGATCATTCGCGCTGCCGCAGCGGCTCGCCGCCGTCATTTGCGCCACCGCGCACTGGCCGCGCTCCTCGCCGGATCGCTGTTGCTCGGAACAGGCATCGTCCCCGCCGCGGCCCAGGTGCCGGCGCCGGACGTGGCCGCCCGCTCCTGGCTGCTGATGGACATGACCACCCATACCGTGCTGTTCAGCCAGTTGCCGGACGAACGCGTGGAGCCCGCGTCGCTGACCAAGCTGATGACAGCCTACGTGGTCTTTGATTCGCTGGAGAAGAATCGTCTGACCCTGACCCAACGTCCGCCGG
>Ga0136633_1003616_pt1 | contig 10103 bp, 8 predicted proteins | sample AntDrymeUQ832206_2_FD_105494 | JGI IMG/M metagenome (GOLD analysis project Ga0136633, IMG submission 105494) | Polar desert sand microbial communities from Dry Valleys, Antarctica - metaG UQ83 (22.06) | ecosystem: Environmental > Terrestrial > Soil > Desert | place: Antarctica: Dry Valley...
GGCCTCGCCCAGCGGATGAGCGCGGGATACGGCATCCAGCACTCCGAGGTCAACGCCAGCCCCACCGACGACCTGCACCTGGTGCAGATGTGGGTGCTGCCCGACCGCCGCGGCGTCGAGCCTGGGTACGAGCAGCGCGACCTCACCGCCGAGCTCTCCGATGGCGGGCTGGTGCCGGTCGCCTCCGGCCGGGGGCACGAGGGCGCGGTCACGATCCACCAGCGCGACGCGGTGCTGTGGGCGGGCCGGCTGCGCCCGGGTGAGGAGGTCGTCGTGCCCGACGCGCCCCACGTCCACGTGTTCGTGGCCAAGGGGTCGGCGCGGCTCGCCGACGACGAGCTCGACCCCGGCGACGCCGCCCGCCTCACCGAAGCCGGCGCCCTCCCCCTCCTCGCCGGCGCCAGTCCTTCGAAAGACGGCGGCGCGGAAGTCCTCATCTGGGAGACGGCGTAGCGTCAAGCGCGCCTTGACGGTCGGGCGGCGTCAAGGCATAGTTGACGGGTGACCCGGCTCCCCACCCTCGATGAGCTGGCGGCCACGGTCGTCGCCGACGCTACGTCCGACGATCCGCTCGATCAGCTCACCACCGCTGCCCGGGCCCGGGACGCGCTCGACGACTTGAGCGACGCCCTCCTCGACCGCTTCGTCGAGCAGGCGCGCTCGGCCGGTTGCTCCTGGAGCCAGATCGGCGGGGCGCTCGGCGTGAGCAAGCAAGCGATCCAGCAGCGGCACACCACCGGCGATGCAGTCGCCCGCCGGCTGCTGGCAGGCGCGTCGTCGCGTCACGGTTGCGGATTCACTCCCCGCGCTCGCGCGTGCGTCGCCCAATCCCAGAGCGCGGCGCAACGCCTGAAGCACAACTACATCGGCACCGAGCACCTGTTGCTGGGACTGTTCGGTGTCCGCGAAGGGGTCGCCGCCCGCGTCCTCGCGCAGCTCGGTGTCACCGCACCGACCATCGAAGCCGCGCTGGTCGAAGAGCTCGGCGCGAGCGCCTGGGCGACCGGGGACGATCTTCCCCTGACCCCAAGGGCTCGGAAGGTCCTGCGGCATACCCAGCGCGAGGCCAAGGGTCTCGGGCACAACTACGTCGGCACCGAGCACATCCTCCTGGCCGTCATGGCCGAGGGCGAGGGCCTGGCAGCACGCCTCCTCGCGGCCGAGGGCGTCGGGTATGCGCATATCCGGAGCTCGGTCGTCGAGATCCTCACGGGAACGCGGTCCGCTTGACCGACGACGTCCTGGCGCGCCGTCCGCCTGCCGACGCATTGCGTTGGGCGGCGCAATCGGTCGGCCCCGGCAGTCGCATCGTGAGCGTCGACGCCCTGCCGAGCAGCTGGCTCGCCAACCATTCCGTCGACGTGGTCGACCGGCGCGGCACTACCCACGAGCTCGTGCTGCGCCGCTGGGCTCGTCCCGGGTGGGAAGCCGGCGACCCCGAGATGACGGCCGCCCACGAGGTCGGCGTGCTGGAGCTCCTGGGCGCCTCGCCGGTCCCCGCCCCCGAACTCGTCGCCGCCGACCCCGATGCCGACGTGTGCGACGTCCCCGCGCTGCTGATCATCCGGCTCGGCGGGGAACCGCCACCGGCGCGGCCACCGGAACTTTCCTCCTTCCTGGAGCAACTGGCCGGTGCGCTCCCGGCGATCCACGCGGTCGATCCGAGCGGCCGCGTGCACGCGTACTCGCCGTACTACGAACCCGATCGCATCGCGGTGCCAGCGTGGTCAGGACGCCCCGACCTCTGGGAGCAGGCGATCAACGTCTTCGCCGGTCCCCCGCCCGGGACCGAGAGCTGCCTCATCCACCGCGACTACCACCCCGGCAACACGCTGTGGTCGGGCGGGCGACTCACCGGCATCGTCGACTGGACCACCGCCTCCGTCGGCGCGCCCGCCGTCGACCTGGCCCACATGCGCTGGAACCTCGCGGTCGACCACGGTCTCGACGCCGCCGACGAGTTCCTGGCACGCCACCGCGAGCTCGCCGGAGAACCCGAGCATGTCCCCTACTGGGACGTCGTGACCGCGATCGACGTACTGCCCGAGATCGATCTCGTCGACGGCGCCACGCTCGATGAGTTCGTGGCCGCCGCGCTCGCGCGGCTCTAGTCGCGCGACGCCCGGAACAGGCCCACCGGCTCGGGGATGCCCTTCATCACCACCGGGCCCAGCTCCTCGAACCGCACGTCCTCGCGCCCGCTGGTGATCTGCGCCCGCACGTGCTCGGAGACCAGCAGCTCGCCCGGTCCGGCCATGTCGACGATCCGGGCCGCGAGATTGACGTCGTTGCCGATGAGGTCGTCGCCGCGCGCGGTCGGACAGCCCCAGTGCATTCCCATGCGGACCCACAGCGGCGCGGTGTCCGACGCCGCCTCCTCAAGGCGGTGGTGGAGGTCGAGGCACGTGCGGAGCGCGGTCGCGGCGTCGGGGAACCACAGCATCAGCCCGTCGCCCAGCTCCTTCACGACCCGGGCGCCCGGAGGAAGGGTGTCGCGCACGATCTGGTCCTGGAGGTCGAGAGCGGCGAGGGCGTCGGCGTCGCCCCGCTCGGCCGTGAACTCGGTAAAGCCGACGATGTCGGTGAATGCGATGGCGCCAGGCGCCACGTTCACCGCTCGACTACGGCGATGCTGCCGCTCCCCACCTTCACCCGGATCTCACCGTCGTCGCCCTCGTCGCAGTCGCAGCGGACTTTGCCGCTCCCCGACCGCAGCGACGTGGCCGGTCGCAAACCCGGCGGGACCGAGATCGTGACCGACCCCGAGTGCGCCTTCACGTCGACGCCGCCGGCCTCGGCCAGGCCAAGCTCCACACTGCCGCTGCCGGTCTTGATGCGCGCCCCACTCACGAGCTCGGCCTCGACCGAGCCCGAGCCGGTCGCGAGGTCAGCTTCCCCGGCGCGGCCGACTCGCACGGTGCCGCTCTCGGTCTTGAGCCGGCACCGCTCGGTGCACTCGTCGACCTCGACGTCGCCCGACCCGGTTCGGGCGTCGAGCGCCCGCACTTCCTCGACCTCGATGGTGCCGCTGCCGGTCGTGACCCGGGCGTCGCCAAGGCGGCCGTGCAACTCGACGTTGCCCGAGCCCGTACCCACCACGACGTCGGTGCCGGCGGGGCAGCGCACCTTCACCCGCCCGGAGCCCTTCACCTCCACCCCGTCGGGACCCACGGCGGGCTCGTCGCCCTTCTCGACGACGATGTCGGAGCGGTCCTCCCCGGTCACGGTCACGCGCGCCGACCGGCTCGTCACGCGCAACACCGCGCCGGGGGGAGCCGGGATGCTCTTGTGGGGGGTCATCACCCCATCATGAACTCATTGCCGGGGCTGTGCCTCGTGACGAGCGTCACGCCCGTTGCGACGACTCGGCCGCCTGCATGGCGGCGCCGCCCAGCTCCAGCAGCCGATTGTCGCCGGCGAGCGCGCTGCCGAGCCCGTTGAGCGTCAGCGCCATCGAGAGCTCGCGTTCGGGGTCGCCCCACGCCCCCGAGCCGCCGAAGCCGTAGTGCCCGAAGGCCTGTTCGGGGGCTCCGGCTGTCGTGATCACGCCGTGGTAGCCGAGCCGCCACATCATCGGGAACGCGATCACGAGGTCGGGCCGGTCGTTCTGGACCTCGGTGGCGCGCGTGACCGTCTTCTCCGACAGCAGCCGCACGCCGTCGAGCTCGCCGCCGTTGGCGAGCGCGGCGTACATGCGGGCGAGGGACCGGGCGGTGAAGCAGCCGTTGCCCGACGGCATCGGCGCCTCGACCCACTCCGGCGTCGAGCGCGCCTCGAGCAGCGTCGGCGGGAGCGCGGCGACGATCAGGTCGGGGTGGACGGTCAGCCCGAGCTGCCCGGCCAGCTGCACCATCCTGCCGGGGTCGTCGAGCAGCGTGCGACCGTCCAGGCCCGATGGCGTGAGGATCTGCACCAACCGGTGGTGCTGATCGCGCGGCAGACCGACGTGGCAGCCGTCGAGACCGAGGGGCTCGGCGATCTCGCGCTGGATGAACTCGGTGAGGCCCACGCCGGAGACCCGGCGCACGAGCTCGCCCACCAGGAAGCCGAACGTCACCGCGTGGTACCCGTTGGCGGTCCCCGGTTCGAACGCGGGCGCCATCGCCTCGATGCCGGCGACCATCGCCTCCCAGTCGAGGACCATGTCCGGCCCGGTCAGGAAGGAAGCGACGTCGAAGAGACCGGCCTCGTGGCACAGCACCTGGCGGACGGTGATGTCCTCCTTACCGTTGCGTCCGAACCCGGTCCAGTGCTCGGCGACGCGGTCGTCGTAGTCGAGCAGGCCGCGGTCGACGCAGACGTGCAGCGCGGTGGCCACCACCCCCTTGGTGGTGGAGTACGAGACCGCCAGCGAGTCCTCGCGCCAGGGGTTCCCGCCATCCGCCAAGGGGGTGGCGTCGGCCGCGCCGGTCCAGACGTCCACCACCGGTCGCCCCCGGTGGTAGACGCACACCGCTGCGCCGCCCCGTCCGAGCGCGCCGACCAGGGCGTCGAGCCGGGCGGCGACCGGCTCGAAGGCGGCGTCGTACGCACCTTGCACCATCGCGGCATGCTATTGCACAGCCTGTGAAAAAACCATAAGCTGGTTCGGGATGGCGACCACGAGCATCACCACCGGCGACACGACGGCCAGCGGCACAACGGATGGCCGCTCACTTCGGGCGGCTCGCACCCGCGAGGCCGTCGTCGAGGCCCTCCTCTCGCTCAACGACGAGGGGAACCTCCGGCCCACCGCCCGGGAGATCGCCGACCGGGCCGGGGTGTCGCTGCGGTCGGTCTACGTCCACTTCGAGGACCTCGAGGACCTGTTCAGCGCGGCCGCGGCCAAGCAGTTCGAACGGCTCGTCACCCTGTACGAGCCTCTGCCGACCGACGGGCCCCTGCCCGACCGTCTCGATGCCTTCGTCAGCCAACGGGCCCGGATCATGGAGGCCGCCGCGCCCGTCCGGCGGGCCGCGCTCCTCCAAGAGCCGTTCTCCCCCGCGCTCGCGCAGGTCATGGCCCTGACCCGCAAGGCCGGACGGGACGAGATCGAACGAGTCTTCGTCACCGAGCTCGAGCGCGAGCGGGGCGCCGCTGGCGAGCGGCTCCGCGCCTCACTCGACGTCGCCGCCGGTCCCGGCACCTGGGAGACCCTCCGGGTGCACGACGGCCTCTCGGTCGAGCAGGCCCGGCTCGTCGTCACCGAGATGCTCACGAAGCTCCTGGCGTCGGGCTGAAATGGAGGTTCTGCGGACCCCGGACGAGCGTTTCGCGTCCCTGCCCGGCTACCCGTTCTCCCCGCACTACGTCGAGGTCCCCGACGGCGAAGGCGGCGAGCTGCGCGTCCACTACCTCGACGAGGGCCCTGCCGACGCCGATCCCGTCCTCCTCCTCCACGGCGAGCCGTCGTGGAGCTTCCTGTACCGCAAGATGATCCCGGTGATCACCGCCGCCGGGCACCGGGCCGTCGCCCCCGACCTCGTCGGGTTCGGGCGGTCCGACAAGCCGTCGAAGCGCGCCGACTACACCTACCAGCGCCACGTCGACTGGATGCGGGCGCTGCTCGAGCAGCTCGACCTGCGCAACGTCACCTTCGTCGGCCAGGACTGGGGCGGCCTCATCGGGCTGCGCCTCGTCGCCGAGCACCCCGACCGCTTCGCCCGCGTCGTCGCCGCCAACACCTTCCTGCCCACCGGCGACCGCGACCCGGGTGACGCTTTTCTCGCGTGGCAGAAGTTCTCCCAGGAGACGCGCACGTTCCGCGTCGGCCGGATCGTGAACGGCGGGTGCGTGACCGAGCTGCCCGAGGACGTCGTCGCCGCCTACGACGCCCCGTTCCCCGACGAGACCTACAAGGAGGGCGCCCGCCAGTTCCCCCTGCTGGTGCCGACCTCCCCCTCGGACCCCGCCGCCGAGCCCAACCGCCGGGCGTGGGAGGTGCTGTCGAAGTTCGACAAGCCCTTCCTGACCGCGTTCAGCGACTCCGACCCCATCACGGGCGGGGCCGACCGCGTCCTCCAGGAGACGATCCCGGGGACGAAGGGCCGGTCCCACACCACGTTCGCCGGGGGCGGCCACTTCCTCCAGGAGGACGTGGGCGAGGAGCTGGCGCGGGTAGTGGTCGACTTCGTTGGGGCAACCTAGGGTCAGTCCGACCAGGGGGGAACCGTTGCGCCAAAGGGGGGAGCGCTCGGGGACGACGCTGGCCGCGCTCCGCCGCCGCGTCGGTGACCTCGACATCGGTCGCGCGCTCGCCGTCGGCCTGCCGGTGGCGGCGCTCATTGTCGCGGTGCGGATCTCGCCGTACCCGGCGCCGCTCGGCGTCATTCTCGACGGCGCCCTCGGCGGCGGGCGCATCGCGCTCGTCGCTCTCGGCATCGCGCTCATCTACCGGGCCAACCGCGTCGTGAACTTCGCCCAGGGCGACCTGGGCCAGCTCCCGACCACCATCGTCGTGATCCTCGTGGTGAGCCTGGGCTGGAACTACTACCTCGGCGCCGCCGTCGGCCTCGCCGCCGCCATCGTCCTCGGCATCCTGGTCGAGACCCTGATCATCCGCAGATTCTTCAAGGCCCCGCGGCTGATCTTGACGGTGGCGACCATCGGGCTCGCCCAGCTGCTCATCTGGGCGTCGTTCGCGCTCATCGGCAGGGTCGAGGAGACGAGCTTCCAGTCCACCCGCCTGAACGCCCCGTTCAAGGTGAGGTTCGAGCTCGAGGGCACAATCTTCAACGCCAACGACGTGATCGCGATGATCGTCGTACCGATTTGCTTCCTTGCACTGGCGCTGTGGTTGCGGCGTTCGAACGTCGGCGTCGCCGTGCGCGCGAGCGCCGAGAGCGCGGACCGCGCGGCCACGCTGGGTATCCCGGTGCAGCGCCTGCACACAATCGTCTGGACGGTCGCGACCGTGCTGGCCTTCGTCGGGATCTTCCTTCGGGCCGGCACCGTCGGCATCCCGATCGGCGACCCCAACGGGCAGGCGCTGGGGCTGACGTTCTTCGTCCAGGCGCTCGCCGCCGCGGTGATCGGGCGGATGGAGCGGTTCGTGGTGATCGCCATCGCCGCCATCGGCCTCGGCGTCCTCGACAAGTCGATGACCTTCCAGCCCGGGAACCGGCCCGCGTTCAACGACGTCGTCCTGTTCCTCGTCGTTCTGGGCGCCCTGTGGTGGGTGCGACGGCCGGGCCGGGGACGCGTCGACACCGAGCAGACCTCCACCTGGCAGGCGGTACGCGAGATCCGACCCATCCCTCGCGAGCTCGCCGGTCTCCCCGAGGTGAAGCTCCTCCGCTGGGTCCCGCCGCTGCTCCTCGTGGGCGCGCTGGTCACCCTGCCCCTCTGGCTCTCGCAGAGCCGGATGAACCTGGCGACGGTCACCGTGCTCTTCGGGATCATCGGCGTCTCGTTGGTGGTGCTCACCGGCTGGGCCGGCCAGGTGAGCCTGGGCCAGATGGCGTTCGTCGGTGTCGGCGCCGCCGTCGGCGGAGGCCTCACCGACCGTCTGGGCTGGGACCTGTCGCTCGCCGTGCTCGTCGGTGGCATCGCCGGTGCGGTCGCGGCCACCGTCATCGGCATCCCGTCGTTGCGCCGCCGCGGCTACACCCTCGCGGTGGGCACGCTCGCGTTCTCCCTGTTCGTGTCGGCATACGTGCTCAACCGTGAGTTCTTCAACGAGCGACTGCCGGCGTTCCGCATCGACCGTCCCGATCTGTTCGGCGTCATCGACATCACGACCGAGACCCGCTTCTACTACCTGTCACTCGTCGCCCTCGCCCTCGCCGTCTTCGTCGTGTACGGACTGCGCCGCAGCCGGACGGGGCGGGTGCTGATCGCGATCCGGGAGAACGACCGCGCCGTGCGCGCCTACGGCGTCGACGCCGCCCGCACCACCCTCGCCGGCTTCGCCATCAGCGGCTTCCTCGCCGCCTTCGCCGGCGCGCTGTTCGTCCACCAGCAGACCGGCTTGGGCGTCGAGCCCTACCTCCCCCAGAGCAGTCTCAAGGTGTTCACGATGGTCGTCATCGGTGGCCTCGGCTCCGTCCCCGGCGCTCTGCTCGGCTCGACCTACGTACAATCAGTCGACTTCTTCCTCCCGAGTGACTGGCAGTTCTTCGCCACCGGGGTCGGCCTCCTGCTCGTGCTCATGATCCTGCCCGGCGGCCTCGGCTCGCTCCTCTACGAAGGCCGCGACTGGATTCTCCGTCGCATCGCCACGCGGCGCGGGATCGTGGTCCCGAGCCTCGTCGCCGACCGCCGGGTCGAGGAGCCCATGCTCGAGCCGGAGCTCGAAGAGGCCCGGGAAGCCGCGGGGCGGGCGCCGGCGGAGCTCGCGCCGTGAACGAGCAAACCACCCCCCAAGCCAGCGGGCAGCGCGGGCTCATCGGGCGTTGGGTCGACCGCACCACCGGCGGGGCACCGTTCTTCCCGCTGTTCGTGCTGTTCGGACTGAACGCGGTCGACGAGCTCGACCGGACCGCGTTCGGGATCCTGTTGCCCGAGATCCGCGACCACTTCAACCTCGACAACGAGGGGATCCTGGCGGTGGTCGGCCTATCGTTCGTTGCCGCACTCGTGCTCGCGCTGCCGATCGGATTCTCGGCAGATCGGCAGAGCCGCACCCGCATCGCCGTGCTCGGCGCGATCGCGTGGGGGACGTTCTCGGTGCTCACGGGATTCGCCACGATCGTCCTCATGCTCGTCATCGCCCGGGCCGGCTCGGGACTGGGCCGGGCGGTGAACGACCCCGTGCACAACTCGCTGATCGCCGACTACTACGACATCCCCATCCGACCCCGGGTCTACTCGGTGCACCGCGCCGCCAACTCTGTGGGCCAGTTCGTGGGACCACTCGCCGGCGGCGTGATCGCGTACTACCTGGGATGGCGGGCCCCCTTCATCATCTTCGGCATCCCGACGGCCATCTTCGTGATCCTCGCCCTCCGCCTCCGCGAGCCCGTCCGCGGAAACTTCGAGCGCAAGGCCATGGGCGCCTCGACCGAGGCCATCGCCACCGAGGAGCAGCCGCCGTCGTGGGGGGAGTCATGGCGGATCGTGTGGCAGGTCCGAACACTCCGGCGCCTCTTCTACTCGCTGCCATTCCTCGCGGTCGCCATCGTCGGCCTGCTGGCGCTCGGATCGCTCTTCTACGACGAGATCTTCGGGCTCAACGAGGTCGAGCGCGGTCTCGTCGCCGCGGCAGTGGAGCCGGCCCAGATCCTCGGCTTCATCCTCGGCATCCCGATCGCCACCCGCCTCCTCGCGCGCGACCCCGGCCTGGTGCTGAAGTTCCTCGCCGCGGTGGCTGTGATCGTGGCGGTCGCGTGGATCGTGTTCTCGCAGGCGCCCAACCTGCCGATCGCCATCGCGACCAACCTCGTGATCTCCGCCGCCCTTGGTCTGCTGGCGCCCGGCATCTACACCGTGCTGTCGCTGTCTGTGCCACCGAAGGTGCGCGCCTTCGGGTTCGCGGTGGCGGCAGTGTGGATCATCCCCGGCCTTCTCGTCTTGCCATTGATCGGAGCCCTCGGCGACTCCTGGGGACTCCGCACCGCGCTGCTCCTGATCGTTCCGATCTTCCTCGCCGGCGGGCTCATCCTCGCTTCGGCGGGCTCCTTGGTGAAGGCCGACATGCAGCGGGTCTGGACCGCGGCCGCCGCCCAATCGGAGGCCGCGTACCACCGGCGCCAGGGAGAGTCCAAGCTGTTGATCGTGCGCGATGTCGACGTCGACTATGACGGGGTGCAGGTGCTCTTCGGCGTCGACTTCGAGGTCGACGAGGGCGAGATCATCGCGCTGCTCGGCACCAACGGCGCCGGGAAGTCGACCCTGCTCAAGTCGATCTCGGGTCTGGTCGAGGCGAGCGGCGGCGCCATCATCTTCGACGGCCGCGACATGACCCACACGCCGCCCCACGAGATCGCCGGGCGCGGCGTCAGCCAGGTCCCGGGCGGCCAGGGTGTCTTCCCGTCGCTCACGGTGGCGGAGAACCTCCGCCTCGCCGGCTGGCTCCACCGCCGCGACCACAAAGAGGTGCGGGAATCGACCGAGCGCGTCTTCGGCTACTTCCCCGTGCTGCGCGACCGGATCCACGAGCCCGCCGGCAACCTGTCCGGGGGCCA
>Ga0136633_1003617_pt1 | contig 10102 bp, 13 predicted proteins | sample AntDrymeUQ832206_2_FD_105494 | JGI IMG/M metagenome (GOLD analysis project Ga0136633, IMG submission 105494) | Polar desert sand microbial communities from Dry Valleys, Antarctica - metaG UQ83 (22.06) | ecosystem: Environmental > Terrestrial > Soil > Desert | place: Antarctica: Dry Valley...
CCGTGCCGAGGAGCTGCTGCCGGTGCTGGGCGCGCTCGCGCGCTGGGGCTATGACTGGGCGTGGACGGCGCCGCGCGAGGCCGAGGCGATCGACATCGGCGCGATCCTGCGCATCGCGCCGGGCCTGCTCACGCCGCCGCCGTCCGAGCGAGGCGTCGCCGAGCTCGTCGTGCAGGTCGACGATGCGACCGCCAGGTTCTACACGCTGACCGTGCGAGACGGCGCCGTCTCGATCGCAGAGCGCCCGGACGACGACGCGGACGTTCGGATCTACGGGCGTCAAGAGGCGTGGATCGACGCGCTCGGACCCGCGCAGGATCGCCGCAACCTGCGGATCGACGGCGACGAAGGCCTCGCGCTCGTGCTGCTCGACGGCGTCAGCGCGTTCGCCGGCGACGCCGTGCGCGCGGACCAGGTCGAGCGGGTCGCATGATCCGCGCGGCGCGCTAGCGGGCCGCCTCACCGGACGGCCCACTAGGCTTCAGGCCGCGACCTGGGATGCCGATGCATCCCGACCGGTCTGTTCCCGCCGAAAGGACGTCTCGCCGTGATCCGCCGTCTGTCCGTGCTGCCCTTGCTCGCGCTCGCCATGCTCGCGGTTCCCGCTTCCGCGTCGGCGGCGGTCAACATCCGTGTCGGGATCGGCGACCAGAGTCCGTCGATGTTCGCCGACCCGAACTACCAGTCGCTGAACCTCAAGCTCACGCGCTACTTCATCGAGTGGAACGCGATCTCGGACCCGGCGGAACTGCAGAAGGCCGACCGCTTCGTGGCGGCAGCCAGGGCGAGCGGCGTCAAGGTCCTGATGCACATCTCGACGGCGGACATCAAGGGCGGGACACCGAGGCTTCCAAGCGTCAGGGCCTACAGCAGGAGCGTCGGCCAGCTGATCGCGCGCTACAAGCCGTCCGGCGTGACCGACTGGGGCGCCTGGAACGAGGCCAACCACAAGACGCAGCCGACCTCCAAGAGCCCGCGCAGCGCCGCGCTGTTCTACGGCCAGATGCGCAAGCTCTGCAGAGGCTGCACCGTCGTGGCCCTCGACGTGCTCGACCAGCGTGGCGTCGAGAGCTACATCCGCAGCTTCTTCCGCTTTGCGGGCAAGGACGCCGCCCGCGTGCGCGTCGTCGGCATCCACAACTACTCCGAGGTCAACCGCAAGCTCACCAGGGGCTCGAACAAGTACCCCGGCACGCTGCGCATCATCAAGGCCGTTCAGCGCTCCAACAAGCGGGCCAAGTTCTGGTACACCGAGACCGGCGGGCTGACCAAGCAGGGCAACGGCTTTCCGTGCAGTGACTCCCGCGCCGAGGACCGCACGCAGTACATGTTCACGCTGGCCAAGCGCTACCGGCGCTTCATCCAGCGCCTGTACACGTACAACTGGTCTCCCTCGCCCGTCTGCGCCGAATCGGAGTTCGACGGCGGCCTCGTCAACTCGGACGGTTCGCTGCGCCCGGCGTTCGCGGTCTTCAAGCGCAACCTCGCCGGCTTCAGGCGGTAGATGTCCTTCCGCACGCGCTCGACCGACCCGTACGATGGGCCGTCGAGTGCGCCCGGGTGGCCCAACGGCATAGGCAGGCGGCCTTAAAAGCCGCTGGCTCGCAAGAGCTTGCGGGTTCGAATCCCGCCCCGGGCATGCACCCCGCCGCCGCTCGCTAGCCTGAATGGGAGCGCAACCTCGGAACTTCGCAGTCGTTACGGGGTTTAGATCCTTGCGGCGCGCATGCGCCGTCAGACAACCATGGAAGCCTCAGCTCTCAAGCACACAGTTCCGGTCGGCATGCGGGGTCCCACCCCGCTGCTTCGCCTGCAATCCGACGAACGCCTGATCGCGCTCGTGCGGCGCGGCAACCACGGCGCCTTCGAGGCGCTCGTGAGCCGCTACCAGTCGCGGCTGCTGGCCTTCTGCCATCACATGCTGGGCTCGCGCGAAGATGCCGAGGACGTCCTGCAGGAGGTCTTTGCGGCGTCCTTCAACGCGATCCTCGCCGACGACCGCCCGATCAACGTGCGCCCGTGGCTGTACCGGATCGCGCGCAACCGCTCGCTGAACCACCTGCGCCGCGTGCAGGCGATCGGCGTCGACTCGATGGACGTCCACCTCTCCGAGGGCGGCGCCACGACCGCCGACAAGGTGCACAAGCGCGAGGAGTTCCGCCTGCTCGTCACCGACGTGCAGGAACTGCCCGAGACGCAGAAGACCGCGCTGCTGCTGCGCGAGATCGACGCGCTCTCCTACGAGCAGATCGCCGAGGCGATGGAGACGACGATCCCGTCGGTCAAGTCGCTGCTCGTGCGCGCCCGCGTGTCGCTGGCCGAGGCCGCCGAGGCGCGCCAACTCACCTGCGAGCAGGTCCGCGAGGAGCTCGGCGAGGTCGCCGAGGGTCTGTGCCGCTCGACCGCGCCGGCGCGCCGCCACGTGCGCGGCTGCGAGCGCTGCCAAGGCTTCAAGACGCAGCTGCGCAGCACGAACAAGGCGCTCGCCGCGGTCTTCCCGGTGGCGCCGCTGCTGCTCTTCAAGAAGGCCCTGCTGGCGCAGTTCGGCATGACCGCATCGGCCGGCGCGGGCAGCGCCGCCGGCGCGGCGGCGGCCAGCGTCGCCGCCACGAGCGGCACGAGCGTCATGAGCGCCGGCATCAGCACGATCGCCACGAAGACCGCCGCCGGTCTCGCCGCGGCGGCGATCGTCACGACCGGCGCCATCGAGGTCAAGCACGTGCAGACCAAGGCACCCACGCCCGCCGTCGCGACCGCCTCGCCGCGGCCGGCCGCCGTCGTGCCGGCGGAGCCGCAGATCGTCGCGTCGGCGCAGCAGCCGGTGACGGCCGCGGCGCCCAAGCCGGCCGACGCGACCGCGGCGGCCTCCAAGCCGCAGGAGACGGACGCGGCGCAGAAGCCCGGGAGCAAGCCGCCCGCCGCTGCCGAGACGCCCCCGGCCGTGCCGGCCGTCACGACCGATCCTGCGGCCCCGGCGAGCGCGGCCGACGTTCCGGTGCCGGCCCCGCTCGCTCCTGTTCAGGAGGAGAGCGACAGCACGACGCTGAGCGACACCCCCGGGCCGCCGCAGCAGACCGGCGGCGTCGCCGCCCCGGTCGAGCCCGCCACGACCCCCGAACCGCTGACGCCGCCGGCCGCGAGCCCGCCGTCCCCGCCCGCCGCCACGGCGCCTGCGTCCACCTCGCAGTCCCCCGGGGCAGCTGGCACGAGCAAGCCGGCCGCCGGCAGCGGTGGCGCGACCGCCACGTCGCCGCCGCGCAAGGGCCCGCGCGCACGTCGCGAGCGCACCACGCGCCTGAAGATCGAGCGCCAGCAGCCGAAGGTCCGCGGCACGCTCGCCCAGCCCTGACCGCGCCTGACATCACGGCCGTCCGGCGATGCCGGCCCGCCTCAGCCGATGCGGTCGCCGGGCTGGGACCCGGCGTCGGGCTCGAGCAGCAGCACCGGATGGTCTTCGGCGACCGCCCCGAGCACCAGCACCTCGGAGCGCACGGGCCCGATCTGGCGCGGGGGGAAGTTCACGACGGCCACCACGAGCCGGCCCTCGAGCTGCTCGCGGGTGTAGTTCGTGACCTGCGCGGAGGAGCGCTTTTCGCCGATCTGCGGGCCGAAGTCGATGCGCAGCTTCCATGCCGGCCGCCGCGCCTCGGGAAAGTCCTCGACTGCGACGATGCGGCCCACCCGCATGTCGACCTGCTCGAAGTCAGCGAACTCGATCATCGCGGTCTCCCTCGCGCGAGGTGCCGAAGCGGAAAGATCGCATCGCCTGCTTCAGCGGGCCCGCGTTGCCCGTGCCGGCGGCGTTCGGCGTGCCGGCTGCGGGCGTCGACTCGAGCTCGAGGACGACACCGCGGCTCGAGCCCTCCGGTTGCTCGGGAACGAGCAGCAGGTGGCGCGCGTAGAGCGTGCGCGGACCGAGCTTGGCGCGCATCGCGAGCTGGTAGCCGATCGCGTTGTTGATCCGCGTACGGCCCTCGAGCGCGACCTCCAGCGGGCCATAGCGGCGTCGCATCCGCTCGAGGTAGCCGACGGCGAAGACCGGGAACGCGCCGCCGGCGCTGCCGCGGTAGGCGGGCAGGTCGAGCCGGCGCACGACGTAGGAGTCCAAGAACAGGCCCTGGCGCTCGCGCCGCAGCGCCAGCAGCGCGCCCGGCCGCGAGACGCGCTGCAGGCTCGGGCCGTGGGCGAGGTTGAAGGTCACCGGACCGCGCACGATCACGTGCGTCTCCGGCTCGCGCGAGCGCAGGGCGAGCAGCGCGGCCCCGGCGATCAGCAGCGCCGCCAGCGCGGCGACCGCGATCCGCGCGCCGCGCGGCAGCCCGCCGACGAGCTGCGCCATGGTCGGGCCGTACTGGGGCTTGACGACGCTCACCGGCCCCTATTCTGACGGCCGCTCGGACGGGGCGGGCGCAACCGTCGCGACCGGCCCCTGGACACTTGGACGGCCGCGACGCCGAGACGTTGTACTGCGCGCCGTGTTTGTCGATCTAGCGACCAGATGCTCACATGGCCACGACGACTCATCCTCAACTGCGCAAGCCGATTCATTACGACAGCGTTCGCCGTCGCCTGTGGATCTGCGGCCAGCGTTGCCATCACGGCGCGACGGGCGCGCTTCTGACGTTCGCCGGCGCGGTCGGCGTGGCCCTCATGGCCCACGACTGGAAGGACCGCTCGGTCTGGTTCAGCCGCGGCTGGCAGGAGGATTGAAGGGCAACGCCGCCGGGAGGTCGCCGGTTGCGGGCGGCGACGCCAGCGCTCTGCCGAGGACGGCCGCCGGGTTCGGCGACCGGACGGCGAAAACCTATTCGCCGATCGAGAACATCGTCTCCAGGTCGTGCCGTGAGAAGGCCTCGAAGGCGACCATCGTGTGGGTGCGCGCAACGCCGTGCATCGTGGAGATCACGCCGGTGACGACCCCCTTGAGGTCCTCGTGGCGCTGGACGTGGACGACGCAGACGAAGTCCCACTCGCCCGTGACCGAGTACGCCTCGCGAACGCCGTCGACCTCCGCCAGCGCGCTTCCGAGGGTCGACATCACGTCTCGCTCGGCTTCGACGAGCACGATCGCATGGGTCATGACGGGATCCCTTCGTCGGTGTCCTGGCGCCGCGCGGCCAGTTCGCGGGCAAGCTCAAAGCCGACCGACACGCCGACGAGCATCGCCAGACGGGTCTCCTCGGCGACCAGCGCGTGGATCGCGCGTGCGCGCTCAGTCGGGTCCTCGATGCCCGACACCTGCGAGAGCTGCGCCTCGTGGGCCTCGCCGAACCAGCCGCCGGCCTCCAGCGCCGAGCCGAGCACGCGCTGCAGGCCGGGAGCGGCGTGGGTGACGATCTCCTGCGCGTGCCCGAAGCGCTCGGGGTCCGAGAGCGCCTCGACGGCGGCGTCGACCTCCTCGGCGCTGTAGGTCTGCGTCATCCGCGCGACCGGCCGGCGGCGCCGATGCCGAGGCCGACGACCGCGCCGAGGGCGGCGCCGAAGATCCCCGCCAGCGCGCTGCCCTGCGACAGCAGCGGCACGAGCAGCAGCACGATCGCGATGACGAGCACGCCGAGCAGGTCGGCGTCGTCGTCGCTGTCGCTGTCGCGGCGGGTGAGCAGGACGGGGACCAGCCAGGCGGCCAGCAGGCCGAGCGCCGCCCCGTGGCTGCCGAAGACGAGCGAGCTCGCATCGACCGCGGACGCCGCCGCGAGCGCGCCCGGGCCGCACAGCAAAAAGATCAGCACGACGGCGATCGGCCCGCGGCGGCGCTCGATCAGCCAGCCGAACAGCCCGATGCCGACGACGGCCGCAAACTGCGCCGCGGTGCCGTCGTTGAGCAGCGACGCCGACAGAAAGCGCCACGGCTCGCCGCCGAGCGCCTTGATCGCGAAGTCCGAGCGCACGTAGAAGGCGAGCGCGAACCACAGCCCGAACGACAGCGCCACGAGCACGATCGTCGCCCACGGCTTGCGGTGCTCCTCGCCGCGAATGCCGGGGATCTCGCCGCTGCGCAGCTTGCCCAGGCGCGGCGTCTGCTCGCCGCCACCCTTCGACGACGGCCGGGCGCGCCCGCGCGCGCCAGATCCCGGGCGCGGCGGCCGGCGCGGCGCCTTTGACGGCGGGGCGTCCGGGCGGTCGATCTTCGGCGCGCGCTTGCGCAGGCGCGTGCCGCAGTACGGGCATTCGGTGATGTACGGGCTGACCTCGGCCTGGCAGTTCTTGCACACGACAAAGAGGTCGGGGTGTGACATACGACGATTCTACGGAGCCGCCGCGGTCACTCGGCGAAGTTGTTCGCGCGAGCCGCGGCGGCGCGATCGATCATCTACGCCGCGGTGGCCGCGATGATCTCCGCCATGACCTCGTTGAGGTCGCGATTGGCCTCGTAGACGACAACCTGCCGCGAGGCGCCGTTGCCGCGCTCGAGCAGGTCGCGGATGCCGTCCAAGGCGTCCGCGGAGCCGAGGTCCTGCGCGTGCGGCGCCAGGCGCTCGAGCAGCCGGCGCGCGAGCGCCTTCATCGACACGCGCTCGTGTGAGGGCAGGTCGACGATCTCGCCATCGAGGCCGTAGCGCGCCGCCAGCCACTTGTTCTCGTCGAGCATCTGCCACGGGTAGTCCGACAGCTGCATGCCCTCGTCGTAGTGCTCGGCGAGCTCCTTGACCATCGCCTGGATCAGCGCCGTCAGCGCGACGGTGTGCTCGATGCGCGTCTGCGAGTCGCAACAGCGGATCTCGACCGTGCCGAAGTTCGGATGCGGGCGCACGTCGTACCAGAGGTACGTGTAGTCCTCCATCACGCCGCTGGAGACCATGAACTCGACCTGGCGCTCCCAGTCGTCCCAGTCGCGGTAGGCGGGCGGCATGCCGACGCGCGGAAACTGGCGGAAGATCGGCACGCGCGTCGACTGCAGGCCGGTCAGGTCGCCGCGCCAAAACGGCGAGTTGGCGCTCAGCGCGAGCAGCACCGGCACGTGCACGCGCATGCCGTTGGCAACGTGGATCGCCTTGTCGGCGTCGTCGATGCCGACGTGCACGTGCATGCCGAAGATCAGCTCCTGGCGGGCGACGAAGCGCAGCGCGGAGATCAGGTCGCGGTAGCGCGGGCGCGCGACGATCCGCTGGTCCTCCCACATCGCAAACGGGTGCGTGCCCGCCGAGCCGATCGTCAGGCCACGGTGCGCTGCCGTCTCGCGAACCTGCCGGCGCAGCGAGCGCAGCTGGTCGCGCACCTCGGACGTCGACTTGCAGGGCTTTGTCGCGATCTCGAGTACCGACTCCATGAGCTCGGGCTTGATGTCGCCGTCCTCGCGCTCGACGTTGGCCGCCCCCGTGTCCTCGAGCAGCAGCTCGATCGCGTTGACCAGGTCCCTGGACTCGAGGTCGACGATCATCAGCTCCTCCTCGACGCCGACGGTGCAGCCCGGCCCCGTGAAGTTCGCGCGCATCGCGCCGGAGCGTACCCGCAGCGCAGCGCTTGCGGACGGACCACTCGCGCCAACCAAGCGGCGAACGCGTCCGCCGCCCCACGGTATGGTTGCGGGCAGTCATGGAAGCGCTCCTCGTCCTGGTCTTTCTCGCCCTCATCGCAGGGGCCGTCGTCGTGTTCGTGCGCGGCCGCCGCAAGGAGGCCGGCGCCGGTGAGCCGGGCCCGACCGGCCTGCCCGCCGCACCGCCGCCCGAGCCGATCGGCGGCGCCGACGTGCGCGCCCTGAAGGTCGGCGACGTCGTCAACTACGAGGGCGGCGACTTCATCGTCGAGGGCACGCTGCGCTTCGACCAGGGCGGCTTTCGCTGGCAGGAGCACCGGCTCGTCGACGGCCCGAAGTCGATGTGGCTGTCCGTCGAGGACGACGAGGGCCTGGAGATCGTCGCCTGGGAGCGCCTGCGCGGCGCCGCGCTCGATCCCGGCCCCGGCACGCTCGAGCACGCCGGCGTGACATTCGAGCTCGACGAGCGCGGCCACGCGAACTTCACCTCGGAGGGCACGACCGGCGCGCCCGGCGGCGGCAAGGCCGAGTTCGTCGACTACGCCAAGGGCGACCAGCGGCTGTCCTTCGAGCGCTACGGCAGCGACGGCGGCTGGGAGATCAGCGCCGGGCGGATCATCTCCGAGCACACGCTCGACATCTACCCCAGCAGCGCGGGCTCGACATGAGCGACGGGTCCTCGTCGAAGGCGGCGCTCACCGACGCCGAAGCGACCGAGAGCGGCCTGCGCGAGCAGATCTCCGACCTCGTCCACGCGCGCTCGCGCGCCGACACCGAGGCGCGGCGGCTGGCGGACCGCGCGACGCTGCCCGGCGCGCACGCAGAGCTCTCCGAGATCGCCGGCCGCTACACGCGCCAGAGCGAGCTGCTCGCCAAGGAGATCGAGACGCTGCGCTCGAGCCTGCGCGCAGCGGAGGCCGAGCTCGAGCGCCTGCGAGCGCCCGCGCCCGAAGCCTGACCAGGCCCATGCTCATCGAGGTCCGCCAGCCGTACGTGGACGTCAGCGCCGAAGACCTGTCGCTGACGCTCGGCGCTCCGCCGGCCCCCGCGATCGAGGTCATGCGAGCCACGGTCTGCGGCTATGAGATCGAACTGCGGCTGCTGGGCTTCTCGCACCAGGCGCTCGTCGACGGCGGCGCCGAGCTGTCGGAGACCGTCGCCTGCGTGCCCGGCACCGCGGGCACGCTGCCGCAGCGGCGCACCGATGGAGGCTATGACTTTCGTGCCCGCGTCGAGCGCCACGCCGGCGACGCCTACGCCGCGCGCGCGGACGCCCTGCTCGCCGCCACCGCCGACAGCCCGCTCGCGCTCGCGGGGCTGTTCGCCGCCCCGCCTCGCTCCGGCCGCGGCGCGCACGACGCGCCCGCGGGCGCCGGGATGCCGGCGTTCACCGCGCTCGTGGTGGCGCCGCTGCGGTCTGGCTCAGGGATCGGCTGGACGACGTGGCACGGCTATCCGCAGAGCGGCGAGATCGTCGTCACGGCATCGCGCCTGGAGCGCGCGTGAAGCGTCACGCGATCCTCGCGATCCTGCTCGCCGGCGCCGGCGTGGTCGGGCTGATCCTCGTGTTCACGTCGCACAGCTCCGTGCGCGACGACATCGCCAAGACCTACCGCAAGGTCGGCACGGAGAAGGCCCCCGGCAAGGACGGGCCTCAGCGCAAGGACACGGAGATCTACGCGTCGCGCAAGGGCGTCACGCAGACGGCCCGCGACATCTCCGACAAGCACAAGCCGGCCGACAGGCGCACGACCGAGGCCGGCGCGTTTCTGCGCTACAGCGACGACATCGTGTCGGTCGTCCCGCCGCCGCAGGGATCGACGGGGTCGCGGATCCTCGTCGACGACGAGGAGGGCGGCTACAACCGCAACTACTTCTTCGTCGGCGGCTTTTGGGGCACCTACTCGGGCCCGGCAGGCTCCTTCCGTGGCGGCGGCCCCGGCGCGGGCAAGTGATCCGCTGCGTCCTGATCGCGCTGCTGCTCGCCGCCTGCGTGGCGGCGCCGGCGCAGGCGGGCGTCCTGACGGTCGACGACGCGACCGATCTCGCGCAGTCGCTGGCAGACGCCCAAGAGGAGCAGGACGTCTGCTACGGGTGGGAGATCACGAACAACTTCGACGGCACGCCCGATGTCGGGTCGTCCAACAAAGGCCCCGGGGTGCCGCTCGCCGAGATCGATTCGTCGTGCTCGAAGGGCGTCGTCGTGCTCGCAGGGTCGATCGACTACTCCTGCTCGAGCTGCGAGGCCGAGGACAGCGCGTCGGTCTCGATCCGCTCGTCGGGCATGGACAACCCGCCGACCGTCGGGGACCTCGAGAACCTCGGGCTGAAGGCCGGTGACCTGACCGGCGACAAGGACGACACGACGCTCGTGAACATGGTCAACGCGCTGCCGCTGCTCGTCGCCGACCGCGGCAACGCGCCATACGTGCCCTACGAGCAGGCGCCGGCGGCCGAGGTGCCCCCGGCCGACCGCGCGACCGGCAAGCCGGGCTCGGACTTCGTGCGCGACAGCTGGATCTGGATCGTGCTGTGCGTGCTGCTGATCGCAGCGGGCCCGATCTTCTACCTGCACAACCGCGGGCAGCACAAGCCCGCGCGGGCGACGCCGCCACGCGCGACGCCGCC
>Ga0136633_1003618_pt1 | contig 10101 bp, 8 predicted proteins | sample AntDrymeUQ832206_2_FD_105494 | JGI IMG/M metagenome (GOLD analysis project Ga0136633, IMG submission 105494) | Polar desert sand microbial communities from Dry Valleys, Antarctica - metaG UQ83 (22.06) | ecosystem: Environmental > Terrestrial > Soil > Desert | place: Antarctica: Dry Valley...
CTAAGAGGTATGGAAGCCAACGTCGACCCCGCCGGTCTGATTCTCGCCGCACGGCGCCGTGAGCCGGGGGCGCTCCGGGCCCTGGCCCTCAGCCTGGATGAGCAGCTGGTCGGCGGCGACATCGCTCTCGACGGCGCCGTCCTGGCCTGGCGGGCGGTTCAGGGCGAACGGTCTCCTGGGCTGATGAGGAGGATCTCGGAGCGGTACGCGCTGCTCCGCCGGCGCCTCCCCGAGTCCCGGGTTCCGGTCGCCTCGGTATGGGAAGTGACACCAGGCAGCCGCGACGAGGTACCTCCTGTGCTGGACCGCCGCCCGGCGGCGTAGCTCACACACCGCCCCACGTTTCTTCGATGTAGAGAGGTCCCAGGATGGATCAGGAACCAATGCCGGCGTGCGCTCCATCGTGCTCGGCCGTCGATTGCAAAAGGCGCTGAGCAATGTTCTTCAAGCAGTTCTACAACCAAGGCCTCGGTCATGCGTCCTACCTCATCGGCTCGGAGCAGACGGGCGAGGCGTTCGTCTTCGATCCCCGCCGGGACGTCCAGGGGTACTTCGACGCCGCCCGCACGCAGGGCCTGCGCATCCGTCACGCCCTGGACTCCCACGGCCACAACGACTACCTGTCAGGCCTGAGCGAGATCGCCGGGCGAACCGACGTGGAGCTCTGGGGGTCGGCGGAGGGTGACCTCGGCTACGACCACCGGCCGCTGCGCGACGGCGAGCAGCTGGAGCTGGGCGAGGTCGGCATCGAGGTGCTGCACACCCCGGGCCACACGCCCGAGCACCTCTCGCTGCTGATCTACGACCGCGATGCCTCCTCCGAGGAGCCCGCCCTGCTCCTCTCCGGCGGGGCGCTTCTTGTCGGCGACCTGGCCCGGCCCGACCTGCTCGGCGGCCGGGACCAGGCCGAGGAGTCGGCCCGGGTGTTCTGCCAGACCATCCAGAAGAAGATCCTCGAACTGCCCGACCATGTGGAGGTGTTCCCCACCCACGTGGCCGGGTCGCTGTGCGGCGGCAACATCGGCAGTCGGCTGTCCACCACCGTCGGCTACGAACGCCGCACCAACGCCATCCTGGCCAAGGTGTCGTCCAAGGGGGAGTTCGTCGAGCAGTGCCTACGCCTCGACAACCTCCCCGCCGTCCCTCCGTACTGGAAGCGCATGCGCCGCCAGAACCTGGCCGGGGTCGCCGCCCTGGGCTCCCTACGCGAGCCTCCCGCCCTCAAGCCCGACTCCTTCGAGCGGGCCGTGGCCGACGGCGCCGTCGTGCTCGACACCCGCTCCCCCGAGGCCTTCACCGGCGGACATATCCCCGGTGCCCTCAATGTCGGCCTGGGCGCGGCCTTCGCCACGTGGGCCGGCACCGTGGTCGAGGAGGACACCGCCGTAGCCCTCGTGCTCGACTCGCCGGCCGACCTGTGGAGCGTCCTGTGGGAGCTGCTGCGCATCGGCTACCCCCTGCCGGTGGGCTGGCTGGCCGGCGGCATGCTGGCCTGGCGCACCAGTGGCCGCGATGTGGGAACGTTGGCCCAGATCAGCGTGGGCGAGCTGCGCACCCGCCTCGACGCCGGCGAGATCGACCTGCTCGACGTTCGCCAGCCCGGGGAGTGGGCGGCGGGCCACGCGGCCGGCGCCACCTTCCTCACCGGCGCCCAGCTCCCCGCCCGCCTGGAGGAGGTGGCTGGTTCGGCCAAGCCGCTGGCGGTGGTGTGCGGCTCGGGCTACCGGTCGTCGGTGGCGGCCAGTCTGGTGGCGCGCCATGGCCGGCGCCCAATCATGAACACCATCGGGGGCATGAGCGCCTGGAAGGCCGCCGGCCTCCCCGTAACCAAGGAGAACTGATGGCTTCGAGCTACGCAAAGACGATCACTCTCGACATCCCCTACGACGAAGCCGTGCCGCTGGTCAAGGATGCGTTCAAGGCCCAGGGCTTCGGCACCCTGACGGAGATTGACGTACAGGCCACCCTGGCCGAGAAGCTCGGCGCGAAGATCGAGCCCTACGTCATCCTCGGCGCCTGCAACCCGGAATTGGCCCATCGGGCGTTGGAGCTTGAGCGGGAGATCGGCCTGCTCCTGCCGTGCAACGTCGTCGTGCGCGCCGACGGCGACCACACCATGGTCCAAGCCCTCGATCCCCGGGTCATCGCCGAGGTGTCGGGCACGCCCGGGCTGGAGGCAGTCGCCCAGGACGCCGGCCGCCGCATCGATGCTGCGCTCGCCGCCCTTCAGGATGGGTAGCTTTTCCGCGAGCTCGCCCAGGCCCGACTTCCGCGCGACATCGACCGAGGCCTGAGCATCGCCGCCGACGTCATCATCGGAGCGGGGCACAACGGCCTGGTAGCCGCCTGCTACCTGGCCCAGGCCGGTCGGGAGGTGCTCGTCCTCGAGCAGCTCGATCGCCCTGGCGGTGGGTCGCGCACCGAGGAAACCGTCGCCGGCTACCGGTTCGACCTCCACTCGGCCGCGCACAACATCATCAACATGACCGACATCCCCGCCGAGCTGGACCTGGCCGGCGCCGGTCTGGACTACCAGGAGATGGACCCCTTCTCCATCGCCATCCACGCCGACGGGCGCCGGGTGCGCTTCCACCGGTCCCTCGACGCCACCGTCGAGTTCATCGCCGAGGAGTCCCCGAGCGAGGCTGAGGCCTACCGGCGCTTCATCGACAAGGCCGTGCCCATCGTCCGGACCCTGCTCCCGGCCATCCGAGGCGACAGGTCGCCCAGAGTCCTGCCCGCCCAGGCGGCGAACGCACTGCGGGCCCTGCGTCATGGGCCGATGATGACCGCCCGCGACGTCATCAGCCCCTACGACTCGCTCCTGCGCCGCTGGCTTCCGTCCGATCTCACCCGGGGCCCGGTGGCCGCCTTCGCTGCTCACGCCGGGGTGGGGCCGACGGTGCCCGGAGGTGCCCTCTTCGCCTTCTGGCAGGCCGTGTACCACCTCTTCGGGCAGTGGCACGGGCGAGGCGGGGCCCAGAACCTGACCGATGCCCTCGTTGCCCGCCTCCTCTCGTTGGGGGGAGAGCTCCGATGCTCGGCGGCGGTGGAGTGCATCGAGGCGCCCGCCGGCCGGGTGCGGGCGGTGGTCCTGGAGGGCGGCGAGCGCATCCCGGCGGCGACGGTGATCACCGCCATGGATCCCAAGACGGCCCTGCTCACCCTGCTGGACCCGCCCCTTGGTGGCGACGCCGGGGCCGACCTTGCTGCGGCCCGGCGTTCCAACGTGGTCCAAGCCCTCGTCCATGTGGCGACCGATCGGCTGCCCGCGTATCCCAACAGCCGCCCGGGCGACTGGAACGGGCTGCAGAGCTACGTCGACCGGCTGGAGGACCTGACGAAGGCGTGGGTGCAGTCCGAGGCCGGCCGGCTGCCCGATGCGCTTCCGCTCTACGCCTTCACCACTTCGGCCATCGATGCCTCCCTGGCTCCTGCCGGCCACCACACCGTCTACCTGGCGTGCCCGGCCGCGCCCTCAACAGTCGACGGTGGCTGGCCGGCCCGGCGGGATGAGTTCGTGGAACGCTGCCTGGACACCGTGGAGGGCCGGGCTCCGGGTTTTCGGGCCTCCGTACGGGGCGTCGCTGCTTGGACTCCCGACGAGATGGAGCGGGTCGAGCGTTGGCCGGGCGGGCACCCGATGTACCTCGACATCGCCCTCGATCAGCTGGGCCCGTTCCGGCCCACCAAGCGCCTCGGCCGCTGGCGCACGCCGATCGCCGGCCTCTACATCTCCGGGGCGGGCACCAACCCCTCGGGGGGCATCGCTGGGACGCCGGGACGCCAGGCGGCGCGCGCCCTGCTTGGCGACCACACGTGAGGACGCTGGCCGCGTCGCCGCTCGGCTTCCTGATCGGTCTGTCGGTCGGTGCCCTGGGCGGCGGCGGCTCGATCCTGGCCGTGCCCGTCCTCGTCTACGTGGCCGGCCAGGATCCGCGAGCGGCCACCACCACCAGTCTCGTCATCGTCGGTCTGGCCTCGGTGGTCGGCGTGGTGGAGCACTGGCGTTCGGGACGGGTGCGCATCGGTCCTGGCCTGGTGTTCGGGCTCGCCGGGGTCGGTGGATCGCTGAGCGGATCGGCGCTGAACCGTCGCCTCGACCCCGACCTGTTGCTGCTCGCCTTCGCCGGGCTCGTCCTTATCGCCGCCTGGCGGATGCTCACGGGCTGTCCCAGCTGTACCAACGTCGGCGAGCGGGAGGCCATCAGCGGCGCAGGCGGGACCACAAAGGTCGTTGCTGGACTACGGGTCGACGCCGCGACGGTCACCAAGGTGCTGGTGGCCGGGACCGTGGTCGGGTTCTTCACCGGTCTGTTCGGCGTGGGCGGAGGATTCATCATCGTGCCGGCGCTCACCCTGGGTCTGCGCTTCGCCATGCCTGAGGCCATCGGCACCTCCCTGTTGATCATCGCCGTCAACTCGGCCATGGCCCTTGGGCCCCGCTTCGGGCAGGGCGGCATCGACTGGGCCGTGACCGTCCCCTTCGCCGTTTCGGCTGTGGCCGGAGCGCTGGCCGGCAGCCGCCTAGCAGACCGCCTTCCGGCAAGGACCATGCTTCGCTGGTTCGCCGGTCTCCTCCTCGCCGTGGCCGTGTACACGGCGGGCCGCTCGGTCCTCGCCTTGACCGGGTGAGTTCGTCCCTCTCCGCAGCGACACGGCATCCATGACGTGGCGCAGTAGCGTCGGTCGCACGCGTACAGCGTCGGCTGACCGTGAGATTAGAAGATGCGCCTGCGTCGAGAAATGGGGCCAATGACTGAGGTATGCCCGGTCAGAGAACCGTTCGGACCCACGACGCGACCTCGTCAGATCGCTGCCGCCGTCGTCTTGATGCTGGGGGCGGTGCCGCTTGCGGTGATGGGCGCCGCCGACGCGAGGGCCTACTACGTGATCCCTGTCGTGGGCGCAGCGGCCACCCTGGCCTGGCTGGTGGACGGGCGGCGCTATCTGGGGGGCTGGGGCCGCGGTGAATCGGCCCAGGTTCCCCATCGCCCAGCCGCCCTGGATGTCGGTCGTCCAGTACCCGCCCAACGTCGAACGCGACAGCCCCATCGGCCACTGTCACCGCCGATGACGCCGGCCACCATCGCCACCCTCGCCCGCCACGAGGGTACGAAAGCGAGGGGGGTGATGGCGAGAGCAAGGTAGGCGGCGGCGCTGGAGGTGGAGTGGCCTGGAGGGGAACAACTACCCGGGTTCGTCCGGCGGCACAGCCCTTCGGCCGTGTGCGGGGATAATGCCAACTATCCCCGATCCGGAAGGCGGTCGGTATACGCGGCCTCGTATGGCCCGGATGCGAGGGGGGCAAGAACTGCGCCGGCATCCACGCAAGAACCTGACACACCTGGCCCGTACTGCCCGAGGGGACAGTCGTTCAGCCGGTCTGGTCCTGGCGAACCACGTCCAGCAACGGGACATCGATTCTCACACGAGACGGGTCGAACCGCGCCCCACGTCGGGCCGGGAGCACTCGGACGCGCTCGACGATCAGCCGTAGGAGTTCCCGTCGCTGCCCGAAATCCCCTTCCGCCCAGAGTGCTCTGGAGTCGGGGTGCAGAACAAGCCGCTCCTTGCTGGCTCCATCGACCGTGGCGTGCAGTCGCTCGACCTCCCGCTCCAGTTTTGTCCTGATCGAGCGGTACCGCCGCAGGGCAACGATCCCGCTGACGTAGTAGTCGTCGTCCAACGTCTGCAGCCGACTCTGCGCTGATCCGAGCTCCGCAAGTGCTCGACCCAGAGACTGGTCGTCGGTCCGTCCGGACTGGCTCAGCAGAGTCTCGCGAAAGGCGGGAGTCGACAGCAGGTCGAGTACCCGGCTGGCAACGAGTTCGTCGACGGGCTGGGCCAGGATGCCGAGCTGGTGCCCAGGAAGGCGACCGGCGCAAACGTAGCGTTTCGTGCGCGCGTCCCGGGGGCGGGACATCATGCGGCCGCCGCAGACCCCGCAGTAGACCAGGCCCGTCAAAAGATACTTCGTCGGCTTGTTCCTGAGGGTGAGTCGCTCCGGATTCAGGAGGACCGACCGCACGTGGTCCCACGTCTGGCGGTCGATCGCTGGCCCCCAAGTCGCCGGCGTCAGGGCGCCCAGGACCCTCCCTGAGGGATCTGTCCCGTGCTCTCGCAGGCCGGCGACGCGCGCCGAGAGCAGCGCCTTGCGCAGCGTCGGAGCCGTCCAGGGGCGGCCCGTCGCGCCCGGCAGACCGCGAACGTTCCAGTCCCGCGCGATCGTCATTAGACCTTGGCCCGCCAGGACTCGGCGCGCTGCTTCCCGGACTAGCTCCCGCTCGGCGTCGTCGCGCACGCCCCACCCCAGCTGACCCGAGGGTTTCCCCTGCTCCGCCAGTTCCAAGTGTTTGCGGCGAACTCGTCGGCTGCGATCTTCGGATTCCTTGCGAGCCACCGCTCCGACGATGCGCGCGGTGAAACGGCCATCTGGCGTGGTGAGGTCGTAGTCCCCGCCGGCCACAACGGCCATCCGCAAACCGCTGTGCTCCACCAGGTCGATGAAGGCCTCGAGCTCTTTCGGCGAACGGTGGAGTCGGTCGTTGTGCCAGGTAACAATGGCGTCCAGGGCACCCTCTTCGACAGCGGACAGCATCCGCTCGTACGCCCGCCGCGGCTTGCCGCTGTACGCCGAGACGTCGTTGTCCTCGAATAGCTGGGCGACCTCCCAGCCCCTGGCGGCGCAGAGTGCCTCGCAGTCCAGGCGCTGGCGCTCGACGCCGGCCCCTTGCTGGCCGGGGTCCCAGGAGATCCGGGTGTAGACGCCGGCTCGAACCGGCGCTGAGTCTCTGGAGCGATTCGGCATCACAACCTCCTGAGCGAGTACGAACATCGTTGAGCCGCCGGGCTCTCAGTGGAGCGCTCCACCCGGGCTGAGGCCGAGACCATCGCCACCCGGCTGCGAGGGCTCCAGGCGGTCACCATGTCGCTCATCCGGGCCGTCGACGCCCGGTCGGTGGCGGAAGCGGTGCTCACCGAGGGGGTGCCGGCGCTCGGCGGACGTACCGGCTCCATCCTCCTGGTCGCGGACGACGGCGAGACGGTCGAGATCGTCCACGAGCTCGGGTACCGCGAGGAAATCAAGCAGCGATGGAAGAGCTTCCCGCTCGCCGCGTCCCTGCCCGCGAGCGACGCCATCCGGACCGGCGAGATCGTCCTGATCAACGGTCCGGAGGACCGCGACGCCCGTTGGCCCATCTTCCGCGACACGCCGGTGATCGGCGACTTCGCCGTGGCCATCGCCCCGCTCATCGACGAGGACGGCACCGCGTTCGGGGCCATGGTCGTGGGCTTCCCGGAGCGCAGGGTCTTCACCGAGGGCGAGCAGCGGGTGCTCTCGGCCCTGGCCGCCCAGTGCGCCACCGCCCTGCGCCGGTCGGCGCTGTACGAGGACGCGCAGCACGCGGCGGCCGCCGAACGCGAGGCCCGACTCGCCGCCGAGCGGGCCCAGGAGCGGCTGGCGTTCCTCGCCGAGGCGTCCTCCACGCTGGCGGCGTCCGTCCTCGACCTCGACACGACCCTCGCCCACGTGGTCGAGCTGGCCGTGCCCCGACTGGCGGACGGGTGCGCCATCCAGCTGGTCGACGACCGGGGCGGCCGCCGCACCGTCGCCGTCGCCCACGTCGACGAGGTGGGAGCGGAGGAACTCCGTGGCCTCTCCGACGGTGCATGGCCCGGGACCGTCACCACCGTCCCGCTCTGGTCACAGAGCCGCACCGTGGGCCTCCTGAACCTCCTCACCGAGGCCGGCCGGACCATGGACAGCGCCGACCTGCAACTGGCCGATCAGCTCGCCGTCCGGGCCGGCACCGCCATCGAGAACGCCCGGCTCTTCGCCGATCGGAGCCGGGTCGCCCGCAGCCTGCAAGCGAGCCTGCTCCCGCCCAGCCTGCCCTCGATCCCGGGTCTCGAGCTCGGCGCCCGCTACGCGCCGGCCGGAGAGGGAGTGGAGGTCGGCGGCGACTTCTACGACGCTTTTGCCATCGACGGCGGTCGCTGGCTCCTGGTCGTGGGCGACGTGAAGGGCAAGGGGGTCGACGCAGCGGCGGTCACCGGGCTGGCCCGCCACACCATCCGGTCGATCGCCCTCTATGAGTCGCAGCCCCGGGCGATCCTCGCTCACCTCAATCGCGTCCTGCTCTCGGCCGAGGCCGACCGGGTGGCCGCCCTGCAGACGTGCGCCGAGACGCCCTGGGAGCTCACCGAGCCCCGGTTCTGCACTGTGGCGCTGGCGATCATCGAGCCCCGTCCCGGAGGCGCCGGCGTCGTGGTCTGCTCGGCGGGCCACCCGTTGCCGCTCGTGGCCCGGGCCGGTGGGGCGGTCGAGGTCGTGGGCCGGCCCGGTAGCCTGCTCGGCGCCTCGGCCGACATCGAGCTCCACGACGTTGGGCTGATGCTCGGGCCCGGCGAGTCGCTCGTCTGCTTCACCGACGGCATCGTGGAGCGCCACCGGGGGCGGGAGTTCTTCGACGAGAGCGGCATTGCCGCCGTCATGCAGGCCGCCGCCGGCGCCGACGCAGCCACGCTGGCCGCCCGCATCGAGCAAGAGGCCCGCAGCCTCTTCACCGACAGCCCCCACGACGACATGGCAGTGCTGGTGATCAGGGTGTCGCCGGCGTGACAGGCGCCCGGTCTCACCGGACCCTCCCGTCCACTCCGGCGAGCGCGGGCGAAGCCCGCCGGTTCGTCGAATCGGCGCTGGCGGACAGCGACCTCGACCACCTCACCTACGCAGCCACCATGCTCGTCAGCGAGCTGGTTGCCAACGCGGTCCTTCACACCGGCACCTCCATCGAGGTGGTCATCTGCCCCGAGGCCGACGGGGTGCGCATAGAGGTCCACGACGGAAGCCCGCAGCTCCCGATCCGGAAGCACTACTCCAACATGTCGGGCACAGGCCGCGGCCTCCTGCTGGTGGAGCGGATGGCCACCACGTGGGGCTCCGACCGCAAGGACGGCGGCGGCAAGGTCGTGTGGTTCGAGCTCGACGGCAGCGCGGCTCCTGCATTCGACATCCTTGGCGCCGAGGCCCTTTGACCGCCGGCCTGGTGACGGTGCACATCATGGGGCTGCCCCTGGAGGTGTTCCGCCGGGCCTCGGAGCACTCTGACGAGCTGCTCAGGGAGTTCGCCCTGATCACGGAGAAGGACTCCGAGCACGTGCCGGCCCGCCTCCTCGCCCTCATCGACGAGCTACGGCTTCGCTTCGGTGGCTTCACCGAGGGCCCCACCCACGCCATTCAGGAGGCGCTCGATCGGGGCGACGCCGAAGTCGACGTCCGCTACGAGGTCCCAGAGGGAGTCGCTGACGGGGCGAAGCAGCTCGGCGCCCTGCTCGACGAGGCCGACGCGTTCTGCCAGTCCGGCGACCTGCTCACCCTCGCCACCCTTCCGGAGAGCCTCGCCTTCCGACAGTGGTACCTCGAGGAATTCGTCCGCCAGGTACAGGGAAGCACGCCGAGGTCCTGGTCGGCGTTCCTCGAGAGCGCGCCTGGGTAGGGGATCCGCGACTGGCGCGCGGCACGGTGCCGGCCGCCCTGTGGGAGGAGCGCAGTCTGGTCAAGACATGGGCCATGCGGGGCACTCTGCACCTGCTCCTCACAGAGGAGTTCCCCCTCTACGTCGCCGCGCTCTCCAATCGTCGATTCGATCTCGACGCCCCCCTGGCTGAAGTACCACGGCCTGGATGCCGCCGACGTCCCCGCGCTGGAGGGCAGCCCGGTCACCTTCGCCCGGGAAGGACCTCGTCTACCGCAAGGCGGGCTGGATCTCCCCCATCCTCCTCGTCGACGGCGAGATCGCCGGCGTAAGGAGCACACCGAGGCCCGAGGCGAGCTGCGCGTCGAGATCCGGCCGTTTGCGCCGATTGCGGACGATGTGGCGGCCCGAGTGGCGGCCGAAGCGACGCGACTCGGGGCGCATCTGGGCTTCCCCGTCCATGTGGGTTTCGTCGCCGCAAGCAGGCGGAAGAACTCTTAGCCCTGATCCACCGATTGGCATCGGCCTGACGGCCTGACCCATCACGTAGAAGTGCCCCCTGACCAGGGAGAATGGCGGTTGCGAGACCAGCCAGAACCCCTAATCGGAGGGCACCTTC
>Ga0136633_1003619_pt1 | contig 10100 bp, 13 predicted proteins | sample AntDrymeUQ832206_2_FD_105494 | JGI IMG/M metagenome (GOLD analysis project Ga0136633, IMG submission 105494) | Polar desert sand microbial communities from Dry Valleys, Antarctica - metaG UQ83 (22.06) | ecosystem: Environmental > Terrestrial > Soil > Desert | place: Antarctica: Dry Valley...
CGGGGGAGAAGGAGCAGCTCGAGCAGCTGGTCCGCGATCAGATGGCGGCCGCTGCCGAGCTGACCGTCTCGCTCGATGTATCAGTCGGCACCGGCCGCAGTTGGCACGACGCCGCTCACTAGGACTGTGCTGAATAAAGGGGTGTGTCGTCGGGCCCGGCTGAATCGATTATTGAGATTCTTGGTTCATGCAGGGTCGTTCGCAAGATCAGCGTGAGTTGTTGGACGTGGAGTCGGTCGCGGGGCATCTGATCGCGCCGGGCAGTGTGTTCGCGTTCTTGGCCGAGCACCGGTGCCGGTTGTTCCCCACCGAGATGTTCGAGGATCTGTTTCCCTCGGGTCGTGGTCGTCCGTCGGTGCCACCGGATGTGGTCGCGACCGTGATCGTGTTACAGACCCTGCATGGCTTGTCGGATCGTGAGGCTGCGGACGCGGTTACCTTCGACCTGCGTTGGAAGGCTGCTTGTGGTCTGCCGGTTACCGCGGGCTCGTTCCACCCATCCACGTTGACCTATTGGCGGAGTCGCCTGGCGCAGAGCAAGCGTCCGCAGCGGATCTTCGAGGTGGTCCGGCAGCTGATTGTGGAGACCGGTGCGGTGAAGGCGAAAACCAGGCGGGCACTGGACTCGACGATTCTTGATGACGCGGTGGCCCGCCAGGACACCGTGACCCAACTGGTTGCCGCGGTCCGTCGGGTGGTCCGCGACGTGCCGGGCGGCGCCGAGGTGGTCACCGCGCACTGCACGGGTCACGACTACTCCCAACCGGGAAAGCCGCGGATCGCCTGGGACGACCCGGCGGCTCGCGATGAGCTGGTCTCGGCCCTGGTCAACGACGCCCTCGCCGTGCTGAAGCAACTTGACCTTGAGGCGATCGAGAAGGACGGCGGGAAGGCCGCTGAGGCGGTGGCGTTGCTGGCGTTGGTCGCCGGGCAAGACGTCGAACCGGCCGAAGACTCCGATGGCACCGATGGGCGGTGGCGGATCGCACGCAACGTCGCCCCGGACCGGATGATCTCCACCGTGGACACCGAGGCCCGGCATGCGCACAAGTCACGCCACAAACGTCAGGACGGGTTCAAGGCCCACATCATCGTCGAACCCGATACCGGCCTGATCACCACCGCACGGATGACGAAAACCAACGGAACCGAGGGCAGCGACTCGGCCGTGGGCATCGACCTGATTGCTTCCGACACCACCATCGACGCCAGCATGAACACAGGTGGGGTGCCTGCCAGTGAGCACCGGCTGGAGGTGCTCGGCGATTCGGCCTATGGCACCGGCGACATGCTCGCTGCGCTCGACAAAGCCGGGTACGTGCCGGTGATCAAGCCCTGGCCGATGCGGGCGGCCATCGAGGGCGGGTTCACCCTGGACGACTTCACCTACGACGACGACGCGGCCACCTTGACCTGTCCCAACGGGGTGACCCGAAGACTGTCTGCGAAACGCATCGTGACCTTCGGTGTCGCCTGCCGCGGCTGCCCACTGCGTGATCGGTGCACCACCCGCAAGGACGGTCGCAGCGTCAAGGTCCATCAACACGAAGCGCTGCAACGCGCACACCGACAACGAGCCAAAGACGAAGAGTTCCAGAGCGTCTACCGCACGCACCGACCCATGGTGGAACGCTCGATCGCCTGGCTGACCAGAGGCAACCGGCGAGTGCCGTTCCGCGGCGTGGTCAAGAACAACGACTGGCTGCACCACCGCGCCGCCGCACTCAACCTGCGCAAGCTCATCAACCTCGGAATCGACCACAGCGAGACCGGATGGACACTGGCCCAGTCCTGAGCGGCCCACCGCGGGCATCTCGCACTCAGAAACCGCTTTACGTCCGTCCACATCGGCCTCCGGCGGACTCCACGCCGGCTCTGAGATCTGCCAATTGAAAACGGAGAGTCCCCGACTCTCACGATCATTCCCATGCCCGGACAGCAAGATCACAATCCGCACGCCCAGAAGAGGCGTTGTTCAGCACCGTCCTAGGGAGGCGTGGCACGCACGACCTGGGAGCTCAGGCGTCGTAGTCGAGGACGAGCTTGTCCGAGGTCGGGTGCGACTGACAGGTGAGGACGTAGCCGCGCTCGATCTCCTCGGGCTCCAACGCCCAGTTGGCATCCATCTCGACGGTCCCCTCGAGCACTTTCGCGCGGCACGTGCCACAGACACCGCCCTTGCAGGCGAACGGTGCGTCTGCCCGCACGACCAAGGCCGCATCGAGGACCGCTGGCCCATCGGTGTTGAGCTTGAACGTCGACTGGCGCCCGTCGAGGGTGATCGTGACGTCCGCGCCGGTCGCCTCAGCGTCCGGAGAAGGTGCGGTACGACGGACGGGCGGCGATGTCTCGACGTGGAAAACCTCGGCGTGGATTGCCTTCTTTTCCACCCCTTCGCTGACGAGGAGCTTGCGCAGCGACGTGACCATCTCGAGCGGACCGCACAGGAACCATTCGTCCACGGTGTCCGGCGGGATGATCGAATCGAGGATCCGGGCCATCCGATCTGTGTCGAGCCGCCCGGAGAACAGCTCAGCAGTCTGCGGCTCACGCGAGAGCACATGGATCAGGTGGAAACGTTCGCGGTAGCGGTCCTTCAGATCCTCGACCTCCTCGAGGAACATCACGCTCTTGTGGGTGCGGTTCGAATAGATCAGCGTCACCCTTGCGCGCGGCTCGACCTCGAGCGTGGTCGCCACGATCGACAGCACCGGAGTGATGCCCGACCCCGCCGCGACACACACGTAGTGCTTGTCGTGGACTGGGTCGAGCTCGGTGAAGAACCGCCCGCTCGGCGTCATCACGTCGAGCACGTCACCGGCGCGCAGCATGTCCAGTGCATGCTCGGAGAATGCGCCGCCGGGTAGTCGCTTCACGGCGATCCGGAGGACACCCGATGAAACCGGCGAGCAGATGGAGTAGTTGCGTCGTACGTCGTCGCCGGCCAGCTCGGTGCGGATGGTGATGTGCTGGCCCTGGGTGAACGCGTAGTCCTCACGCAGCTCGTCCGGCACGTCGAAGGTGACCGCGATCGAGTCGTCTGTCAGCGGTTCGATCTCCGCGATCGGCAAGGGGTGGAAGACGGAGTGGTGCGAGCGTGACGGGGTCATCGGTGCACCTAGATCGCCTTGAAGTAGTCGAAGGGTTCCTTGCATGCGTTGCAGACCCACAGTGACTTGCACGCGGTGGACCCGAACCGGCTGAGCTCGCGGGTGTCGGGTGACCCGCACAAGGTGCAGCGGACCGTCAGGGTCAGGCTGATCGGGCTGTCATCGCGGGGCTGGCTATCTCGAGGTTGGGGCGGCGCGATGCCGTACTCGCGAAGCTTGAGCTTGCCCGCGTCGCTCATCCAGTCCGTCGTCCAGGCAGGCGCGAGCACGAACTCGACGGTGACCTCGGTCCGACCCACCTTCGAGAGCGCGCTGACGATGTCGTCACGAATCGCTTCCATCGCCGGGCAACCGGAGTACGTCGGGGTGATCTGCACGTGCACGTGTCCGTTGGCGTCCTCTCGCACGTCGCGCAGGATCCCAAGGTCCTCGATGGTCAGCACCGGAACCTCCGGGTCGAGGACGCCCGCCACGGCGTCGTACACCTCCGGGGCCTCGCCCGTCGAGAGATCTGCTGCGTCGCGCCGGCGCTCGATGACGTCGTTCACCATGTCGCCCCCGGGTGCGATCGCGCGAGGTGCTGCATCTCGGCGAGGAGGAAGCCCATCTGCTCGGTGTGGATGCCTCGACGACCGCCCGTGACGGCCGGGGGTACGACGGGCAGGGTGAGTGTGGCCTGGTCAACCACTGAAGCCACGCGCCTCTGCCACACGTCACGTAGGCCGGAGGGGTCGACCGCAGCCCTTGACTCGAGCAGGGACGGGTCGATGTAGGAGTTGTCGAACAGCTCTTCGACATAAGGCCACTCGGCGTCGAGCGCCGCCTGCACCTTTGCGTGTGACTCCGCGGTCCCGTCTCCGAGCCGCAGCACCCACATGGTGGCGTGGTCGCGGTGGTAGTCGACTTCCTTGACCGCCTTCGCCGCGATCGCGGCCAGTGTCTCGTCGGTGCTGGACTGCAGCGCCGTGTAAAGCCCGAACTGGTATGTCGACAAGATCAGCAGCCGCGCCATGGTGACCCCGAAGTCACTTCCCGGTTCGCCCCCTGGCCCACCATGTCCGCGCTCGACGAGGTGCACGTTGAGGAAGTCTCGCTCGTCCCGGAAATACGCCAACGAGTCTTCGTCGCAGGGCGTTCCCGTCGCGGCGGCCTCGACCTGGCCGGCGTACGTCAGCAGAGATCGCGCCTGTCCGAGCAGGTCGAGCGCGATGTTCCCGAGGGCAATGTCCTCCTCGATCTGCGGAGCCGCCGCGATCCAATGCCCCATCCGCTGCGCGGCGATCAGCGAGTCGTCCGCAAGTGAGACGACATACGCGAACAGCCCCGACTTGTCAGGGTGTACGTACGCCAGGGCGTCACTACGGGCTGACAACTCGGCGGTCACAGGTGGTCAACACCTTCGGGGACGTCGTAAAAGGTCGGGTGCCGGTAGATCTTGTCAGCGGCGGGGTCGAAGAACGCGTCCTTCTCGTCCGGGCTCGACGCGCTGATCGCGAAGGCTGGCACGACCCACAACGACACGCCCTCCTGTCGACGGGTGTACACGTCGCGAGCATTGCGCAGCGCCATCTCGGCGTCCGGCGCGTGAAGCGAACCGGCGTGGACGTGCGACATCCCTCGCTTCGCACGAACGAAAACCTCCCACAACGGCCAGTCCCGCCGTTCACTCGTGCCGCTGCCACTCATGCCATTGCCACTCATGCCACTGCCTCCGTCGTACCGTCTGAAATCTGGGCGGCCTGCTTCGCGGCGTACGCGTCGGCGGCCTCTCGGACCCAGGCGCCGTCCTTATGCGCTTTGACCCGGTGAGCCAGCCGCTGCTTATTGCAAGGTCCGTTGCCCTTGATCACCTCGAACAGCTCGGCGAAGTCGATCTTGCCGTAGTCGAAGGAACCGCGATCCTCGTTCCACGACAGGTCCGGATCCGGAAGCGTGAGCCCGAGCGCTTCGGCCTGCGGGACGATCATGTCGACGAAACGCTGGCGCAACTCGTCGTTGGAGAACCGCTTGATCCCCCACCCCATCGACTGCGCCGTGTGCGGGGACTCGTCGTCGGCCGGACCGAACATCATCAGCGAGGGCCACCACCAGCGGTTGACCGCGTCCTGGGCCATCGCCTTCTGCGTTTCCGTGCCGTGCGAGAGCGCGTAGAGACTCTCGAATCCCTGACGCTGGTGGAACGACTCCTCCTTGCAGACCCGGACCATCGCCCGGGCGTAGGGGCCGTAAGAACAGCGGCACAGCGGTACCTGGTTCACGATTGCCGCGCCGTCAACGAGCCAGCCGATCGCTCCCATGTCCGCCCAGGTCACGGTCGGGTAGTTGAAGATCGAGGAGTACTTCTGCCTCCCCGTGTGCAACGCGTCGAGCAGCTCGCCCCGGTCAGCTCCGAGCGTCTCCGCGGCGGCGTACAGGTAAAGACCGTGGCCGGCCTCGTCCTGAACCTTGGCCATCAAGATCGCCTTGCGTCGAAGGCTCGGCGCCCGGGTGATCCAGTTGGCTTCGGGCTGCATGCCGATGATCTCGGAGTGCGCATGCTGCGCGATCTGCCGGATCAGCGTCTTGCGGTACCCCTCTGCCATCACGTCACGCGGTTCGATGGTCCCGGCGGCGTCGATGATCTGTTGGAACTCCTCGAGACCCTCCTCAACGGGTGCCGGGTCGCGCGGGGTCTCGTCGGGGGCGATGAAATCGTTGCCGTACATGGGCCAAGCGTAACAAAGGCTTTGTTACATCTGACCGCATGTACGGCGTACGTCTGTAATACCGCTGAGCCTCGCGATCCAGAGGGCGCCTGCGATCCAGAGGGTCAGCCGGCCGAGCAGAGGCAAAACTCGTTGCCTTCAGGGTCGGCGAACACCTGCCAGGGTGTGTCGGTGTCGTGCCTCTTCGACCGCTCGGTCGCGCCGAGCTCCTGAGCCCGACGGGCGGCGGAGTCGAAGTCGTCGACCACCCAGTCGAGGTGCAAACGGTTCTTGATGGTCTTGACCTCCGGGACGAGTTGGAGACTGAGCACCGGCCCGCCCTCGCCGAGCCGGCCGAGGTCGAACCAGTCGGCCTCCTTGTTCGCGACCTTCATCTCGAGAAGTCCACCCCAGAGAAGTCCAACCCAGAACCTGGCCTGCTTCTCGAGGTCGTTGACGTCGATCACGATCGCGCCCGGGCGGATGCCGTCCATCAGCAGGCGCCCGTTGCGGCGGCACGACTGCAGTGAACCTCGTTGCGGCCTCGCGCAGCCCAGTGCGCCCACTTGCCGAACGAGAGTGGCGTGAGTGTCGTTCCGCCCGTCTCGGACCGGTTCCTGCGTGCCGACCTGGCCCGCCGCGCGGTCGGCTCTGTCGCCGAGTGATGAGTCAGAAGCAGTGAACGTGTTCGCGCCGCGATCTCCCGCTCACGCTGCTGTGCCAGCTCTTCCATGATTTGCCACATGGCTTCCTCCAGTTGAAACACCTGTAAACAGGTTATGCCGGTGTCGCTCTGAATACAACCCCCTAAATGCCTTTACCGGTGTTGATCTTTGACGCAACTACCAAACGACGTATGCTGGTGTCGTCGTCCAGAGGAGTCCCAAAGGAGTCAACTGATGCCTGCAGAAACTGGCACCCCCACACACGTGGAGCTGATCCGGTCGTTCGCTAACACGCTCGACCTCGACGACGACATCGACAGCCTCACTACGCGCAGCGACTTGACCCGTTGGCTTCATGAGCAACGGCTGCTCGCTCGTCGTACCCCAAGCTCCGACGAGGACCTCCGACTCGCGCGCCAACTACGCAATGGAATTCGCGAAGCGATGGCTGCGCACCACGGCGACAACCCTGTCGAGTCAGCCGACCTCAGCGCGGCGACGAAGCAGCTCCCCCTGCGCATGGACTGCTGTGGCGACGGACCCAATCTCGAGCCCGTCGACGCCGGTGTGCGCGGCGCTCTCGCCCGGATCCTGGTTGCGGTGAACCAGGCGGTGATCGGTGGCGACTGGTCGCGGATGAAGGTGTGTCCCGACGACACCTGTCAATGGGCGTTCTACGACCCGACCAAGAACCGGTCGAAGAGCTGGTGCTGCAACGGTTGCGGCAACAAGGCGAAGACGCACAGCTACCGAGAGCGCCAGAGGACCAGCTGACTGCGCCTGACACGATGGAGCACATGAGCTCCCCGGGTGGCGGCCCCACCGCTGATGTATCGGTCCGCGTCGGATGGGCTGACGACGCCCCCACCATCGCTGAGGTCCAGGTCCGCGCCTGGCGTCAGGCGTACGCCGGGCTGCTGCCCGTCGAGGTCCTCGACGCCATGGATCCCACCGACTTCGGCGCCGCCTGGCACGCCTCGCTGAACAAGCCCAAGGACGCGAGGAACCGGGTGATGGTCGCCCTCGAACGCAACACGATCCGCGGCTTCGCGATCACCGGTCCCTCTGCGGACCCCGACGCCGACCCGATCACCGACGGGGAGATCTCAGAGTTCACCGTCGACCCCGACCAGACCCGCCACGGACATGGCTCGCGACTGGTCCAGGCGTGCGCGGACACCTTGCGCGCCGACAAGTTCACTCGCGCGATCCTCTGGCTCAACAGCACCGACGACGTCCTCCGGGGGTTCCTCACCGAGGCCGGCTGGGCTGCTGACGGAGCACACCGCGAGCTCGACCTGCACGGCGACGGCTCCGTGACGGTCAAGCAGGTGCGGCTTCACACCGATTTGTCAGAGAACGAGGTTTAAGTTCCCCCACAAGTGGCAACCATCCGGGGGTCTCGTGCGTCTCAGTAGGTGACGGCACCCCAGACAGGGGTGCGCACCCAACGAGAGACGTCTCTAGTGGGGAGTGCCAGTGTGCTAGGTCCATTGCCGCAGGTTTATCGCATCATCGTGTCCGTCGTCGCAATCGCGGTCTTCGTCGCAGGCGGCGCCTGGGCAGCCTTCATGCTGCCTTACCCGATCCTCCTGAGCGTCGGAGCGAGTAGCGGTTTCGCGATCGGTGGAGTGTGTGTCTTTCTCCTCCTCCACGAGTTCCATCACGTTTCCACGCCGCAGACCAGCCGCGCCCGTCGTACCCGCTTTCACTGACCCGTTCACTGGCCGGTCTCCACCGGGCCACACGCTGGACGTCTTGCTAGGTTCAGGCGGTGACCGATGTCCCGTATTCCGAGCCTGCGCTCGACCGCATTGAGCGGTCCGCAATCATCCGCGACGGCATCGCAGTCGGTGTCGCCACCGGCGCCTACGGCATCTCCTTCGGTGCGATCTCCGTGGCAGCCGGGCTCACTATCGTGCAGACCTGTGCGCTGTCGCTGCTCGTCTTCACCGGCGCATCACAGTTCGCCCTGGTCGGCGTCATCGCCTCCGGCGGCGCTCCCCTGTCCGGCGCCCTGACCGGCCTGCTCCTGGGCACCCGGAACACGCTGTACGGACTGCGACTGGCTCCCCTGCTCGCCTGGCGTGGCTGGCGCCGCGCGGCCGCGGCACAGATCCTGATCGACGAGTCCACGGCGATGTCGGTGAACCGGGAGACCACCGAAGCCGCCCGCGTCGGGTTCCTGAGCACCGGACTGGCCGTGTTCGCACTGTGGAACCTCGCCACGCTAGGAGGCGCGATCGCAGGCGAGGCACTCGGCGACCCGCGCACCTACGGGCTCGACGCAGCAGTCGGAGGCGCCTTCCTGGCCCTGCTGTGGCCTCGTTTGAAGGACCATCGCAACCAGGTCTGCGCCGTGCTCGGCGTGGTAGTCGCGCTCAGCCTGGTCCCGGCGACCCCGGCCGGTGTCCCCGTGCTTGCGGCCGCGATCGTCGCGCTGGTCATCGGGACTTTCACACACTCGGCGGACCCGACCGAGATTCCCTCGCGTGACGACCTGCCGAGCGGGGGTGAGAGGCACTCATGATGTGGGCGGCGATCATCTTCACCGGCATCGGGTGCTACCTGCTCAAGATCGCCGGTCTCTCGGTTCCCGCCGCCGTGCTGGAACGGCCGGTCGTGCAACGGATTGCGGACCTGCTGCCGGTGGCGCTGCTCGCCGCGTTGATCGCGGTACAGGTGGTCGCCAATGGCACGCAGTTGGCCATCGATGCGCGGCTGGCCGGGCTCCTCGCGGCCCTGGTGGCGCTCCTGCTTCGGGCGCCGTTCATCGTGGTCGTCCTCGTGGCGGCACTCACCGCCGCCCTGATCCGCTTGCTCTAAAGGAACCGTCTAAGCGATGTCGATGCGGCCGTGCTCGTCGATCGGGAAGCCGGGGTTGAAGCACACCTCCCACAGGTGCCCGTCCGGATCAGCGAAGTAACCGGAGTAGCCGCCCCACTCTGCCCGGGTCGCCGGTTTGACGATCTTGCCGCCGACCTCCCTGATTCGCACGAAGGCGAGGTCGACCGCGTCCTCCGACGGCAGGTTGACCGCCAGGGTGATCCCCCGGTACGACGGCAACTCTCCCGCAGGAGGCGCGTCGACATGAGCGTCCCGCGCGAGCTCGTCATAACCGAACAGACCGACCCACGAGCCCGTGGTCTTGAACCAGACAATTCCGTTGGCTTCATCGCCTCGCTGTTCCCAGCCGAGTCCGCGGTAGAACGCGATGGACTTCTCCAGGTCACTGACGCCGAGCGTGACGATCGCAAAGTTGGGTGCAACATCAATAGGCATCCGCCCATTGTGCTACCTCCGTCGATCCGCATCGGCGAACAGGGCCTGCGCGCGACGAACCGCGGAGCGTGCCCGGCTGCGGTCACCGGCGTCGTCGTACGCGAGGCCGAGGAGGTACCAGGCCCGCCAGCTGTCCGGGTCGGCTTCCGCCTCAGTGCGCCTGACCGCGAAGATCTCGTCGGCGGCTGCCCGGTCGACGCGTCCGGACGGTCGCCGCGGCAAGTCGTCGATCGGCAACCCGCCTTCGGCCTTGAGAACGCCGGCCAACCGCGCCGACTTCTGACCGAACTCGATCTCGCGCCAAACCAGGAAGCTTCCGACTGCGAGGACGACCAGGACCGCTGCACCTAACGCGATGC
>Ga0136633_1003620_pt1 | contig 10098 bp, 7 predicted proteins | sample AntDrymeUQ832206_2_FD_105494 | JGI IMG/M metagenome (GOLD analysis project Ga0136633, IMG submission 105494) | Polar desert sand microbial communities from Dry Valleys, Antarctica - metaG UQ83 (22.06) | ecosystem: Environmental > Terrestrial > Soil > Desert | place: Antarctica: Dry Valley...
CCGACTCGTAGCGCGCCGACTCGTATCCCTGGACCGAACGTGCGCCCCACATCAGCAGGCCGAGCGACGTGCTGAATGCCGGCGTCAGCAGGTGGTCGGTCAGTCCCTCGACGCCCGACGGACCCGCCACCCGCACCGGCGCCTGGAGCACCTCCCGGCCCAGCCGCGCCGTTCCGGCGAGCTGCGCGGCGCCACCGGTCAGGACGACGCCCGCGGGCAGCATCCCGGCGTAACCGGCGCGTTCGATCTCCGCGCCGATCTTCTCGAACACCTCGCGCATGCGGGCCCCGATGATCTCGGCCAGTTCGTAGCGCGAAGCCGTCCAGGCGTCGCCTTCGCCGATGCCCTGCACGTCGACCTGCTCGTCCTTGTCGACGTCCGACGGTTCGGCCGTGCCGAAGCGGATCTTCAGCTCCTCGGCCGCCGTCAGGCTCGTCTTCAGCCCGATGGCGATGTCGTTGGTCACGTTGTTGCCACCGAGCGGCAGGACAGCGGTGTGGAACGGCGAGCCGTCCATGAAAAGTGCGAGATCGATCGTGCCGGCTCCGAAGTCGGCAACCGCAACGCCCAGCTCCCGCTCCGTCTCGGTCAGGACGGCGTCCCCGGAAGCCAGTGATGACGCGACCAGCTCGTCGATGCGGATATCGGCGCGCTGCACGCATTTGGTCAGGTTCTGAACGGCCGTCGCGCCGGCGTGGACGATGTGCGTCTCGACCTCGAGGCGGATCGCGCTCATGCCCAGCGGGTCCTTGACGCCCTCCTGGCCGTCGACCACGAAGCCGCGCGGCAGCACGTGCAGGATCTCGCGGTTCGAGGGAATGCTGACCGCCCGAGCGACCTCAGTCGCCCGCTCGACGTCCTCGCGCGTAACCTCGCGCCGCGGCCCGCTGACGGCCACGGCGCCGCGCGAGTTCTGGCTCTCGACGTGGTTGCCGCCGACGGCCACGATGGCCGACTCGATCCGGTAGCCCGACAGGCGCTCGGCGGCCTCGCGCGCGGCCCGAATCGAGCCGACGGTCTGGTCGATGTTGATCACGACGCCCTTCTTGAGGCCCGAGGAGTTGAGCGCGCCCTTGCCAATGACTGTCACGCCCGTCTCGCGCGTCACCTCGCCGATCAGCGCCACGACCTTGCTCGTCCCGACGTCGAGGGCGACGAGTACCGCTTCCCGTTCCACGGACGCCATTCTCGCCTAACTGGCCGGGGTCGGAGTTGCCGACTCGGCGGGGGTCATGCGCGGCAGGAACGTGCCGCACCGCTCGTCGAGGGGAGCGAGGTAGATGATCGCGACGTCGTCCTCCCCGGCCGCCACCTGAGCGCGCAGGCACTGCACCTGCTGGTCGATGATGTCGACCGGCCGGAGGTTTGGCGTGTAGTGCCCGAAGACCGCTCGCCAGCCGTCGGGCTCGGCGGCAACAATGTAGCCATCCGTGTCATCCGCGGTCACAGACAGGCGGTCGTAGCTCGTGCCGATCATCGTCGGTGTGATCGCGGCGAGCCGCAGATCCGCGTCCAGCGACACGGCGTCGAGACGTCCGCCGACCTCGACTTCGGGCGCGAACCGGTCGCGCAGGTCGCTGACGATGGGCAGCCCCAGGCTCGTCGCGTCCGCGACCGGCAGCTCGTCGAGGATGAAACCGTCCACGTCGACGACGAAGGCGCCGATGGGAGTCTTGAGGACGAAGGTCGGTGTTCGCTCGGTCACGCGGATGACGAGTCGATCGGGCAGAGTTACGTAGACGTCCGCGTTCGCCACCGCCGGGAGTGCGGCGAGGTTTCGCTCCATCCGGCCGGTATCGATACGGAACACGTTCGGCCGGGCATCAGCCGACAGGTCGATGGTCTCGTGGATCAGGTCGGGCTGGGTATAGACGAGGCTGCTGACTTCGACGCGGGCCGGGTCAAGGTCGAACTGGTGGCTCGTGACGAGCCAGGCCGCCCACGTCGCCGATGCGGCCGCGAGAAGAAGACCGGCTACGCGCCATCGGTTGATCAGCGCGAGGGCATTGCGGCCGCGCGACCTTGTTCGCCGGCTGCGTCCCGCATAGCCCGGATGGCGTGCCTGCGGCCGCACCTACGGCAGGTCGGCGCGGGTCAGCGTGCGCGCCGGACGTCCGGCTGCTCGAGCCAGCGCGAGCTCGACGATCTTTTCGGAAATCGCTCCGAAGTCGTAGCCGCCGGCTCGACACAGGACGGGAAAGAGGCTGATCGGCGTGAAGCCCGGGATCGTGTTGATCTCGTTCAGGTATAGCGCGCCATTCTTGTCGACCAGAAAGTCGACGCGCGCGAAGCCTGACGTGCCGATGGCCAGGTAGGCGTGGCGGGCAATGTCGTGGATGTCAGCACGCAGCGATTCCTCGACGTCGGGACGATCGGTAGTCCTTGACACGCCGTCGCTGTACTTGGCTGTGTAGTCGTAGAACTCATGGCCGGGAAAGATCTCTCCCGGCCCGTAGCTCTCCAGATCGACATCGGAGTTGCCGATCACACTCATCTCGAGCTCTCGTGCATGGTCGAGGTACGCCTCGACGAGCACCGACTCGCCGTAGCTCAGCGCTTCGGCAATTGCGCCGCCCAGATACTCCGGGTCAGCCGGTTTGTGAACGATCGAGATGCCGACTGACGATCCGAGCCGCGTGGGCTTGACCACGAGCCGAGGGTCCGGTTGCGAGATCGCGAAATCGGCGATACGGCGCTGGACGCCCGCAGGATCTGACTGCCACTCGGCTGCCGACAGCTCGACCCATGACACGACGGGCATGCCCATTGCGCCCGTCAGGCGCTTGAAGATGACCTTGTCCATCCCGATCGCCGACGCCGCGACGCCCGCGCCGGTGTAGACCAGCCCGGCCGACTCGCACAGTGCCTGGACCGTCCCGTCCTCGCCGAACGGCCCGTGCAGCGCAATGAAGACGACGGGCTGCGGATCCTGGTCGCGAAGTCCGGCGAGTGCCGCCGCGGCGTCCAGTGGGCCGCTCGCGCCGAGAGTCGCTGGATCGTCGTACGCGGTCTGCGGGATCTGCCCGTCCATGGCCGTGGCGGGCAGCCGCCACCAACTTCCGTCGAGGCTGATCAGCCAGCCCTGGATGTCGTGGCCGCGCTCCGCGAGCGCAGCGGCGATTGCGCGCCCCGACACCAGGGACACGTCGTGCTCGGCCGACGGACCGCCGATGAGGACTGCGATAGATGTGCTGTTCATATGCGCCGAGATCTCACGCCGCCGATTCCCAGTCAGACCAATCACCTGCAAACACGATCTCCAGGACGAGCTCGAGGCCGGTTTCGCGACGGACGCGATCCCTGACGAGCTCGGCCAGTCGGCGGACATCGGAGGCCGTGCCGTTCTGGTCGTTGACGATGAAGTTGGCGTGCTTCTCGCTCACCACCGCGCCACCGATCCTGGTGCCCTTGAGCCCCAGCGAGTCGACCAGGGCACCGGCCGACTGGCTCTCCGACGGGTTGCGGAAGACGCTCCCGGCAGATGGCATGCCCAGCGGCTGATGGGCCTGGCGCCACTTCCGGATCTCGTCCAGGCGCCGGCCGATCTCGTCCGCATCTACCGGCGCGAGGTCGAACGATGCCCAGGTGACGACCTCCGGCGATTCCGGCGCCGCGTGCTTCAGGGCGCTGTCGCGATAGGCGAGGCCGAGACCGTCACGATCCAGCGTGACCTCCGTACCGTCCGCGTGCAGTACGGAGGCTTCCGCCAGGACGGCGCGGATGTCGGACTCGTGTGCCCCGGCATTGGCCCACACGGCGCCGCCGACCGTGCCCGGGATCGCCAGGCCGAATTCGAGGCCTGTCAGCCCCTCGTTCTTGCAGAGGGTGGCCGCGCGGGCCATCGGCAGGCCCGAGTCGGCCGTCAGCCGGGTGCCCTCGAAGCGCACCTGCTGCGCGCGGTTCTGGATTACGAGGCCGCGGACACCGGCGTCACTGATGACCAGGTCCGAGCCGCGCCCGAGGATGAAGTACGGCAGCTCACGGGACCTCGCGAAGCGCACGATCGCGCGCAGCTCGAACAGGTTGTGAATCTCGGCGAACAGGTCGGCCGGGCCGCCGACGCGCATTGTCGTGAAGCGCGAGAGCGGCTCGTGGCGGGACGTCTTGACGCCGATACGGCGCTGGATGTCGGTTCCGAGACGGATCAGGTCCGCTTCGGCGAGCCGCTCCGTCGATATCTGGGCAGGCACTACACCGGCGTCCGTCACGCGCTTCCTCCTACGCCGGGCGGCCTTACGGCCCCGGCTGGGCGCAAAGCGACCGCGTCCCGGCGTTCCGCCGAGCCAAGGTCGTTGCTGGCGCGCGACAACCGCTCGATCGCGGCGGGGCTGGGGAGGGCGGTCCGCTTGGCAAGGGCAAGTACGAGCTCGGCGACCGCTGCGGCCGCGCCCGGACGGCCGAAGCCGCGCGCCGCCGCGCACATCTGGTCGAGCGCGGTTCGGTCCTGGAGCAGGCTCGCGGCGTCGATCAGCGCGGCTGCATCGAACTCGTCGTCGGCGACGATCCGGGCCGCACCGGCCTCGGCCAGCGCGCGGGCGTTTGCCATCTGGTGCGCCGACGCGTGCGGATAGGGAACGACGACCATCGGCAACCCGAGCGCGCTGGCCTCTGCGAGCGTCGATGAGCCGGCTCGGCCGACAAGCAGGTCCGCGGCCAGCAGAGCGTCCGTCATCTCGGCCCGCAGGAACGCGTACGGCCGGTATCGGGAGCGCAGTTCGGCGGGTAGCTTCTCGCGGCATTTGAGTGCGTCGCCGTAGGCCGCCTCACCGGTCATGTGCAGCACGTATGCACTCCCGACGAGCTTCGGCAGCGCCTCGGCAACGGCGCGGTTGAGGCGCCGCACGGCCTGCGACCCGCCGAAGACGAATAGCACCGGGGTGTCCGCATCCAGACCGAGCGCCGATCGTGCCGAAGCGCGGTCACGTCCCGCGAACGAGCGGATCGGCGTACCCGTCACGTAACAGCGGCCGGGTAACGCCGCGCACGCTTCGGCAAAGCTGACCGCCAGCGCGCGGGCGAGCTGCGCGGTGGCACGAACGCTCCGGCCCGGCACCAGGTTGCCCTCCCACATCAGGGTCGGTATCCGAAGGCTGGCCGCGGCGGTGACGACCGGGATCGCGATGTACCCGCCGGTGGTGAAGATCACGTTTGGCCGCCAGCGGGCGAGATAGGCCGCCGCCTGGGGCACCGAGGCGCCGAGTCGAACCGGATCGAGGACCGTGTTGACGGAAACATCGACGCTGCGCAGCGAGCGCAGGAGCAGGCTGTCGTATTCGAAGCCCTCGACTGGGACGATGCTCGATTCGAGCCCTCTGTGCCCACCCAGCCAGCGAAACTCGGCGTCAGGCGCCCGCTCGCGCAGGGAGCTCGCGACGGCCAGCGCGGGATAGACGTGGCCGCCTGTCCCACCAGCGGCGATCAGAATCCGCATCGTTAAAGGTCCCTCGGGAAAGCGTCTCGCGCGAGATCGAGAGCAGGATACCGACGGCGGCGAATGAGACGAGAAGCGACGAGCCGCCGGCTGACACGAAGGGCAGCGTAATGCCTGTGATCGGGATCAGGACGACCACGACGCCGATGTTGATGAATGCCTGCAGGGCGAGCCAGGCGGTGATGCCGGTTGCCAGCAGTGCACCGAAGGTATCCGGCGCACCGAGGGCGATCTTGATGCCACGGTACGCGAAAAGCACGTAGAAGCCGATCACCGAGAGCCCGCCGATTAAGCCGAACTCCTGGGCCACCACCGCGAAAACGAAGTCGTTCTGGGCGGCCGGGAGATGCAGCGCGCCGGGCTGACGGCTCTCGCCCAGGCCGATACCGAGCACGCCTCCGGTGCCGAGGGCGAGCAGGCCCTGGACGGTGTGAAAGCCGATCCCCTGCGGATCCGCCCACGGGTCAAGGAACGCCTGCACGCGCGCCATCTGATATGAGCTGCTGCTCACCACCCAGGCAACGGCGGCGGCACCGGCGGGCGCCAGCAACGCGAGCTGCCACAGGCTCCCCCCGGCGACGAAGAACATCGTGAACGCCGACAGGGTGAGCACGCCCATCGTGCCCAGATCCGGCTCCAGCAGGACCAGCAACAGCAGCGGCCCGGTGATGAGCAGGAATGGCACGAGGCCGTGGAGCAGCGAGCCCGCTCGCGTGCCCTTGCGCGTCAGCCAGTGCGCCAGGTAGATGACCAGGGCCAGCTTGGCGAACTCGGCCGGGTGCATCCTGGGCAGCGGGCCAATCTCGAGCCAGCGCGTCGAGCCACCAACCTCGATCGGCCGCAGCGGCCCGATCTCCGGCAGCAGCACCAGCACGAGGAGAACGAGCGCGACGAGGAAGCCAGGGATCGAGACGAGCCTCAGGTACCGGTAGTCGAGGCGCATGAAGACGACCATGACGATGGCCCCGAGGACGGCCCAGAGCGCCTGTGGTCCGACGACCGCAAATGGGTCGTCCCGCTCCAAGAGAGAGCTGACCCCGGAGCTCGAATAGACCATCAGGATGCCCACCGAAGCCAGTGCGACGACACTGAACAGCAGGAGATAGTCCGGCTCGTGGCGCTCGCGCTGCGGACCGCGCAGCGTGCGAACCGCTGCGGATTGCGGCTTGCGAACCGCGCTCACGACCGGTTGTCCTCGGCCAGCCGACGGACCGCGCCCTTGAAGGCCTGCCCGCGCGCCGCGTAGTCGACGAACATGTCGAAGCTCGTCGCCGCCGGGCTGAGCAGGACCGTCGCCGTACCCCGGCTCGGCCGCAGCTCGCGCGCGATGTCGAAACCGAGCCGCACCGCCGCGTCCATGTCCGTCGCGTGCTCGACGCGAACGAGGCCGGCGCCGATGAAAAGGTCGGCCATCTCAGTGGCCGTCTCTCCGATCAGCACTGCGGCGGCGGCTCTTCGCGCTACTTCCGCGGCAAGCTGGTCGAGAGGCACGTTCTTCGTGCGGCCGCCCGCGATCAGCACGATCGGCGGATCGAAGCTGCGCAGTGCCGCGATGACCGCGTCAGGTTGTGTGCCCTGCGAGTCGTTCACGAAGGTGACGCCGTCGATGGTTGCAACTCCCTCGAGGCGGTGCTCGACGCCGGTGAAGGCGCCGACCGCTTTCCGGATGGCGTCCGGCGCGATGCCGAACAGGAGGCCAACCGTCACCGCCGCGAGAACGTTGCTGGTGTTGTGAGCGCCCGGAACGAGGACCTCCCCGAGGGGCATGATCCGACCCCCTGGTCCGGTCGCGGCCGTGCCGCCACCAACGCTGTCGAGGCGCGCGACGCCGTCGGCCACGATCCATCCGTCGCGGACGCCGACTCCTCCGAGCTCCGGGCCACCGCGCCGGTAGTACACGGCGGGGGCGGCACTGGCCGAGGCAAAGGCGGCGCTTACGGGGTCCTCCGCGTTTAGCACGAGACGACCGTCGGCGGGAGCGAGCTCGGCCAGGCGACGTTTGGCGGCCCGATAGGCCTCGACTGTCCCGTGCCGGTCGAGGTGGTCGCTCGTCACGTGGGTGTAGACCGAGACTTCAGTGCCACGCGAGATCGTCGGCAGCTGGAGCTCGGACAGCTCGATCACCACGCGATGCTCGGCCGTCAGCTCGGGCAGTCGCTCGACCAAAGGCACACCGATGTTGCCGCCGAGGATCGCCGGCGGAGAGCCCTGACCGAGTACGGCCGCAATCAGCGAGCTGGTCGTCGTCTTGCCCTTGGTCCCGGTGACCCCTACCGCGGTCGCCGGGGAGAGACGCAGGAACAGGTCGATCTCGCTGACAACCGGAAGGCTGCCCTCGCGCTCCAAATTTGCAAGCGCCGAACGGAGACGCGGCTGCGTCGTTGGGTAGCGGCTGTTGACCGACGGCGAGGTGGCCACCAGGGCCTGGTCGGCCAGTGCTGCCGTCGGGTCCGCCTCGGGTCCGAGCAGCAGGCGAACCTGGCGCCCCTCGAGTTGGTCGATCTGCTCGGCGAGATCTGACGAAGGCCGTGCGTCGTAGACGGTTACCCGCGCTCCGCGGTCGACGAGGAAGCGCGCCAGGGCGACGCCGCTGCGCGCCAGGCCAAGTACCGCGACGGGCTGGTCGCGGAACGACTCGAGCGTCAGGCTGTCGAGGTCGATGGTCGCCGGCGCCGGAGCCATCACGCTCACGTCGTCGGTACGTAAGTCGAGAAGAAGAACGTCACGCCGAGCAGTGCCGCCAGCACACCGACGATCCAGAACCGCATCGTGATCTTCTCCTCGTCCCAGCCGGCGAGCTCGAAGTGGTGATGCAGCGGGGCCATCCGGAAGATGCGCTTGCCGGTGAGCTTGAAGCTGGCGATCTGAAGGATGTCCGAGCCAGCCTCGAGGACGAAGATGATTCCGATCAGGGGCAATAGCAGGATCTGGCCCGTGATCAGGCCGATGACGGCCAGCGTGGCTCCCATCGCCAGGGCTCCCGAGTCGCCCATGAACACCTGCGCCGGGTGGACGTTGAACCAGAGGAAGCCGAGCAGGGCACCGATCAGCAGCGCGCACAGGATGGCCAGGTTGTGCTGCCCGGCAAGCAGGGCGATGATCAGATAGGCGACGAAGGCGAAGATCAGCGTCCCGCCCGCCAGCCCGTCGAGGCCGTCCGTGAAGTTGACACCGTTGGAGGTCGCGACGATCGCGAAGCCGGCGAACAGCACGAAGGCCCACGGCACGATCGGCACCTCGCCTACGAATGGCACCGTGAGCGAGGTGATGGCGTAGGTGCTCTGGATCTGGAAGGCGATCGCGCCGGCGACGACGATCTGCCAGAGCAGCTTCTGGCGGATGCGGATCCCCTCGCCCGTCGTGGCGTTGAGATAGTCGTCGGCCGTTCCGAGGGCGCCGACGACCAGCAGGGTGAGTAGTGGCGCGATGGTCTGTGGCCCAAGGAAGTCACCGCCGGCGAGCACGTGGAAGAGGACCGAGGAAGCCGCGACGACGGCGATCATCAGCACCCCGCCCATCGTCGGCGTGCCCTCCTTGACCATGTGCGTGCCCGGACCATGGATCCGGATCCGCTTGCCGAAACCGAGTCTCTTAAGCACCAGAATGAACGGCGGCATCAGGATCACGACTAGCGCAAACGCGAGCAGTATCGCCTGGACGAGCGGCGCGGCTACGTTCACGCGACGGGTGCCTTCATGCGCTGCGCGGCTTCTTCGAGGACCGGCAGGAACTCGTCCATTGCCGCGCCGCGCGAGCCCTTGATCAGGATCACGTCGCCGGGGCGGATTTGACCGCCGACCGTTTCGAGCATCGTTTCCCGGTCGCCATACCAGTCCCAGCTGCTGCCGGCTCCGCGTGCGTACTCACCGGCCATGGGTCCCACTGCCAGCAGAAGATCTGCGGTGTTGGCCGCATGCGCCCCGACGCGGCGATGCTCCGCTTCAGCCGCATCGCCGAGCTCGAGCATCTCGCCCAGGATCGCCACGTGGCGGCCGGGAAGGCTCGCAAGCAAGTCGAGCGCGGCGAACATCGAGTCGGGGCTCGCGTTGTAGCTGTCATCGAGCACCTTGATCGGGCCGAAGTCCACGATCGCCGATCGATGCGGAGCGCTCCACGGCCGCGCCAACCCGCGTGCGATCGCGGCGAGGTCCATCCCCGCCGCCAGGCCAACTGCGGCGGCGGCGAGTCCGTTGTGCACGCTGTGGCGGCCCAGCACCGGCGTGGCCACATCGACTTCGTCACCTCGCGCGCGCAGTCGGAAGCGCATCCCATCGAAGCCGAGTGACTCGACCTCGCTGGCGGAAACGTCAGCGTCCGGATGGAAGCCGTAGGTCAGCACTCGGACACCGGAAGCGACGTGGTCGGCCATCCGTGCGACGCGCTCGTCGTCGGCGTTGAGCACGGCGGTCCCACCGGGCGGCAGCGCCTCGACGAGTTCGCGTTTGCCACGCTCGATTTCGTCGATTGAGCCTGCTCGCGACAGGTGCGTGCCTCGAACTGCGGTGACCACTCCGATGGTCGGCCGAGCCAGAGCCGCAAGCAGCGAGATGTCGCCGGGTGTGTACATACCCATCTCGAGGACCGCGGCCTCGTGCTCGGGCGCGAGGCGGAGCATCGTCAGCGGCAGGCCGACCTCGTTGTTCTCGTTGGCCTCATTGCGCAGGACG
>Ga0136633_1003621_pt1 | contig 10097 bp, 3 predicted proteins | sample AntDrymeUQ832206_2_FD_105494 | JGI IMG/M metagenome (GOLD analysis project Ga0136633, IMG submission 105494) | Polar desert sand microbial communities from Dry Valleys, Antarctica - metaG UQ83 (22.06) | ecosystem: Environmental > Terrestrial > Soil > Desert | place: Antarctica: Dry Valley...
CTCGAACAGCTCGGCAACACGCGGCAGACCACCGGTGATGTCGCGCGTCTTGTACGCCTCACGATTGACCTTGGCGAGAATGGTTCCGGCGGTGATCCGCTTTCCATCCGACACGGTCAACTGAGCGCCAACCGGAATCACGAAGTCGCGCAGGCGCTTCTCTTTCCCGCCCTTGGTCTCCCAGATCTCGATGTGCGGGTGCAGCTTCTTTTCCTTGTCCTCGATGACGACCGTCTGGCGGAGACCGGTGAGCTCGTCGAGCTCCTCGGACACCGACTCGCCCGGGATCAGGTCGACGAAGTGAAGAGTTCCTTCCACGTCGGCGATGATCGGGTTCGTGTACGGGTCCCACGAGAAGATGATCTGATCCTTCTTGACCTCGTCGCCGTCCTTCACCATCAGGGTGGCGCCGAGCGGAACCTGGAGACGCGCGCCGACAGAGGCGTTCTTGTCGCTCGAGCTCTTGATCGTGAGCTCGCCTTCATACGAAGTGACGATGCGCTGTCCTTCCGCGTTGATGACGCTGACGAGCCTGTCGCCGTAGTCGATCGTACCAGCGACCTTCGACTTGCGCGCCGTCTGCTCGGCGATACGTGCCGCGGTTCCACCGATGTGGAAGGTGCGGAGCGTGAGCTGAGTTCCAGGCTCGCCAATCGACTGCGCGGCGATGATGCCGACCGCCTCACCCTTGTCGACCATCGACATCGTGGCGAGGTTCCGGCCATAGCACATCTGGCAGAGACCACGCTTCGCCTCACAGGTGAGAACGCTGCGGATCTTCACCGTCTCGAGACCCGACTCCTCGATTCCGGCAGCCATGTCTTCGTCGATGAGCTGACCAGCCTCCACTAGCAGCGTGCGCTGGCCCGACTCGTCGATCTCGTGCACGTCGTAGACATCTTCTGCTGCAACCGTTCCGACGATACGCTCGCCGAGTGGCTCGATGATGTCCTCGCCTTCCTTCAGCGCTCCGACTTCGAGGCCGAGGATGGTTCCGCAATCTTCCTCGGTGATCGTCACGTCCTGCGCGACGTCCACCAGACGGCGGGTTAGGTAACCGGCGTCCGCGGTCTTGAGCGCGGTGTCGGCCAGACCCTTACGGGCACCGTGCGTCGAGATGAAGTACTCGAGCACCGACAGTCCTTCACGAAAGTTGGACTTGATCGGGCTCTCGATGATCTCGCCGATGCCACCGGTGAGCTTCTTCTGCGGCTTCGCCATCAGTCCGCGCATACCGGCGAGCTGACGGATCTGGTCGCGCGATCCACGCGAGCCGGAGTCGAACATCATGAACACCGGGTTGAAGCCTTCGTTAGACTCGCGCATCGCGCGAACCATCGCGTCGGCCACGTCGTTGTTGGCGTGGGTCCAGGTGTCGATGACCTTATTGTAGCGCTCGCCGTTGGTGATGTTGCCGGTCTGGTACGCCTTCTGGAACCTGGTGACGCGCTCGTCGGCCTCGGCGAGAAGCGTCTCCTTCTCGGCTGGAATGTGAAGATCCTCGATTCCAATCGAGATTCCGCCGCGCGTGGCGTTACGGAAGCCGAATTCCTTGAGCCGGTCGAGGAACGGCACGGTCCCTTCCAGCCCACTCTTGCGATAGCTCTCGAAGACCAGCTCACCCAGCGCCTTCTTCTTCATTTCCTTGTTCTGGAAAGGAATCTCCTTCGGCACGATCGCGTGGAACAGCACGCGCCCGGCGGTCGTGTCGACCCACCGTGCACCCTGCACATCCTGCACGTAGTAGCGCACAGGCGTGTTCATGGTGACGCGGTCCTGCGCCAGCGCAACCTCGATCTCCGCCACGCTCGAGTAGCTCTTGGCTTTCCTCGACAGCTGCTCGAACTGCGGCGGAGCCTTGGTCGCGTAATAGCAGCCGAGCACGATGTCCTGGCTGGGCTCGGCGACGGGGCGTCCGTCCGACGGCTTGAGAATGTTGTTCGACGACAGCATGAGCAGACGGCACTCGAGCTGGGCCTCGAACGACAGCGGAACGTGCACTGCCATCTGGTCACCGTCGAAGTCGGCGTTGAACGCCGCGCAGACGAGCGGGTGAATACGAATGGCCTTTCCTTCGACGAGCACCGGCTCGAAAGCCTGGATGCCGAGTCTGTGCAGGGTCGGCGCGCGGTTCAGGAGCACGGGGTGATCGCGAATGATCTCCTCGAGAATCTCATAAACTTCCGGGCTCTCCTTCTCCACGATCTTCTTGGCGCGCTTCACCGTCTCGGCGATTCCCTTCTCGACGAGCTTGTGAATGATGAACGGCTTGAACAGCTCCAGCGCCATCGCCTTGGGCAGACCGCACTGGTGCAGCTTGAGCTCGGGACCGACGACGATGACCGAGCGGCCTGAATAATCGACGCGCTTGCCGAGCAGGTTCTGCCGGAACCGGCCCTGCTTGCCCTTGAGCATATCGGACAGCGACTTGAGCGGACGCTTGCCGCGACCACGGATCGCCTTGGAGCGGCGGCCGTTGTCGAACAGTGCATCCACGGCCTCCTGGAGCATTCTCTTCTCGTTGCGGAGGATGACTTCAGGCGCGCGGTGCGATATGAGCTTCATCAACCGGTTGTTGCGGTTGATGACGCGGCGATAGAGATCGTTCAGGTCCGACGTGGCGAACCGGCCGCCGTCGAGCGGAACGAGCGGACGGAGATCCGGAGGAATTACCGGTATCACGTCCATGATCAGCCACTCGGCCTTGTTGGGCTCCTGGCCTGAGCCGCCTGAGTTACGGAACGCATCGACGACCTTGAGCCGCTTCAGCATCTGCTTCTTGCGGTGCTGCGAGCCTTCATCGACGAGACCCGCGCGAAGCTCCTCGGCGACCTTGTGAACGTCGATCCTCTTCAGCAGCTCGCGTACGGCCGGCGCTCCGATGTCGGCGAAGAAGGCGTTGTCTCCTTCTTCCTTGGCCTTCTGGCGCAGATAGAAGTACTCGTCTTCCGTGAGAAGCGTGTTGGCTTCGATCGGCTTGCCGGGACCGTCCGGAATCTCCGCGTTCTCGGGGACGAACTCCTGCTTGCCCGGATCGATGACGACGTAGTTCGAGTAGTAGATGACCTTCTCGAGATCACGGAGCGTCAGGTCGACGAGATTGCCCATCGGACTAGGCAGCGTCTTGAAGAACCAGATGTGCGCGACGGGTACGGCGAGCTCGATGTGACCCATGCGCTCGCGGCGTACGCGGCTCAGGGTTACTTCGACGCCGCAACGATCGCAGATGACGCCGCGATAGCGGATGCGCTTGTATTTACCGCAATGGCATTCCCAGTCCTTGACGGGACCGAAGATGCGCTCGCAGAACAAGCCGTCTTTTTCAGGCTTGAACGAGCGGTAGTTAATGGTTTCGGGCTTGAGCACCTCGCCCCACGACCACCAGGTGCGGAGACCGGCCATCTCCAGCCGCTCGCGCTCCTTTGAATCCTTGGGGCCGCGCATCTCTTCCGGAGAAGCGATGCGGACCTGGATATAATCGAATGAAGAGGCGCGCGTCTCACGCGTGCTGCGGAAATCAATCATGAATTAATCCTCGCTCCCGTTGCCGTTTCTGGAGCCGACATTGCCAAGGCCGTAACCGCTGGTCGCATTCGCTCCCATGGTGACGTGGATTCCGAGCGCCTTCAGCTCCTGAACGAGGACGTTGAAGGATTCCGGGATTCCAGGCTCGGGAAGGTTCTGGCCCTTCACGATCGCCTCGTAAACTCTGCTGCGTCCGTTCACATCGTCCGACTTGACGGTGAGAATCTCCTGCAGGCAGTGCGCGGCGCCGTAAGCCTCGAGCGCCCACACCTCCATCTCTCCGAAACGCTGGCCGCCGAACTGCGCCTTGCCGGCGAGCGGCTGCTGCGTGACGAGTGAGTACGGTCCAATGCTGCGTGCGTGGATCTTGTCGTCAACCAGGTGCGACAGCTTGAGCATGTAGATCTCGCCGACGGTGACCGGGTTGGAGAACATCTCCCCGGTACGGCCGTCTCGCAGTCTCACCTTTCCGCCCGCCGAGATACCGGCGAGACGCATCAGCTCGAGAGCCGCGGCATCGACATCGACATCCGACTTCCTGGGACCAAGCGCCGCCGCCAGCGCCGGCAGCTCCTGACCCGCCAGCACCGAAGCAGGATCCGGGTTGCGCTTTTTCTCGATCTGTGCCGCGGCCGCCTTGTACTGGGCGCGCGCTGCCGGCTCGTACTCTTCGTCGCCGGCCGCCTCGCTATGGAATGCGATCTGGTTGGCCATCTCCGCCGTATCGCGGTCGGCGAGCTCACGCGCCGCCGCCGTGACGAAGTCGCGGATTCGGTTGTAGACATCCCGCGTCCCTGCCGAGACGCCGCGTGCCGCGAGCGCATCGAGCGTCGCGTCGGCCAGCAGCTCCACACGGTCACCGGGGGTCACGCCGATCGCCACATCTGAAATGATGCCGCGGATCTCTTCGTCGGAGATCGTGATTCCCGGCACCTTCAGGTCCAGCGCGTTACGAACCCAGGTGACTGCGGCAAGCTTGAGCAGCAGGCCGATCTCGCGCTCGTGCGCGCCCTGGAACACCGGAGTCTTGGCGTAGAAGCCGAGCAGCTTCGCCGCCCACCCGAGGTGCGTCTCGAGGATCTGGCCGACGTTCATGCGGCTCGGCACGCCGAGCGGGTTGAGAACGATGTCGACCGGGCGTCCGTCGGGAAGGAACGGCATATCCTCCTCGGGAACGATGCGGGCGACGATACCCTTGTTGCCGTGACGGCCGGCCATCTTGTCACCGACGGAGACCTTGCGCTTCTCGGCCATGTAAACCTTCACGAGCTGAATGACGCCAGGCGGCAGCTCGTCCGGCTGGAGCACGCGATCGATGCGCTCTTCAGCCTTCTCCTCGAGCTTCGCCTTCTCGTCGTTCGCGAGATCTATGATTGCACGTACCCGCTCATTTACCTTCTTGTCTTCGACGCGGAAGGTCTTGAGGTCGAGCGTCGAGATCTTGAGCTCCCTCAGCATCTGAGCCGTCAGCTTGGTGCCGGCGGGAATCGCTTCCTCGACGGTGCCGGACTTGAGCGCCAGCGAAACCGACTGACCCTCGAGCAGCTCGACCAGCTCGGCGTCGCGCACTTCGTTGACGCGGATCTTCTCCTCGCCCTCGAGCCTGCGGATGTCACCGATTCTCTCGCCGCGGTCCTTCTCGACGACCTGGTCCTCGATGCGCGAGAAGATCTTGACGTCGATCACGACGCCTTCCATTCCCGGCGGAACCTTGAGCGACGAATCCTTCACGTCCTTCGCTTTCTCACCGAAGATCGCGGTCAGCAGCTTCTCTTCGGGAGAGAGCTCGGTCTCGCCCTTCGGCGTGATCTTGCCGACGAGAATGTCGCCCGGCCTGACGTGCGCGCCGATGCGGACGATGCCGCGCTCGTCGAGGTCGCTCAACGCTTCCTCGGCGACGTTCGGAATCTCACGCGTGATCTCTTCCTGGCCGCGCTTCGTGTCGCGGACGTGCAGCTCGAGCTCCTGGATGTGGATCGACGAGTAGACGTCGTCCTTCACCAGTCTCTCGGAGAGCACGATCGCGTCCTCGAAGTTGTGTCCGTACCACGGCATGAACGCCACGGTGACGTTGGCTCCGAGTGCCAGCTGGCCGAATTCGGTCGAGGCGCCGTTGGCGAGGACTTCTCCCTGCTTGACCTTCTGACCAGCCCTGACCATCGGGCGCTGGTTGAGCGCGGTGTCCTGGTTGGTGCGCCAGTACTTCTTGAGACGGTAGCGGTCGTGCTGGGTCAGTCTCGCCAATGGGCGATCCGAATCCTTCTTGCCGCGCTCAGAGGTGCCGGTGTCGACGATGATCTCGTCGGCGGTGACGCTGGTGACGGTTCCCGGACGGCGCGCAATGACGACCGCTCCGGAGTCGCGGGCCACCTTCTCCTCGAGTCCGGTTCCGACGAGCGGGGTCTGCGGATTGAGAAGAGGAACGGCCTGGCGCTGCATGTTCGAGCCCATCAACGCGCGGTTGGCGTCGTCGTGCTCGAGGAACGGAATGAGCGCCGCTGCGATCGAGACAAGCTGCTCCGGGGCGACATCCATGTAGTCGATGCGCTCTGGTGAAACAAGCGGAACGTCGCCGCGCTGGCGGCAGAGCACCAGCTCGTCGACGAAGGTGCCGTCGTCGTTCAGGCGGGCATTTGCCTGGGCGATGACGACGTCTTCTTCACGATTCGCATCGAGCCACTCGATGTCGCTGGTGCTCACCTTGCCGTTCTTGACGACACGATAAGGCGTCTCGACGAAGCCGAGGTCGTTGACCTGCGCGTAGCAGGCGAGCGATGTGATGAGACCGATGTTCGGACCTTCAGGGGTCTCGATCGGGCACATGCGGCCGTACTGCGAGTAATGGACGTCGCGAACCTCGAATCCGGCGCGCTCACGAGTGAGTCCGCCAGGTCCGAGCGCCGACAGGCGGCGCTTGTGCGTCAGCTCGGCGAGCGGGTTCGTCTGATCCATGAACTGCGACAGCTGCGACGATCCGAAGAACGCCTGGATCACGGCTGATACCGTGCGGGCGTTGACGAGATCGTCGAGCGAGATCTTCTCAGGATCGGTGTTGATCGACATGCGCTCCTTGACCAGGCGCGCCATGCGGGAGAGACCGACCGAGAACTGGTTGGCGATCAGCTCGCCCACCGAGCGGATGCGGCGGTTCCCGAGGTGATCGATGTCGTCGGTGTAGCCGCGTCCCTCGTGCAGCTCGATGAGGTAGCGGATGATCGCCACGAAATCTTCCTTGGTGAGCACCGTCTCCGAGGCGGGACGGTTGGTCATCAGGCGCTGGTTGATCTTGTAGCGCCCGACGCGGCCGAGGTCGTATCTCTTTGGCGAGAAGAACAGACGCTCGAGCGCCTGTCTCGCGGTCTCGCGGTTCGGCGCATCGCCGGGACGGAGGAGCGAGTAGATCTGCTTCAGCGCTTCTTCGTCCGTGTGGGTCGGATCCTTGGCGAGCGTGTTCTTGATCAGGGTGGACTCGGCACGCCCGGACGTGACGAACACCTGGACCTTGGTGATCTCTTTCTTCCGCAGCTTGCGGATCAGCGTGTCGGTGAGCGAGTCGCCGACTTCGGCGATGACTTCGCCCGAATCCGGATCCACGGCGTCCACCGCGATGATGCGACGGACGGCCCGCTCGCCACGCTCCACGGCATCCATCTCATCGCGCAGATCGACCGTGGTGTAGGAGGCGAACACCTTCACCCTGTCGACGTTGAGGCGGCGCAGGCGGTTGAACACCTCTTCGGTCAGCTCGTCGCCTTCCTTGACAACGAGTTCCGATTCCTCTCGCTCAAGAGCAAGTCTGGCCTTCTTGGTCTTGAGCTTGGGCGCATCGGGATCGTGCTTGGTTCCGGCAAGCGTAATGTCTTCGGCGATGATGGCGCCCAGAACTTCCTTCTGGTCGACGCGGCTCTCGCGCTTGCGCACGAGGTCGAGCTCACGAACGGCGAAGAAGAGGCGCAGGATGGCCGAGTTGGTTCCGTAGCCAAAGGCCCGTAAGAGCGCAGTTGCAGGAAATTTCTTCTTCTTGTCGATGTGGACGAACACGACATCGTGGATGTCCACGGTGAACTCGACCCACGATCCGCGGAACGGGATGATGCGGGCCGAGATGAGGCGCTGGCCGTTCGGGTGGGTGGACTCCTCGAACACCACCCCCGGCGAGCGGTGCAGCTGGCTGACGATGACGCGCTCGGCGCCGTTGATGACGAAGGTTCCGAGCGGCGTGAGCAGCGGCAGCTCACCGAGATAGACTTCCTTCTCGATGATGTTCTTGGGCCGCTTGACGCCGGCTTCGGTAGTCTCGAACACGAGCAGCTGGAGCGTCGCCTTGAGCGGGGCCGAGTAGGTCATGTCGCGCTCGATGCACTCGGCGACCGAGTACTTGGGCTCGCCCAGGGCGTAGCTCTTGAACTCGAGCGAGAAGTTCTCGTGGACGTCCGAGATCGGGAACAGGTCCTTGAAGACGCGCTCGAGCCCGATGTCCTCGCGGTTCTGGGAGGCCGCATCGAGCTGGAGCAGCGACTCGAAGGCGCGGGTCTGGATGTCGAGGAGATGCGGCATCGTCATCCCCTGGTCGAGCTTGGCGAAAGAGATCTGCTTCATCAGTTCAGGCATGGATCACCTACAGGCGCAAATAGCCCCGCCCCCGTCTGCCGCGAAATTTTCGCGGTTCCGGAGATGCGGGAATTTCTGAGTCTCGTGTTTTGTTGGTGCTGTGTACCGAAAGGTCGGGTCATGTTTGTCGAAGTGAGAGTAGATCTCGGGGGGGAGGCGGAAGAGAGGTGTCGACGGAGGCAGCGTGCTCGCGTAGCAAGAGACTCGCGCGCAGTTGCAGTTGCGCGAGGCTCGATGCGTGTAAGCGAGCTAGCTGCCGTAGTCGATACCTCTCTTCCGCCGACCGGCGAAGACCTACTTCACTTCGACAGCGGCACCCTGCTCTTCGAGCTTAGCGCGCATCGCGGCGGCTTCGTCCTTGGTGACGCCCGACTTCACGACGGAAGGCGCGCCATCGACGAGGTCCTTGGCTTCCTTGAGTCCGAGTCCGGTCAGCTCGCGCACGACCTTGATGACCTGGATCTTCTTGGCGCCCGCTTCCTTGAGCGTGACGGCGAACTCCGTCTGCTCTTCCACTGCCGCTGCCGGGCCCGCGCCCGCGCCGCCTGCTGCCGGAGCCGCGCCCACAGGCGCCGCCGAGATGGTGACGTTGAACTTGGTCTTGAAAGCCTCAACGAGCTCGGAGAGCTCGAGCACCGACATGTTGCCGATCGCCTCGAGAATCTCGTCCTTGCTCATGGTTGCGTTTGCCATTGTTGTTGTTCTCCTTAAGGAAAATTAGGCGCCTTCGCGCTGAGTCTTGAGCGCGTCGAGCGCGCCTGCAAACATGTAAAAAAGTCCGTTGAGCGCGCCGACGAAGGCGGCCATCGGTGACTGCAAGCCGGCTCCGAGATCGGCCAGCATCTGCTCGCGAGAGGCAAGCCCCGCCAGACGCTTCACCTGAGCGTTGTCGATCGCCCTGCCCTGCAGCATCCCGCCTTTCATGACGGGCTTCTCCTCGTTCTCCTTCGCGAACTCGGTGAGGATTCTCGCCGCCGCGACCGGGTCCTTCGAGACCGCGAGGCCGGTCGGACCCTTAAGCGTCTCGCCGACGAGCCCGCTCTCGTTCACTGCGCGGAGCGCCAGCGTGTTCTTGATGACCACGTAATCCACGCCCGCGCGCTTGAGGCGGCGGCGAAGGTCGGTCATCCGCTTCACGTTGAGCCCGGTGAAATCGGTGTAGTAAAGCGACTGCGCGGATTTCAGCTTCTCGCTCAGGTCACTTACGATCTGCTCTTTCTCGGTTCGTTTCATCGCCGGTTACTTGTAAGGGGTCGTGTCGATGTTGACGCCCGGACCCATCGTGCTCGAGATGGCGACGTTGCGAACGTAGATGCCCTTCGATGCCGGCGGCTTGGACCGGACTATCTGATCCATAAAGGCCGTGAAGTTCGATTCCAGCGCCTCGGCCGCGAATGAAACCTTGCCGATGGCGGCGTGGACGTTTCCGGCCTTGTCGACTCGGTACTCGATCTTGCCGGCCTTCACTTCGCGTACGGCTTTCGTGACGTCGAACGTCACGGTACCGGCCTTCGGGTTCGGCATCAACCCGCGCGGACCGAGAATCCGTCCCAGCGCTCCGAGCTGACCCATCTGGTCCGGAGTGGCGATGAGGACGTCGAAGTCCAGCCAGTTTTCCTTGATCTTCGCGATGTACTCGGTGCCGACGTAATCGGCGCCCGCTGCTTCGGCTTCCTTCGCCTTGTCGCCGGCGGCGATGACGAGAACGCGCACCGTCTTACCGGTACCGGCGGGGAGAACCACCGTGCCGCGAACCAGCTGGTCGGCGTGCTTGGGATCGACTCCGAGCCGGACGGCGACCTCGACGGTCTCATCGAACTTCGCGAACGCGCTGGACTTTACGATGTCGATCGCCTGCTTCGGCTGGTACCGGGTGTCGACGCTCCGCTTCTCGGCCGCGGCCTTGTACTTCTTGCCGTGATCTTTCATCAGTCTCTCACCTCGATGCCCATCGAGCGCGC
>Ga0136633_1003622_pt1 | contig 10093 bp, 4 predicted proteins | sample AntDrymeUQ832206_2_FD_105494 | JGI IMG/M metagenome (GOLD analysis project Ga0136633, IMG submission 105494) | Polar desert sand microbial communities from Dry Valleys, Antarctica - metaG UQ83 (22.06) | ecosystem: Environmental > Terrestrial > Soil > Desert | place: Antarctica: Dry Valley...
AACATCGCCCAGGTCACCACCGCGGTCGCCAACGGCGACCTCTCGCAGAAGATCACGGTCGACGCCCAGGGCGAGATCCTCGAGCTCAAGGAGACCATCAACACGATGGTCGACCAGCTCTCCTCCTTCGCCGACCAGGTGACGATCGTGGCCCGCGAGGTCGGCACGGAGGGCAAGCTCGGCGGCCAGGCCGAAGTCGAAGGCGTCTCCGGAACGTGGCGCGGACTCACCGAGAACGTGAACCTGATGGCCACGAACCTGACCGACCAGGTCCGCAACATCGCGCAGGTCACCACCGCGGTCGCCAACGGCGACCTGACGCAGAAGATCACGGTCGACGCGCGCGGCGAGATCCTCGAGCTCAAGGAGACCATCAACACGATGGTCGACCAGCTGCGCGCGTTCGCCTCCGAGGTCACGCGCGTGGCCCGCGAAGTCGGCACGGAGGGCAAGCTCGGCGGCCAGGCCGAAGTCGAAGGCGTCAGCGGAACGTGGCGCGGACTCACCGAGAACGTGAACCTGATGGCGACGAACCTGACCGACCAGGTCCGCAACATCGCCGACGTGACGACCGCCGTGGCGCGGGGCGACCTGACGAGAAAGATCACCGTCGACGCGCAGGGGGAGATCCTTGAGCTCAAGGAGACGATCAACACGATGGTCGACCAGCTGTCGTCGTTCGCCGCCGAGGTCACCCGCGTTGCCAAGGAGGTCGGCACGGAGGGACAGCTCGGCGGCCAGGCCGAGGTCAAGGGCGTAAGCGGCACGTGGCGCGACCTGACCGAGAACGTCAACCAGCTCGCCAACAACCTCACGGCGCAGGTCCGCAACATCGCCCAGGTCACCACCGCGGTCGCCAACGGCGACCTCTCGCAGAAGATCACGGTCGACGCCCAGGGCGAGATCCTCGAGCTCAAGCGGACGATCAACACGATGGTCGACCAGCTCTCCTCCTTCGCCGACCAGGTGACGATCGTGGCCCGCGAGGTCGGCACGGAGGGCAAGCTCGGCGGCCAGGCCGAGGTCGAAGGCGTCTCCGGTACGTGGCGCGGACTCACCGAGAACGTCAACCAGCTCGCCTCGAACCTCACGACGCAGGTGCGCGCCATGGCCGACGTGGCCAGCTCCGTCACTCAAGGTGATTTGACCCGCCAGATCACGGTCGAGGCAAGCGGCGAGGTCGCCGAGCTCAAGGACCGGGTCAACCAGATGATCGCCAACCTGCGCGACACGACCCAGCAGAACGCAGAGCAGGACTGGCTGAAGACCAACCTCGCCCGGATCTCGAGCATGATGCAGGGCCAGCGCGACCTGCAGACCGTCTCGCGCATGCTGATGAGCGAGATCTCGCCGCTCGTGAAGGCCCAGCACGGCGCCTTCTTCATGGTCGACGGAAACGGAAACGGGAACGGAAACGACAAAGACAAGCATGAGGGCTCTCTGCGCCTCGTTGCCTCGTACGGCTACTCCAAGCGCAAGACCTTGTCGAACGAGTTCGCCTTCGGCGAGGGGTTGCCCGGCCAGGCGGCGCTCGAGATGAAGTCGATCCTGGTCACCAACGCGCCCGAGGACTACGTCAAGGTCACCAGCGGGCTCGGCGATTCGCTGCCGGTCAATCTCATGGTGCTCCCGATCCTCTTCGAGGAGCAGGTGCTCGCCGTCCTCGAGCTCGCGTCGCTCAACCCGTTCGGTGAGGTCGACCTGTCCTTCCTGGACCAGCTGTCGGAGACGATCGGCGTCGTCCTATCGACGATCATCGCCAACAACCGCACGGAGGACCTGCTCGAGGAGCAGCGCCGGCTCGCGCAGGAGCTGCAGTCGCAGTCGGAGGAGCTGCAGGCCCAGCAGGACGAGCTCAAGCGCTCCAACTCAGAGCTCGAGGACCAGGCGAAGTCCCTGCGCGCGTCGGAGGAGCTGCTGCAGACCCAGCAGGAGGAGCTGCGCCAGACCAACGAGGAGCTCCAGGAGAAGGCAGCGCTGCTGGCCCAGCAGAACCACGACATCGAGGTCAAGAACGCCGAGATCGAGCGGGCGCGCCTGTCGCTGGAGGAGCGCGCGGAGCAGCTCGCGCTGTCCTCGCGCTACAAGAGCGAGTTCCTGGCCAACATGAGCCACGAGCTGCGCACGCCGCTCAACTCGCTGCTGATCCTCTCGAAGCTGCTCATCGACAACCCCCACGGCAATCTCAATCAACAGCAGATCGAGTTCGCCCGCACCATCAATACCGCCGGCACCGACCTGCTCACGCTGATCTCGGACATCCTCGACCTGTCCAAGGTCGAAGCCGGGAAGATGGAGATCAACCCCGCGCCGCTGGACCTCGGTGAGGTTCTGACTGGACTCGAGCGCTCGTTCCGTCCCGTGGCGGAGGAGAAGCAGCTCGGGTTCTCCGTCGACGTCGTCGAGGGCGCCCCGACGGACGCCCTCTCCGACGAGCAGCGGGTCGCGCAGATCCTGCGCAACCTGCTCTCCAACGCGCTGAAGTTCACCGAGGCGGGCAGCGTGACCCTCGCCGTCGCGCCGAGCTCGGAGCTCGATCACCGCGGCAGGTCGTACGCGCTGGCCTTCACGGTGACCGACACCGGCATCGGCATTCCGGCCGACAAGCTGCGGCTGATCTTCGAGGCCTTCCAGCAGGCCGACGGGACGACGAGCCGCCGCTACGGCGGGACGGGGCTCGGTCTCTCGATCTCCCGCGAGATCGCCCGGCTGCTCGGAGGCGAGATCCGCGTCATGAGCACGGAGGGCGAGGGCTCGCAATTCACGCTGCTGCTGCCGGCGGTGCTTCCGCCGGCGCCCGAGTTGCTTCCGGCGCACTTCGACGCGGTCCTGCCCGTCGGCATCACCGGCAGTGCGCCCGCCGCCGAGGCGGTCGCCGCCATCGGGCGCCCCGAGTCGGTGGTGGACACTCCGGAGGTGCCCGACGACCGCGAGGGGGTTGCGCACGGCGACCGGGTGGCGCTGATAGTCGACCGCAATCTCGATCGCTCCACCGCGAGCCTCGGCGTCGCACGCTCGCTCGGCTTCAAGGGGCTCGTGGCCTTGCGCCCGATGATCGCGCTCGCGCTCGCGCAGGAGCACAACCCCGACGTGGTGCTCCTTGGCATCGCGTCGGCGGAGGACTTCGACACGCTCGAGCGCCTAAAGCGCGATCCACGCTCGCGGCACATCCCTGTCGTGGTCTCGAGCGCGGAGGATCTGCACCACGACGCGCACGTGCGCGGCGCAGCCGCGCACATCACACCGGACGCCAGCGAGGACGCGCAGGCCGCTGTGCTCACGGAGGCGGCCGAGCTCGGCGGGCGGCGGATGCGCCAGGTGCTCGTGGTCGACGACGACGAGGGCGAGCGGCGGGCGATCGCAGCGCTCATCGGTGGCGAGGACGTCGAGGTGGAGAGCGTCGGGTCGACCGAGGAGGCGCTCGCACGCCTCGACGAGGTCCGCTTCGACTGCATCGTCCTGGACCTCAAGCTGCCGAAGGCCTCGGGCTTCTCGCTGCTCGAGCGCGTCAAGACCGACGAGCGCCACCACAACGTGCCGGTGATCATCCACACGGGCAGGGCGCTCACGCGTCGGGAGGAGACCCGCCTCAAGCGCTACGCCGAGTCGATCGTCGTCAAGGACGCCGGGTCGCCGGAGCGACTGCTCGACGAGACGACGCTCGCGCTGCACCGGCCGCCCGAGCTGCTCCCGGCGGAGGGCAAGCGCATGCTCGAGCAGATGCGGGACGCCGACACGGCGCTCGCCGGGCGCAAGGTGCTGATCGTCGACGACGACGTCCGCAACGTCTTCGCGCTCACGAGCGCGCTGGAGACGCACGGCATGGTCGTCGTGTACGCCGAGAACGGGCTGGAGGCGCTTGCACGCCTCGAGGATCACCCGGACGTCGACCTCGTCCTGATGGACATCATGATGCCCGAGCTCGACGGCTATGAGACGACGACAGCGGTGCGCAAGATGCCGCACTTCGAGCGGCTGCCGATCATCGCTCTCACGGCAAAGGCGATGAAGGGCGACCGCGAGAAGAGCATCGCCTCCGGGGCTTCGGACTACATCACCAAGCCGGTGGACGTCGACCAGCTCGTGTCGCTCATGCGTGTCTGGTTGTACCGATAGGCCACGGGTGGAGGAGGACCGCGACCTCGAGCGGCTGGAGATCGACCTGCTGCTCGAGGGCATCCACCAGCGCTACGGCTATGACTTCCGCGGCTACGCCCGCGCGTCCCTGCGGCGCAGGCTGTGGCGGCGCGCCACGCTGGAGAGCCTGCGGTCGCTCTCGGGGCTGCAGGAGCGCGTCCTGCACGACCCGCGGTGTATGGAGCGGCTGCTCGACGACCTCTCGGTCAACGTCACGGAGATGTTCCGCGACCCTGGCGTCCACGCAGCGCTGCGCGACGATGTCCTGCCGTTGCTGCGGACGCACCCCTTCGTCCGCGTCTGGGTGGCGGGGTGCTCGACGGGCGAGGAGGTCGTGTCGATCGCGATCTCCCTGCAAGAGGCCGGCCTGCTCGAGCGCACGCTCATCTACGCGACCGACATGGACGCCGACGTGCTCGCCCGCGCGCGCACCGGGAGCTTCCCGCTCGACCGCCTGCAGGGCTACACGCGCAACTACCTCGAGGCGGGTGGCAAGGAGGCCTTCTCGCGCTACTACAGCGTCGAAAGCGACCGGGCCGTGTTCGACCCGGTCCTGCTGCGCGACGTCGTGTTCGCCCAGCACAACCTGGCCACGGATCGGTCCTTCAACGAGTTCCACCTCGTGGTCTGCCGCAACGTTCTGATCTACTTCGGACGCGACCTGCAGGACCGCGTCCTCGGCCTTTTCGACGAGAGCCTCGCCCGCCGCGGCGTGCTGGCGCTCGGCCGCAAGGAGACGTTGCACGGCACGATTATCGAGGGCGCCTACGAGCCACTGGTCGAGGCTGAGAAGATCTACCGCAAGCGGGCATGAAGCCAGACATCGTCATCATCGGAGCCTCGTGGGGCGGCCTGCACGCGGTGGGGGAGATCCTCAGCGCGCTGCCGGCCGGCTTCCCCGTGCCCGTCCTCATCGTCCAACACCGAGGAGAGGACGGGCGCGACATGCTCGCCGACCTGCTGGACCGGCGCGGACCGCTGCCCGTCGTGGAGGCCGAAGACAAGGCCGAGATCAAGCCGGGCTGCATCCGGGTGGCGCCGCGCGGTTACCACGTCCTCGTCGAGAAGGGGCACTTCGCCCTCTCCACGGAGGCCCAGGTGCACTACAGCCGCCCGTCGATCGACGTCGCGCTGGAGTCGGCGGCCGACGCCTATGGGGCGGGCGTCGTGGCCGTCATCCTCACAGGCGCCAACGACGACGGCGCCGAGGGCCTGGCCGAGGTGCGTCGCCAAGGGGGCCTGGCGATCGTCCAGGATCCCGGTACGGCGGAGCGCTCCGCGATGCCCGCCGCCGCCGTGCTCGCCGCCGACCCGCAGGTGGTGGCGCCGCTGGAGGAGATCGCCGCCGTGCTCGCGGGCCTCGCGTCTAGGGCCACTGGGGAGCCGGCTACCTGATGACCGAGGACCTACCTGCCGTCCTGCTCGTCGACGACCGTTCGGAGAACCTCTTCGCGCTCGAGGCGGTGCTCGAGCCGCTCCCGTGCCGGCTCGTCTCGGTCACCTCCGGCGAGGACGCGCTCAAGGCGCTGCTCCACGAGGACTTCGCCTGCGTCCTGCTCGACGTCCAGATGCCGGGAATGGACGGCTTCGAGACCGCGGAGCTGATCAAGGGGCGCGTCCGCACCCGGACGGTTCCGATCATCTTCGTGACCGCGATCTCCAAGGAGCGTCACCACGTCTTCCGCGGCTACGAGTCCGGGGCCGTCGACTACGTCTTCAAGCCGTACGACCCGAACATCCTGCGCTCGAAGGTCGCCGTGTTCCTCGAGCTCGAGGCGAAGTCGCGCGCCGCCGCCCAGAGCGAGGCGGTGTTGCGCGCCGCCTTCGACTACGCGCCGATCGGGATGGCCCGGGTGGACCTCGAGGGCCGCATCGAGGAGGTCAACCGCGCCCTCGCCGGCCTGCTCTCCTACAAGCCGGCCGACCTGCACGACCGCCTGCTGGACTCGCTGCTGCACCCCGACGAGTCCGGTGTGGACTTCGAGCGCCGGGCCACGCTGATGGCGGGCGGGGTCACGCGTTACGACCACGCCGCGCGTCTGATCGACGCCGGCGGGGAGGAGATCCCGTGCACCATCAGCCTGTCGCTGGCCCAGCCCGGTGGCTCCGTGCCGGACTCGGTGATCGTCCAGGTTCTCGACCTGCGCGAGGCCCAGCGGGCCGAGGCCGAGCGCGAGCAGCTGATCCTCGAGCAGGCCGCGCGCGCGGAGGCCGAATCCGTCTCCCAGCGCCTGCAGGGGGTGCAGCGCATCACGGACGCAGCTCTCGGCACGCTCGCATTCGACGACCTCGTCCGCGAACTGCTCACGCGGACCGCAGACGTGCTCAGTGCCGACACGGCCGCCATCGTGCTGCGTGATGGCGAGCCCGACCCGATCGTCTACTCCGTCGCCGGGGGCGTCGAGACGGGGCTGCAAATGCGGCGCTGGTCATCCGCCGAGGCCGAGGACGCGCACCCGCTCGGTGAGAGCATCGCCTCCCACGTCTGCGTCCCGCTCGTCGTCGACGCGCGCACGATCGGTGCGCTGCACATCGGCACGCTGTTCGAGCGCCGATTCGACGAAAGCGACACCACGATGCTGGCGCTGGCTGCGGACCGGGCGGGAATGGCGATCGAGCGCGTCCGGCTGTTCGAGCGCGAGCACGCGATCGCCGAGGCGCTGCAGCGCAGCCTGCTGCCGGACCGCCTCCCGGACGTCGCCGGTCTGACCGCCTGCGCGCGTTACCGGCCGGCGGGTGCCGGGTCGCAGGTCGGCGGTGACTGGTACGACGCCCTCGTCCAGCCCGACGGGCGCCTGCTGCTGATCATCGGCGACGTCGCCGGCCGCGGCGTGGCCGCGGCCGCTGCGATGGGCCAGCTCCGCAGCGCTCTACGCGCCTACGCCTTCGACGGCCACGGGCCCGCGGCGCTGCTCGAGCGGCTCAACGCCTTTCACCTCGGGTTGAGCGAGCGCGGGATGGCGACGGTGGGTCTCGTCAGCGTCGATCCCGTGACCGGGGCGCTCACGTACGCCAAGGCCGGCCATCCTCCGGCGCTGCTCGAGGATGCCGAAGGCGACTTCCTGTGGCTCTCCGAGGCCGAGGGGGTGCCGCTCGGGGTCATGGAGGACGCCAGGTATACGGAGGGCCAAGCCGAGCTCCGGCGCGGAGGCACACTCATGCTCTACACGGACGGCCTGATCGAGCTGCGCAACGAGTCGCTCGACGTCGGATTCGACCGCCTGGCGGCTGCAGCCGCGTCCGGCCCGGAGGGCGTGGGCGCGCTCTGCGACCACGTGCTCGAGCACACGCTCGCCGACCCCGACGTCGCCGACGACGTCACCCTGGTCGTCCTGCGACGGCTCTGACGCCCCCGCGGCTACGGCGCGTACAGCGTGGTCTCGTAGTCGCGCACCATGCGTGACGCCGAGAAGGCGGGGATGAGCGTGCGCATCGACGCCTTCATGCGCCGCACCCAGGCCTGGGGGATCCCGTCGGGGTCGCGGTCGTGGAACTCGGGGACGATCTCTTCCTCGATGAGGCGGAACAGCTCCGCCGCATGGCGCGCGTCCTGGGCGCCGTGGTCCGGGTCCACCGTGCCGTCCAACGCCCACCCGTTGCGGCCGTCGTAGGCCTCGTACCACCAGCCATCGAGCACGGAGCACTGCAGGCCGCCGTTGACCACGGACTTCATCCCGCTCGTCCCGCTGGCCTCCAGCGGCGGCCGGGGGACGTTTAGCCAGACGTCGCAGCCGCGTGTCAGGCGCGCGCCGACCGCGAGGTCGTAGTCCTCGAGGAAGACCACGCGCGACGCTACGCGCTGGTCCCCACGGATGTCGAACAGGCCCTGGACGAGGCGCTTGCCCTCGTCGTCCTTGGGGTGGGCCTTGCCGGCCAGCAGCAGCTGGATCGGACGGTCGCCGCCGAGCACCCGGATCGCGCGCTCGACGTCGTAGAGCAGCAGGGAGAGCCGTTTGTACGTGGCGAGGCGGCGGGCGAAGCCGATCGTCAGGTACTGCTTGTCGAAGGCGTGGGCGGCGGCCTCGACGTAGTCGCGCGAGTCGCCGCGGGCCAGCCGGTCGAGGACGCTGCGCTCGCGGACGAACTCGACGAGCTTCGCGCGCTGCTCATCACGTACGCGCCACAGGTCGGCCGCGGGAATGTGGTCGACGGCCTCGAAGGTCGCCGGGTCCTCCGCCCGCCGCCACCAGTCCACGCCCAGATGACGGTCGAGAAGGTCGCGCATGGGCGCGCCGATCCAGGTCGGGATGTGGACGCCGTTGGTGACGTGGCCGATCGGCACGTCGTCGACCTGCCGGTCCGGCCACAGGTCATTCCACATCTCCCGCGAGACCTCGCCGTGCCGAAGCGCGACGCCGTTGGCGGCGCGGCTGTTGCGCAGCGCGAACTGGGTGACCCCGAAGGGCTCGTGCTCGTCGTCGGGATGCGTGCGGCCCCGGCGGACAAGGTCGTCCACGTCGGCCGACACCCCCCCGAGCAGCGCGCGCAGGCGCTCCGGCGGGTAGGTGTCGTTTCCGGCGGGCACCGGCGTGTGGGTGGTGAACACGGTCCGCTCCCGCGCGTCCGCGACTCCATCGAGCTCCATCTGCACTGCCGCGAGCGCCGCGTGGCCCTCGTTCATGTGGACCACGCCGGGATCGATGCCGAGTTGGCGCAGCGCGCAGATGCCTCCCATCCCGAGCACCGCGTACTGCGCCAGCCGCGTGTCGGGATCGCCGTCGTAGAGGCGCGAGGTGATCCAGCGCGAGATGCGGTCGTTCTCGTCGAGTTCCGTGTCGAGCAGGAAGAGTGGGACGCGGCCGACGTCGACCCGCCAGATCTGCGCGTGCACCTGCTTGTCGCCCACGGGCAGCGTGACGCGCATCGGGAGGCGCTCCTCGTCCGTCACGAGCACGGCCGGCGTCCGGTCGGGATCGGTCGGCACCCAGTACTCCTGCTGCCACCCCGAGGCGTCGATGCGCTGGCGGAAGTAGCCGCGCCGGTACATGAGGCCGACGGCAACCATCGGCAGGGCGCGGTCGGAGGTCTCCTTGAGGATGTCGCCCGCCAGCGCGCCCAGGCCGCCCGAGTAGATCGGCAGCGATACGTGGATGCCGAACTCGGCGGAGAAGTAGGCGACCGGGCGCGCGTCACTCACCGGCCCGAGCTCGCGCGGCGGGCGCGCCAGGTCTTCCCGAATGGCCTGCTCGAGCGCCTCGGCGCGCGCGATGAACTCCTCGTCGGCGGCGGCCCGTAGGAGCGCGTCGGCGGTGGCCTCCTGCAGCAGCCGCACCGGGTTGCCGTTGCACTCGCGCCAGCGGCGCCGGTCGAGGTCGCGGAAGACGGCCGGCCCGTCCGGCAGCCACGCCCAGCGGTAGTTGTAGGCGACCCGCGCGAGCGGGGCCAGCGGCCACGGCAGGCGGGAGGCGAGGGCGCTCGCGGCTCGGTCGATGTCGGCGCGTCCGGCTTCCACGAGCCGCGCATGGTGGCACAGCGCCCGCCGTGGGGTCCCGGTGAGCTCGCCGGGGGGTCGGCCTCGAGGCTCCTACCGCGCCCGCTTGGGTATCGTCGCCAGCCTCGTGAGTCGCGACCTCGACCCCCAGGAGACGCGGGAGTGGCTGGAGGCAATCGACGCGGTGCTGCGCGAGGACGGCCCGGAGCGCGCGCAGGCGCTGCTCGAATCGGTCCTCGCCCGTGCGCGGGAGCGCGGCGCGCCGCTCGAGATCGGGCTGACGACGCCCTACGTCAACTCGATCCCGGTTGACCGCGAGGCGAAGATGCCGGGGGACGCCGGGCTGGAGCGGCGCCTGCGTTCGCTGATCCGCTGGAACGCGATGGCGATGATCCTGCAGGCCAACAAGGAGTCGTCGGAGCTCGGCGGCCACATCGCGAGCTACCAGTCGGCGGCCACCCTCTACGAGATCGGCTTCAACCACTTCTGGCACGGCGCGACGGAGGACTCGCGCGGCGACCTCGT
>Ga0136633_1003623_pt1 | contig 10092 bp, 12 predicted proteins | sample AntDrymeUQ832206_2_FD_105494 | JGI IMG/M metagenome (GOLD analysis project Ga0136633, IMG submission 105494) | Polar desert sand microbial communities from Dry Valleys, Antarctica - metaG UQ83 (22.06) | ecosystem: Environmental > Terrestrial > Soil > Desert | place: Antarctica: Dry Valley...
CTGTACCGCCCACCACCTTGCGCACGGTAGACTGGCCGCACGAGCTGCCGTCACGCCAGCAGGGGAGAAGGGGAGTCATGTCTCCAACCGTTCTGATCATCCTCGGGGTGATCGTCGTCATCGTCGTTCTGGTCATCGCGATCTACAACGGCCTCATCCAGCGCCGGCTGCGCATCGACGAGGCGTTCGCCCAGATCGAGGTCCAGCTGAAGCGACGCCACGACCTCATCCCGAACCTCGTGAATGCCGTCAAGGGCTACATGGGGTTCGAGCAGAAGGTCCTGACGGACGTCACGAATGCCCGCGCGGCAGCCGTCTCGGCCGGAGCCCAGGGCCCGGCCGAGCAGGCCGCCGCCGAGAACATGCTCACCGGCACGCTGCGATCGCTCTTCGCGGTGGTCGAGAACTACCCCGAGCTCAAGGCGAATCAGAACGTCCTCGAGCTCCAGGAGCAGCTGGCCACGACGGAGAACCAGATCTCGTTCTCGCGCCAGCACTACAACGCGACGGTCCTCGACTACAACACCTCGATCGCGACGTTCCCGAACGTCCTGATCGCCGGGCCGTTCGGGTTCACCCGGCGCGAGTTCTTCGACGCGGAGCCTGAGGCGGCGAACGTCCCGCAGGTCGACCTGACGCTCGGCTAGGCCGAAGCGCTCGGGCGCCGGACGGCGCGACTCACGTGGCCGCCACCTTCTACGACCAGATCTCGGCCAACCGGCGGAACTCATTCCTGCTGGCGCTGCTCGTCGTGCTGCTCCTCGGGGCGCTCGGGTTCTCGATCGGCTACGCCCTGACGGGGTCGGCGGGGGGCGCCCTGGCGACGACCGGCATCGCGGTGATCATCGGGCTGGTGATGGCCCTCGCCTCCTACTACGCGGGCGACAGGCTGGTTCTCGCAGTGTCCGGGGCGAAGGAGGTCGACGAGGTCTCCGCGCCACAGCTCATGAACGTCGTCCGCGAGATGACGCTCGCGGCCAACCTGCCGATGCCGAAGGTCTACTCGATCGACGACTCGGCGCCCAATGCGTTCGCGACCGGCCGCGACCCGAAGCACGCGTCCATCGCGGTCACCACCGGCCTCGTCGAGAAGCTCGATCGCGAAGAGCTCCAGGGGGTCATCGGTCACGAGCTGTCCCACGTGCGGAACTTCGACATCCGGTTCTCGCTGATCGTCGGGGTGCTCGTTGGATCGATCGCGCTCCTGTCCGACTTCTTCCTGCGCTTCACCTTCTGGGGCGGGGCGGGACGGCGTTCGTCGCGCGACCGGGACGGCGGGGGCGGGCTCCAGGTGATCATGCTCATCGTCGCGTTCGTGCTCGCGATCATCGCCCCGTTCATTGCCCGGATGGTCCAGCTGGCGGTGAGCCGGCAGCGCGAATACCTCGCCGATTCGTCGGCCGTCGAGCTGACCCGCAACCCCTACGGACTCGAGCGCGCGCTGGCGAAGATCTCCGCCGACCGGGAGGTGCTCGAGGTCGCCAACCGGGCCACCCAGCACCTCTATTTCACGAACCCGATCAAGAAGTTCGAGCAACGCGCGTCGGGCCTCTTCTCGACCCATCCGCCGATCGTCGAGCGCATCAACCGGCTCCGCGACCTGACGGGGGAGCGCCCGCTCGGGCCCCAGGACACGGCAGCCATGGGAGAGCTCGAGTAGGGGAGCCCGCGCGGGGCATTCTCAAATGTTCCCCCCGGGGACAACCGTGCGCCTCGTGAGCCTCGAGACCCGTCGATTCGTGCGGGGCAAGGCCGCCTGACGCCTGCTTACCGTTCCGGCGGCCGACTTCGGTCCCGGGTGGGGACAGATGAGAGAAATCGGCTCCGGTGCGGGCTCGGGCGGGGCGCCCTGGCACCGGTTCCGCGCCTTGAAGGGGCTTCGGGGCCCGTGGTATTCTCCGGCTCGCCGACGGGCCGCCAGCGCCTGGTTGGTCATCGGGCCGAGATAGCTCAGTTGGTAGAGCACGCGACTGAAAATCGCGGTGTCGCCAGTTCGATCCTGGCTCTCGGCACCACCATCGGGTGGTCGCAAGCATCGAGCGGAAGTGGCTCAGTTGGTAGAGCATCACCTTGCCAAGGTGAGGGTCGCGGGTTCGAGTCCCGTCTTCCGCTCCATTTTCTTGCCCGGGGGCGCCACGAGACGGCACCGCTGCCCCTTCGTCTAGTGGTAGGACAGCGGACTTTGGATCCGTTAGGCGAGGTTCGAATCCTCGAGGGGCAGCCAACACAGCCCGGCCGACCGACGGCCGGCCGGTTCCCCGCCGGCGAGCGTCTGGGGCGACGTACCCAAGTGGTTAAGGGGGAGGTCTGCAAAACCTCTATTCACCGGTTCGAATCCGGTCGTCGCCTCCACTTTCTGAGTTCCGAGGGTCATGAGTCGGCTCCGCGCCGATTCGCGGCTGGCGGCGCGAGATCGCAGTTGGGTGTCGTGCAGAGCTCCAGGTCGAGCTGGTCCAGCCCCTCGGCCAGTGGCGTGAAGCCGAGGTATCCGCCGAAGCTGCGCGAGGTCACCCCGGCCGGCCGGCCACCCACGAGCACCGCCCCGCCCGAATCGCCCACCCCGACCCGGATGTCGGCCCCGATCATGCACGGGAAGTAGGCGCCGTCCCCCGGGTGGAGGTTCTGGCCCTTCTCCCGCACCGTGCCCTTGCGGTACGTGTTGCGGCCGTCGATCTCGACGAGGGCGTCGATCGTGATGTCGGCGCAGCCGAGCGGTGCGGTGCCGGGTTCGAGGATCCGGTAGCCGCCGGTGCCGAAGTCGAGGGTATGCAGGTGGCCCCACGGGATCCGGTCCTCGGCCACGATGAGGTAGTTGATGTCGGACGCGGCGCAGACGTGGCCCGCGTGGGGACACGTCGCGTCGCGGGCGGCTGGGCGGAAGACCCCGCGAACGGTCGTGCCGTCGGCGTCGTAGGCCACCGTGCCTTCGGTGGTGCAATGCCCGGTCGAGGTGAGCACGATCTTGTCGCCCTTCCGCGCGTAGAAGCCACCCGAGCACGCCCCCCACAGCTGCTGGCCAGCGAGGACGGGTGGGTCGTAAACCGGCGTCGTTCGGCGCGGCGTGGTGACGTTCCCGAGGACCGCGAAGGTGCCGATCCCCACGAGCACGCCCACGAATGCCGTGATCAGCAGGCGGCGGGCTGGGAGTGAGCCCGGCGCGCGACTAGAAACCAGCGTTGTCACCACGCCGGCATCATCGCGGAGGGCCGCCGGTACTCGACCCCTGACCTTTGTCGTTCGCCGCTACCCTGTGGTTCGCGCCGAAGTGGCGGAACCGGCAGACGCGGCGGACTTAAAATCCGCTGCCCGCAAGGGCGTCAGGGTTCGAATCCCTGCTTCGGCACGACAGTCCCGCGCGAAACCCTGGCGTGGCGGTCGCCGTTGCCACTTTCCCGCCGGGTGCGACTCGGACAGCTGGGGAGCCGCCACGTACCCACGGGGCGGGAATCCGGGCGGCGGTGACGGGTGTTCACGCGGGCCCGACGATCAACGGCCGCGTCCGAGTCGCACCACCCGGGAATCTGGTGATCGCGGACGCGCGCCGCGCGCGCCGCCGCCGCCCGCACCGGCCGGTCAGGAGCGGCGGAGAAGCGCCCCCAGGCCGCGCGCCCGCCGGTCGCGGTCGGCTCCCGGCACGGCGGCCCCCGCCTCGGCGAAGGCGGTCGCGGCAAGGAGGCGGAGCTGCTCGGCCGGTGCCGAGCGCGGCGCACCCTTGACCAGCGGGACGCCTTCGTTCACCGCCTTCAGGTAGAGGATCGGGTCGTACGGGAGCTCGAGCGCGATCTTCGTATCGAGGGCGGTCTCGACGTCGCGGAGCTTGAGTGTCCCACGGGCAAACATGTTGTTGAGGACGAAGGTCGACTTCGACGCGAGCGAACCCGTCTCGTTGAGGTGGTCGAGCAGTGCGCGCATCGACCGGAGTGCCGCGACCTCGGGGTAGACCGGGAGGATGACCGCGTCGGCGTGCTCGAAGACCACGAGAGTTCGCTCGTCGAGGACGGAGCCCGCGTCGATCACCACCTCTTCATACCACTCGAGGGCGGTCTGCAGGATCAGCTCGATGTGGGCGGGCTCGATGTGCTCCGCCGCGTCCGGCGTCCGGGGCGCGGCGATCACATGCAGGCCTGAGTCATGGCGCATCGCGTACGTCCGCAGGAGCGCCGGCTCGCGGAGGGCCGACTCCTCGCGCACGAGCTCCGCAAGGGTGTGCTTGACCTCGAGGTTGATGTGAGAAGCCGCCTGGCCGAACTGGAGGTCGAGATCGACGAGCACCACCTTGTCCGGCTTGCCCTCGGCCTGGATGAGGGCCACGTTCGCAGCGATCGTCGTCGTCCCGACGCCGCCCTTCGGGCTGAACACCGCGACGGTCCGGCGCCGCTTTGGAACGAGCGTTCCGTCGCCGCCGACCGAGGGCGACAGGTCCTTCGAGCGCTGGTAGCGAAGGAGCAGCGCCTCCACCCGGGCCTCGAGCTCGCGGGCGTCGAACGGTCGGGCCATCACGTCGTCCGCGCCGGCCTCGAGGAAGAGGATCCGCTCCTCGACCTCGTCGGTCTGGCCGATGCAGAGCACGGGGATCGATGACATGACCGGGAGGGTCCGCAGCTCGCGGCAGACGTCGATGGCCGTCCGCGGGCCGACGATCACGTCGAGGATCACGAGCTGGTGCTCGGCGACGTGGGCGAACGCCTCGTCCGGATCGATGAAGCCCGTGACCGCGTAGCCCAGCTTGATCAGGGTGCTCGAGATGACATCGCCGGAAGCGAGATCGTTCTCGATCAGCAGGATGCTGCTTGCGGGCACGTACCCTCCGGGTTCGGGGATCGGGCGGGAGCGACAGCGAGAGGATACATGGAGCGTGGACCGGCCCGGCCAGGGGAGGGCTCCGTGCTAGACTGGGGCCCACGTTTCCTTTCGGCTCCGCCGCGGCCGTCGGCCGCCCAGCAGGGCATACCCACAGGAAGGAGTGTCCAGGCGCATGCGCCGATACGAACTCATGCTCGTGCTCAGTCCGGAGGTCCCGGACGACAAGAGCCAGGCGGTCACGGACCGCACCACCCGTCAGATCGTGGCCGGCGGAGGCCAGATCATGAAGGTCGCCCCGTGGGGGCGCCGACGGCTCGCGTACCCGATCGACCGGCACCGCGAGGGCTCGTACCATATCGTCGTCTTCGAGGCCCCGCCGGAGCTCGTCGCGGAGCTGGAGCGCGGCCTCCTGATCACGGAGGAGCTCCTCCGCCACCTCATCACCCGCGTCGAGCGGCCCGTCCGGGCGGCCCGGCGGGATGGGCTGGCCGACGAGGCCGGGGACGACACCGGGCTCCCCTCCGCGCAGGATGAGGAAGAAGAGGACGACGGTCGAGAGCGGATCGACGAGTCCGAGAGCGAGGCGGCTCCGGCCGCCATCGAGTGACGGAGGCGGACCATGGCGCTCTGCAAGACGATGATCATCGGCAACCTGGGCTCTGACCCGGAGATGCGGTACACGCCCAATGGCCGGGCGGTGACGCAGTTCAACGTGGCTGTCAACCAGAGCACGAAGAACCAGCAGACCGGCGAGTGGGTCGAGGAGACCGACTGGTTCCGGGTGACGATCTGGGGCGATCGCGCGGAACGGATGGCCGAGAACTTGCGCAAGGGCAACAAGGTCTTTGTCGAGGGCCGCTTCCGCACCCGCCAGTTCGAGGGCCGCGACGGCCAGACCCGGACGGCGCTCGAGATCACGGCCGACAGCATCGTCAACCTCGAGCGACGTGCCCGCGAGGAAGACGGTTCCTTCAACGCCCCGGCCGCCGAGGGCGGTGGCGCTCCCGTCGGCCCCGGCCGGCCCACCGCACCGGCGCGTGCCGGGGGCGACGACACCGAGCTGGACGACCTGCCCTTCTAGCCTCTGACGAACGAACGACACAACACGGCCACCGAGGCCGCACGAGGAGACCGCAGCAGCGATGCCGCCCACACGATCGAAGAAGCGTGACGACTACTACCGCGACCGACGCCGCCGGAAGGTCTGCGCGTTCTGCGCGGACAAGACGGTCCAGATCGACTACAAGGAAGTCAACCGCCTCCGCCGCTACCTGTCGGAGCGGGCGAAGATCGAGCCGCGTCGGAAGACCGGGACGTGCGCCGGGCACCAGCGCGAGCTGTCCATCGCCCTGAAACGCGCCCGCCACGTCGCGCTCCTGCCCTACGCGCCCCAGCACCTCCGGCCCTGAGTAGGGGAGGCGCCCGGCTCCCGACGCCGTCCGCCTGAGAACCTGAATGGCTGACGGGCTACTGATGATCGCCGGCGGGGCCGCCGCGGGCGTCTTCGGCTCGCTGCTCGGCCTGGGCGGAGGGATCCTCATCGTGCCCCTCCTGACGCTCGGCTTCGGGCTCGATCTTCGCCAGGCCGTCGGAGTGTCGCTCGTGGCGGTCATCGTCACGAGCGGCGCCTCGGCCGGCGTGTACCTCCAGCGGCACGTTGCGAACCTGCGACTCGGGATGACCCTGGAGCTCTTCACGGCGATCGGGGCGCTGATCGGTGGCCTCGTGGCGTTCCTGCTCTCCGATCGGGTCCTCGCGGGGCTGTTTGCAGGCCTGCTCGTCTACGCGGCCGTGTCAATGCTCCGACGAGGCAGAGCGGACGAGGCCGCCTCGCCGGAAGATGTGGAAGCGGTGCCGGTGTCCATGAACGGGACCCCATTCGCCCAGTCCCTCGGCGGGCCCGGTTATGCCGTGAGCCGCCTCGGGCTCGGTGCCGCGGGGAGCGTCGGAGCGGGCGTCGTGTCTGCGCTCCTCGGGATTGGCGGCGGGCTCGTGAAGGTCCCGGTGATGCACCTCGTCATGGGCGTCCCGCTCCGGGTCGCGACGGCGACGAGCAACCTGATGATCGGGGTGACGGCCTCGGCGAGCGCCGTCATCTATCTCCTCCGCGGCGAGATCGACCCGTTCGTCGCCGGCCCCACGGCGATCGGCGTCTTCCTCGGCGCGTCGCTGGGATCGAGGACCGCTCACCGGATCGACCTGCGTTACCTCCGGATCCTCTTCGTCGTCGTCCTGCTCTACACGGCCGTCCAGATGGTTCGCCGCGCGGTGGGCGCCTGATGGCCGGGCATCCACCTACTGCCAACGACCATCTCGACCGGTCGATCGCCCGGCTTCTCACCGCGGGCACCTACCTCTCTGTGGCGCTCCTCGCGACTGGGGTCGTGCTGATGGCCGTTGCCGGTCGTTCGCCGCTCGCCGGCGGGCCGGCCTTCGACCCGAGCCGACTGGCGGGCGATCTCGTGGCGCTCCGGCCGGAGGGCTTCCTGTGGCTCGGCCTCATCGCCGCGATCGCAACGCCGAGCGTCCGCGTCGCCGCGTCGCTCCTCGGGTACCTTCGACGGAGCGAGCGGACGATGGCCGCCGTCTCCCTCCTCATCCTTGGCGTCATCGCGTTGAGCGTGTTGCTCGCCACCATCACGGAGACCTGAGTGGACCTGCTGATCCTCGCCGTCGCGTTTGTCGTGATCCTCCTCGGCGCGGAGCTCTTCACCAACGGAATCGAGTGGTTCGGCAAGAAGCTCGAGCTGGCGGAAGGCGCGGTCGGATCTGTGCTGGCGGCGGTCGGCACCGCGCTGCCAGAGACGATGATCCCGATCATCGCGATCCTGTTCGCGAGCGGGGCGACGGAGGCGTCGTCGCACGCGATCGGCATCGGGGCAATCCTGGGCGCCCCGTTCATGCTCTCGACCCTCGCGATGTTCGTGACCGGCATCGCGGTCCTCTTCGCCGCCCGACACCGATTAACGGGCGACGTGATGCCGGTGGACACGAAGGTCCTGGCCCACGACATGCGCTACTTCTTCATCGCGTACGCGATCGCGGTCGGCGCCGCCTTCCTGCCACTCGAGCCCGTCTGGCTGAAGTGGATCGTGGCCGCCGTCCTCATCGGCATTTACGCGTGGTACGTGAAGGCCCACTTCGAGGCCGACCCGAACGTCGATGCGGTCCACCTTGCACCGCTCCGATTCCGGCGCCTCGATGCATCGGCGCGGCGGCAGGACGGCGAGGCTCCGCGTCTCCGAGTCGTCAACCTGCAGGTGCTTGCGGCCCTCGGGCTGATCATCGTCGGAGCGGTCTTCTTCGTGCAGGCCGTCGAGCACATCGCCGTCCAGATCGGGGTCGACGAGGCGCTCCTCGCGCTCGTCATCGCACCGATCGCGACCGAGCTGCCGGAGAAGTTCAACTCGATCATCTGGGTCCGCCAGGGCAAGGACACCCTGGCCATGGGCAACATCACCGGGGCGATGGTCTTCCAATCGACGATCCCCACGGTCGTGGCGCTGCTCTTCGCGTCCTCGGCCTGGCACGTCGGCCCCGGCTCGTACACCGCGTTCGCCTCGGCCGGGATCGCGTTCCTCGCCTCCGCCGCGATCTTCATCCCGATGGCCCGGCGGGGTCAGCTGCGCGGGCGCCACCTGCTCGTCGGTGGGATCTTCTACCTCGCCTACCTCGCGTTGGTGGGGGCAGTCGTGACGGGAGCCCTCGGCGGCTTCGTCTGAGGCGAGAACCGGCCCGAGGGGGGCCTCGGGAGCCGCTGGTATACTCGGCCGACCCTTTCAAGACGATCGTTCGACGACCCCCAAGGCGCGTCGCCCAGGCGGCCGCGAGATCCAGGAGCGGCTCCGCATGCTGACCAGGAAGGCCTCCGACACCCCCGCGACGGCGAGTCACCAGGTGCCGCCGGCCCGGACCCTCGACGACCTCACGTGCTACTTCGAGGGCCGGTACGTGCCGCTCCGTGAGGCGAACGTCAACATCATGACCCACGCCTTCATGTACGGCACCGCGACCTTCGAGGGGATCCGGGCGTACTGGAACAAGGAGCTGGGCACGCTGTTCGGGCTGTTCGTGCGCGAGCACGTGGAGCGGATCCGCAACTCCTGCCGGATCATCCTCATCGATCCCGTCCCCTCGGTCGACGAGCTGACCGGGCTGATCGTCGAGACCGTCCGCCGCAACCACTTCCGCGAGGACGTCTACATCCGCCCGTCCTTCTACAAGTCGACCCGGGCGATCGGCGTGCGGCTCCACAACCTCGAGCACCAGCTGTACATCATCTCGATCCCGTTCGGGAACTACATCGACACCGAAGCCGGCGTCCGGGTGATGACCTCGTCGTGGCGGCGGAACGCGGACGAGGCGCTGCCGGCCCGCGGGAAGATCGTTGGTGGCTACGTCAACATGGCCTTCCAGAAGTCCGAGGCCGAGCTGAACGGCTACGACGAGGCGATCGTGCTCACCGCAGACGGCCACGTCAACGAGGCCTCCGCCGCGAACCTCTTCGTCGTCCGTGACGGCGTCTGCCTGACACCGCCCGTGTCCGACGACATCCTCGAGGGCGTCACCCGCAAGTCGATGCTCCAGCTCCTGGCCGACGAGGGGATCCCGACGGAAATCCGGTCGATCGACCGCAGCGAGCTGTACATCTCCGACGAGCTGTTCCTGTGCGGCACCGGTGTCCAGGTCTCGCCGGTCATCGAGATCGACCACCGCAAGATCGGGGCTGGGACGGTCGGCCCGATCACGCGCCTCATCAAGGACCGCTACTTCGACGCCGTTCGTGGCCGGCTGCCGCAGTACGAGCACTGGCTAACGCCGATCACCGAGGGTGCCTGACCAGGGCGACGGCTCGCCGTCGCACGCGTCATGACCGCCGTCGAGCCGGCTCCGGGTCCTCCGCCTACCGCGCCGCACCTGACCCGCAGCCCTGCGCCGCCCGAACCGCCGACCGAGGCGGGCGACGCGGACGACCCGGTCGCCCGCGCGCTCGAACGGGCCGAGCCCGGCACCCCAATCACCGACTCGTCGACCGCCCGCCCGGCTTCGGAGGAGGCCGCCCCCGACCGCGCGCCGGGCGCCCGGCGCATCCTCGAGATCGTCCCCGGGCTCGTGACGTGGACGCTGATCGTCTCGCCGCTCATCCTTTCGCTGCGGGTCCCGGAGGTCGTCGCCTGGGCGGTCCTGACGTTCGACTTCTACTGGTTCTACAAGGCGCTGATGCTCACCGGCAGCGTCACGGTCGCATTCCTCCGGATCCGGAAGGTCGTGGCGGTTGACTGGCGGACC
>Ga0136633_1003624_pt1 | contig 10091 bp, 7 predicted proteins | sample AntDrymeUQ832206_2_FD_105494 | JGI IMG/M metagenome (GOLD analysis project Ga0136633, IMG submission 105494) | Polar desert sand microbial communities from Dry Valleys, Antarctica - metaG UQ83 (22.06) | ecosystem: Environmental > Terrestrial > Soil > Desert | place: Antarctica: Dry Valley...
CGCCCCGAAGGGGACGCCCGCCGACGTGATGGCCAAGCTGGTGGCCGGGTGCGCGGCGGCGGCGAAGGAGCCCGCGGTGCAGGAGGCCTTCGCGAAGCAGGGCACGCTCGTGAGCCACCTGGGACCCGAGCAGTACGCCGAGTTCCTCAAGAAGAACGACACGCTCAACCGGGACCTGGCGAAGGACCTTGGCATGCTGAAGCGCTGAGGGCGCTGCGCCCGTGGGACGCGACGCGATCACGGGGCTCGTCGTACTTGCGGCGAGCCTCGTCCTTCTGGGGCTGACCGTGGGCCTCGAGCGCCACCCCATGCTGCCCGTGGGGCCGGGGTTCTACCCGAGGATCGTGCTCGGCGTGACCGCGGGTGCCGCGCTGCTGCTGCTGGCGCTCGACCTCGTCTCGCGGCGCGGACGCGCCCCTGCCGCGCGCCGATCGGGGCCAGGGGCGAACTACGCGCTGGTGGCGATCACCTACGGGATATTCACCGCCTACGTGCTCGCGCTGCCGTGGCTGGGATTCCGCGTCGCCACCTTCGCCTTCCTGGTGGCGATGCCCGTCGCCCTCGAGCCCCCGCGCGACGCGCGCCGCTGGGTCACCGTGCTCGTGCTCGCGGCCGTGGCGACCGCGGCCACGTACTACGCCTTCGAACGCTACCTGTACGTGCTGCTGCCGCGCGGAACCTGGACGGGCCTGTAGCGTGTACGAGCTGCTCGCCGCCGGAATTGCCAATGTCGCCCAGGTGAAGTACCTGGTGCCGCTGATGATCGGCACCGTTGTCGGCGTCGTGGGCGGCGCGCTTCCCGGCGTCACCATCACGATGACGATCATCGTGGCGCTGCCGTTCACCTTCGGGCTCGATCCCCTGCAGGGCCTCTCGGCGATGATCGGCATCTACGTCGGCGGCTCGGCGGGCGGGCTCGTCACCGCGACGCTGCTCGGCATTCCCGGCACGCCCTCGTCGCTCACCACGACCTTCGACGGCTTCCCCATGGCACGCAAGGGCGAGCCGGGGCGCGCGCTGTGGCTGGGAATCTGGGCGTCGTTCTTCGGCGGGCTGCTGGGCGGGGTCTTCCTCATCGCCACCACCGGCCCGCTCGCCGCCTTCGCGCTGCGCTTCGGTCCCTGGGAGTACTTCGCGCTCTTCGTGCTCGCGCTCTCGATGGTCGCCGGGCTGGCGGAGGCCTCGCTGCTGAAGGGCCTGCTCGCCGGCATGATCGGCCTGGTGGTCACCGTCCTGGGCACCGATCCCATGATGGGCGCCCCGCGGCTCACCCTCGGGATCGAGTTCCTCGAGGGGGGAATTGCGTTCCTGCCGGTGCTGATCGGCGTCTTCGCCTTCGCCCAGATCATGGCCGACGTCGAGAAGATCGGCGGCGCGCGCGGCGCGGCCCAGGCGGTGGACGCGACGGCGAAGCTCACGGTGTCGCACCTCAAGTTGCTGGGCGAGCTCGTGCGCCGGCCGTTCCTGCTCCTCTGGTCGTCATTGATCGGCGTCTGGATCGGCGTGCTGCCGGCGGTGGGCGGGAGCGCCGCGAACATGATGGCCTACGACCAGGCGAAGAAGTTCTCGCGCCGCCCCGAGGCGTTCGGCAAGGGCACGCCCGAGGGCATCATCGCCGCGGAGTCGTCGAACAACGCCAACGTGGGCGGCTCGCTGGTCACCATCATGGCCTTCGGCATCCCCGGGGACGCCGTGACCGCCGTGATGCTGGGAGCCCTGACCATCCACGGGATCCAGTCGGGACCGCTCTTCATCTCCCAGCAGCCGACGCTCGCCTACGGCATCTTCGCGGCCTACCTCATCGCCCATCCGCTGATGGTGATCGTGATGGCGATCTTCGCGCGCTTCGCGCTGAAGATCGTCACGGTGCCGAAATCGATGCTCTTCCCCGTGGTGCTGGTGCTGTGCGTGATCGGCGCCTACGCGCTGGGCAACACGATGGCCAACGTCTACGTGCTGCTCGCCTTCGGAGTGCTCGGCTACCTCATGTTCAAGGCCGGGCTGCCGCTGGCGCCCTTCATCCTCGGCGTCATCCTGGGCGACCAGATCGAGGTCAACCTGATCCGCGCCATCATGACCGATCCCGACCCGTGGCTCTTCGTGACGCGTCCGATCTCGGGAGGGCTGCTCGGGGCCTCGGTGGCCTCGGTGGCGTTCGCGCTGTGGCAGCATCGCCGGTCGCAGGCGAGGGAGCGCGCGCGCGTCGACGCCGCGGCGCCCGACACGACGGATTCCTAGCCGCGCGGCCTCGGCGCCCGGCCCCCGAGGGCAGCGTCGCCGAATGCAGCGGCGGCAACATCCCGATGGGCTCGTCACGGCGCCGCCCAGGTGGCAGCGGCGCAGGAGACGGGACCACCGGGTCGACATCGGAGTACCCTGGGTCCTCACGTCAGGGAATCCTTCCGCGGCGCGAGTCGCCCTGGAGGGTTGCCATGACCATGATGAAAGCCGCTGTCTTCGTCGAGCCCGGACGGATCGTCCTCGAGGACAAGCCGATCCCCGACGTCGGCCCGCAGGACGCGCTGATGCGCGTCACCACGACGACGATCTGCGGCACCGACATCCACATCCTGAAGGGCGAGTACCCGGTCGAGCGCGGTTTGACGATCGGTCACGAGCCGGTCGGCGTGATCGAGAAGCTCGGCTCCGGCGTGCGCGGCTACCGCGAGGGCCAGCGCGTCATCGCCGGGGCGATCACGCCGAGCGGCTGGAGCAACGCCTGCCTGTGCGGCGTCGGCTCGCAGGACGGCGCCGGCACGGCCCATGGCTGGAAGGCGATGGGCGGCTGGAAGTTCGGCAACACGATCGACGGCTGCCAGGCCGAGTACGTGCTGGTGCCCGACGCGATGGCCAACCTGGCGCCGGTGCCCGACACCCTGAGCGACGAGCAGGTGCTGATGTGCCCCGACATCATGTCGACCGGCTTCAGCGGCGCCGAGAGCGCAGGCGTCCGCATCGGTGACACGGTGGCCGTCTTCGCGCAGGGACCGATCGGCCTGTGCGCAACTGCAGGCGCCAAGCTGAGCGGCGCGGCGATGGTGATCGGCGTCGACCGGATCGCCGATCGCCTCGCCATCGCCACGAAGATGGGCGCCGACCATGTGATCGACGGCACCCAGGTCGATCCGGTCGAGGAAATCATGCGCCTCACCGACGGCCGCGGCGTCGACGTGGCGATCGAGGCGCTCGGCACGCAGCAGACCTTCGCGGCGTGCCTGCGCGTATTGCGCCCAGGGGGAACGCTGTCGAGCCTCGGCGTCTATTCGACCGACCTGACGATTCCGCTCGGGCCGTTCGCCGCGGGGCTCGGCGACCACAAGATCGTCACCACGCTTTGTCCCGGCGGCAAGGAGCGGATGCGCCGGCTGATGGCTGTGATCGCGGCGCGGCGCGTCGATCTCGAGGCGATGGTGACGCACCGCTTCAAGCTCGACGAGATCGAAGCCGCCTACGAGCTCTTCGGCCATCAGCGTGACGGTGTGCTCAAGGTCGCGATCACCCCGTGACGTCGCGCCGCGCGCCATGAGCCTCCGCCCAGCCGTTCCGAGGGGGCTCGCAGCGCAGTGCGAAGCACGAAGGTGACCCAATGAGCATCCGCCATCTCGAGCAGCTGCTCGAGCCGCGCTCGATGGCTGTCGTCGGTGCATCCAGCCGCCCCGGCAGCGTCGGCGCGACGGTCTGGCGGAACCTGCGCGCCGGCACCTTCGCCGGCCCGGTCTACGGCGTCAACCCGAAGTACGCGAGCCTCGACGGCGTGAAGCTCGTCCGCCGCGTCGCCGACCTTCCCGCGCCGCCCGATCTGGCCGTGCTGTGCACGCCGCCCGACACGGTGGCCGGCATCGTCGGCGAGCTCGGCCGGCTCGGCACGCGCGCCGCCGTGGTCATGACCGCGGGGCTCAGCGCGGCGCAGAAGCAGGCCGCGCTCGACGCGGCGCGGCCGCACCTGCTGCGCCTGCTCGGCCCCAACTGCCTCGGCCTGCTGTCGCCGCGGATCGGCCTGAACGCCAGCTTCGCCCATACCGACGCCTTGCCCGGCGAGATCGCCTTCGTCTCGCAATCGGGCGCGCTGGTGACCGCCGTGCTCGACTGGGCGCGGTCGCGGCGCGTCGGCTTTTCGCACATGGTCTCGCTCGGCGAGCGCATCGACGTCGACTTCGGCGACCTGCTCGACCATCTCGCCAGCGACGCGCACACCCGCTCGATCCTGCTCTACATCGAATCGATCGAGTCGCCGCGCAAGTTCATGTCGGCGGCCCGCTCGGCCGCTCGCAACAAGCCGGTCATCGTCGTCAAGGCAGGACGAGCCGGCAGGGGGCTGCAGGCGGCCGCGTCGCACACCGGCGCGCTCGCCGGCTCCGACGTCGTCATCGATGCCGCGATCCGGCGCGCCGGCATGCTGCGGGTCGACACGCTGCAGGACCTGTTCATGGCGGCCGAGACACTGGCCCACTTTCGCGGCAATCCGCAGCGCGGCCTGACGATCATGACCAACGGCGGTGGCGCCGGCGTGATGGCGGCCGACGCCGCCGCCCTGGCGGGGGTCGATCTGTCGACGCTGAGCAAGGCCTTGTGCAGCAAGCTCGACGCCGCGCTGCCGCCGACCTGGTCGCACGGCAACCCGATCGACATCATCGGCGACGCGCCGGTCGAGCGCTACACCGCAACCCTGCGTGCCTTGCTCGACGACCCGGATGCCGGCACGGTGTTGTTCATGCACGCACCGACGGCGATCGTGCGCAGCGAGGACATCGCCCGCGCCTGCGCGCCGCTGGCCCGGGAGGCGGCGGGCCGACTGATGGGCTGCTGGCTCGGCGACCACGGCGTCGCCGAAGCGCGGCGCATCTTCGAGGAGGCGGGCGTCGCCGGCTACGAGACCCCCGAATCGGCAGTGCGCGCGTTGGCGATGCTGGCGAGCTACCAGCGCAACCAGGCGCTGCTCACCGAGGCGCCGACGGCCAGCGACGCCGCGCCGGCCGACAGCGCGAAGGCGCGCGTCGTCGTCATGGCGGCGCTCGACGGCGGCCGCGAGATGCTCGACGAGCTCGAAGCCAAGGCCGTGCTGCAGGCTTACGGCATTCCGGTCGTGCCGACGGTCGCGGTCGGACCTTCAGCCGAGGCTGCGGCAGAGGCAGCACGAACGATCGGCCATCCGGTCGCTTTGAAGATCCTCTCGCCCGACATCAGCCACAAGTCGGATGTCGGCGGCGTCGTCCTTCGGCTCGAAGACGACGCCGCCGTGCGCACGGCGGCCGAGGCCATGCTCGAGCGCGTTCGCTCCCTGAGGCCCGGGGCCCGGATTGCCGGCTTCACAGTCCAGGCCATGGTGCAGCGGGCCTACGCCCAGGAGCTGATCGTCGGCGCAAGCGTCGATCCGGTGTTCGGCCCGGTCATCCTGTTCGGCCAGGGGGGCACGTCCGTCGAGGTGGTCGCCGACCGGGCGATCGGCCTGCCGCCGCTCAACCGCGTGCTGGCGCGCGACCTGGTCGCCGGCACGCGCGTCGCAAAGCTGCTGGCCGGCTACCGCGATCATCCGCCGGCGCGTATCGACGCAATCTGCGACGTCCTCGTCGCCGTCTCGAACATGCTCGCCGACCTTCCGGAGTTGGCCGAGCTCGACATCAATCCGCTGCTGGCCGATGCCGATGGCGTGATCGCCCTCGACGCCCGCCTGCGCGTCGTTCGGGCGACCACCGTTGGGACCGCGCACTTCGCGATCCAGCCTTATCCGGCCGAGCTCGCGGAGACGTGGTCGTTGCAGGGGCGGCAGCTCCTGGTCAGGCCGATTCGGCCGGAAGACGAAGCCAGGCATCGCGAGTTCGCGATGCAGCTCGCGCCCGAAGACGTGCGCCTGCGCTTCTTCAGCACGCGCCGTGAGCTGCCGCGCAGCGAGCTCGCCCGCCTGGTCCAGATCGACTACGACCGCGAGATGGCCTTCGTCGTCCTCGAGTTGCAGCCCGATGGTTCGCTGCGCACGCTGGGCGTCGTGCGCGCCATCGCCGATCCGGACAACGTAGAGGCCGAGTTCGCGATCATCCTCGCCGCCGAGGTGCAGGGCCAGGGGCTCGGCCGGCGCCTGCTCGACAAGATGGTCCGCTACCTGAAGGCGCACGGAACGCAGCGCCTCGTCGCGATGGTCCTGCGCGAGAACAAGGCCATGCGCGAGCTGGCGACGCAAGGCGGCTTCGAGATCGATGCCGCGGAGTCCGACAACACGTCGCTTCGCTATGTGCTCGAGCTGAACCCGGCAGCCCCGCAGGTCGCCTGACATGACGCCGACCGACGGGCAGGTCGACCCCTCGCTCGGCGCTGCCGAGGACGTCGCGACCGAGCTCGGCACCGACATCGAACGCGGCCTGGACGCGGCCGAGGCGGGGCGCCGCCTCGCCGCCGACGGCCCCAACGCGCTGCGTTCGACCCCGCCTCGGCCCGCCTGGCGCCGCCTGCTCGCGCAGTTCCATGATCCGCTGGTCTACCTGCTCCTGGTCGCGATCGCGATCGCGCTTGTCGCCTGGGGACTCGAAGGCCGCGACGGCTGGCCGGTCGACGCCATCGTCATCAGCCTGATCGTCGGCCTGAACGCTGTCCTCGGCCTCGTGCAGGAGGCGCGGGCGGAGAGCGCCGTCGCGGCGCTGGCGCGAATGACGGCGGCAACCTCTGCCGTGTTGCGCGGGGGCGAGCTGCTGCGCATTCCGAGCGAGGCGCTCGTGCGCGGCGACCTTCTCGTCCTTGGCGAAGGCGACGCGGTCGGCGCCGATGCCCGGCTGCTGCGCTGCGCCGACCTGCGCGTGCAGGAAGCCTCGCTCACCGGCGAGAGCGAGGCCGTGCTGAAGGACGTCGCGCCGATGAGCACGCCCGTGGCGCTGGCCGACCGGCTGAACATGGTGTGGAAGGGCACGGCAGTCGCGCAAGGCACCGGCCGCGCTGTCGTCACCGCGACCGGCATGGGTACCGAGGTCGGCGCGATCGCGCAGATGCTCGAGGACTCGACCGAGCAGCCGACCCCGCTTCAGAAAGAAGTGGCTTACATCGGCCGCATGCTGGGCATCGCGGTCGTCGTCATTGCCGTCGTCATCGTCGCGACGCTGCTCCTCCTGAGCGAGGTGCGGACCCCTGCCGTCGTCCTCAGCGTGCTGCTGCTGGGGGTCTCGCTCGCGGTCGCTGCGGTTCCAGAGGGTCTGCCCGCGATCCTCTCGGTCGTGCTGGCGCTGGGCGTGCAGCGCATGGCGCGCAAGCACGCCGTCGTCAAGCAGCTGTCGTCGGTCGAGACGCTGGGGGCGGCGTCGGTGATCTGCACCGACAAGACCGGCACCCTGACGCGCTCCGAGATGACCATCGAGCGCGTGGTGACCGCCTCCGGCGAGACCCGTGTCACCGGCGTCGGCTACGCGCCGCAAGGCGGGCTCGAGCTGGAAGGGGAGCCGCTGACTTCGGGCCCTGCCCGCGCCGAGGACATCGTCGTTCTCAGTGGCGGCAGCCTGGCGGGCAACGCCGGCCTGCGCGAGCGCCCCGACGGCGAGTGGGAGATCCAGGGCGACGCGACGGAAGCGGCTTTCCTGGTCGCCGAACGCAAGCTCGGCGTGAGCGAGCGGCGCCAGCGCCGCTTCGAACGGGTCGCCGAGATCCCGTTCACCTCGGAGCGCAAGATGATGTCGACGATCGAGCGCGACCACGAGAAAGGCGATGCCCTGGTCGTCATCACCAAGGGCGCGCCCGACCTCCTGCTGCAGCGCTGCGACCGGCAACGCGTCGGCATGGACGTGGTCGCCCTCGACGACGCGGCGAGAGCCCGCGTACTCGCGGATGTCGATCGTCTTTCCGGCGCGGCCTTGCGCACCCTCGCGGTGGCCTACCGACCGCTGGCCGGAGGCGAGGATCCTGCGACGGGACTCGACCTCGAGCATGGGCTGATCTTCGTGGGCACGGTGGGCATGATCGATCCGCCGCGGCCCGAGGCCGGCGCGGCCATCGCCGAGGCGCGCCGCGCCGGCATCCGCGTGATCATGATCACCGGCGACCATCCGCGCACGGCGGCGCGAATCGCGGCCGACCTGGGCATCGTCGAGGCCGGCACCGCGGCGCTGACCGGCGCCGAGCTCGACAGGCTCGACGCGGCCGGCTTCGCCGCGGCGGTGCGGGTCACCTCGGTTTATGCCCGGGTCGCTCCGGCGCACAAGCTGCGCATCGTTGGCGCGCTGCAGGCCGACGGCGACATCGTCGCCATGACCGGCGACGGCGTCAACGACGCCCCGGCGCTCAAGGCCGCGGACATCGGCGTGGCCATGGGGATCACCGGAACCGAGGTCACCAAGGAGGCGGCCAAGATGATTCTCGCCGACGACAACTTCGCGACCATCGTCGAGGCGGTGAAGGAAGGCCGCACGCTCTACGACAACATCCGCAAGTTCCTGCGCTATCTGCTGTCGTCGAACATGGGCGAGGTACTGACCGTCTTCTTCGGCGTCGTCGGCGCCGGCGTGATCGGTCTCGGCGTCGGCGAAGGCGAGGCCCTGGTGCTGCCGCTGCTGGCCACGCAGATCCTGTGGATCAACCTCATTACCGACTCGGGGCCGGCGCTGGCGATGGGCGTCGACCCGCAGACCGAGGACGTGATGTCCCGACCGCCGCGCCGGTCCGGCGAGCGCGCCATCGATGCGCGAATGGCATGGGGCGTGTTGTGGGTCGGCCTGGCGATGGCGGCCGCCACCCTGCTGACGATCGACCTGTACCTGCCCGGCGGACTGATCCCGGGCGAGGAGGACCTGACCACGGCGCGCACCGCCGGCTTCACCGTGCTGGTGCTCGCGCAACTGTTCAACTGCTTCAACGCCCGCTCGGAAACCGCGAGCGCGTTCGGTCGCCTGTTCGTCAATCGCTGGCTCTGGGCAGCGATTGCCGCCTCGGCGCTCCTGCAAGTCGCCGTGGTTCACTTCCCGCCGCTCAACCTTGCCTTCGGGACGGCGCCGCTGACCCTGCAGCAGTGGGCGGTGTGCGTGGCGATGGCCAGCAGCGTGCTGGTGGTGAGCGAGTTGCGCAAGGCCGTGCTGCGCGGCCTGTCGGGAAGAGGTCGGCCGCGGGCCGCACCGTGACCGCGACGCCTCAGCAGCCGGCCGTGCACTTTCCAGCCGCGTCGAACTCCATCGTCCGCCCCGAGAGCGGCACATGCACTGGCGCCTTGACCGCTTTCATGAAGGCTTCGGTCTTGCTGCCGGCGCGGACCTTGCCGTCGACCGTGCCGACCTCGTTGGCGTGCGAGGCGATCACCGAAGCCGGCTTCACCAGCTCGTTCATGACGAACGCCTGGTCGGGGTTGAAGAAAAGTTCAGGCGGCCCGGGCGGGCGCGACGGCCGCGCCTTCTATCCGGTGTCGCTGCAGAGCGGCGGCGACGAAGCCTGATAACGAGGCCTTCATTCCTCGATGAAGGCGCTCAGCCAGGCCTGTGCCGCGAGCCGTCCCTTCGGGCCGGCCGTTCCGCGTCAGGCGCGGCGATCGGGACCTGCGGCGCAGGCGCGCTCCCAGCCCAGCCCAGCCCAGCCCAGTCCAGCCCAGCCCAGCCCAGCCGGCCTGAGCCAGCTACCGGTCGTTCGGGCTCAGCAGGTCGTAGGGACGGTCGACGTGGTGGACGGCGCGGCGCGGCACCACCTCGCGAAGATGGCGGCGCAGCCGGTCGATCTCCTCGCGCACTCCCGGCGGAAAGCCGCGGCGCGCGCCGCGCCGGTCGACGATCAGGGCCTCGAAGATCTGCTCCGCGAGCTCGCGGTCGGGCCAGCAGAGGGCGATTCGGTTGGCGACGCGCGGGAACTGCCGCGCCAGCTGCTCCGGCCGACTGGCTGCGGGCAGCGTCTCCAGCCAGCGGCTGCCCACCGCTGAGAGGGCAAGGTCATGGGTTTTGGGCGGATCGCGTTGAAAGACGGGGAGCGACGACAGTTTGCGCATGGGATCGTGAAGGCTCGGTTGGCAGTTCGAAGAAACATCTTGAAACGAGTCTCCCCCGACACCGCCCCTGCGCGGCGACCGCCCGGCCGATGGATGTTCCGTTCGTGTGGTACGGCATGCGAACGTGATTTATTTCCGGGCGGTAGGCGCCCGACCC
>Ga0136633_1003625_pt1 | contig 10091 bp, 10 predicted proteins | sample AntDrymeUQ832206_2_FD_105494 | JGI IMG/M metagenome (GOLD analysis project Ga0136633, IMG submission 105494) | Polar desert sand microbial communities from Dry Valleys, Antarctica - metaG UQ83 (22.06) | ecosystem: Environmental > Terrestrial > Soil > Desert | place: Antarctica: Dry Valley...
CTCGTCGTGCGGCCAGCCGCTCGACGCGCTCTGGCAGGTGTGCCCGCACTGCGCGACGCCGGTTCAGCACGTGCTGCCCACGCTCGAGGACGTCTCGAGGGCGCGGAGCCTGCCGCAACAGCAGCGCCAACTGCCTGAGTAGACTCGCGGCCCGATGGCCCGCGAAACGACTCTCGTCCTCGTCAAGCCCGACGGCATCGAGCGCCGGCTTGCCGGGGAGATCATCGCTCGCTTCGAGCGACGTGGGCTGGAGCTGCGCGGAGCTCGTCTCGTGAAGGTCACAAAGCCGATGGCGCGCGAGCACTACGCCGACCACACGGGAAAGCCGTTCTTCAAGGATCTCGTCGACTTCATCACGTCAGGCCCCGTGCTCGCTCTCGCTGTGAGCGGTGAGTCGGCGATCTCGGTCGTGCGGACAATGATGGGGACGACGAACCCGCTCGATTCGGCCCCCGGAACCATCCGCGGCGACTACGCTCTCGAGCTCTCGGAGAACATCGTGCACGGCTCGGACTCGAAGGCGAGCGCGAGGCGTGAGCTCGCGCTGTTCTTCCCCGATGGCCTTGTCTGAGCCCGACTACCTGGCCATCAACCGCGAGCGCTGGACGCGGTCGAATGAGGAGTACACGGGCAGCAGCGCGATCCGGGGGTGGCTGAAGGACGACATCACGTGGGGCGTCTTCGGCGTCCCTGAGGCGGAGCTCGCAGTCTTGGGCAATGTCGAAGGCCTCGATGTCGTCGAGCTCGGGTGCGGCACGGCGTACTTCGCCGCCTGGCTCGCGCGACGCGGCGCGCGGCCCGTCGGAGTCGACATCACACAGGTCGAGCTCGAGACCGCCCGAGCCTGCATGGCAGAGACAGGCATCCAGTTCCCGCTCATCGAGGCAAGCGCCGAAAACGTGCCGCTCCCTGACGCATCATTCGACCTCGCGATCTCGGAGCACGGCGCGAGCACATGGTGCGACCCGTACCGTTGGATCCCGGAGGCGGCGCGGCTTCTGCGATCGGGCGGCCGCCTCGTCTTCCTGCACTCCACACCGCTCGCGTTCCTCTGCTGGCCCGACATCGGCGATGCGACGACCGAGCTCCAGCGACCGTACTTCGGCATGCACCGCTTCCAGTGGACACCTGACGACGGCATCGAGTTCCAGATCACGCACGGGGAGTGGATCGATGTGTTGCTCGGAGCGGGGTTTCAGATCGAAAGGCTGATCGAGCTCCAGGCTCCGGCTGATGCGACACGGCACGCGTATTACAGCGACTGGGATCCGGAGTGGAGCAAGAGGTGGCCCGGCGAGGAGATATGGGCCGCGCGCAAGACCGCCTGATCCTCGCCTCGACGAGCCCGCAGCGCCGCGCGATCCTCGAGCAGCTCCGGATCCCGTTCGAGGTGGTGGCCCCAACCTACGTCGAGCGCGACACGCCGGATCTCGCGCCTGCCGAGCTCGTACGCGCCCATGCCGAAGGGAAAGCGTGTTCCGTCCACGAGGAAGGTCGGCTCACGCTCGGCGTCGACACGGCAGTGGCTCTCGACGGGCGGATCTACGGAAAGCCCGAAGACGTGGAGGACGCAGGGCGGATGCTGCATGACCTCTCCGGCCGAGGTCACTCGGTCGTCTCCGGTCTCTGTCTCCTGGGTCCGAATATTGACGTCGTCGCGCACGAGGTCACCAGCGTGACGTTCAGGTCTCTCACCGCCAGGCTCGTCACCACCTACCTCGCGAGCGGAGAGTGGCAGGGACGCGCGGGCGCTTACGCGATCCAGGGGCTCGGCGGACGGCTGGTCGAGCGGATCGAGGGCGACTACCTGAACGTGGTGGGGCTTCCGGGAGCGCTTCTTCTGTCGCTGCTCGAGCTACACGCTCCGAATGTGCTGGAAAAGGCGTAGGTAGACTCGGCCTCCCATGGCCTGGTTCAAGTCCTTAACCGGCTTCGGCGGCCGCGACATGGCCGTCGATCTCGGCACTGCGAACACGCTCGTGTACGTTCGCGGGCGCGGAATCGTGCTCTCCGAGCCGTCGGTTGTCGCGATCGATCAGCGGACGGGTGAGGTGCACGCGGTCGGTGTCGAGGCCAAGCGGATGCTCGGCCGGACGCCCGGGACGATCTCGGCGATCCGGCCCCTGAAGGATGGCGTCATCGCCGACTTCGACGTGACCGAGCAGATGCTGCGGCACTTCATCCAGAAGGTGCATCAGCACCGCTTCGCGCATCCACGCGTCGTCGTCTGCGTTCCCTCCGGTGTGACCGGAGTCGAGAAACGCGCTGTCGAGGAAGCGACGCTGTCAGCCGGCGCGCGCCAGGCGTACCTGATCGAAGAGCCGATGGCCGCGGCGATCGGCGCAGGCCTTCCCGTCGCAGAGCCGACTGGGAACATGATCGTGGACATCGGGGGCGGAACAACTGAGGTGGCGATCATCTCTCTCGGCGGCATCGTTGTGTCACAGAGCATGCGGGTGGGCGGCGACGAGATGGACGAAGCGATCGTCAACCACATCAAGAAGGAGTACAAGCTGCTCGTCGGCACGCAGACTGCCGAGGAGATCAAGCTCGAGATCGGCTCGGCGTTCCGGCTCAAAGAAGAGCTACAGGCCGAGGTCCGGGGACGCGACATGCTGACCGGTCTTCCCAAGACCGTGATCATCTCGTCCGAGGAGATTCGCAGAGCCCTCGAGGAGCCCGTGTCACAGATCATCGACGCGATGAAGTCGACGCTCGACAAGACCCCGCCCGAGCTGGCCGCGGACATCATGGATCGCGGTATCGTCCTTGCCGGCGGCGGCGCACTTCTCCAAGGCCTCGACGAGCGCGTGCGGCACGAGACGCAGATGCCGGTGCACCTCGCGGAGAGCCCGCTGACCTGCGTCGCGGTCGGCTCCGGGCGCAGCCTCGAGGAGTTCGACGTCATCCATCGCTCGAACCGAAGCCGCGCTCGCCGCAACGGCATGCTGCGGTAGGGACATGGCTCGTCTCGCTCGAATGCCCGCGGCCGGGGCGTTTGAGCGTTATCGCCGGACACGTCCAGTCGCGGCAGTCCTCCAAGCGCGATACAGCGAGAGTTGGACAGTTGACGAAAACCCGGGTCTGACCCTGGCCATGTCCGAATCGGCCGCGTGAAGCGTGCCGATTTCGTGACAAAGGATCCACAGGGTCGAGCGGGAGAGCCGAGAACCCGAATCTGGCTCGAGCCCATTTTCCGACCAAGCATCTAGCTAGACTGGGCCGCTGTGCCAAGGGGACGCAGCGCCCGATCGGCGGCGCTGGGCGTGACAGTCCGGCGCACTCCGACGACAACGCTCGGCTCACGCGGTGGAGGCCCGCTTCGGCGGCGCCTTGCGGTGGGCTGCCTCGTGCTGCTCTCCCTCGTCCTCATCACGATGTCCTTTCGCTCGGGCGAGAACGGGCAGCTCGGCGGCGTCCAATCGGCAGGCTCCACGGTCCTGAAGCCGTTCGCGGTCGGGTTCGAGCGCCTCGTGCAGCCCTTCCGCGACGCGTATGAATGGAGCGACAGCCTCCTCACCGCACGCTCCGAGGCCGAGCGCCTGCGAGCGGAGAATCGGGAGCTCCGCCAGCGAGCGATCCAGAGCGAGTTCGCGCTGCAGGAAAACGAGTATCTGCGCGGCCTGCAGGACTACATCGACGGTCGGCGGTTCCCTGACGACTTCCAGCCGATCTCCGCCGAAGTGATCGGCCGGCCGGCGGGAGCCTTCACGCAGGCGATCGTGATCGCAGCCGGCTCGCGACACGATGTCCGCGTCAACGATCCGGTTGTCACCGCCGACGGCCTCGTCGGCCTGGTGACGCGGGTGACGCCGAGCACCGCGCGGATTCAGCTCCTGACCGATCAGGAGGCCGCTGTGTCAGCTGTCGACCTGCCAACCCGTGCCGAAGGCATCGTCCGCCACGCGCGCGGCACCAGGGAGACGCTCGTTCTCGATCGCGTCCGCAAGCAAGATGTGATCAGAATCGGTGACGATGTCGTGACCGCCGGTTGGCGAGCGAGTGGCTTGAGCTCGCTCTACCCGAAAGGCATCCCGATCGGAGAGGTCTCGAGCGTCGGGCAGACTGACACCGACCTCTTCCAGCAGGTGCAGGTCGATCCGTATGTCGACTTCGGCTCGCTCGACGCCGTCCTCGTGCTCGTACCGACGGAGCGTCGCAGCCGGTGACCGGGGGAGCAATGGCCCGCGTGTCAGCTGTCGTCTTCGTCGCGGCCATGCTGCAGGCGGTCATCGTCTCGTCGCTCGTCATCGGCGGCGGCGCGCCTGACCTCTTGCTCGTCGTGGCGATCTCCCTCGGGCTGCTGCGTGGGTCGATCGCGGGCGCGGTGTCCGGCTTCGCGGGCGGCCTCGTCGTGGATCTCCTTACGCTCGACACGCTCGGGATCACGTCGCTCGTGCTGACCCTGGCCGGATTCTGGGCAGGCCGCTACGCGGAGACCACCGGACGCGGGCGTCGCCTTGCTCCGCTCGTCGCCGTCGGGGTGATCACCATGCTCGCCGGCGTCTTCGGATTCGTGCTCCACTACATGCTAGGCGTGGAGGTGCTGGCACGACACGCACTCGTCACGGCGCTCGCGCCGACCGTCCTCCTGAATCTCCTGCTTGCGCTGCCGGTCTACGCGCTCGTCCGGGCGAGCGTGCGCGAGCCGGAGCGATTCGACCGATCGCCGGAGGTCGAGGTCCTTGTCTGACGGCGGATACAACGAGCGTCGCTCCCCCTCCGAGCGCTTCCTCCCACCGGACCCGCGTGTACGAGAGCCGTACCGGCTGACGCCGGCGCTGGCGCTCAGGGTCGGCGTGCTCGGCGGCGTCGCTCTGCTCGTATTCGCAGTTCTCTTCCTGCGGCTCTGGTCGCTTCAGGTGCTCTCCGGCGACGAGTATCTGAATGCAGCGCAGAACAATCAGCTGCGGCTCGTACGGGTCGAGGCGCCGCGCGGGCCGATCGTGGATCGTCACGGCCGCGCGATCGTCTCGAATGTCGCCGGCACGGCCGTGCGCCTCTGGATCGGAGACATGCCCAGGGAGGGCCGGCACGAACTCGTTCAGCGACTCGCGGAAGTTCTCAAGGTGCCCGCGAGGGCGCTCGCTCGCGAGGTGGACGAGGGCCGGGAAGATCCACTGACACCGATCACAGTCAAGACGTCGGTCGGCGAGGAGCAGGTGAACTACCTGTACGAGCACCAAGCCGAGTTCCCGGGCGTCGAGATCGCTCAGATCTACCTCCGCAACTACGAGTACAACACCCTCGCCGCTCACATCCTCGGCCATGTCGGAGAGATCTCGCCGGAGGAGCTCAAGCGCCTTCGGCGCGAGGGCTACCGCGCGGGAGATCGCATCGGCAAGGCCGGCATCGAGGCGGCGTTCGACACCTACCTCCGCGGGGACGACGGCCGCGCCCAGATCCGCGTCGATTCGCTCGGAAACCAGGTGAGCGACCTCGAGCTGCGCAGAGAGGCACGCGCGGGCTACGCACTCAGGCTCACCCTCGACATCCGCCTGCAACGCGCGGCCGAAGACGCCCTCCGCTATGGCATCGACCTGGCGCACCAAAACGACAACTGGGCCGCGAACGGCGGCTCGATCGTCGCGCTCGATCCGCGCGACGGCGCGGTTCTCGCGATGGCGTCGGCGCCGACATACAAGCCGTCGATCTACGTCGGGCGAGTCGATCCGAAGAAGCTCCAGCCGCTGCTCGATGAGGAAGTGGCGCGCCGCGCCAACTCGCCGGGTTTGAATCGAGCTCTTGCCGGCCTCTACCCGCCCGGCTCGACCTGGAAGCCGGTCACCGCCCTCGCAGGCATGCAGGAGCACGTGTTCTCGGCCTACGAGTCGCTCCAGTGCTCACCGGTCGCGTACTACGGTCTCGACCGACAGCGGTTCCAGAACTGGAACCCGTACGTCGACCGGCCGATGAGGCTCGACGAGGCGCTCGCAGAATCTTGCGACACCTACTTCTACGAAATCGGAGACCGCTTCTACCAGCGTGGGAAAGAGGGCCGAACGCGCATGCAGCAATGGGCGCGACGCTTCGGTTTCGGAGCCGCAACCGGGCTCGACATCGGCGGAGAGGAGGAGGGACTGCTTCCGACTCCGGACTGGCGCTGGAAGACATTCGAGAGCGACTGGGATCGCGCCTGGAATCCCGGCGACTCGATCCAGCTCTCGATCGGCCAGAAGGACCTTCTCGTGACTCCGCTCCAGATGGCCTCGTTCTACGCGATGCTCGCCAATGGCGGCGACGTCGTTACGCCCTACGTGGTCTCGGGAGTCGAGCAGCCTGGCGCGAAGGGCTCTCCGCGCGTCGTCCTTCGCCGCTTCGCGTCGCCGCCTCGCCGGGACTCCGGCGTCGATTCGGGTGCGCTCAGCGCCGTCCGGGACGGGCTCTATCTGGCGACGCATTCGGCCAGCGGAACGTCCTCGGGCGTCTTCGCCAACTACGCCGTCCCGATCTCGGGCAAGACGGGGACGGCGGAGAAGGTCGTGCCGCTTCCTGGGTATCCGAGCGATCACCTCGAGGATCAGTCGTGGTGGTGCGGATGGGGACCTTCTGAGGACGCCAAGATCGTCGTCTGCGCGATGATCGAGAACGGCGGACACGGGTCGACCGCCGCGGCGCCGGCAGCACTTCGCGTCTTCGAGCGCTTCTTCGGCGAGAAAGCGCCTTCCACCGTCCTCAGGGCCACAGATTGATGATCGAAGCTGCTGCACGTCCCGGGATCAGGGCCAGGGGACCGCGTGCCGAATCGCACCCGCTGGCATTGGTGCGCAGGCTCGACTGGCTCCTCCTCGCCACCGCAGTCGCGCTCGTCGCATACGGCCTGTGGGTCGTGGCCGGGATCACCCGCTTCGACATTCCGGGTGAGCCGGACTACTACCTCGTACGCCAGGCTATCGCCGCCGGAATCGGGCTCGTCGCGCTGATCGCCGCGACCCTCGTTCCGATCGACCTCGCCCGGCGCCATTGGCGCGCCCTGTACGGCACAGCGCTCGCCTTGATGTTCCTCGTCTTCCTCGTCGCCGAGACGATCCGCGGCTCCAAGCGCTGGATCGACCTCGGCTTTATCCAGTTCCAGCCTTCCGAGCTCGGGAAGGTCCTCTTCGTCCTAGCGCTGGCGGGGTTCCTCGTCGAGCGGGCCGGCCGGGTGACGCGCTGGCGGACGCTGCTCTATGCGGTCGGGCTCGGAGCCGCTCCAATCTTGCTCGTGTTCCTCCAGCCGGACCTAGGAACCGCGCTCGTCTACGCGGCCGCGCTGTTCTCGCTCCTCTTCTTCGTCGGTGTCCGCTGGCGACAACTGCTCACGCTGATCGTCGTCGCCGTTCTCGTGATCCTCTCCGTGCTCTGGTTCCTGCCTGCCGCCGGGGTGGAGGTACTGAAGCCGTATCAGACCGATCGATTGACCGGGCTCGTCGACCGCGACCGGGATCCGAGCGGGCTCACCTGGAATGTGAATCAGTCGATCACGGCGGTCGGCGCCGGGGGGCTCACCGGTCGAGGGCCAACGGAGGCGAGCCAGACACGCCGGGACTTCCTGCCCGAGCACGCAACCGACTTCGCCTTCGCGTCGCTGGCCGAGCAGCGCGGATTCGTAGGCTCATCGATCTTGCTCCTGCTCTATCTCCTCGTCATCTGGCGCGGACTCAGAGTCATCACGGTCGCAGGTGATCTTTACGGCGCCGTCGTGGCAGGAGGCCTCGTCTTTGCCCTTGTGTTCCAGGTCTTCGTCAACGTCGGCATGACGATGGGCGTCGCGCCGGTGACCGGCATCCCGCTCCCGTTCGTCACGGTCGGTGGAAGCTCGATGGTGGCGAACCTCCTCATGATCGGCGTCCTCCAAGGCATCCACGTCCGTGGCGCCCCCGCCAGGAGATCGTTTCCGTGAAGAGCGGTGGGCTGACTGCCGCGGTGCTCGAGGTTCGCGAGGCGCTGCGAACGGTGCAGGACAAGAGAGCTCAGGACCCGGTCGGCTCCGTCGTCGTGAGTGGCACGCTCGCGGAGCAACTCGTACGCGAGCTTGGTGCGGGCGCCGAGCCAGGCGCTGTCGTCGTGAGGGAGCCCCCGAGCATCGCGGGCGCCGAGGTGGTCGTCCGAGTGATTGCCGGCGACCCCAGCGATGCGGACGACGCGCTCGTCCGCGCTGCGGACGCCGTCGGGACTCCAGTCGTCTTCGTCCAGCTCTGGCCGCAGGCCAACTGGCGCTCGTTGTTCGTTCTCTCGCCCTTCGTCGTCGAATGCCGTGCGGGAGAGGGCTTCCCCGTCCGGGACATCGCCCGGACGATCGCCCGCTCGGTCGGGCATCCGGAGGCTCTGGCTGCGCGAGTGCCTCTCCTGGATGACCCAGTCGAGTCGAGCGTCATCGCCACCGCGATTGCTCGCGCCGCCTTGCTCGGTGCGGTCGGAACCAGGAGGAGCGCTCCTGCCCGCCCGTTGATCACGCTTGCGCAACTCCGGATGGTCTCGTCGTTGCGAGCGGCTGAAGGGTCGGAAGGGCAGAAAGAGCTCCCTCCGGCGGCCGTTGCAGGAGCAACCCTCGCGGCGAGCTTTGTCCTGCGTGCAGCCGCGCGGGTGGCTGCACGGTCGCTTCCTGCGCCGCTGGTCAACGCAGCGGTTGCCGCTGGAGGGACGTGGGCACTCGCCGAGCTCATGCGCAGGCTCCAAGCTCGCGAGTAGAGCTTCCGCCGAACGCCGTGCCCGCTCCGTCCGGTCCGGGACCTAGCATGCGCCCCGACCGAACCATGGGAGGGACGATGCTCGATACCGAGTTGGCCGAGGAGCTCCTTCAGCTCGAAGAAGCGGACGCGTGGTTCGAGTACCTCGAGTCGACCCGGGGCCAGACCGAGAAGCGGTATGGAGAGGTCGAACCGTGGGCGTGGGCGCGGCTCTCGCAGCGCCTGCGCGCCGTGCGGGCCCGCCGGTCGCGCCTCCGCCCCGCGGCGGCCTAAAGGGCCGGCAGGTACACTCGGCACCAGGTCCCATGACCATGGCTTTACAACACATCCGCAGCGCGACCCCGGGAACGCCGTCGGCGTTTGTCCGATCGCGCGCGATCACACGAGGAGATTCACACCTTGCCATTACGCTGGTTTCGCTTTGGAAAGAACGAGGACGAGGCTACGGCGCAGGAAGCACCGGCCGTAGAGGAAGAGACACCGTCTGAGGCGCTAGGGGCGGAGCAGGTCCCGGAGGCCGCTGAGGCCCCGGAGACCGCGAAGAAGAAGCGCCGTCGCGGAAGCCGCGGAGGGCGTGGACGGAAGAAGCTAGGCACAAACGTCGAGGCTGCTTCGGACGCTTCGATGTCCACGCAGCCTTCCGAGGAGCCTACGCGCGACAAGGGGGAGCGGAAGCCGTCAGAGCGCAAGCCTGGGCGGGCGCCCGCCGAGCGCAAATCGCAGCGCGCGACTCGGCGCCGGACACCGACTAGGCGCGCGCCGCTGCCCGCCGCGAAGCGCGAGCTCCTGATCTCGGTCGACGTCGGAGAGCAGCGCGTGGCCGTCCTCGAGGACGACCGGGTCTCTGAGGTCTACCTCGAGCGCCCCGAGAGGCGTTCGATCGCCGGGAACATCTACCTGGGAGTCGTCGACAACGTCCTTCCAGGGATGGAGGCCGCGTTCGTCGAGATCGGCCTCGAGAAGAACGGCTTCCTCTACGTCGACGAGATCGTCGGCCCCGAGCTCGAGGGTCGCAAAGGCGCCCGGAAGATCCAGGACCTGATCAAGCGTGGCCAGACCGTTCTGGTGCAGGCGGTAAAGGACCCCATGAAGTCGAAGGGCGCCCGCCTGACGACCGAGCTCTCGTTGCCCGGACGCTTTCTCGTCTATGTCCCGAACGGCGAGGGCATGGGGGTCTCCCGCAGGCTCGACGACCAGGAGCGCACCCGGCTCAAGGAGATCGTGAGGGAGCTCGACGCGAAAGGCGGCGGCATCATCGTGCGCACCGCGGCGGAAGGCGCTTCCGCAGAGGACATCGAGCGCGACCTCGTCTTCCTCCAGCGCCTCTGGAAGACGATTCAGGCCAAGGCGGAGCAATCCACGGCCCCCGAGCTCGTCTACGAGGAGGCCGAGCTGCCGCTCCGCATCGTCCGCGATCTCTTC
>Ga0136633_1003626_pt1 | contig 10091 bp, 10 predicted proteins | sample AntDrymeUQ832206_2_FD_105494 | JGI IMG/M metagenome (GOLD analysis project Ga0136633, IMG submission 105494) | Polar desert sand microbial communities from Dry Valleys, Antarctica - metaG UQ83 (22.06) | ecosystem: Environmental > Terrestrial > Soil > Desert | place: Antarctica: Dry Valley...
CAGGGCGCACTGATGATCGAGCTTGCCCGTGAGATGCCCGGCGCGTTGCTGTGCTTCGAGCGTGAGCCTGGCGGCTGCCACCGAACCCTGCTGTTGGCCGCGATCGCACCCGATGCCGACGTCGTTCACCTCTTTCCGTGAGGAATTGGGCCGCGATTGAGCCACTCGTCGGCGCATTTTTGTCGCCATCGATAGTTGCACCATCGCTTTGCCTCGGTAGAGCCTTTCGCTGGCTCGAACGGAGGATTGCGGCAGGCGGATGGATGTAAGCCAAGAAGCAGCCGCGTTTATCCTGGCGTCCTTCCGTTCGGTGTGGACGCTCGAGCTTCTGCTCAACCTCAGACAATCCCCCGATCGCGCCTTTTCGAACGCCGAGCTGGTCACCGCGCTTCGCGCGAGCGACCCCATCGTCAGCTCAGGAATCGAGAGCCTGATCGCCGCCGGCCTGGTCGCCGACGAGGGTGACGGGCGGGTGCGCTATGCGCCCGCGTCCAAGGGCCTTGAGGAAAAAGTGCAGGAAGCCGAGAAACTCTATAGAATTAAGCCTGATGCCGTGCGTAGGTTGATTGTCCGCGGCACGGCCGGGGGATTGGCCGCGTTCGCCGACTCGTTCAAATTGTGGGGGAAATAGTGGCGGGGTGGTTTCCGGCGGCGGTCTATACGCTGTGCTTCCTGACGAGCAGCGCCTGCGCCTATTTGCTCGGCCGCAATTTCCTGCGGACGGGCGCGCGACTTCTGCTGTGGAGCGCCTTGTGCTTCCTGTTCCTCGGGTTGAACAACCTGTTGGTGATCGTCGACCTGCTGATCATCCCGGAGCTCAATCTTACACTGCTCAGGGTCGCGCTTTCGCTGGTCGCGGTGTCGCTCATCCTGTTCGGGCTGATCTGGGATGTCGAGGAGGAGCAGTGAGCTTGTACGACCTCCTGTCCGGCGCGGCGACGATGGGCTTCCTGATCGCCGGCCTGTTCTTTTTCCGCTTCTGGCGGCGGACCCGGGATTCGCTTTTCCTCGCCTTCGCGATTGCGTTTTGGCTGCTCGGACTCAATCAGGCGCTGCTGGTGCTGACCAACGTTCCGGTCGAGGAGCGCAGCTGGCTCTATCTGCTCCGGCTGGCCGCATTCGCAATCATCCTGTGGTCGATCGGGATGAAGAACCAGCGGGCATGAAGCCCTAGGCCGGCGGTGCGCCTTCCCCGACCAGTAATTCCTCGATGTCGGGGATCGGGCGGTCGGTCATTTCCTTGTTGAGGGTCAGCACGATCCGCCGCTCGACTTCCTTGTGCAATTGCTTGCGCAGCACGCCCAGCGCCTTGGGCGGGGCGATGATGGCGAGTGCGTCGAAATCGTTGGCCAGCGCGCGCTTCTTAAGCAGGTCGGCCGCGTCCTTGACCCAATCGTCCTCGGCCTGCTGGTGGAAGTCGGTCTCGTCCAGCGCCGGTCGCCCGTAGCCGCCGCTCTGGGCGGTGGTGCCGGGACCGTCGGTCTTCATCTCGCTATCCTTGGCGTCTTCGCGCTCGTCATGCGCTTCGGTGCGCAGGTCGATCTGGTTGATGTCGCCGTGGTTGCGAAAAAACAGCATCTTGCGGCCGTCGAGGACCAGCACCAGCGCCTGGTTGGGAAGGGCCAATTGCAATCTCCTTGCGTTACTTCCCAGGCGAACGCGGACGGACCCGCCGCCGTTCCTTATTCCCCGGTTGCGGGCGGCAATTCCTCGTCGCCCGCCGCGAGATCCTCACCGATCGTAGCTCCATCGTCGGTCGCGATGTCGCCGCTGCCCTCGAGTTCGATCACCTCGTCGCTCTCGTCGATCTTGGCGACGCTGACGACCTGTTCGGCGCCGGCGACCTTGAAGATGGTCACGCCCATGGTGTTGCGTGCCGCGATGCGGATGTCGCCGACGGTGGTGCGGATGACTTTCGCCTGGTCGGTGACCAGCATCAATTGCTCGCCGGGCATGACCGGGAAGCTGGCGACGACGCAGCCGTTGCGCTCGCTGGTGTCGATGTTGGTGATGCCCTGGCCGCCGCGATTGGTGCGGCGATATGCGAACGCCGAGGTGCGCTTGCCATAGCCGTTTTCGGTGACGGTCAGGATGAACTGCTCCTTCTCGGCAAGCTCGGCGACGCGGTCCGGCGAAATCGGGCACTCGCCCTCGCGCTCCCCCTTCCACGGCGCGAAGCGAAGATAGGCCTCGCGCTCCTCCTGCGTGGTGCCGACCCTGCGCAGGATCGACATCGAGATGACCGCGTCGTCGCCGAGCAGCCGGATGCCGCGCACGCCGGTCGAGGTGCGCGACTGGAATTCGCGGACGTCGGTCGATTTGAAGCGGATTGCCTTGCCCTTGCGCGTGGCGAGCAGAACGTCGTCGTCCTCGGTCAGCAATTCGACCGCGATCAGCCGGTCGGTCGGGTCGCCGGCTTCTTCGCCTTCGCCCTCGCCGTCGCTGAGGCCGAAGCGCATCGCGATCTTGCCCGCGGTCGGCACGTTGGTGAAGGCGTCCATGCTGTTGCGCCGGACCGTGCCGTTGGCGGTGGCGAACATGATGTGCAGGCCGCCCCATTCGGCCTCGTCCTCGGGCAGCGCGAGTACGGTCGAGATGGTCTCGCCCTCGGCCAGCGGGAGAATGTTGACCATCGGCCGGCCGCGCGCGGTCGGGCCGCCTTCGGGCAGCCGCCACACTTTCATCCGGTAGACCTTGCCGGTGGAGGAGAAGAACAGCACCGGATTGTGGGTCGAGGTGACGAACAGATTGGTGATCGCGTCCTCGTCCTTGGTCGCCATGCCCGAGCGGCCCTTACCGCCGCGCTTCTGCTCGCGGAACAGGGCCAGCGGCGTGCGCTTGATGTAGCCAGTCAGCGTCACCGTCACGACCATGTCCTCGCGCTCGATCAGATCCTCGTCGTCGAGGCCGTCAAAGGCCGGCGCGAGCTCGGAAATGCGCGGGGTGGCGAACTCGGCCTCGACCTCGTCGAACTCGGCGCGCATCACCTCGTAGAGCCGGGCGCGGTTGGCGAGAATCTCGAGCAATTCGCCGATCGTGATCGCGAGCTGCTTCAGTTCGTTGCCGATATCGTCGCGTCCGAGCGCGGTGAGGCGGTGGAGGCGAAGCTCGAGGATCGCTTTCACTTGCGCTTCGGACAGGCGGTAGGTGTCGCCCGCGGCCTGCGGCTCGACCGCTTCGACGAGCTGGATATAAGGGCGGATCTGGTCGCCGGCCCAGTCGCGCGCCAGCAGTTTCTCGCGCGCTTCGGCCGGGCTCGCCGAGCCGCGGATCAGTTTGACCACCTCATCGAGATTGGTCACCGCGACGACCAGTCCGAGCAGGATGTGGGCGCGCTCGCGGGCTTTGAGCAGCTCGTGCTTGGAGCGGCGTGTGATCACTTCCTCGCGGAATTTGACGAACGCCTCGATGATGTCGCGCAGCGCCAGCGTTTCGGGCCGGCCGCCGCGGATCGCGAGCATGTTGGCGGGGAAGGAGGATTGCGCCGGGGTGTGGCGCCACAATTGGTTGAGCACGACTTCGGGCGTGGCGTCGCGCTTCAGCTCGATGACGATGCGCACGCCGAGGCGGTTGGATTCGTCGCGGATGTCGCTGACGCCCTCGATGCGCTTGTCCTTGGCCGCCTCGGCGATCTTCTCGACCAGGCCGTTCTTGCCGACCTGGAAGGGGATGGCGGTGAGGACGATGGAGCGGCGCTCGCCGCGGCCTTCCTCGACATGGGCGCGGCTGCGCATCATGATCGAGCCGCGGCCGGTGGTGTAGGCGGCGCGGATCCCGGCGGTGCCGAGGATGATCGGCGCGGTCGGGAAATCGGGGCCCAGGACATGCTCCATCAGGCCTTCCGACGTGACCGCCGGATCGTCGAGATAGGCGCGGCAGGCGTTCAAAACTTCGCCGAGGTTATGCGGCGGGATGTTGGTCGCCATGCCGACCGCGATTCCGCCGGCGCCATTGACCAGCAGGTTGGGGAAGCGCGCGGGGAGCACCTGGGGCTCGCGCTCGGAGGCATCGTAATTGGGCTGGAAGTCGACGGTGTCCTTGTCGATGTCGCCCAACAGGAAATTGGCGACCTTGGCGAGGCGCGCCTCGGTGTAGCGCATCGCCGCCGGCGGATCGGGGTCCATCGAGCCGAAATTGCCCTGGCCATCGATCAGCGGCACCCGCATCGACCAGCTCTGCGTCATCCGCGCCAGCGCGTCGTAGATCGCACTATCGCCGTGGGGGTGATATTTACCCATGACGTCACCGACGATGCGGCTCGACTTGCGGTACGGCCGCCCGGCGACATAGCCGGCTTCCTGACAGGCGTAGAGGATGCGGCGGTGGACCGGCTTGAGGCCGTCGCGAACGTCGGGCAGCGCACGGCTGACGATCACCGACATGGCATAATCGAGGTAGGAGGTCTTCATCTCCTCGACGATGGAAATGCCCGCAATATTGTCCCCGCCGGGACCGCTACCTTCAGGGATGTCGCTGCGGTCGTCGACCGGCGGCTGAGTGGCCAAGTGTCTGTGTCCTGATCGTTAGAGCTGGGTACGCTGGTGGGGTGCGCAAACCATGCGTCCCCCTGCTGCGAACGATCTAGCCGATCAGCGGCGCGGGCGCCACCCTGCGCACACGCACGCAGGCCCGTCCGTGCGCGCGCGAGGGCGCTGGTTGCCGCGCCGCCCGATGGTGCTTGGCGAGGCCGGGGGCGAGGTTTATGGCCGGCGGGAATTTCAATCGAGCAAGCGGGCCGCCAGCCGGCCCCGACAGGAGACCAGAATGAAGCCAGTCGTTACCAGCATCGGGCTTGCGCTCGGCCTTTGTGCAACTGCCGCCCAAGCGCAATATGGCGCCGCCGCGCCGCGCCCGCAGCAGCCTGCTCCGGCGGTCGAGATCGTCAGTGACCCGGCCAAGCCCAAGCGCCTGCTGAAAGTTTCCAGCGGCGCCAAAAAGGCGTTGTCCGACCTGCAGGCCGCGGTCGCCGCCAACGACGTCGCGACCATCCCGGCCAAAATCGCCGCCGCCCAGGTGGTCGTCAAGAACGAAGACGACCGATATATGCTCGGTAATCTTCGGTTGCAGGCCGCGGTCAACGCCAAGGACAATGCCGCAATCGCCCAGGGGCTCGAAGAGGTGCTGGCGTCGGGGCTGGCCGACGCCGGAGAGGCTCAACAGCTCAACCTGGTGCTTGGCAAGACCTACAAAACCATCGGCCAAAACGATAAGGCGGCAAGCGCGCTGGAGCGCGGCCTGGCCAGCAATCCTAACAATTACGACTTCCTGATCGAGCTTGGCGAGACCCGCGTAACGCAGGGCCGCATCGACGACGGTGTCGGCCTGATCCGCAAGGGCATCGCGGCAATGGCGGCAACGGGCAAAAAGCCGCCCGAGGAATGGTACCGTCGCGCCGTCGCGCTCGCGTACAAGGCAAAGTTGCCGGCGACGATGGAGCTCAGCCGCGAGTGGGTGCGCGCCTATCCCGGGCCGGTCAGCTGGCGCGACTCGCTGCGGATCTACGACACTCTCGGGCAGATCGACGACAATAGCGCGCTCGACGTGTTGCGGCTCGGCCGCGCGACGAGTTCGCTGACCAGCGAAGCCGAGTTCTACCGTTACGCCAATGCAGCGTTCACCAAGGGCTTCCCGGGCGAGGCCAAGGCGGTGATCGAGGAAGGTGCGGCAGCCAACAAGATCGATCCGAAAAAGGAGATTTTCCGCGACATCCTCGCCAAGGCGACCGTCAAGGCGGCCGGCGATCGCGCCTCTCTCGACGCGTCGGCCAAGACCGCGCTGGCGGCGGCGACGGCCAAGCCCGCGGTGGCCACCGCCGACGCCTATTTCAGCTACGGCGATTACGCCAAGGCCGCCGAGCTGTATCGCGCGGCGCTGACCAAAAGCGGGGCCGATGCGGGGCTGATCAACCTCCACCTCGGCATGGCGCTGGCGCGGCAGGGCGACAAGGCCGGCGCGACCGCGGCGCTCAATGCCGTGACCGGGCCGCGCGCCGAAACGGCCAAATATTGGCTGACCTATCTGGCGCTGCAGGGCTGATCCCCGGCAGCACCGACGACCAAGCGGGCGCTGGCTCCAACCGGCGCCCCATTTTTTGACGCAAGCTACTCGAAAACCGCGCGTTCCAGGCCGTTTGGCGATTGTCCCGATATGGGATGGTTAAAGCCCTCCACCTACCGCGCGCGCCGCGTTGCCATAGACCGGCTCCTCAGTCCCGACGCCCGGGAACAGGAACAGGTTTTGCACTTCGACGATCGCCTCAACACGGTGCTGGCCCAGCCGGCCGACGACCCGCACGACCGCGCGGTGCGCTGGCGGCAGCTGGTCGAGCTGCTGGCGCGGTCGGGCCGCGCGCCGGCCACCGCGGCGATTGCCGAGGCGGTGGCGGTGGTCCGCGCCGATGCCGAGGCGCTGGACCCGGGCTTGCGCGCCGCCGCGGCCCGGGCCATCGCCGGGCTCGAATTGCGGCCCGAGCTGATCGCCGCGTTCGCGTCCGATGCGCGGGATGTCGCCGCGCCGGTGCTGGCCGCGGCGACGCTGGCGCCGGAGGAGTGGCGCTCGGTCCATGCCGGTGCAAGCGCCGACAACCGCCGCTTTCTCGAAAGCTTGCATCCCGAGCTTGCGCAATCGGTGCCGGAAGCCAGGGCCCAGCCCGACGAAGCGATCATTCCGTCGATCAGCGAAGTCGTCGCGCGGATCGAGCGCCTGCGCCACGCCCGTGAACGGCCCAATGGCGGGCTCGGCGCGCTGCAGCCGGCCGCCGGCTCGACTAATTTCTCGCTGTTCCGCTGGGAATGCACGCCGTCGGGCGAGATCGGGTGGGTCGACGGCGTACCGCGCGGAGGGCTGGTCGGCCGCGCGCTGACCCAGCCCGGGTCCGCGCCGGGCGGCGACAGCCTGTCGCGCGCCTTTGCCATGCGCGCGCCGTTCCACGACGCCCCCATACGCTTCCTCGACGAAGGCGCGGTCGCCGGCGAATGGGCGGTCAGCGGCGTGCCCGCGTTCGAGCCGGCCGACGGGCGCTTCGCCGGTTATCGCGGGATCGCCATACGCCGGCCCGCCAGCGTGGCGCCGCCCGCCAATCTGGCCGATCCCGATGCGATCCGCGAGCTGGTCCATGAACTCAAGACCCCGCTCAACGCGATCATCGGTTTTGCCGAGATCATCGATGGCCAGTACCTCGGCCCGGCGCACCGGCCCTACCGGGCGCAGGCGCGCGATATCGTCAGCCAGGCGCGGCTTCTGCTCGCCGCGATCGACGACCTCGACCTCGCCGCCAAACTGCGTTCCGATCCGGGGCAGGGGCGAACCTCGGCCAATCTCCACCAACTGCTCGGCGACGTTCTTGCCGAGCTGCGCGAGCATGCCGCGGCGCGCGACGTCGAGCTGACCGTCGACGAGGGATCGGACGAGATCCGCTGCCTCATCGAACCGGCGCTGGGCGAACGGCTGGTGCGCCGCTTCTGCACCGCTTTGATCGACGCCGCCGAGCCGGGCGAGGGCATGCGCATCGGTTTTTCGGCCGGGGATGGCCAATGCCGCATCGCGGTCAGCCGCCCGCGCGGGCTCGACGTCGCGTCCGGGGGCACGATCGAGCGCGGCGACGGCGAGCTCGGCGCGGCCTTCTGGTTCCATCTGGTGCGCGGTCTCGCCCATGTCGCGGGCGGCGATCTGCTGGTCGGGGACGAATGGCTGACGCTGACCATTCCGCAGCACTAGGCCCGCGCCCGACGGGCGGCCGGTGGGCCCGGAGGGACTCGAACCCCCAACCTAGCCGTTATGAGCGGCCGGCTCTACCATTGAGCTACAGGCCCCGCCCGGCGGAGACAGCGATAGCGGGACGCGTGGGGTGCGGCAATCGACGCTTAGATCGTTGAAATTCGCCCGACCCCCGGACGGGCGTGCATCCTTGCCATAACTGCCGTCCCCCGGACGGCCTATGGCAAGGATGGTCGGGGAGACAGGATTCGAACCTGCGACCCTCTGCTCCCAAAGCAGACGCGCTACCGGGCTGCGCCACTCCCCGCCATTGCCGACCTCAGGGTGTCCGGGGGACACCCGTCGAAGTCGGGAACCCGTTAGCAGCGCGCGCTCGTTCCAGCCAAACCTAATTCGTGTTGGCGGCCGTATTGGCCGGAGCGTCACGGTCGACATCGACGTCGACATCGACGTCGCCGACCGTGTTCTCGATCTTGTCGCCGGTGCGCGCGACATCGTTGGAGATGTCGGCGGCGATATTCCCGGCGGCATTGCCGGCATCGGCCGCGGCATTCTCGGCGACGTCCTGATTATATTCGACGGTCATCGAATCATTGGCGTCGTCCTTGGTCACCTGGCAGGCGCCGAGCAGTAAGGCAGGAAGGGCAAGGGCAAAGCGCATTCTCGGTCTCCTGATCGCGTGAAGCGCCGCACCATAGCCACGCGACGGCCGTTACAACAGCCGCATCTGGGCGCCTTCGGGCGGCCGGAACAGATCGCGGCGCAGCGCGAATTTGGCTTGCCGCAGCCCGTACTTTCGCGACGCTTTGTCGAAGCGGTCGCGGAGCAGATCGGCCCACGGACCTTGGCCCTGCATCCGCGTGAAGAAATTGGGGTCGTTGTCCTTGCCGCCGCGCAGGCTGCGGATCGTCGCCATGACCTTGCCGGCGCGGTCGGGGTGGTGGGCGTCGAGCCAGGCGCGGAACAAGGGCGCGACCTCATGCGGCAGGCGCACCGGCAGATAGAATCCGCCCCGCGCCCCAGCGCCGGCCGCCGCCGCGACGATCGCTTCGAGCTCGTGATCGGTAATCTGCGGGATGACGGGGGCGATGGCGACGTGGCACGGCACGCCGGCCTGGTTGAGTGCCTTGATCGCGGCGATGCGCTTGGCGCCCGACGGCGCACGCGGTTCGAGCGTGCGGCTAATCGCCGGATCCAGCGAAGTCACCGAAATCGCCACCGCGACGATGCCCAGCGCGGCGGCGGGCTTGAGCAGGTCGAGGTCGCGCAGCACGCGGTCGGACTTGGTGGTGATGGAGAAGGGGTGGCGCGTTTCGAGCAGCAGCTCGATCAGCGCGCGGGTGATGCGAAAACGCTCTTCGATCGGCTGATAGGGATCGGTGTTGGTGCCCATCGCGATCGGCGCGCACTCATAGCCCGGCCGCGACAGCGCGGCATGGAGCAGTTGCGCGGCATTCGGCTTGACGAACAGGCGGCTTTCGAAATCGATGCCGGGCGACAGATCGTGAAAGGCATGCGTCGGCCGCGCGAAGCAATAGACGCAGCCATGCTCGCAGCCGCGAAACGCGTTGACCGAGCGGTCGAACCCAATGTCGGGAGAGCGGTTGCGGGTGAGGATCGAGCGCGCCTGCTCGATGGTGACGGTGGTGCGCCGCTTGGGCACCCCGTCGAGCGCTTCGACGCTATCCAGCCAGTCGCCCTCGGCCAGGCGCTCGGGAAGATTGAACCGCGTCGGGGTCGCATTGCGCGTCGCACCGCGCCCAGGGATCGACTCGACCGGCATCGCATCATTCTAATCTTCGATGAGAACATTTCAAGAACGAAAGCGCCGCCGCCCTAGAATTTGAGCGACAGGCCGACCCCGGCTTTCCGCGATTTGCGCGGGCCGCCGAACGATTGCTGGTCGGCCGTGGAGAGGCTCGGCTTGGGCGCGGCGCTGAACACTCCGAAGCCGAACGCCGCGTCGGTTCCGAGATCGATCCCGGCGATCACGCCACGCTTCTTGGCCTTGGGGGCAGCCGTCTCGGGATCGCTGATGTCGAACGGGGAGGGGCTTGCGGGTTCGTTCAGCACGGCACGGGGGACGACGAAAGCAGGCTCCGGCGCGGCTTGGGCCGCGGCAGGAACGGCCAGCATCACGGCAACGGCAAGGGCACGAACCATGAATGCATAACCGCGCCGTCGACGCCCGGGTTCCAGTCGTTACTTGGTCGGAACGGTGCTGTCGTGCTGCGCGACCAGCCGCGTCAGCCCGGTCGGAAAGGCGGGCCAGCGGTGCTGGGCGAGCGCGGACAGGCTTGGCGAGGCAGCGCGGCTGATGCCCTGATAGACCCACATGTTCCTGAGCACGGCGGGGACGTAATAGCGCGTCTCCC